>ERZ824575.693-NODE-693-length-40191-cov-3.087527_pt1 | contig 40191 bp, 39 predicted proteins | sample MGYA00519470_ERZ824575 | MGnify/ENA primary metagenome ERZ824575 (study PRJEB31778, sample SAMEA3449170) | human gut metagenome | biome: human gut; feature: human-associated habitat; material: faeces | place: United Kingdom | collected 2010/2012 ...
CCGCACCGGGCTTTGGCTGGGGAAACGAAGAATAATTAGTAGTAGCATGGCGGACATGTGTATGCTATAATAATACATCATTCGTCTGTTTTGTGCATTTAAGGAGGTATACCATAATGGCAAACACGGTATGGAAAGACAGAAAGCGCACGTTCCTTGGCCTTCCATGGAGCTTTACCCGCTATGAACTTACCGAAGAAAAGCTGATAATAGAAACGGGTCTTTTCGGCCGCAAGGAAGAGGAGATACGCCTTTACAGAATAATGGACATAACGCTGCACAGGCCCCTTGGCCAAAGGATACTGGGCCTTGGCACAATACATCTCTGCACGGCGGATCGCTCCGCGCCGGAAATGGACATAAAGCGCATAAAAAAGCCAAAGCAGGTGCGCGATATACTTTCCGACATGGTTGAGCACGAGCGCGAGGAACGCCGCATAGGCGCGCGCGAATATCTTGGCGGCGCGGACATGGACGATGACTGCGACTGCGGCCACGAACACTAAGCAATAAATATTTTTAATATATACGAGGTTTTTTCAATGCAGTATTTCAGCACACGGAACGCCTCGGAACGTACCTCGCCTTCGCTTGCGCTGCTCACCGGGCTTGCGCCGGACGGGGGTTTGTACGTACCCGAGGAATTGCCCGCGCTCTTTTCGGCGGGGCTTTATTCGCTTGAACGGCGGGAGCTTTTTGCCCGCGTTATAAGCGCGCTGATAGACGATATCCCCTATGAGCGCATACTTGCCGCGGTGGACGCGGGCTACGGCGGAAAATTCGATACTCCCGCCTTCTGCCCCGTTGTTAAGGCGGGGGATGCGCATATACTGGAGCTTTGGCACGGGCCGACCTGCGCATTCAAGGACATGGCGCTTTGCATACTGCCGCACCTTATGAACGCCGCGCGGGAGAAAAACGGCCTTAAAGAGGACCTTGTTATACTTACCGCCACCAGCGGGGATACCGGCAAGGCCGCACTTGCGGGCTTTGCGGACGCGCCGCATACAAAGATAATAGTGTTCTATCCCGATGGCGGCGTGAGCGAGCTGCAAAGGCTTCAAATGGTCACCCAGCGCGGCGGGAACGTGCGCGTGTGCGCCGTGCGCGGGAATTTCGACGATGCGCAGCGCGGGGTCAAGGCCGCGCTTGAAGGCTTTAAGCACGAAGGATTGGTTGCAAGCAGCGCCAATTCAATAAACATTGGTCGCCTTGCCCCGCAGGCTGCGTATTATTTCGCCGCGTATGGGGACATGGTTGCAAACGGAACGATAGAATTCGGCCGGGAGGTCGATTTTGTTGTGCCAACAGGCAACTTCGGCAACATACTTGCCGGTTACATGGCCAAACGCATGGGCCTGCCCGTAGGCAAGCTTATCTGCGCATCCAATGCAAACGATGTGCTTTATCAATTCCTCAGCGAGGGCGTATACGACCGCGCAAGCAGGCAGCTTATCAAAACCGCCTCCCCCTCAATGGATATACTTATATCCAGCAACCTTGAGCGGCTGCTTTTCTTCATGGCAAACAGGGGCAGCGAGGCTGCGGACGCCGCGCTTGTGGCCTCCCTTATGGCGCAGCTTAAGGAAACGGGTCGCTATGCCTTGCCTGACGACATGCTTGAGCGCATCCGCGCGCAGTTCCTCTGCGGCCGTGCGGACGACGACGCGGCGTTTGCCGCAATACGCGATATGTGGCAGAACTCGCATTATCTTATGGATACGCATACGGCCGTGGCATACAGCGTGTATGCTCAGCTTAAAGCAAAGGGGCTCATCACCGCGCCGGCGGTGGTGCTTAGCACGGCGTCCCCGTTCAAATTTGCCCCGGCAATGCTTACGGCGCTTGGCGAATACGCAAACGAGAGCGGCTTTGACGCGGCGGATAAGCTTTCCGCGCTCACCGGCCTTGCTATCCCCGCAGGGCTTGGCGGCATAAGGGAGCTGAGCGTGCTGCATACTGACGTTATCGACCCCGCCGAAATGGGCGCATATATACACAGCGTATTATAAAAGGAGCATACTTATGAACAGCGAATACCTTATAGTACACAAATCCGTCCTGCCGGACTGTTACGAGCGCGTTGTTCGCGCGCGGGAGCTTATACGCACGGGCGCGGTAAGGGAAGTGAGCGAAGCGGCGCGCATGGTTGGCATATCCCGCAGCACATATTATAAATATAAGGATTTCATATTCGCCCCCAGCGAGAATACGGCCTGTAAAAAGGCCATATTCTCCATGCTGCTCAGCCACGAACGCGGCGTGCTGGGCCGCGTGCTCAACTGCCTTTCCGATAAGGGCGCAAACATATTGACAATCATGCAGAATCCGCCCATAGGCGAACGCGCAAGCGTTATTATAAGCGCGGACATAACCGGCCTTACCGATGGCATAGACGCAATAATTGCCGCCCTGTTTTCAATAGGCGGCGTGGAGCGCGCTGGTCTATTGGACGTGGAGTAAGCCAATGGCAAACGGCACAGAGCAAAAGCATACCGCCTTATTCGGCCGTTTTCCCGAGGCCGTGCTTTCAGCGCCCGGCAGAACGGAGCTTTGCGGCAACCATACGGACCATCAATCCGGCCGCGTTATAGCCGCGGCTATTAGGCGCAGCATTACCGCCGCCGTTTCCGCGCGTGCTGATGGCAAATGCGTGCTGCATACGGACATTGGCGCGTTTGAGGTGAACCTATCCACCCTTGCGCCCGCCGAAGGCGAAAGGGGCGCATCCGCTGCGCTCGTGCGCGGCGTTGCCGAGTATTTTGCGGCGCATTCGCTGAACATCGGCGGCTTCAACGCGGCAATAGAATCGGATATACCCATAGGCAGCGGGGTTTCATCTTCAGCAGCGTTCGAGGTACTTATAGGCCGCATATTCAATGCCCTGTATAACGGCGGTTCCGTTGAGCCTATGACCATCGCTCTTGCGGCACAGTACGCGGAAAATGCGCACTTCGGCAAGCCCTGCGGCTTGATGGATCAGGCGGCGTGCGCGCTTGGCGGGGTGCAGTTCATAGACTTTTTTGATAATGCCGCGCCGAACGTAAGCGCGCTTGAATGGCCGTTTACAAACGAATTTGCAATATATATCATAAACACGGGTTCAAGCCATGCGGACATGGCGGATGCTTATACCCAAATTACCGCGGATATGAAAAGCGTCAGCGATATTCTTGGCGTGGACAGGCTTGGCCATGCAGATGAGGCCGAATTTGTGCGCCGCCTTGGCGAAATACGCAGGGCTGCTGGCGACCGCGCGACGATGCGCGCACTGCACTTTTTCGGCGAAAACGCCCGCGTGAGCGATATGGCTGCGGCAATACGCTCGGCGGATGCGGCGGCGTATGCGCGCATAATGCGGCAAAGCGCGGCTTCGAGCGAATCCCTTTTGCAGAACATATTCACACCCGCTCAGCGGGACAGGAGCTTAGCCATAGGCATAGCGCTCGCGCGGCGGTATCTTGACCCGATTGGCGGTGTCGCCCGCGTTCACGGCGGCGGCTTTGCGGGCACAATGCAGGCGCTTGTCCCCATAGGCGCGGAGGACGGCTTCACGCGGTATATGGAAAGCTTTTTCGGCAAAGCAAGCGTTATTCGGGCAATATAAAGGGCACATAAAAAAGCGGCTGTTAAGCCGCTTTTTTGATATGCATAGTTTTACGCTATTTCCAGCGCAAGCTCCATCATTTCGGTGAAGGTGTTCTGCCGCTGCTCCGCGTCAAGCGCCTCGCCCGTAACAAGGCTATCGGATATGGTGCAGATGCAAAGGGCGTTTTTGCCCGCGCGCGCGGCGTTTAGATAAAGCGCGGCCGCTTCCATTTCTATTGCCAGCACGCCCATCTTCTGCCAATCCATGGTGTTCATGGAATCGTTATAGAAGGTGTCGCTTGAAAGCACGGTGCCGACCTCGTAATCAAGGCCCATCCTGTCCGCCTGCGCGGTTGCGGCGCGGAGCAGCTCCCAGCTTGCAACGGGGGCAATGGTTCCGCAAAGGCCGTATTGCGAGGCGTAGCCGGAATTGGTGCAGGCTCCCATGCCCAGCACAATGCTCCTCAGCTTGGCCTTTTCGTTTATCGCGCCCGCGCTGCCCACGCGGATTATGTTCTCCACGCCATAGAAATTGAAAAGCTCATATGAGTATATGCCCATGGAGGGCATGCCCATGCCGCTGGCCATAACGCTTACGCGCTTGCCCTTATATGTGCCGGTGTAGCCCTGTATGCCGCGCACGTTGTTCACAAGCACAGGGTTTTCAAGGTATGTTTCCGCAATGAATTTGGCCCTCAGCGGGTCGCCCGGCATAAGCACGGTCTTTGCAAAGTCGCCCGGTTTGGCGGAAATGTGCGGTGTAGGTGTGTTGCTCATGTAATTATTCCTCCCATTGTTATTTTATATAAATTTATTGTTCGTCCTCGTCGTCCGCGCCGGCGTATTTATCAACCAACTGCGAAACTTCATCGTCCGCGGGCAGCGCGGTCACGCGCTCAAGCGAGCGGTTTATCTTATGCGTCCGCGCGCCTATCAGCCTGCCCAGCTCCTCGTCCGCAAGGCGCAGCCTGTCCCGCGTTTTGGCAAGCGTTTTTTCAAACGCTGCAAACTCCGTCTTTACCGCACCCAGCACCTTCCAAACCTCCCCGCTGCGCTTTTGTATGGCAACGGACTTGAAGCCCATCTGCAGGCTGTTCAAAAGGGCGGCCATTGTGCTTGGCCCCGCTATGCTCACGCGGTATTCCCGCTGTATCGGCTCCATCAGGTTAAGCCGCAAAACCTCGGCATACAGCCCCTCCGTAGGCAGGAACATAACCGCAAACTCCGTTGTATACGGCGGGTTGATGTATTTTTTCGCTATGTCCGCGGCAAATTCCTTTATTCTGCCCTTCAGCACGGCCTGCGCTGCCTTCACTGCGTCCGCATTGCCCTGCTCGTATGCGTCCATCAAATTTGTGTATGCATCGGCGGGGAACTTTGAATCTATCGGCAGCAGCACCGTTCCGTCGTCCGCGGGAAGCTTTATTGCGAACTCCACGCGCTCGTTGGTGGCCTGCTTCACCTTTGCGTTCACTTCGTATTGTTCGGGCGCCATCATTTCGCCCAGTATCGCCCCAAGCTGAATTTCGCCCAGTATGCCGCGCGTCTTTACGTTTGAAAGCACCTTTGAAAGATCCCCCACGCCGGACGCAAGCGTCTGCATTTCGCCAAGGCCCTTATAAACCTGCTCCAGCCGCTCGCTCACCAGCGCAAACGAGCGCGAAAGCTTATCCTCCAGCGTTTTTTGCAGCTTTTCATCCACTATGCTGCGCATTTCGTCCAGCTTTTTGCCGTTATCCTCGCGTATGTCGGCAAGCTGACGCTCCACGCTGCGGCGTATCTGCTCCATGCGCTGCGCGTTTTCAAGGGCGAATGTTTTGAACCGCTGTTCCTGATTGAGCGTATCGCGCTGATATTCGTTCAGCAGCGTTTCCCCAACGGCATTTATGCTGCGGCGCGTATTCTCGCTCACCTCCGCGCGGAGTGCGCGCTGTTCATCAAGCATGTCCCGCTTCAGGCGGTCTATCTCCCGCGCGGCGTCCTTTCGGCCGCCGATAAGCAGTATTACAAGCGCAAGATTAGCTATGCCAACTATCAGCACGGCTATCAGCAGCGCCTCTGTCATATCTTCTCCCCTCCCCCGTTTGCGTTAAAAACGCAGCCTGTCGCCGTATTTATCGGCAATATAACCGGTTGATGGGTCTATCGCGTTCATATACGGCCTGCCGTCAATGTGCCTTCTTATGTTTTCCGCGGCAATCTCTATCATTCTGCGCTTTGTTTCGGCAAGGTGGAAAAATCCCGAAACATGCGGCGTTATAAGGCAGTTTTCAAGCCCCCACAGCGGGCTTTCCCTATCAAGCGGCTCGTGCGCGGTAACGTCAAGCCCGGCAAGTATGCCCCGTCTTTCAATCGCCTGCGCAAGGGCGGCTTCGTCAATGGCGCTGCCGCGGCCTACGTTTATCACTATGCAGCCTTCCTTAAGCATTGCTATACGCTCGGCATTGAGCATATTCACCGTTTGCGGCGTGTTGGGCAGCGCCATGCCTATAATGTCCGCACGCGGGAGTACGCTGTCCACGTTCTCGCTCAGCACCAGCTCGTCTATATAGTCCGGCTTGTGCGCATCCGTGCGGCGCACGCCTATGGTGTATGCCCCAAGCAGCTTCAGCTTGCGCGCAAATTCGCCGCCTATGTCCCCAAGGCCGAGTATCACGGCCGTTGCGCCCGCAATGCTCCTTACGCCGCCCATGTCCTTCCATTCATGCCTATGCTGATTGTCCCTGTATTGATGCATGCGCTTCATAAGGCAAAGCAGCATCGCAAGCATATGCTCGCTTATGGCAAGGCCGAACGCGCCGGTGGTGTTGGTTATGGCGCAGCCTTCGGGCAGCTTGCCAATGTAGCCGTCCGTCCCCGCGGTAAAAAGCTGCATCAGCTTCAGTTCCTTTGCGCATTGCAGCAGTTCCGCGTTGACGTTGCCGAATATTATCTCCTTGTCCGCCATCATATCCGCCGTAACTTCATTCGCCGCGGCATATGTAAACTCCGCGTTGGGCGCTGCGGCTTCTATAATTGCCCGCTCCTTATCGTCCATAGGCACGGTAACAAGTATTTTCATCTTACATGCTCCTTAGTATCAAAATTTTCGTATTCCACGCGCGCAAGCGTAAGCCCGTGCGCGGGTGCGGTGGGGCCTGCAAAATCCCGCCTGCCCGTTTCAAGCGCGCGCGCAATGCCGTCCATGTTCCTGCCTTGGCCGTATTGCAGCATTGTGCCCACCATTATGCGCACCATGTTGTATAAAAAGCCGCTGCCTGCCACGTCGTAAACAAGCAGGCCGTTTTCCTCGCTCCAGCGGGATTCGTATATCGTCCTTACGGTGGTCTCCGGCGTAACGCCTACGGCCATGAAGGCGTTGAAATCATGCTGCCCAAGAAACATTGCCGCGGCCTCGTTCAGCTTATACTTATCCAGCCGCCAATGGTAATGCAGCGCAGTGTTGCGGGTAAAGGGGCAGTCGTGCGGCGTATTCAGCACGCGGTAACGGTAATGCTTGCGCACCACGTCGAAGCGGGCATGGAAGCGCGGCTCGGCCTCGTCCGAATACACAACGCGTATATCCTTCGGCAGCCCAGTGTTCAGCGCGAACGCGAACTTTTCCGCCGGTATGCGGCAGTCCGTATCAAAATGCGCAACCTGCGCCGCGGCATGAACGCCGCTGTCCGTCCGTCCCGATGCATGGAGCGCGCATTTGTGTCCGGTCAGCTTGGCAAGCTCCTCCTCCATCACCTGCTGTATACCAAGCCCGGTAAGCTGCCGCTGCCAGCCCGCGTATGCCGTGCCGTCGTATTGAATTATCATGCGCACGCGCCGCGTCATATCGGGTATACCTCCCCGCTCTGTGTCTGTATAAAGCAAAGCTCAATTTCGCCGTCTATCAAATATATTGTCATAACGCCCTTTTCGCATTGATAGAGCAATATGCTCACCTCGCCCCGCCTGTCCATATCCGCCGCAAAGCCCGCCTGTTCGGCTGCGGACACCATCAGCTCCGCTTCGGCTGCGTCTATGCTGCCGTCAAGCACCTCGCGTATTGTGGAATCCGCCTTGCCGCCGAGTATATAAAGCTCGTCCCCCCGCATGGAGTAACCGTGCGCATTCAGCTCGTTTGCAACGGCCTCAAGCGGATCGTTTTTGCTTATTATGCTGCTCCACACCGCCGCGGCAATTATTATCCCCACGGCTATAATGGTGAGCATTGTGCGCGTATGCCGCTTCACGGTAAAAGCTTCTGCGCGGCAACGGTAAGCGCGGTAAGCACCGCGAACGCCGCCGCCGCCACGCCATCCCCGCGGCCGAATTTGAGCACGTTCATGCGCGTTCTGCCCTCCCCGCCGTGATAGCAGCGGCTTTCCATGGCCATTGCAAGCTCGTCCGCCCGGCGGAATGCGCTCACGAACAGCGGAACAAGTATGGGTATCATGTTCTTTGCGCGCTTTATAAGGTTGCCGGATTCAAAGTCCGCCCCGCGCGCCATCTGCGCCTTCATTATCTTGTCCGCTTCTTCAATAAGCGTTGGTATAAAGCGCAGCGCGATTGTCATCATCATCGCCAGCTCATGCGCGGGAAAGTGGATTTTGCTCAGCGGCATAAGCAGCCGCTCCAGCCCGTCCGTAAGCGCAATCGGCGTTGTGGTCAGCGTCATAAGGCTTGTGCCGACAAGCAGCAGCACGAGCCTGAGCGTTATATACACGCTCTGCTTTATGGCCTCGTCCGTAATGCTTATTATCCAGAAGGCGATTACGGTTTTGCCCGTGCGCACCATAAAAAGGTTCACTATGAACATGAACACCAGCAAAAACCTTATCGGCTTTAACGAGCGTATAACGTAGCCGAAGGGCACGCGCGCAAGATATATGCATATTGCCGCAAAAAGCGCGGGTATTATGAACACCGGCGTTTTGGTAACAAGGAATACTATCACTATATACGCAATCATGCCCAGCAGCTTCGTGCGCGGATCAAGGCGATGTATGGCGGAATTGCCCGGGAAATATTGGCCCAGCGTAATATCCTTTATCATGCCCGGCCTCCTTTGGAAAGGAGCTTGAGCAGCGCCAGCTCCATCTCCTCTATTTCATATATATTTTCGGGAATATCTATTCCGCGCTTTCTCAGTTCCATGCCCAGCTTTGATACCTGCGGCACGTCAAGGCCGATTGAGGTGAGCAGTTCGCTCTGCGCAAACACGTCCCGCGTTTTACCCTCCATAATAAGCCTGCCGCCGTTCATCACGGCTACGCGCTCCGCCCTGTCCGCCATATCATCCATAGAATGGGACACCATAAGCACCGCGCAGCCCAATGACGCGCGAAGGTTATCTATCGTATCCAGTATGGCCTTCCTGCCCAGCGGGTCAAGCCCTGCCATGGGTTCATCAAGCACCAGATATTTGGGCTTCATGGCTATTATTCCCGCAAGCGCCGCGCGCCGCTTTTCGCCGCCGGAAAGCTCAAACGGGGACTTTGCCGCGAACTTTTCCGGCGCAAGGCCAACGAGCGCCATCGCTTCATGCGCGCGCTCAAGCGCTTCCTCTTCCCCTATGCCCATGTTCTTAACGCCGAAGGCGACGTCCTTTTCAACGCTTTCCTCAAAAAGCTGATATTCGGGGTATTGGAATACCATGCCCACAAGCTTTCTTCCCTCCATGCGCTGCTTTTTATCCGCCATGTCGAACCCATCGACGTGTACGGTGCCGCTGTTGGGCTGAAGAAGGCCGTTAAGCTGCTGCACAAACGTGCTCTTGCCGCTGCCGGTATGGCCTATGAGCCCAAGGAATTCGCCGTCCTCTATCCTAAGGCTTATGTCTGTAAGGGCGGCCTTTGTTATTGCGCTGCCCTGCATGTATGCATAATTCAGTTTTTCGACAACGATAGGCATATTGCTTGCGCCATTTCCTCCACGCTGAGTATACTTTTCGGCAGGTTTGCGCCGTGCGCGTTCAGCCTGTTTGCAAGCTGCTGCATCACCGGCACGTCCAGCCTGTGCTTATGAAGAAGCTCATCCTGACTGAACACCTCTTTGGGTGTACCTTCAAGTATCAGTTCGCCCCCGCTCATAACGGCCACGCGGTCCGCGCCTATGGCTTCCTCCATATATTGGGTTATCATAACAACGGTTATGCCGTTTTCCTTATGCAGCTTTGTCACAAGGTCTATTATGTCCCTGCGCCCTTTGGGGTCCAGCATGGCCGTGGCCTCGTCCAGCACAAGCACCTTGGGCTGCATGGCAAGCATGCCCGCAATGGCTATCCTTTGCTTCTGCCCGCCGGAAAGCATATTGGGCGCGCTGTGCGCGTATTTTTCCATGCCCACGGCGGCCAGCGCCCTGTCCACCCGCGCGCGTATCTCGTTCCCCGGCACGCCTATGTTTTCCGGCCCGAAGGCAACGTCCTCTTCAACAATGGTGGTAACAAGCTGATTATCCGGATTCTGGAACACCATGCCCACCCTTTGGCGTATGCTGAGCGTGTCCGCCTCGTCCGCCGTGTCCATGCCGTCCACCAATACTTTTCCCTCCGTGGGCAAAAGCAGCGCGTTAAGATGCTTTGCAAGCGTGGATTTGCCGCTGCCGTTATGCCCAACCACCGCCACGAACTCGCCGTCGTTTATGGTAAGGGACACGTTGTTCAGCGCCTTTGCCGCCGCGTCCTCGTATGCGTAGGATACGTTCTGTATCTCTATCAAGCCCGTTTCACCTTCTTTTCCCGTGCGGATAACGCACATTCATATCCAACGTATGATTATACCATTAGTTTGCAAGCGCGCACAACCCCCAACCTGACGGCAAAAAAGCGGGCAGGATCGCTCCCGCCCGCTTAATATGCGCTTTGTCCTATTCGGTTTTATCTGCCGGAGGTCTGCTGGGATATGCCCTTGATGGTCTTTATTACCCAGTCGAAATCCGCGCTCTGTATAACCGCACCGCAATACTGGCACTTGGCCGTGGCGTTCAGATCCAGCGGAGCGCCGCAGTTCGGGCAATTCTTTGCCGCGTCCTCGGTGCGCTCAAAGCTCTTGGCGCCCTTGGTGCGGATCATGGTCCATTCGTATGTCATGAACTTCTCCGCGGTCTTGCTGCCGCTCACCACTGCGCCGGTAGCATCGTCCACGGTGTAATCCTTTATCCTTACCCTTACAAGTGCGGTAACAATGTCGTGCTTATCGTCCTGGCCAAAGCCCGTAAGGTCAACGCCAAGCACCGCTATATCGTCCACGTAGTTGGTCTTGCCCGCCTTTATAAGGCTGTTAAGCTGCGCATTGAACTGGTTGAAGATGGCGTCGTCCATGCCGGTGCGCATCTCTTCCCAGGTTTTGTTCTGCCAGCATTCCTGCATCCTTACATACAGGTTGCCAATCTTTTCCTTCATCTTTTCTTCGCTGAAGGCGGGATCCTGCTTCTTCAGATCCTCTATGGTCATGGGCAGCACTGTGCGCTGCGCGCCCGCAATACGGCTTCCGCCGCTGCTGCCGCTTCCGCCCTTCTTATTCTTGCCGGACACTATGACCATTATTAAAACTATTGCGGCAACGGTAATGGTAGTGCCAAGGCCCCATTCCCCGCCGCCTCCCGATGAAGAGGAATAGTCGCTGCTGCTCCAATCACTGCTGCTCCAATCGCTTCCGCTGCTGCTCCAGTCGCTTCCGCCGTAATCGCTTCCGCCGGAAAAGCTTCCCGCATCGGCAATGCCGGGCACGGGGGATACCATTATCGCCAGCACCAGCATAAGCGCCATCGCAAGGGCCAAGAACCTTTTATCCATTGCTTCGCTGTCCTTTCATACACAAAAAGTTGTTAAATCCGTTAATAAACGCATCTATATGTATCATTATAATCCATATCGCTCGTCCGTGTCCATAGTTTTTACTTCTCATAATGTTCATGTTGTGTTAAAATGGAATAAACTCAACAGTCAGGAGGTATCGTATATGTTCTGCCCCAAATGCGGAAGCAATGTTCCCGATTCAACCAAATTCTGTCCCACCTGCGGCGCGCTCCTTGCAGACGAAGCTCAGCAGGCTCCCGCGACCGAACCCCAGCCGCAGCCGCAGTATCAGCCCCAGCAGCCCGTTTATCAGGCCGCACCCGCTGACAACAACCCCGCCGCGCTGAAGGTCAGCCAATTCTTCTGGCTCGACTTTTTGACAGGCATCCCCCTCGTAGGCTTCATACTCACGCTGGTATGGGGCTTTGGCGGCGACGTAAACGAAAACAAGCGCAATTATTGCCGCGCAAAGCTTGTTTGGCTGCTTATAGGCATTGCCGTTACCGTTATATTCACCATAATAGCGGTGGCAGGCGGCGGACTTGCGGCGCTTATCTACGAACAATATTGATAAATTGAAAATACCGCATATGATAAGGCTCCTTTACGGGAGCCTTGTTCGCCCGAAAAGGAGACAGATTATGTATAACACAACGCCCATAACCGGCGTATATGCTTCCGCGCTGAGCGCGCTTGGCATTGAACCCGCAGCAGGGACTCAGGCGCCCATAGCCGCGCTCGATAAGCTTTGCAAAAAGGCCTTCGGCGGCGAAAAGGCGGACAGGCTGCTGCTTTATAATCCGGACGCGGTGGCCCTTTGGCTTTTCCAAAAATACAATGAAATGTTCACCGATGCGCAGCTTGCAAGCAGCATAATGCTGCCGCTTTTAAGCGTTATGCCCAGCGTAACGCCGGTTTGCTTCGCTTCCATGTACACGGGCCTTATGCCCGCGGAGCACGGCATAAGGGCATACGTTAAGCCGGTTTTGAGGTGCAACACCATATTTGACGACCTTGTTAAGGCCGGCAAGCGCGTTGCGCTCGTTTCCACCAGCAACGACAGCATATCCATGATATTCCTCAAGCGGAACATAGATTATTATATTTACGATACCGTGGACGAGGTAAACGCAAAGGCCATGGAGCTTATAGAAAAGGACTGCTACGACGTGATGGTGGTTTACAACGGCAATTACGATGGCATAATGCACAAATTCGGCACCGAATCGGAAGAAGCCATTGCCGCGCTGAAGGCGAACCTTGCGTTCTATTGCAGGCTTGTGGGCGCAATAAAGCAGCACTGGTCGCAGCACAACACGTTATATGGCTTTATGCCGGACCATGGCTGCCACGAAATAGACGGCGGCTGCGGCGCGCACGGGCTGGACATGGAGGAGGACATGAACATAGTCCACCTTTACGGCTGCAACGCAAGGAAATAAGCTTTAGGCATGCAAAAAGGCTCTTTCAGCGCGAAAGAGCCTTTTATTTTATATCGTTTCCGCCGCCTTTACCGCCGCGGCAAGCGCAAGCTCCGCCGTTTTTATGCGAAGATCCTGTGTCATGCTCCATTTCCACTTTGGATCGCCCGGGTGCATAGGATGCTTATCGGACGCGGTGAGCAGTGCCGCCGTCCTTACGCCAAGATATTTGCCAACGCTTAGCATTGCCGAGGTTTCCATATCCACGCCGGCCGCGCCCTTCCCGCGCCAAAGCTGCTCCTTTTTATATGTTTGGCGGTATATGCCGTCCGTTGAAACTATGGGCAGCATTTTTGTATCCGGCAGCTTGAGCATAATTTCCAGCAATTCCGCATCCGGCTCGGCATAATCTATGCTTTCGTAATAGTGCAGCGATGTGCCTTCCTCAACATATGCCCTGTTCGGCACAATAACGTCCCCAACGTTTACCCCTTCGGCAAATGCCCCGCACATGCCAGCGCATATAGCATTCCTTACGCCAAGCGCGTTAAGCGTTTCCAGCGTGTCCACGCCGTGCGGCGCGCCGCTGCCGCCGTTAATAAAGCATATTTCATGCTCCTTAAAGCGATATATGGGGCATACCTTCAAAAAACGCGGAAAGCGGTCCGTAAGCATTGCGCAGCCGTATTTTTCCGCCAAATATTCCGTGGCCTTGCCCATGAAGAATACTATGGCGGTTTTGGGCAGCTCAAGCGTTATCCTTTCGCTGTGCCCGCTTTGTATATTCCCTTCTGCGGTTAAAACCGGCGGCGTATCGTCCCCCGCTATGCGCCACATCAGTCCAAATCCTTCCTGTATATCTTCACAAGGCGCTTGCCTTCCTTATACATTTCGTCATCCTCGTGTATCATTGCCATGCCAACGTAGCGGCAGCCCGCGTATTCCATGGTTTTACATGATGCGGTATTGTCCGGCACGCAGGTTATGAACACATGGCCAAGGTTGTGCTTTTTGGCAAGCCTGAACAGCAGCCTGCACGCCTTTGCCGCGTAATGCCGCCCGCGTCATCATCGCCACCGGAGGATGGACGCGGAAGTTTTCGTCTATGCCGTAGCCTATGTTGCCGCCTATATACAGCCCCTCCGTATGCCCTATGCGCAAATCGCACACGCCTATCGCCATGCCGTTCATAAGGCATATATCGAATTTATATGCAGGCACGAACTTCTTTTCGGGTATTGCGTCCGTCATGCGGCTCACGCGCAGCATTATCTCGCCGTCGCTTAGGTCGCTTGTGTCGTAAAAAATATTGCCGCGGTTGCTATGGCAGTCCATCCATATGAACAGATTCCCGTTTTCGCGCTTTTCCATTATGCCGCCGTTGGCAAGCGCAATCTTTACGGATGCCGTGTTGCCTTCGTGTATGGTGACGAGCGCCTTATCAATGCCAAGCTTGGCGCATTCCTTCAGCGCGGCTGAAAGCATCAGCTTGCCGTAGCCCTTGCCGCGCGCTTCCGGGCGGATGGCATAGCCCATGTTGCCGCCGTCCTGCCTGAGCCTATCGGTCAAAAAATGCCTTATCTTGACCAGGCCCACGGGGCATGAATCAACATAGAAGAAGAAAAACGTCTGCGGCACTTTGAAGCCATCGTACACTTCGGTTTTGAGCGATTCGGCATAGCGCTTTTCAAGCCACGCTTTGTATTCATCGTATGAAAGGCCGCGCGCATCGTTCATCAGCCCGTTTTCGTCCGCGGGTATGCTTTGCAGCAGGTCGTATATATCCCGTCCGCAGGCGGCACTGAGTTTTATAAGTTCCGTATTCATATCAAAAAGCCTCCATACCGAATATTTTTGCAATTATACCATCCTGCCGCTACCCATGCAAGCGCAAATGATATTTTGCAAACGAAAAAGAGAGCCGCCCTATGGCAGCTCCCTTTATTTATCGCTTTATATTTGGCGGTTTATCAGACGATACCCTGAGCCATCATAGCATCGGCAACCTTCTTGAAGCCCGCGATGTTGGCGCCGGCAACCAGGTTGTAGCCAAGACCGGCCTCAGCAGCGGCCTTCTCGGAAGCGGCATGGATGTTGACCATGATGTGGTGCAGCTTCTCGTCCACTTCTTCGGGCTTCCAGGTCAGGCGCTCGGAGTTCTGGCTCATTTCAAGACCGGAAACGGCAACGCCGCCCGCGTTAACAGCCTTGGAAGGCGCAACGATGAGACCCTTGTCCATCAGGAAGTACAGGGCTTCGTTGGTGGTGGGCATGTTGGCAACTTCGATGTAGTACTTCAGGCCGTTGGCGATCATCTGCTCGGCTTCCTTCATGCCGATTTCGTTCTGATACGCGCAGGGCATGCAAACGTCGACCTTCTGGCCCCAGGGCTTCTGGCCGGGGAAGAACTGTACGCCAAACTTGTCGGCATAGTCCTGAACCTTGTTGCGGCCGCTGTTGCGCATGTCGAGCATGTAGTTGATCTTCTCTTCGGTCACTACGCCGTCGGGATCATAGATGTAACCGTCGGGGCCGGCCAGGGTGACGACCTTGGCGCCCAGCTGGGTGGCCTTCTCGCAGGCGTAGATGGCCACATTGCCGGAACCGGAGATGACCACGGTGCTTGAGAACTTCGCACAGATAATACACAGCGCCGAAGCCGGTAGCTTCCGGACGGAAGGGGCTGCCGCCGAAGGAGGGAGCCTTGCCGGTGAGAACGCCGTTCTCGTAGGCGCCGCGGATGCGCTTATACTGGCCGAACAGGTAACCGATTTCGCGGCCGCCTACGCCGATGTCACCGGCGGGAACGTCCACGTTGGGGCCGATGTGGCGCTGGAGCTCGGTCATGAAGCTCTGGCAGAAACGCATGATCTCGGCGTCGCTCTTGCCGTTGGGATCAAAGTCGCTGCCGCCCTTGCCGCCGCCCATGGGCAGGCTGGTCAGGCTGTTCTTGAAGGTCTGCTCGAAGCCGAGGAACTTCATAACGGAAAGATTTACGTGAGAAGCAAAGCGCAGGCCTCCCTTGTAGGGGCCGATGGCGCTGTTGAACTGCACGCGGAAGCCGCGGTTGACGTTGACCTTACCGGCGTCATCCACCCAAGGCACGCGGAACTCTATCACACGCTCGGGCTCAACAAGGCGCTCAAGCAAACCGGCCTTCTGGTATTCGGGATGCTGATCGATAACGGTCTCAAGGGACTTGAGGACCTCTTCAACGGTCTGAAGGAATTCAGGCTCGTTCTTGTCGCGCTTTTCAACCTTCTCCAGGACTTCCTGAATGTACGCGTTCATTGTAGTACCTCCAAATATAATAATGCTTTTTTCGTCATGCGTGCCGCGCAATTTGGTTTCACGCCACGCATCAAGCTTATCATAAATCTAAGGTATACTAATGTCAAGCTAATTGTCTGCTTATAACAATTTTTTCTGTTAAAAAGATGTAAACATGGGGAAATGTGATGGAAAGGGGGTGAACTCCCTCTAACCGATTCCCTTGGCAAATTGCCCCCTGTACTATCTTGGCACAATGCATTATAATTAAGCGTGTAATCATTTCTTTTGCCATGGGAGGGTAAATATGTCATCTAAGGCGGACCGCAGCGAAAAGCGCTTCACCAAGGCCGAAAAATCATGGATAATGTATGATTGGGCCAATTCCATCTATGCCACCAATATTATGGCGGCCATATTCCCCATCTATTTCGCCATGCAGGCGAACGAAACCGGCAACAAGCTTTACGGCTTCGCCGTCAGCGCGGCGGCGCTCGTTGTGGCGGTGCTTGCGCCAATACTCGGCGCGATAGGCGACTTTTCCGGCATGAAAAAGAAGCTCTTCGCCGGATTCCTTGTGCTTGGCCTTGTGTTCACGGCGGTGATGGCGGCGTTTGAGGACTGGCGGCTGATGCTCGTGGGCTTCATACTTTCGCGCATAGGCTTTTCCGGAAGCTGCCTTTTCTATGATTCCTTCCTTACGGACGTTACCACGCCGGAGCGCATGGACAGGGTGTCCTCCTGGGGCTATGCAATGGGCTATATCGGCGGCAGCACCATTCCCTTCATAATATCCATTGCAGTAATGCTCCTTTTGAACCAAAGCGTGCTTTCCTATAAAATTGCCATATTGATAGTTGTTGTATGGTGGGCGGTGTTCAGCATACCCTTCCTTAAAAACGTAAAGCAGCAATACAGCGTGGAGGACGCGCCGCAGGCCCTTGCAAAGGAAGCCTTCCGCAACGCATGGAAAACGTTTAAGGATATACTTAAAGATAAAAAGATACTGTTCTTCATAATAGCTTACTTCTTCTATATTGACGGCGTGGATACAATAATATCCATGGCGACGAACTACGGCGAAACCCTTGGCCTTGGCGCGATAGGCATGATACTTGCGCTGCTTGTTACGCAGATAGTTGCGGTACCCTTCAGCATACTGTTCGGCAACCTTGCCAAGAAGGTGGGCGCTATGCGGATGATAGCCATAGCCGTGTGCGTATATTTCGTTATAACTATACTTGGCTTCTTCATGGGCTTCAATATTGAACAGGCGGAGCTTTCCGGCGGCGATATAGATGCCGCGTTCAAGCTGAGCAGCACGCTGTTCTGGATACTGGCAACGCTCGTGGGCACGGTGCAGGGCGGCATACAGGCGCTCTCCCGCAGCTATTTCGGGCAGCTTATCCCGCCGGAGCGTTCCAATGAATACTACGGCTTCCTTGATATATTCGGCAAATTCTCCTGCGTGATAGGCCCCGCGCTCTATGCCGCGACCTATGCCGCAACGGGCAGGGCGTCCCTTGGAATACTTAGCATAATAGTGCTGTTCTTCGGCGGAATGGTTGCGCTGTTCGCGGGCCGCAAATACATGAAGGCAGAGGAGAAATAAGTTGGAAGAGCATTCCGGGCACAGACAAAGGCTTAGGGAAAGCTTTCTTGCTCTCGGTGCGAAGGCCATGCCGGAGCATCAGCTGCTTGAACTGCTGCTTACCTATGCAATACCGCGGCGGGACGTGAACCCATTGGCGCACAGGCTGATAGAGCGCTATGGGTCGCTTGCGGCTGTGCTGAAGGCCGATGTGGCGGAGCTTAAAAACGCCGGCTTGGGCGAATATGCGGCAACGCTGATTGCCCTTGCGGGAGCAATGCGGAACATAAGCGAAAAGCCGCGCAAAAAGCAGCGGCTCAATAATCCCGAAAGGGCTGCGGAATACTGCATGCAGCTTCTCAGGCCGCACAGGTACGAGGTTATGTACCTTGTGTCGCTGGACAGCGGGCTGAAGCCCATACACGAGGACATGGTTTCAAGCGGAACGATAGACCAAAGCACAGTTTATCCGCGCATAATTGCCGAATGCGCGCTGCGCCACGCGGCGGCATACGCAATGCTTTGCCATAACCATCCAAGCGGCAACCCCGCCCCCAGCAACGAGGATATAGCCATGACAAAAATGATATTTTCGGCGCTGAGCGGCATCGGGATTCAATTATATGACCATATTATAGTTGGGGATGAACGCGCGTACAGCATGGCGCGCAACGTATACATCCCAAGCGATATAAACAACAATAGTCAGGGAACGGAGGACAAGAGCATATGAGCGGCTATATGGAAGAATATCTGCGCTGGAGGCAGGCGGAAAAGCTTGCCCCGCAGCTTAAAGCGGAGCTTGAGGCGATAGCCGATAACCCCAAGGAGATAGAAGAACGGTTCTATACCGAGCTTGAATTCGGCACGGCAGGTTTAAGGGGAATACTCGGCGCGGGAACGAACCGAATGAACGCGCAGGTTATAAAGCGGGCAACGCTGGGACTTAGCGAATACATACTGGGCTTCGCTGGCGGGGCCGAGCGCGGCGTTGCAATAGCATATGATTCCCGCCGCATGAGCCGCGAATTTGCAATAGAGGCTGCGCTTACGCTCTGCGCAAAGGGCATACATGCCTATATATATGATTCGCTGCGCCCCGTGCCAATGCTTTCGTATATGGTAAGAAGGCTTAAATGCATAGCGGGCATTGTAATAACCGCCAGCCATAATCCCCCTGAATACAACGGCTATAAGGTATATTGGCAGGATGGCGGGCAGGCAGGCCCCAAGCAGGCGGAGGCCATATACGCCGAAATAAAGCGGCAGGATTACTTCTCCGGCCCCGATATAACAATCGAACAGGCCGAAGCAAGCGGACTTTTAACATGGTTGAGCGACGCTGACGACGCGGATTATTACCGCGACACGCTTTCAGTTATGCAGCGGCCCGAGCTTGTTAAGGAGCAGGGCGATACGCTTAAAATGGTATACACTCCCCTGCACGGCAGCGGCAATCTGCCCGTGCAGCACATATTGAAGCTTGCCGGCATAACAAACGTGAGCATAGTGGAGCAGCAGCGCGAGCCGAACGGGGACTTCCCGACCGTTACCGCGCCCAATCCGGAGGATCCGAAGGCGTTTACGCTTGCGATGGAGCTTGCGGATAAGGTCAATGCGGACGCAATAGTTGCCACCGACCCGGATTCGGACAGGATGGGCCTTGCCGTGCGGGAGAAAAACGGCAAATTCCGCGTGCTTACGGGCAACAAGATAGGCTCCCTTTTGCTTTACTATATACTCAGCGCCATGAAGGAGCGCGGAGCCATTCCCGCAGACGGATTCGTGGCAAAAAGCATAGTGAGCACCCGCCTTGCGGACGCAATATGCGCGCATTTCGGCGTTAAGCTCAGGTGCACGCCCACGGGGTTCCGCTTTATATCCGAGCTTATTGAAAAGAGCCATACCGAGCAGGGCTTCGGCACGTTCATATTCGGCTTTGAGGAAAGCTACGGCTTTCTTGCGGGCGGCTTTGCACGGGATAAGGACGCCGTGTGCGCGGCGATGCTTGCGGCGGAAGCCTGCGTATATTACAGAAGCATGGGCAAAACGCTCAGCGACGCTCTGGGCGAGATAGAGGCCCTGTGCGGCTGCTATAACGAAGCCGTGAAGAGCTACACCCTTTCCGGTAAGGAGGGCATAGAGCGCATAGCCGGGGCTATGGCGGCGCTGAGGAGCGACACCCCGCGGGAGTTTGCGGGCGTGGCTGTGGACAGGTTTGAGGATATGCGCTCCGGCAAGGCAATGGATTACGCCGCAGGAAAAGAGACGGAGAGCGAGGTTACCGGCATGAACGCCGTGCGCTTCCTGCTCAGCGACGTGGCATGGATATGCGTGCGCCCCAGCGGCACGGAACCAAAGCTTAAATTGTATATAGGCGCAAACGCAAAAACGGATGAAGAGGTTGAAGCGCTGCTGAATAAGCTTATGGCGGATACGGACGGCAAGCTCAGCACGCTGCTGAAAGGATAAACACAGACCAATGCAAAAGAAAATGCCCAGCGGAGGGCAAAACGAACAAAACATGAATAACGACGCCGCAAACGTGCAGGAGCGGCAGTATAAGCGCATGACTACCGGGCCTGTCAGCCGCGTGGTGCTGTCCATGGGCATACCCGCGGTGATAGGCATGCTGGTAACCAGCATATATAACAGCGCCGATACTTATTTCGTAGGCCAGCTTGGCACCAGCGCATCGGGCGCGGTGGGCGTTGTGTTCTCGCTTATGAACATAATCCAGGCCGTGGGCTTCACCATAGGGCAGGGCGCAAGCAGCCTTATCTCCCGCCGCCTTGGCGAAAAGAATTACGGGCGCGCAAACCGCATTGCAAGCACCGCGCTGCTTTTGGCGGTTGCCTTCGGGCTTATAATACTGGGCGCGGGGCTTATATTCCTTGATCCGTTCATGCGGCTCCTTGGCGCAACGGAAACGATGCTGCCGCATGCAAAGGCGTATGCGAATTATATATTGATAGCCGCGCCGTTCATGGTGATATCCTTCGTGTTGAACAATCTTCTGCGCGCGGAGGGAAAGATTAAATATGCCATGATAGGTATAAGCATAGGCGGATTGCTGAACATTGGCCTTGACCCGCTGTTTATACACACGTTTCAGCTGGGCACCGCGGGCGCGGCAATAGCGACCGGCATAAGCCAGCTTGTGAGCGCGGTAATACTGCTTGCGGCGTATTTCCGCAAGGGCTTCACTGTGGTGCAGCCAAGCGTGAGCCAAATAGAGATAAGCGGAAAGATGCTGCTTGACATATTCAAAACCGGCCTTCCCGCCCTTCTCAGGCAGGGGTTGGCAAGCGTTGCAAGCATTGCGCTCAACCGCAGCGCCATGGTGTATGGCGATGCTGCCGTTGCGGCGATGAGCATAGTGAGCAAGGTGTTCATGCTGATATTCTCAACATCTCTTGGCATAGGGCAGGGCTACCAGCCTGTTGCGGGATATAACTACGGGGCGAAGAAATATGCCCGCGTGCGCGCGGCGTATAAATTCACGCTTATACTGGGACTTTGCGTAATGGGCGCGGCAAGTGTTGCGGCGTTCATATTCGCGCCGGAAATAGTTACCATGTTCCTTAGGGACGACCCGAAGGTAATCGAAATAGGCACGCTTGCGCTGAGAATACAGTGCATTGCCATGCCGACTGTTCCTTTCGTTGTAGTCGGGAACATGACGTTCCAGTCCGTTGGCAAGGCCGCGCAGGCAAGCTTCCTTTCCGCCTGCCGCCAGGGAATATTCTTCCTTGTGTTCATAACCGTGCTGCCGCCCATACTCAAGCTTACCGGCGTGCAGTGCGCGCAGGCCTGTGCGGATGTATGCACGTTCCTTGTGGCAATTCCAATGACGCTTGTGTTCTTCAGGCGCATGCCCAAGGAGGACGAATAGCCTGAATATTGCATCACAAACCCGGTTGATTCTTTCAATCGGGTTTTTATTATATCAGGCTGTATATATCAAAGCATTGCTTATGGCGGCATAAATAATAGATAATATATTATTTTCGGTTCTCCCCTTGTGCCGTGGATAAAGATAATCTATAATACTGAAATTATTATTAATGGAAAGGGAAAAGCTATGCCAAACAATTTTGATTTCGGTTCAATGGTGTTTAACGAGGCCGTGATGCGCGAACGCCTTGCGGAGGATACCTACGCCGCATTGAAGGACACAATAAAGCGCGGCGCGCCGCTTGCCAGGCACATTGCAACGCCTGTTGCCGCGGCAATGAAGGAATGGGCGATAGAAAAGGGCGCCACACATTTTACCCATTGGTTCCAGCCGCTTACCGGAATCACTGCGGAAAAGCACGAGGCTTTTATCGCCCCCGGCGCGAACGGCGGCGCAATACTGGACTTTTCCGGCAAGGAGCTTGTTGTTGGCGAATCTGATGCGTCAAGCTTCCCCTCAGGCGGGCTGAGGGCAACGTTCGAGGCACGCGGCTACACCGCATGGGACCCCACGGCATACGCTTTTATAAAGGAGGATACGCTGTGCATACCCACGGTGTTCCTTTCATATGACGGCGACGCGCTGGACAAAAAAACGCCGCTGCTGCTCTCCGCCCAGCTTATCAATAAAGAAGCGCTGCGCCTTGTGCGTGCAATGGGCAGGCGGGATATAGAGCGCGTTACGCCAAGCGTCGGCGCGGAGCAGGAATACTTCCTTGTGGATAAGGCGCTTTGGGCCAGGCGCAGGGACCTTGTGCTCTGCGGCAGGACGCTTTTCGGCGCGAAGAGCGCCAAGAGCCAGGAGCTGGACGACCATTATTACGGCACGCTCGATACCCGCGTGAAGGCGTTCATGGCGGAGCTGGACAGGGAACTGTGGAAGCTGGGCGTGTTTGCAAAAACCGAGCATAAAGAGGTCGCGCCCGGGCAGCACGAGCTTGCGCCCGTGTTCAGCGGGGCAAACAGCGCAACTGACCATAACCAGCTTATAATGGAGCTGATGAAGCGCATAGCCCCCAAGCACGGCATGGTATGCCTGCTGCATGAAAAGCCCTTTGCCGGAATGAACGGCAGCGGTAAGCACAACAACTGGTCCCTGTCCACCGAAAGCGGGGAAAACCTGCTCAACCCCGGCAAGGAGCCGAGCGAGAACACGCTGTTCCTGCTCCTGCTTACGGCTGTTATAGCCGCCGTGGACGATCATCAGGACCTTATCCGCTTCAGTGCGTGTTCGTATTCAAATGACCTGCGCCTTGGGCAGACGGAAGCGCCGCCGGCGATAATATCCGTATTTATAGGCGATGAGCTGGGCGAGATAATGGACACCATATGCGCCGGCAATGATTACAGCCGCGCGGAGCAGCAGTTCATAAGCATGGGCGTTGAGGCCATGCCCCGCGTGAAGGCGGACAATACGGACAGGAACCGCACTTCGCCGTTTGCATTCACGGGCAACAAGTTTGAATTCCGTATGCCCGGCAGCGCGCAGTCCATCGCCGATGCGAATATTGTTATAAACACCGTTGTGGCGGAAGCCATGGCGCGCTTTGCGGACGTGCTGGAGCATGCGGAAAACAAGGAGCAGGCCGCGCGGGAACTTATCCGCAGCGAATACGAAAAGCATAGGCGCATAGTTTACAGCGGAAACTGCTATTCCGAAGAATGGGAAAAGGAAGCCGAACGCAGGGGACTATATAACCTGAAAACCACCGTTGAGGCGCAGGATCGTTCCATTGCGGACGAAAACGTTGCACTGTTCAGCGGATACGGCATATTTTCAAGGCGGGAGATGCTTTCCCGCTACGAGGTTTCGCTTGAAACATATGCAAAGCTTGCCGAGATAGAGGGCCGCACAATGGCCGAGATGGCCGCCAAGGAGATAATCCCCGCCGTGAGCCGCGCGCAGGGCGAAATGGCAAAAACGGTATCCTACAAGCAGAGCATATGCATAGGCACCGAGCCTGAAATGCGCATACTGCGCGAAGGCGCGGCATTGCTTAACGAACTTGACGCAGCCTGCGGCAAACTGAACGCCGCGTTGAAATATGCCGACGAGTCAGACTGCGCGCACGAGCGCGCCTGCCGCTGCCGCGATGCGGTGGTGCCGGCAATGGCTGCCGTAAGGCACGCCGCCGATGCGCTTGAAACCATAACGCCGCACGAAGCGTGGCCCTTCCCGAATTACGAGCAGCTTTTGCTTAATGCGGAGTAAATATTTTTGCAGGGGGGCCAGGGAAGATTTCGATTTCTCCCCTTTAGGCCCCCTGCACCCCCCGTAACCCCATTAAATCGATCGCTCCGCGAAGGGGTACGGCACTGTACAATGTGCTTGCACTGTACTAAAAGGCTCCCCGGACGGGGAGCTGTCGCCGCAAGGCGACTGAGGGGTTGACGGAAAAATGAGCAGCCCCGATGCAACCCCTCCGTCAATTCGCTATCGCTCATTGCCACCTCCCCTTTCAGGGCAGGCTTTTGGGCGGCGGTTGCACAAACCAATAGGGACGCTTTCGCGTCCCCTGCAATTCTTTGTTCTTTATTCGTTCCTTATTGCCGCCAAGGGCGAAAGCTTCATGGCGCGCATTGCCGGATACAGGCCGGATATGAGCGCCACCACTACCGAAAACGCCAACGCGCCCACGGCAAGATAGAGCGGTATTACGCTCTTGAACCCGCTTGCTTCAAGGAAGTTGTTCAGCACAAGGCTAAGCCCGTAGCTGAGCCCAAGGCCCAGCGCCCCGCCGAAGAAGCCTATATACGCCGCCTCCGTAAGGAATAATCCCGCTATGTTGGACATGCGGCAGCCCAGCACCTTTATTATGCCAATTTCCTTAGTGCGCTCATATATGCTCATCATCATCGTGTTCATGATGCCTATTGCCGCGACCAGCAGCGACACACCGCCTATCGCGCCCAGCAGATACTGCGTCTGCTTGAGCTGCTCCTCGCTTTGCTTTAACCATTCCTGTATGCAGCTTGCGCCGAAGCCCATTTCCTCTATCTGGGCCTTAATGGTCAAAACGTCGTCTATCTCCTTGCACTTGACTATAACCTGGTTATAGTTCTTCTTGTTCAGGGATATGCGGTTCGGGTTCTCCTTTGCCAGCTTTTCCAGCACCTTTATGTCCATTATGCAGTACCAGCTGAAGTCGTTGCCGCCCTGCGCAAGCCTGCCAGTGGGCACAAGGGTATATATCTTGCCCTTCTGCTGGCCGGGATCGCCGGGCTGGTTGGTATATACGTTTGAATAGTCAAACGTAAGCTTGAGCCTTGAGCGTGATGTAATCTTCGGGTTGCCGTCCTTGTCTATGGCAGGGCTCCAGCGGTTGGCGTTGGGGTCATAGAAATTGTTATAGAAGTCGTACGGCAAAAGCATCTGCACCTTGCCGCCCGCAAGCTTATTGCCGGGATACTCGCCTTCCTCCAGCTTTATGCCGAAAAGCTCCGCCTGCTCCATATCTATGCCCATTATGCTCACATCTGTGGCATATTTGCCGCTCATCGCCATGCCCCATGCGGTTATCTGCGGCATTGCGCCCTCAACGCCCGGCAGCTTGCGTATCTTATCCACGGCCTTGTTATCCAGCTTCACGTCCTTGAACGTGCCTCCGCCGTCCGCTGTTTCAACGTAGCGGTAGTTGTTCACCGTTATGTTCGTAAGGCTGCCCATGCTGGCGTAGCTGTCTATCATGCTTTGGCGCATGCCAACGCCCAGCGACACCATAACAACGATGCTGCTGGTGCCTATAACCATGCCCAGCACCGTTAAAAACGCCCTTAGCTTGCGCCGCCACAGGTTCAGGAACGCCGTGCGGAGCATATCCGGGAATTTCATACGTCCTCCAGCATCTTAGCGCGCTTCTTTTTCAGCAGTATTATGGCAACCACTATCGCCGCCGCAACAACCACGCCAAGCACTATCCATATCCAAACCGGAGTACCGGAGGAGGAAGGATCGTCCATGCCGCCTATGGTGGGCTGGTCAATGTAGCCCGGGTCCTCCATGCCGCCGTTGGCATCGGGGTTAAAGCCTTCGTTGACAAAAATGCTCAGCGGCAGCCTTTCCTCCATCTTCTCCTCAAGGGCGTCCTCGTAGCTTATCACTATTTCGCCGTCTATCTGGCCCGGTGTGGCCGTTATTACGGAAAGGTCGGCGCGCATGCTGTTGCCCGCTGCAACCGTGCCCTGGAAGACGCTGTCCTCAAGGGAGAGCCCGTCGCCCTCAACGGTTACCATGCAGTTATATATGGGGCTTCTGCCCATATTGTAAAGCGAGAAGTATACCGGAACGCTTTCGCCCTCCATGGCCTCGCCGTCAACGGTGGGGTCGTCTATCTTCAGGCGTATCTTCTGCAAAACCGTAACGGGTATCGATGCGCTTGATGCGCCCTTGGCAAGCGTTGCGGGGCGGGTCTTTGTGCCCTCGTAATCAAAATCGAGCTTCAGCTCATACGCCTTGGCTTCCGTATCGGGCGCGGTGGCAATGCTCATGGTCATGGTCTTGCTTTCGCCCTTGGCAAGCTTATCGATATACAGCGTGTTGGAGCCTTCTGCGGGGGTCAGCTTGCCGGTATCCGCGTTGTTGGTCATGGTGACGAGTATGCTCTTGGTATCCTCTTCATTAGAGGTATTGCGCACGGTGAAGGTAAGCGTGAACGTTTCGCCGGCGTATATCTTTTCCTCGGAGAAGCTGTAGCTGTCCACAACAAGCTTGGGCAATGTCTGCGTGGTTTCGCCGCCCGGGGTTTCGCCTGCGGCCTCATAGCCCTTTGTAACGTTTACATACAGGCTCACGTCGCAGCTTTCGGTGGAGGAGCCCTCCGCGCTGCCCCAGCCGCGCTCATAGGTAACGGTGAAGTCAACCTTCTTCACGCCCGCCGTAACCTTATCGGCAAAGCGCATGTCAAACTGGAACTCTATTATCTGGTTGGCGTTTATGAAGCCGTTATAGCCAACGGTGTAGTCCACCCGCTCTATTGCGAAGGGAAATTCGTCAAGGCTTGTTGAAAGCTTGGGCGCGACCTTTATGTTCATTACCGGCCCGCTTACGCACATCAGCGGCAGCCTTACAAGCACCTTGCCGCCGTTCTTGCCGGATGCGGTGGTAACGATAAGGCCGTTGGGGTCATAGCTGGACAGCCTGAACGCCGCCGCGGGCTTGGACGGGTCGGGGGAAGGAGATGGCGCTGCCGGGTCTATCGTAATGGTTATATTCGCCGTTTTGGTTATTTTCCCGCCGTCAAACGTGAACGTTAAAAGGTCGGCAAACGTGCCGCTGTTATTTGCGCTGAACGCGGGGTTAAGCAGTATATCCACGCTTGCTCCGGCAGGTATGGTAACAGCGTCCGCAGCAATGCTCTTGGGCAGAACCGTTCCCTTGGTGGTAACGGTAGGATCAAGCTTTATGTCAACCCCGCCGCCGTTTGTAATGGTAACGGGAATGAACACCGTGCCCGTACCCACTATGGGCGAGCCTACGGAAACGGAAACGTTCTTGGCCTCCGTTACCGGCGTAGGCGGTGTAGTCGTTGCCGGCGGCGTTGTCGTTGCCGGATCCGCCAGCGCGGCGGGGCATATGGCCATGAGCAGCATGGCCGCCGTTAAAAGTGCGATTATTCTACGCTTCATCTTTGTGTATCTCCCTGTTTATTGTCTTTTTTATTTTCAGCCTGTTCGGACTGCTCCTCAAGCTCGTCGCCTATGGCGCGCTTGGGCCGCGGGGTAAGGTAGGTCGGGTGCTCGTTTAGCTGTATGTCCACCACCCTGCCGTCCAGTATCTTTATTATCTTATCCGCATACATGGCCATGTTCGGGTCGTGCGTAACCATAACAAGCGTTTTGTTGCGGCTGCGCATAACCTCGCATATGGTGCGCATAACGTCGTCGGACGTGTTGGAATCCAAATTGCCCGTGGGCTCATCGGCAAACACAATGTCCGGATTGGTAACAAGCGCCCTCGCTATGCCCACGCGCTGCTGCTGGCCGCCGCTCATCTGCGAAGGCTTGTGCTTCAGGTGCTTGCCAAGCCCCATCACCTTCAGCGCCTCAACCGCCAGCGCCTCACGCCTTTTCCTCGGCACGCCGCGGAAGGAAAGCGGGAATGCAACGTTCTCCACCGCCGTATAATACGGCATAAGGTTGAAGGACTGGAATATAAAGCCAACGTGCTTCTGGCGGAACACTATAAGCTCGCTTTGGTTCATTTTGTCCAGCCGCTTGCCCGCAATGACTATTTCGCCGCTCGTAACATGCTCAAGCCCCGCAAGAACATTGAGCAATGTGGACTTGCCGCTGCCGCTGGGGCCAATTATAGAAACCATCTCCCCCGGCATAATGCTTAAATCCACGCCGCGCAGCGCCTGAATATCAACGCTGCCCACGCGGTATGTCTTTTTCACGTTGCGGGTCTGGATGATCGGCTGCGCCGCCGCCGCGTTTTTAACTGCCTCCAAATCCTATCACGCTCCCTTCTGCGTTACAAAACGTTTTCCATATATAGCATATACAGTAAGTTTATATCACCTTTCACCATATTGCAATTGAACAATATGTGAACAAGCAAAGGGCGGCGATCTTAAATACCGCCGCTCTGTTTTCATCATAATATATAACGCCTTAGTCCCGTAAATGGTTGCGCCCTTTCGCCTTATTTTTTGTAATTATCGGGCAGCGCCTTTATTGCGGCAAATATATCCTCCAGCCCGTCCATCTGCACGGCCTCTATCTTGCCCTCGTCGCTCAGCATGGCGACTATGGGGTCTATCGGCAGCGATGCGCATACACCTATGCCATGCTTCGCAGCAAGCTCCTTAACGTGGCTTTCGCCGAAGGGGTATATCTTCCTGCCGCAGTCGGGGCAGGTGACATAGCTCATGTTCTCAACTATGCCAAGCACCGGAATATTCATCATGTGCGCCATGTTCACCGCCTTTTCAACTATCATGCCCACAAGCTCCTGCGGGCTTGTTACAACAACTATGCCGTCCAGCGGTATGGACTGGAACACGGTCAGCGGTACGTCTCCCGTTCCCGGCGGCATGTCTATGAACATAATGTCCTCATGGCTCCATATAACGTCCTGCCAGAACTGCTTAACAACGCTCGCAATAACAGGCCCGCGCCAAACCACCGGCGCGGTAACGTCATCCAGCAGCAGATTTATGCTCATCACATCTATGCCCGTTGCGGTTTTCATGGGCAGCACGGCTTCCTCCGTGCTTTCGGCCATTCCGCTCAAGCCGAATACCTTGGGTATGGATGGGCCCGTAACGTCCGCGTCCAGCACCGCGGTATCAAGCCCCGCGCGCCGCGCCGTTACCGCAAGCAGGCTGGTAACAAGCGACTTGCCAACGCCGCCCTTGCCGCTTACTATGCCAATGGTCTTGTTTACCCTGCTCTTTGGGTTCAGCTTTTCAATAAAGTCCGCCGGGTTCTGGCTGCGGCTGGGGCAGTTTTCGCCGCAGGAGGAACAATCGTGGGTACAATTCTCGCTCATGATGCATCTCCGTTTTCTGTTTTGGGGCATATGGTTGCCCGTTTCTTCCAATATAATACGCCAAAACGCGAAGATAGTCAAAGCCGCGCGCAAATATTAACAAAATAGTTGCTTGCTTATTCATTCAATCTGTGGCAATATTGTTTGGTATACAAAGGAAGGTATCAGAAATGGTTTTTAATAGAAGGCTTATTCTCGTGCTCATGCTCGCGCTCGTATGCGCCCTTTTTTCGGCCTGCGCAATAGAAGCGTCGCTCCCAACGGAGCCTGCCGCACCCACCCCCGCGCAGGAGCCTGAGGCCGCGCCTACGCCCGCCCCCACGCCGGAGCCGGATGCAGACGCCCTCTGCACCATGTGCAGGGACGGTTTTTTTGCCGCATTCGCGCCGGACTATTCGGGGCATGATTATACCTCCCTCGGCATGCTGGACATGCCCGGCCTTATAGAAAAGCAGCCGCTTTATGCCGAACTTGCGGCGGACACGCATACCCTTGCCCAAATGTGCGCCCGGACCGCCGCGCAGGATGTAAAAGCAATGAGCAGCCTTATTGACCGCACAAGCGTTACCGTAACAGGAAAGCTTGACTGGCGGCTTATAGCGGCGGCATGCACAATGCTTGATGAGCCGGACAAGGCCATTGCCGCGCATACGGACGTATCCGTAACGATAGAGGGCAAAACGCTTAACGTATGCGTTTCCCTGCCCGATTTTGACGCGCTTTTCGCCCCCCTTGCAAGCGACGTGCATTACGGCGCAATGTCGCTGTATTGCTACCTTAACACTACCTATGACAACAATGCTCAAATACTGGATAACGACGGCAGCTATGAGCTGAGCGATGAGTATATCGCCACTATAATCGATCCCTTGCCCAAGCGGCATATAAAGGACGGCTGGTACGGCGACCGTTCCAAATCTACCCGCCGCCACATGGGCACGGATATCCGCGCGCGTGAAGGGCAGGATATACCCTCCTGCACGGCGGGGGAAATTGTTCGCATAGCGTATAACGACATTGCGGGCAATTATGTTACCGTAAAAGATGATTACGGCTTCTATTATTCATATTGCCACATGGTGGAGCTTACCACCTTCCTCAGCGAAGGCGACCGCGTGGAGCAGGGCCAGCTTATAGGCCACGTTGGCAACACCGGAAACAGCGACGCGCCGCACCTGCACCTTTCCATAATCGCGCCGGAGTACGTTTATATCAATCCCTACCCCGTGCTCGCCCGTGTGCGCTACGACAAATAGGGAAAGGCGTGCAAAACCCGTTCCAAATACCAATAAAAAATGTGTAAAGTCAGTTCTAAAAAGCGGTAAAAATGTGGTTAAATGTATATCAAAAAGCGGAACGCCTTTGCGTTCCGCTTTGCTTACTTATTCAGTAATCAGTTACCCATTGCCGCAACGTAATCGCAGGCGGCGTTTACGGCCTTGCACACGGCGCGGGAGCTTCTGGACGCGGCCGTTACGGAATCCACCGTACCGCCGTCCTTAACTATGCTTACGGGCGCGCTCATACCGGCAAACTGATCTGAGAACTTGGCCTCCTTGACCTTTGCGCCAAGGCCCGGAGTTTCGGAAAAGCCCGAACCGCCGCAGCTTATGCCCGTTATCATGCCGTTATTGTCAATACCCACGGTAACTTCTATCTTTCCGCCGTAGCCGTCCGCGGTGGCCTTGGCAACGTAGCCTATCGTCTCGCCGCCCTTCTTAGCCTCGTAGCAGTAATCCACGCCGCTGTCCGCCGCAACGTCAAGCTGAACGAATTCATCCGCTTCGCTCATAACGGTTTTCCTTGCCAGTTCGTTGCTGGCCTCGTCCTGCCGCGCTATTTCGTCCTTGGTCAGCGCGTTGGTAAAGCCCAGCGCAAGCCCGGCAACAAGGGAAATGATGCACAGAAGCAGCCATGCAGGTATCTTTTTCATGTTCTTGGTTCCTTTCACTTCGTTTAACTTTTTTAGCTTTTACGCCTATTAAACTTCTGTTTTGTTCTTCGGGGGACGCATATGCTTTATAACAAGCGCCGCCGCCGTGCCCGTTACAAGGCCGGTTACGGCCCCGCTCAAAAGCAGCATGGGGAAATACGCAAGCACGGGGCTTATGCCTATCACGCATGCCGCCGCAATGCATTGGCCCAGGTTGTGCGCTATGGCCCCCGCAACGCTCACACCCACGGGTGAAAATTTGCCCGTCCGCTTGAGCAAAAGCATCGCGCAAAGGCTGAGCGCCGCGCCCGACGCGCTGTAAAGCATTGCCGCGGGGCTGCCGAAAAGGAAGCCGCTCAGCAGCACCTTTATCACCGCCAGCGCAACCGCGCTCTTTACGCCGCAAATATAAACCGCATACAGCAGCACCGTGTTCGCAAGGCCAAGCTTTATGCCCGGTATTGCCGAAAACGCAGGCAGAAGCGATTCAACATACCCCAGCGCAAGCATCAGCGAAGCAAGCAGCGCGCTGCGCGTAAGCTTATTCGTTTTCATTTTCATCCCCGCTTACGGTAATGCTCACGCCGTTGGGCAGGCATACTATCCAGCGCCCGTTGTCGCTTTGCGCATCCGCCCCCAGCCAGCCCTGCTCAACGCAAAGCTGATTTTTGCAGGTGGAGCTGTGCATGCGCACATTGCCGCGCCCGTCGCTCTCTATCAGGTTTATCTTTTCGCCGTCCTGCTCTATTTTCAGCGTATCCGCCCTGTCAAGCGGCATGCGGGCATATTCCTCGCCGTTTAAGTATATAACGGCCTCCCCGCCGTAACGCGCGCCGCGCGATAGTATTATCAGTATTGCCGCTATTATGATTGCGCCTACGGCCAAATAGACATCCGCCCGTTTCATATATTATATTTTATCACCCCGTGGGCGCATAGCGCAACCGTATTGCACCCATTTTATTTGTCTAAATAATCACAGCCTGTCGCCCAAAATGTTCATTGTAAGCGTAAAATAAACCAAAATGCTCGCCGCGTCCGTAACGGTTGTAAGTATGGGCGTTGCCATAAGCGCGGGGTCAAGCTTCAGCTTCTTGGCAAGCATTGGCAAAAGGCAGCCGAGCGATTTTGCAATGCATACCGTTGCAATGAGCGTAAGCGAAACTATGGCCGCCACGGCAACATCATGATACTGTATTGCGATGCGCCCAAAATTGATAAGCGCAAGGCCCGCGCTGACCAGCAGCGCAACGCGGATCTCCTTGAACCAAACCCTGGCTGCGTCCCGCGGCTCAATTTCGTCCAGCGCAAGGCCGCGGATGACCATCGTTGAAGCCTGCGTGCCGCTGTTTCCGCCCGTATCCATAAGCATGGGAATAAAGCTTACAAGCAGCGGTATGGCGGCTATTGCCGCTTCAAAATGCTCCAGCATTGCGCCCGTTATCATGCTTGAAAGCATAAGTATCACCAGCCATACTATCCTGTTCTTGGCAAGCTTCCATATGGGCGTTTTCAGGTATTCCTCCTCGCTCGGGGCCATACCTGCCATCTTTTCAAAGTCCTCTGTATTCTCTTCCTGCAAAACGTCCACCGCGTCGTCAACGGTGATTATGCCCACAAGCCTTTCTTCTTTATCCACCACAGGGAGCGATATCATGTCGTATTTAGAGAACAGCTTGGCTACTTCCTCCCTGTCGTCCAGCGTGTGCGCGTGGATAACATTTGTGTTCATTATATCCCCAACCTTGGCGTTCGGGTCCGCAAGCAGCAGCTCCCTTATGGTCACCACGCCTTCAAGCTGCTTTTCGCCCGATATCACATAGCATGTGTATATCGTTTCCTTGTCTATGCCGGTATTGCGTATCACGTCAAACGCCTGGCCCACGGTAAGCCGCGGCTTCAAATACACATATTCATTCGTCATCAGGCTTCCGGCCGAATCCTCCGGATACCTTAAATATTCGTTTATAAGCTTTCTGTTTTCCGGGCTTGAAACCTGCATCAGCTTTTTCACTACGTTCGCCGGCATTTCCTCCACCAGATCGACATAGTCGTCCAGATACATGTCGTCCAGTATATACCCAAGCTCCGTATCGCTGAGCATTTCAACAAGCTTCTGCTGCACGTCGCTGTGCATATACGCAAACGTTTCCGCCGCCGTCTCCTTGGGAAGCAGGCGGAACAGGCGAAGCAGCGTTTCCGGCTCTTCGTTTTCTTCAAAAATTTCCTCTATTGCCTCGGCAACGTCAACCTCGTTCATGTCCTGAACCAGCGTTTTTACCGCGCCATATTGCTTGCTCTGCAAAAGGGAAAGCAGCTTTTCAATCAATTCGTTGTTTATCATGGCAAACCTCCTTCTTTCAGGCGGCATGCCATGCGCAGGATATGCCCAAAGAGTGCGCGCGTATCAGCGCACAGCCGAATGAACAGGTGCATCCATCGCCATGAACAGGCCGCCTGCATATTCTGTTTTAGTTACGCTACTGGGATATGGCCCTGCGTCCATGGTCAAATACACTGTCCTTTCTTTTTATTCGGCGCCACGCGCCGTTTATTATTTTACCACGCAAAAAGGCGGCTTTGCAACCGCCCGTTTGATGATTTAACCAGATATATTTTGCCTTTTTCAGCGCGAAAGGAATATTTCTATAAATTCGTCTATATCCGCATCCGTAATCTCTGCCTTGGCCATGTAGCCTATAAGCATGGAGAAGAACGCGCCGGAGCGTGCGCGTATGGTGCGCGCGTCGTTTGATTGCAGCTTAAGCGAGCCTACCTCCAGCATCAGCGCCCATTTTTTTCGCATTGCGTCCATAAGCGCGCTCAGCTCGCCACCCGCTATCGCCGCATGGGACACCAGCACAACGTGCAGCTTGGCGTGCATCTCGTCCCATAATAGCTCGTGCAGCAGGCTTTTCATGGCCTTGTGCGCATCCGTATCGCGCTGCAGCGTTTCCGCCCAGGCAAGCAGCGTATCGCCCATCCAGTCGCCATGGGTGCGCGCCGTGTCCGCAATCAGTTCGTCCTTTGCCGGATAGTAATAATACAGCGTGCCCTTGGCTATGTCCGCGGCCTTCGCAATGTCGTTAAGGCTTGCGCCGTCCGCCCCGCGCTCGGTAAAAAGCCGCGCCGCCGTGGCTATTATAAGGCTCTGTACGCTGTCGTAATTTTGCCGTTTGCTCTTCATGCCGCTTCCCCCTTACGCATGACGGCTCATTTGCCCGTATTTATAACGTTCCTCGCCCACGAGCCGGATATAAGTATAGGCAATGCTATAAGGAACTTTATTATATCGGCCGCTTCAACGCAGGCGTATACCCAGCTTACGTCCATATCCGTCCAATAGCACAGCACATACGCAATAGGCACAACCACCGCCAGCGTAAAAACGCTGTCCAGCAGCAGCGTTATAAACGTTCTTCCGCCGCTCCTTATTGTGAAGTATGATGAATGCGCAAGCGCATGTATCCATAATGTACAGCCCGCGGCAACGAGCATGCCGCCCGTCATTTCCCTGACATTCTGCTCAACATTGTATATCAATGGTATAACGTCGCTCAGCGCAACTACCAATATGCCTATCAGCACATGTACCACTAAGGATACGAATATGAGCCGCGCGTCCGTGCGCCGCGCCTCCTCTATATCCCCCGTGCCGAGCTGCTGGCCCACCATTATGGCTATTGCCGAACCCATTGCAAACATTATTATTGCAAAAACCTGCCAAACGGTGCTTGTTATATTCGTCGCCGCGACAACGTCCAGCCCGCGATAGGAGAAGCACTGGTTCTTAACGGCCATTGCCGTGCTCCAAAGGAATTCGTTCGCCAGCAGCGGCGCGCCCGTTACGGCAATTTTCTTCACAAGCTCCCCGGGTATTTTCAAATTCCTCAGCGCGCCGCGGAAGTAATGGTATTTATTGAGCCTTCTGTAAGTGTGTATCAGAATATACGCAATTTCAAGATACCTTGCAACCACCGTGGCTATTGCCGCGCCCTTAACGCCCATTGCCGGCGCGCCGAATTTGCCGTATATGAGCGCATAGTTCAGCACGCAGTTGGTAACTATCGAAATTATGCTCGCCTGCATGGGCACTACCGTTTCGCCTGTTTCCCTGAGCGTTGTGCCGTAAGCCTGGCTCAGCATAAACGGCGGCAGCCCCCACAGCATAACATACATATAATCCTTCGCCTGTTCAAGCGTAGCCGCAAGCGTTTCCGCCGTGTTCACCTCTTCATTCAGGTAAAGCCAAATAAGGTTTTCCCCGAACAGGGCAAATACAAGCACAGCCGCGACGGAAATAAGCGTGCCTATTATCATTTTGAACCTGAAGCAATGCTTAACGCCTTCATCGTCCCCAACGCCGGCATACTGCGCGGAATATATGCTGGGGCCGGAAAGCGAGCCGAATATGCTCAGATTGAATACGAATATAAGCTGATTAACTATGGCAACGCCGGATATGGCCGCGGTTGAAAGCGCGCCGACCATAACGTTGTCCAAAAGGTTTACGAAGCTGGTTATGCCCTGCTGTATAACTATCGGGATCAGCAGCTTAACAACGCTTTGGTAAAAAGCCCTGTCCCCTATAAATGTGCTTTTTATGCGCCCAAGGGCGCCTTTCTTCTCCATCGGTATTATTTCCTCGGTTATTTCCTTGTTACGCTTATTTTTATGTCCACTCCGTCGGCCCTGTCGCTCTGCTCAACCTCAACCGTCATGCCCGATTCTCTAAGCTGGTTCACGGCCTGGTTTATGGTGTTCATGAACAGCCTGTAATCGCGCACTATTCGCATCAGCTTTGGCCGCGGCTTTGCGCCGTCCTGCTTTTCGTCATATGCCTTGTTCAGCGTTTTTTCGACCATCTGCTCGGTCTCCTTAACGCTCAGCCCCTTTTCGGCAATCCTTTCCACCGCGTCAAGCCGCTGCTTATCGTCCGTCAGCTTTAATAGCGCCCTTGCGTGGCGCTCGCTTAGCCGCTTTTCGGTCATGGCAGCCTTCACTTCATCGGAAAGCTTTAATAGTCTCAGCTTGTTCGCTATGGAGCTTTGGCTTTTGCCAAGGCGGTTGGCCAGCTCCTCCTGCGTAAGGCCGTATGTTTCAAGCAGCTTTTGGTAGCATTGCGCTTCTTCAAGGTAATGCAGGTCTTCCCTTTGCAGGTTTTCTATAAGCGCCATCATCGCGCTCGATTCGTCCTCAATATCCTGCTGCACTATGCAGGCCACCTTTTCCATGCCAAGGCTGGTTACGGCCCTTAGCCTGCGCTCCCCGGCAACAAGCTCGTATCCGTCGTCCACCTTCCTCACAAGCAGCGGCTGCAATAAGCCCACCTGCTGGATGGACTGGGCAAGTTCGGCAATGCTCTCCTCGTCAAACGTGGCGCGCGGCTGATAGGGGTTCGGGTGTATGGAGGCTACGTTCACCTCCACGAGCCGTTTTGATCCCTTTGCACCGTCGCTGTTTCTTATAAAGTCGAACACAGGCATAGCTTTTAGCCCTCCTTAATTTCCTTTGCCTTCCGCAAAAAAGCCCATTTTGCTGCACGCGCTATTGTAGCAAAAAGCGAGTGCTTCCGTCAATACAATACTATCACAGCGGCATTTTGCCTGCCGTGCCCGCCTTGCGCGGATATGCCTTCGGCGTAGGGGCAAGCTTTTTGGCCGCGATAACATACCTTTCGCCCCATGCGCACGGGTATTTTATAAGCCGCGCGCCAAGGCAAAGCTTATTCATGGCGTTTTGCGCCGCGTCCAGCTCTTCCTTCGCCGCCGCGCCCTTGTACATTATGCTGACCCCGCCCTTTTTAACGAACGGCGCCGTTCACTCCGCAAGCACCCTTGCATTGGCCACGGCGCGGCTCAGCGCCACGTCGTATGCGTCCCTGTGCGCGGCCGCGCGGCCCGCGTCCTCGCTGCGCATATGCAGCGTCTTAGCCCTGCCCTCAAGCCCCAATGCGCGTATTACTTCATTCAAAAATATAAGGCGCTTATTAAGGCTGTCCAGCAGCGTAACGGTTATGTCCGGCCGCATTATCATAAGCGGTATGCCCGGGAACCCCGCGCCCGTGCCAACGTCTATGCACTTGGCGTTTTGGGGTATCAGTTCCATAGGCAGCAGCGAATCGGCAAAGTGCTTTTCAGCAACCTCCCGCTCCTCCGTTATGGCGGTCAGGTTCATCTTTTCGTTCCATTCTATCAGCAGTTCATAGTATTTTATGAACTTGTCCGCCTGCTCCTCACTCGCCCCCGGTATAAGGGAAAGTATAAGTTCCTTTGTCATTCGGCCTCCTTGCGGCGCTTGAGCCATATCATTAGCACCGCTATGTCCGCGGGCGATACGCCGCTTATTCTGCTTGCGCGGCCCAGGCTCTCCGGCTGCATTTTATTTAGCTTCTGCCTTGCTTCAAGCCTAAGCCCTGCAATTTGGGAATAGTCCGTATCTTTAGGCAGAAGCGCGTTTTCCATCTCGCTGAATTTTTCAACGTGCAGCCGCTCCTTTTCAATGTATCCTGCGTAGCGCTCGTTGAGTTCAACCTGCTCCGCCGCTTCCGCGCTTATATCGTCCACCTTTTCGGGATAGAGCATAACAAGATCGCTGTAGCCTATATTGCGCCTTCTCAGCAGTTCGCTCAGCTTTATGCCTGTTTTGGGCGTGGTCTCGCCGCGGCTTTCCATAAGCCTTATAAGCTTTTCCTCCGGCGGCACGGATTTTTCAAGCTTTATTCGCGCGTTTGCTATCTCCTGCTGTTTTTTCATCAGCCGCGCGTAGCGTTCGTCCGATATAAGCCCCGTCCGCCTGCCAAGCTCCGTCAGCCGCTCGTCCGCGTTATCCTGCCGCAGCAGCAGCCTGTACTCCGCGCGGGATGTCATCATTCTGTATGGCTCGTTCGTGCCCTTTCCGGTAAGGTCGTCGCACAATACTCCTATGTAGGCATCGGCGCGGGAAAGTATGAGCGGCTCTTCTCCCTTTATCCAAAGCGCGGCGTTAATTCCGGCGTAAAGCCCCTGCGCCGCGGCTTCTTCATAGCCGGAGCTGCCGTTCATCTGCCCCGCGAAGAACAGCCCCGCAACATCGCGGCTCATAAGCGCATTGTTGAGCGAAAGCGGGTCTATGCAGTCGTACTCTATGGCGTAGCCGTAGCGGGTTATGTGGCAGTTTCTCATGCCGGGTATTGTCCTGAGCATATCCCGCTGCACGTCCGCAGGCAGGCTTGTGCTCATGCCCTGAACGTACATTTCGTCCGTGGATAAGCCTTCCGGCTCAATGAAAAGCTGATGCCTGTCCTTATCCGCAAAGCGCACCAGCTTATCCTCTATGCTGGGGCAATAGCGTGTTCCGGTGGCATGGATAAGGCCGGAATACATTGCGCTGCGGTTTATGTTATCCAGTATCACCTTATGCGTAGCCGCGTTTGTATAGGTAAGGTAGCACGGCCGCTGCGCGCGGCTGTCCATATCGTGCAGGAACGAAAACGGCCTTGCTGGACTGTCCCCATTCTGTATTTCCATTTCGTCAAAGTCAAGCGTCCGCCCAAGCACGCGCGGCGGCGTGCCGGTTTTGAACCGCCTCAGTTCAAAGCCCAGCTCCCTCAGCGATGCGGACAGGCCCTCCGCGCGGGCAAGGCCGCTCGGCCCCTGCTCCCACACGCGATCGCCTATCAGGATGCGGCTTTTAAGATACACACCCGTTGCAACCACAACCGCGCGGCACTCTATGCGCTCGCCTTCGCTTTTCACCCCGCCGGAGAGCCTTATTGCGCTTATGCGGCCGTGCTCGGTCTCTATCGCGGCGCACTCGCCCTGAATAAGGGTAAGCTTTCGCTCCGCCTCCAGCGCGCGTTTCATCCGCTCGTGATAGCGGCGCTTGTCCATCTGCGCGCGTGGGGAATAGACCGCGGGGCCTTTGCCGGTATTGAGCATGCGCATCTGAATAAATTCATCGTCCGCCGCAAGCCCCATTTCCCCGCCAAGGGCGTCTATCTCCCGCACGAGTTGACCTTTGGACGTGCCGCCTATGGCGGGATTGCATGCCATCATGGCTATTGAATCAAGGTTCAGCGTTATCGCCGCCGTGTTCAGCCCCATTCGCGCGCACGCAAGCGCGGCCTCGCACCCGGCATGGCCCGCGCCAAGCACCACTACATCATAGCCGGCCATTTATTTTTCATCTCCCCCGTCGGTTTTCCGCGCGTCCTTTTTGCTGCGCTCCAATTCGTCGCGGAACTTATCATAATATTGCTTCAGCTGCTCTGCCATTGCGCTCTGCGGGCCCATGCTCATAAGGAACTTGGCCTTCTCAAGCCGCTTTTCGCGGTTCACGCGGATATGCTCGCGCAGCTGCTCGTATTTTACCACTATCTGCTTTTCGTCCGCAAAGCGCTTTATCTTGACCATAAGCGCCGTGGCATTCACCAAATCTATAACGAACACACCGTAGAAAAACCCTATTATGAACGAGAACGCAAGGTTGTTGGAAAGCCAAACGAGCGCGTTTTCAATGCGCGGATGAATAAGGAAATAATATACCGCGCTCAATATAGCCCAGCCCAGCGTGAACTTGGGGCAGATTATGCCCTGTATATTGCCCCATTGCTTGGAATAATCCCAAAGCTTAACATGCAGAAGCTTTATTGAAATAAGCCCGGCAATGTATTCAACCAGCGTTACCGCCGCCGCCATCACGGCGAACAGCGCCGCCTTCCTGAGCGCCGTATTCTCGATTGGTATATATTGTTCCAGCAGCGAAAGCAGGAACAGTACGCACAAGCTGAACCCGTACAAAGGCAAATAGGGTCCCGAAAGGAACCCCGGATTTATCCATTTGCGCTCAGGATTGGCGGAGGAGAAGAAGCGGCGGAACACCACCTCTATCCCCCATCCGGCCATGCTGCCAATAAAGAACAGGAACGCTATCGTGAGAAAAAGGTTCATTCTTCCTCCGTCTCCTCGCCCTTGTCGTGCGGGGCGAGCGCAACGCTTGCAACCTTCGTGCCTTCGTCAACCCTCATCAGCCTTACGCCCTGCGTATTGCGGGAGAACACGCTTATCTTGTCAACCGGCGTGCGGATAACGGTGCCGTCGTCGCGTATCATCATTATGTCCTCGTCCCCCGTGCAAACCTTCATGCAGGCAAGCTTGCCCGTCTTTTCGGTTATTGCGTTGGCTATAACGC
>ERZ824575.702-NODE-702-length-39567-cov-3.090099_pt1 | contig 39567 bp, 32 predicted proteins | sample MGYA00519470_ERZ824575 | MGnify/ENA primary metagenome ERZ824575 (study PRJEB31778, sample SAMEA3449170) | human gut metagenome | biome: human gut; feature: human-associated habitat; material: faeces | place: United Kingdom | collected 2010/2012 ...
TTTCGATAAGCTCAGTGAAGATCTGAAAACTTCTCTTGATGATACCGAGTATGAAATCAGCCATAATGCTGATAAACAGCTTGAGATCATCAATTCTATGCTTGACAAAGCCGTGTCCTCTTACCAAGAAGCATACGGTAAAATCAATTCTATCATCAAAAATACTGGCTGGGTAGGTAGTACGGATTTTAACAATACCCAGTCTGATCTAAGCACAGAGACAGGTGTTAAGAATCAAAATTCCAACGCATCACAGTCTCAGTCCAATGCAAATAAAAATCCATCCAGTACCGCATCTGGTACAAAAACTGATCCAATCAACAGTAATTCAAAAGTAAACAGTGATCTTGCGGATCAATTAGTCAAGCCGGAAGATACAACGAATCGTAAGGTTGCGGAACTAAAGGTGTCTCCTACTTCTACTACACTGGAAGAGGGTAAATCCACAAGTATTACTGCTACAATCAGACCGAACGATGCAGCTAATAAGACTCTTGCTTGGAAATCAAGTAATGAATCAATTGCTACTGTATCCAATGGTACGGTAAAAGCAAAGAAACCTGGCTCTTGTACGATTACTGCTACCACTACCGATGGAAGTGGACTGTCTGCAAAGGTATCAATTAAGGTCAATGCGAAACCAAAACCACCAAAGCCACAGCCGAAACCACAACCAGCAAAAACTGGTGGCGATGGAATTCCTCGTGTTGGCGATGTCGTAACATTCACAGGATCTTACTACAATGACTCTTGGGGTATGTCTCCAAGAGGTAGTAGATTTTCCGGTCAGCCTGGTGCCGTTGTCATTGACTCTTATACAGCTAGGGAATATGGCGGAAATGGACGTACTACTGGTGATTTTAAGATCCATATCAAGAGTGCGCATGATCCTAATTATAGTGATCTTGGATGGGTGCGTCTCAGTCAGATTAGTGGATATGAAAAAGGTACGGATCGTATCCATGGCGATCAGCTTGTATGGACAAACGAAAACAAAGATACCAAACATCATGGCGTTTCAGAATTAATCTATCGCAAGAAAGATGGTGCTGTCCTTACACCTGTTCAAGATGGAGATTCTATTCTACCAGCAAATTTCGTTAGTAATTTAGCTGCATTAAGTGCAATTGATCCTAAAGAATTCGGTATGAATGTAAGTACTACGCCAAATCTGGTGCAGACAAATATTCCTCAGAACATCAGCAATGTCGGAAATGTAACGGTAACAAATCATTATGATTCATTACTCACAGTTGAAGGTAATGTTGACAGGGATGCTCTGCCTGGATTGCAGAAAATACTGGAAAAATCATATACGTATACAACGAAAAAGTTGGCTGACGAATACGGAAGACTTGGACACAAGATAATTATGTAACTTTTATGGGAGGGTACTGTCAAAGGTACTCTCCTATTTCTATAACTATAACAAATTTTTTGGAGGTGATGCAAAATGGCAAAAGAATTTAAAAATTTTACGTTCATGGGACAACGATTAAGTGATTTAAGTGTGAAATATGTATCCGTGGATTTTGAAGGTGGATCAGATGTGAATATGGCGATGGAGAGGGATATGGAGACAGGTGATTCTAATCGTTATAAGGTAGAACCAAATTATTTTTATGACAAATGGAATGACACTTTAGAATTTGAGTTAGATATTATCAAAGACCCATGCACATATTTAAACCAAAGTGATTCTATTATCACAAAGTCTGAGCGTCGAGAAATTACCAAATGGCTCACTTCTTCTCATTTTCCAGAATGGCTGACATTTTCCGGAACCGATGATTCTGCAGATGATACAATTCGTTATTTTGGATGGTTTAACAATATTGAATCATATTCTGTAAATTCTCAAACCTTTGGATTAAAATTATATTTTAAATGCACAACCCCGTTTGGTTATACTGACGATATTACAACTAACGTATCATGTTCAACATATAAAAATATTTTAATCGCAAATAACAGTGATGAATTAAATAGTTATGTGTATCCAACGATTGATATTTTTCCAAAAGCAAATGGGGATATTGTAATTTGTAATATGTCTGATTGTACGATTCGCGAAACAGGAACACTATCTTCCTCTAATACAAATTATATGGGACAATTAATTTCTTATGTTGAATTATATGCAAAATCAAATGCATGTACTGCACAATTTGACATTTCAGAAGAAACCAAAGATATTAATTGGAGATGCGATAATACATTGACTCAATTTAAATTAATTGATGTATATGGAAATGAAACAGCATGTACGGTTTTTTATAGGACAGATTCAAAAGTATATTATATCATCGAAAATGGCATTATGGTTTTGTCTGTTTCAAAAGATTTAAATATATCTATGGATTGCCAGAAGTTAACAATTAATGATGAGCTTGGACGGATGGTAAGATATGATAAATTAGGCATCAATGATGTCGCTCATATGTATTGGATACAATTAGTTCATGGGAATAATTCCTTCTTATTCTATGGTAATTGCGATTTTCGCATAAAACATATTGAGGCACGAAAGGTTGGTGAATAATTTTGAACATTGTTTATGATCGTTATAACCAACCAATACAAAGCCATGTGTATTTAGGTACACCAAACAATAAGATTCTATGTGCTATCAACGGAATCGAAGAAAGTACATTTCAGCTTACTCCCAAATTCATTAATACATATGAATTAACATTTGATATTAATGAAAATATTTTAATCGAAGATGAACATGGTTTATCGAAATTAGTACATTCCAACGTATATGATTTAGTTGCTTGGCTTATGCGAGTATACGTCGATAATGTTGGATGGTTTATCATGGATGCACCTAAAATATCACATGATGGAATTAAAGAGACTAAAACTATTACCTGCCACTCAGCAGAGATAGAAATGGAGCAACATGATTTAAAAAATTTTAAAATTAATCAAGGGACAACAGATTCGTATGAAATGCTTGCGGATAACAATGTCGAGAAAATAGGTGACGTAGAATTCGCGAAAGAGCAAATCAAGTTTTATAATCCGAATAATCCACAATTAAGTCTGTTAGATCTTGTTCTTAAAGCTGGTGGTGTCTATGGTTGGTCAATAGGGGAAATAGATACTATTCCAAAAATATATCGTACATATAAAGATGGTAAATATGTTGAGACTTCTATTCTATTATCTGATGAAATAGGCTCATTTGATATTGAGAGTCAGGACGTTTATTCTTTTTTCACACAGGATATGGCACAGTATTTTCAATGTGTTTTTGTTTTTGATTTTTTACACATGAAAATTAATGCTTATCATCCTGAAAATTATGGGAAAAATACAAATGTAAATATTAACTTTAAAAACTTGCAGCAATCCCAAGATATATCTGTTGACGATGGCAAGATGTTTACACGTTATTATGTACAAGGATCAGATGATCTTGGTATTACTTATGTAAATTTTGGCTCGAATTATATTGAAAATATTGATTATTATTTAAACGAAAAGTACTTCTCTTCTGCTTTTATTCAAAAATATAATCTTTGGAAACAGGATATGGAAAACTGTAGGATTGATTATATTGAAGCGACCAGAAAGTATAATCAACAGATGAAAGTTATCACAGAATTGTATGATCGTGTTCCTTTGGATGATTGCTCTACAGATTGGAGTACATTTACAGATGATGAATTAAAAGAAGCACAAGCAAATTACCAGGCCCAACTCAAGGGTTATGAGCAATTCTATGTAGATAGTGATGGTAACTTTGATGAGGATGCTTTGAAAAAGTCTTCGGATGCTAATGATTATTACCAAATTCGAGATGTAATTCTTCCATCTATTCAAATCGAAATGGATAATCGTCAATTACCTACAGACGATGACAATGCAGATTACGTAGACTCTTATAAAACCGATTGGAAGTTATACGGATTAGACGAATTAAAAGTAAAGCTGCAAGAGTATAAAAACACAATTGAAACCTGTAAAAAGGGCGGTTACGATAAACCATATTCTGAAGATTCTTCTCACACTAAAGATATTCATGATAAGATGTATGCAAAATATCTGGACGCTCAAAATCAACTAGATTCTAATTATGTAGGTGGATGCCAGGAAGCATATGATAAGAGACAATCTGAAATTGATGCGGCCAATGATGTTTTAAATGGATATAATAAAACAAGAGTTCAATTAACTCAACAAGTAAACAAAGAAACTTGGGTTCATAAAAATAATGTTTCTATTACTGATGAAAATGCAAATTATATCACTGATGAATCCAATCGGAATATCTCATCGCTATCTGATACAATTTCATTTTCGGCAAAAGATTTATTAGAACTATCTAAGGTTTATTATGATGGAACATATTCGAATGATAATATGTTTCTCACAGATTCTGATGATCAAGTTTCTGCAATTGATGAGCAATTAAAATTACTGGACGCTGCATCTGAGGATTTATACATATCTTCTCACCCACAATATCAATATACAACATCATTAGATAACTTTTTAGCGAAAAGTGAATATAAAGATTATACAAAAAACATCAACCGTGGGGATTATTTGTATTTAACGATTGGAAATAATAATGTTGTAAAACTGCGTTTAATTGAAATGACATACAATCCATTAACAATGGACAACAATATCGAATTAACATTTTCCAATATGACTCGAACAAAAAATGGATTTTCTGATATTTCTTATCTTCTGGATAATTCATCTGGTGGTAGTAAATCTTCCGCATCTGGTTCGTCTAATAATTTCTTAAACAATGAAGGCATCACTCTTACATCTGGGCTAATCCAAAAGCTTTTATCTTCTGGTGCATTCAGCAATAAAGTTTCTTCCATTATAAATAATGAATTCGCAGGTATGCTTGGTAGTGGTTCTATATCATTACAAGAATTAAATGCCAAGTTGATTAAAGTTACTGATCTATATGGTGAGAATGGATATTTCGAATATCTACAGTCAAAATTAATTTCTGCTGATAAAATTGTCGCAGGTAGTGGTAATTTTAAGGAATTATCCGCAGTTGTTGCTGCGATTGATAGTTTATTGGCTGGAAATATATCTGCAGAACTTGGACATCTTATTCATCTTACTGCTAGTAATGTTGTTGTTGACGATGCAGTAATTCGTGATTTAATCGCGGCAAATATTACTGTAGCAATGCTAAAAGCAAGTACTATTTCTGCTGATAAATTTAATATTGCTTCCGATGATGGTGGACTTACTATCGTTGGTAACACGATGCAATTTAAAGACAAAAACAATAATGTACGTATCCAAATCGGTCGTGATGCAAAGGATAATTTTACGTTTACTTTGTATGATGAGACAGGTAAAGGTGTATTAATTGATTCTAAAGGCATTAAAGAATCTGCTATCGCTGATGGATTGATTAAAAACGATATGGTTGCGGATGGAACTCTTTCTAAAGATAAACTGAATTTCAATGTTATTGAAGCGGATAAGAATGGAAATGTTGACGCGGCGAAAGTCATCGTTAATGGTCATGGAGTTGATGCAGAGTTCACTTCAATTAAGCAACAAATTACTGATCAGATTGAAAATGTAGAGGGTAAAATTGGTACACTAGACTTATATGGTGAACAGATATTTCGAAAAATAGATGGTGTTATATCTCCAAACAATATAACTATAACGGCAAAATATAGAAATGATGTTAAAATCGGTAAATGGTATATAGATAATGTAGAAAATACAAGATATGTATCTACGGATAAAACTTCAATCACAATACCATCTTCTTATATTGCAACATTACCATCAACAAAAAAATCTTTAGTTATTAAAGTCGAAGATTCCACAAAAAAATTATACGATGTATTAACTGTACATATTTTGGATAGTTTAAATGGAATCGATGGACAACCTTCTATTTCTGTAATTATCACCAGTGAAAAAGGAGTAGTGTTTGATGATGATACAACAATTACGAGTACTATATGTACATGTCAAGTATATAAAGGTGCTACGCCTATGGAACCGATATCTTACAAATGGCAAATTATAAATAACGAGTCAGGTGATTGGAAAACGGTTGGAAATAATAAAACATTGACAATTAATGTTGATAAATCAATTATACGTAAGAGAATTCGTTGTCTAGTTGATATTGGAGACGTAGCACAAGTGTCAATTACGGACGAGCAATCAAATACATTACAAGATGAAAATGGAACTAGTCTATATTCCGTTGAAGCAGCATCAGATACTTCTGCTTCGAGTAAAAATATTATTGATGTAAATACAACTGAAGTGCTTGATTCTTCTGATAGCGTATTTGTCAATAGTGGAAAATCTCTTAAGCAGATAAATTATGATTTATTAGCAGATGCAATTTTAAATAAATTACTCAGCAAATCTTATGAAAAGATTGGAACAAATGTTATCGATGCAATCAAGGAAAATGCGAATACGTTAACAGATAAAGATATCGATACATTAATTGAAAAAATGTAACACATAAAAAAGGAGGTGAGCAATGTTACTATCAAGCAACGAATTAGACATGTTGATTTTGCAACATGGAAAAGATGGAACATCCGCAGATTCTAAATATATCTGGGTGAAGTATGCACAAGATAAAAATGGAACTGGCTTGACGGACGATCCAACCAATGCAGTTTATATAGGCATTGCTTATAACAAAACTGAAAAACATGAATCAGATAATCCTAACGATTATACATGGACAAGAATCAAAGGTAACGATGGAGAATCGGCATATACTGTTATTCTTCAAAATGAAAATATAACATTCTCTGTTTCTAATCAAAATAATATTGCTTTAATGGATCAATCTTTTGATACTTCTGTTGTGGTATTCAAAGGTACAGATGCAGTTAGTAATTTCACTATTGGAACAGTTGAAAGTAAAAATGGAATTTCGGTAACACAAAAAAATAATACAATCACATTTTCTGTCGATGCTGGAAATAAAATTGAAGCAGATTACGGAAAATTCTCCATACCAATTTCTGTAAATGGATTAGTATTTAAGAAAGAAGTTTCTTGGTCGCTTGCAAAAGCGGGTGCGGTTGGTGGTCAAGGAAATCCTGGCGAACCTGCTTTAAGTATATCTCTTGGAAACGAATCACAAAATATTCCATGTACATATGATGGGCATGTCATTAATGATATGTTAATAGAGATATCATTTGTAGGATATCGAGGTTTAACAAGAACACCATGTAACGTAGCAGTCGGCACTCTTCCATCTGGAATGACTCTTGGGTCAACTGAGAATTGTACAATATCTAATGATGGATCGATAATTTTGAATATCGTAAAAAATGCTACACTTGGCACTGAATCAACATTAACTGGAAATATAGTCTTAACATTTAGTATAAATGGAAAAACATTAGTTAAAAACTTTACCTGGGCAAAATCTAAAGATGGTGGGTTGTCCTATATCTACTCCATAGAACCATCATCATATGTAATAAACAAAACATATGATGGAACACTCTCTCCTGCTTCTATTACATTTAATGCTTATTATCAGAAAGATGGAAGCGATAGAATTCCGTATCATGGTCTTTTTACAATAGAAGAATCGACAACAGGAAGTGATTTCAAATCCACATATCTTTCTTCAAAAAATGAATCATCTTTAACTTATACCCCAACGTCAAATAACATTAAAAGTGTACGATGTACATTAAGTCAAACTGACAAAGTATCTGTTGTGCTAGACAGACAGACGGTTATCGTATTATCTGATGACAAAATGAAGGATGCCTTGACTACTGTAACTACCAGAGTTAATGGTGTATCTAGCAAAGTGGATGGTATCGACAAGAAAATTACAAACAAGGTTTGGCAGACAGATATTACAACCGCAGTAAATAATTATGATGGCACAACCGTTAAATCTCTTCGGGATCAAGTGAGTTCGCAAGAAACTAAGATTGGCGAAATAACCTCGGAAGTATCCGATGTTAAAACCACAGTCAAAAACAATCAAACAAGTGTCCAAAAAGACATTGCTTCTATAAAACAAGATGCTACAGGATTCAAACAAACAGTTGCATCTACATATGAAACTAAAAATGACGCAACGAGCAAATATTCAAGTTTTGACCAACGTGCTGGAAAAATCGAAACCAATGTCAAAACACTTCAAGGAAACGTTACTACCTTATCTCAAACAGATACAGAAATTAAAGCAGAACTTAAAACTGCTAAGGGTGATATCACGACTTTAAAATCTGACGCGTCTGGTCTTTCGACAAAAATCACGAACGCCCAGGGAGATGTTAACATTTTAAAAGCAGATGCAAAGACAATGAAATCAGATATTTCGGATGCAAAAGGCAATATTTCTGAATTACAAAGGACGTCAACAAATCTTCAGTCGCAAATAACAAATATTAATATTCTTAGCCGCGATCCAATGAATTATTCACAATTAAAAGAAGACACTGCAGATTATTTTGGTTTTATATATGATAATACGGCAGATGGTAAATGGTATACAGTAAAAACTTTGTCAAGGGATAAATTTATTTCTGGATATTATGAATGCATGGGTGGAGAATCATTTAATATAGAGTTTGAAATCTCTACTTCTGTAAAAGGCAACTCAACGAATGAAGGAACAGATAGTACTTATAAAGGTACTGCGATCGGCTTATATGGATTTAATGCTCAAAAACAAAGCGTTGGTATTAATTATAGCACAAGAACAACTGCTACTGCCGCAGCAACAGCTACAAAAATTAGTTCTGTAGTTAGCGTTCCAGTAAATTCAAGATATTTTCGAGTATTCCTTCAAACTGAAAGTTGGGGAAATTTTTCAGGAACATTAAAAATTCGCAATGTGATTGTATCTCGTATTAAGGCGATGGAAACAAGAATATCTTCTGCCGAAACAGCAATTCAGCAAAATACAAATGATATTTCTTTACGTGCTACCAATGTGCAGTTAGATCAAGTAAAAAAAGAGATTAATGGTAATTTTGCCAATTATTCTACAACAACAGAAATGAATAGTGCTATTAAAGTGAAAGCAGATAGCATCACACAAGAAGTATCTAAAACATATACAAAACAAACAGATTTCAATTCTCTTTATATTGGAGGCAGAAATCTTGCTCGAAATACATCCAGTTCTGAGTTTTCTGATTTTAGTGGTGCAGCAAATATCTGCCCATCAGTTGCAACCGTTTTAACAGATGGTCTTGCTGCAGGTGATGAAATTACGATTCATTTATATTATAATTATTCAAATATTGTTGCTGCTACTGGGCAAACTGCCAAAGTATGGATACAAGGTAGTGGAAATGTAACGGGATGGAGTTCTGGAGCATTTCCATCAAGTCCAAGCATTGCTATTTCTGGAAGCGGAACGAAAGAATTTTTATATACGACAACCGTTTCTGCAGACCAGATAAAAAATTCATATTGGCTTGTTAATCTAAGACATGATTATGTCCAAAGTGGAACTGTTCGATGGAAAATGTTCAAAGTCGAAAAGGGAAATCGACATTCCGAATGGTCTCCTGCACCAGAAGATACAAGTACCGCTATCACAAAAGTAGAGCAAACAGCAACAAGCATTCGAGCGGATTTAAGCAATACACAAGGAGACGTAAGTTCATTACAAGCGACAGCTTCTGGGCTACAAAAGAGTATTTCTAATGCACAAGGCGATATTAATACTATGAAATCAGATGCTACAACAATGAAAACACGGATTTCTAATGCTGAAGGAGATATCACGACTTTAAAATCTACCGCGTCTGGTCTTTCGACAAAAATCACGAACACCCAGGGAGATATTAACACTTTAAAATCAGATGCAAAGACAATGAAAACACGGATTTCTAATGCCGAAGGAGATATATCGACTCTACAACAAACAGCGAATGGTTTTCAAGTACAACTTAGTAAGAAAGCAGATCAAGTTGATAGTTTTAATGCAGCAAAAACAGCCACCAACTTTATGCAGTTTACTGATGGGACCGGATTGGAAGTTGGTAATAAAACCAGCGGATCTTGGTCTGGTTATCGGACTAAGATTTCAGCATCAGCATTTGAGATTCTCAACCGGGCAGGAACGACACTCGCATATTATGGTGATAAGTTGATCCAGCTTGGAAAGAACGCAAAAGATGCGGTTATTGAGTTATGTGGCGGTGTCGGTAAGATTTTGGTTGAAACAAAATCCGGCAATGCGGCTCTGTCAATCCAGAGCGAATATGTAGATATTAAAGGTGTCCACGAATCTGTATTGAAGACATCAAGTTCTTCTGGAAGCTGTATAGCCGGGGCTGTTGACGATTCTTTCGTTGTAAATACTTACTCGGATGCCAACAACAAAGCAAACTTCGATATTGGTAACGGTAGCATTATTCTTGAATCAAAGAAGAAAGGTTATCAGGCAGAGGTCGAATTTTATGGCTGTGGCTGGTCTGGAGGAGTGTATACTGGAGCGTTCGCACCGACCAAGGCGTACTCCGAAAAGATTATGTTGGGAGATAGTGGAAGAGTATGGGAGCGTTTGATTGTTAAAAACTCCCCACAGGTCACATCCGATCGCCGCGCCAAAACAAACATATTTCCACTCGGTGAGAGCAAGATCAATAAGACGGATATTCATTCAGAGCTGTTCGATCGCTTAAAACCAGTTCAGTATCGGATGATTGACGGTGATGGGCGCATTTGTTATGGATTCGTCGCACAGGATGTCGTAGAAGCCATGCGAGAACTCGGAATCCGAGAAGACGAGCTGGATCTGGTACACCACGACAGGAAGAACACTGAGGATGGCTATACTGATACCTATAGTATGGTATATACCAATTTGATTGCGGTAATAACACACGAACTTCAGCTCGAAAAGCAAAGAAGATCGAATCTTGAGTTAGAGGTCGCAGATCTAAGAAGTGAACTTGAAACCATGAGGGATAATCTCTCTGGGAATACAAATTAATTTTAGGAGGACAGAACTATGGCAGAAGTAAAAGCAACTTACACAAAGGATATTCATTATTCGGGTATTATTACTGTAGATGGCGAAACAGTAATATCTATGGACGCAAACATGGACGCAAAACATCCAGATGTACCGATCATTAACCGATACATCAATAATGGCAGAAAATATAGAGCAAATAAGTCTGCTATTGATGATATTGTTGATAAATTTGAAAATGATATTTGGACTGAATATGATGAATATATTGCAAAGCTAGAAGCAGAAAACACAAACACTGTATCGAAATAATTTAATACATATTCTTTACATACCATTTCCGCTCGCCCCATTCATATATTAAATATATTTGGTGCATTTGATAATCTATCTCGCATTCACAAGTAAATTGAATATATGTTATATACTTTACTTGTGTCTTTATTGTTACAGGAATAGAGCCATGTTCTTTATATCTAAAATACAAAGGCATGACTCTTCCTTCTGTATCGAAAGACGCAATTACTGGCACTGGTATTATATTTTGTTTATTATACATACAATCATCTCCCTTACTATTAATTTATCATATTATCAATTATTGTCAAGGGATGATATAAAATAGAAAGGAGGGAGTAATGAGCAAAAAGTTAAATGAACAAGGTTTATCTCATTTATTGTTAAAATTGAAGTCAATATTTGCTACAAAACAACATTCTCATACAAAATCAGAAGTCGGTCTTTCAAAAGTAGATAATACGTCAGATGCAGAAAAATCTGTAAAATATGCTGCTACTGCTGCATTTGATTCAAGTGGACAACAAATTAACAGTACTTATATTAAAAATATATCTGTTGATGAAAATATTATAACCGTCACAAAAGGAAACAATGAAAAACAAATCATCCATAAAACAAATTCCGCTAATTCTCAAGAATTTGGACTTGCTTGGATTTATTGGACAAACAATCTCGTGATTGGAGATGGGTTTGAAAATGATGCTATTACTTATTCTAAACATGATATTATTGCTACACAATGTTTACATTTGGATAAATTGGCATCGTCTAAACCAACGTTGACTTCGGATAGCATTATCATTTTAAAACGAGCAAAAGAATTAAATCCAAAATTAAGACATTTTGAATATATACAATCAGATAGTGGTAGAATAGATTTCTCTTATAATGGGGATCATGCACATTTAAATTCAGATGGTTCATGGGAAGGATCAACTGCTGATCTATCTGGAAGTTCGAGGATTTATACGTTTGCTCAGTTTTGTGACTGGTTTGATTGGTTTAAAAAACAAGGCGCAGATGGTATCTTTTTTGATGATTGGGGATATGACTTTGCAAAAGAAGATATTTGTTATCAGTTCGGATGGAATCCGGATAATTATGAAAATTTAAATGCAGCAAAAAATGAAAAATGGAAAAAGCTAATTGATGCGTGTCACGAAAGAGGATTATCTGTAATTACTAATGGAGGCACACCTTTTGCAATAGGTGATTGGTACACACATCTTGATGAAAACGATATTATTGCTTTAGAATCTTGTATGATATCGTCAGCAGGAAATACATGGAATAACGGTCATAAATCAATATATAATTATTATACAAATTGGTATAGTACTGGAAAATGCAAAGCAAAACTGTGGTCTTTAGACTATGTTCCAAGTGGATCTAAGGAATTTAAAAACCAAGTCCTTACATATTTATGTGCAATGGGATTAGCCTGTGGGGTGAATTATATATCGATGGGTGTAGCAGGTCGTATTGAAAAACCATTTTTTGTTGAAATTTTCACACGGGGTACTCAGAAAAAAATAGTTAAAATTGACGATAATACATATTCATAAAGTGTTGGAAGGCATCAGTTAGAAGTACATAGATGGTCTGGGCTTTCAGGTATAGTAAGCCAGAGTAATATATCAAAAAATTATTATATTTATGATGGAGAAACTTTTAATAATGGTTTCAAACTGGCTTCTACTTCAAATTATGAGTTATCTGAGCAGATGAACAAGGTAACAAAGACAATAGGAGGTCTAACTGAAGATACACGTAAAAACGCTTCATCATATTGGAGAATGGCTATTGACGATTGGCAAGAAAGTTTAAGCTATTTAGATTATAACAATTTAATTTTACAAAATGCATCGAATTTTGTTTATAATTATCCAGAGCAAGCGTTGGCAAAAATTGTTAAAAATAATGATGGGACTGTCGATCTAATAATCAAATATACTAATTGTAATAGTATGCATGTCTCTTTTGACGTTATTACCTCGTCGAATTATGAAAATTTTAAACTTACAGGAGAATCATTAGAATTTGGATTTTCTGATGTTATTTTTGATATGGAGGAAGGTAGTTGGACATTACCAAATGGAACAGCATATTATGGGTCAAGTCTCTGGGCAATCCCATCTTTTAGACCTCATCTTGCATATACCGTAAATGGGACATCTAAAGATATAGAATATATAAAAGGCGTATCAAGTGAAGTAGGAGAAACTAATGGGCATTACGAGAGAACACAACGTGGAGAAATCACCACTGCAAAGGTTTATGTCTGGATTCGTTCACCAGGAGAATCAAGTTTAATAAATGGTACTGTAACTCTAAAAAATCTGTATTTGATAGATACTGGAGAACATACTGATGAAATTTCAAAACGATGGTATACGAATATTTTTCCAGCATCATTTAATTATATTTCTGCTTTGAACGTGGTACAAAAGAGAAGTTCAAAAAATGGATGGCCTGTTGTAGATATAACTGCAACATCTACTGACCCATGGGGATGGGCTTGTTATAAATTATCTGGTGATGAAATTATACAATTAAGAGGGCATACGATTGAATTAGGATGTTCTACGATGATTTTTTCAAATGGTTATACCGGACATCAACTTTCCAATTACTCAAATTATGCATTTGGAATAGGGGTTAATACCGATACTCCAAATTCGTATAGATTATATTCGGATACAATAATGAAATCGAGTGTATGGGATGAAAAACTTGTTTGTCTTACTTGTACCATCCCAGAAGATGCAACAAGCATATGTGTTGGATTTAGAAGCTATGGCTATCCATCTGGAATAATTGTATCTTTAAAGAATGTATATATGTATGACTTACAAGAAGAAGTGTCTATTCGAGGAAAAGATAGCACAAACGTGTCATTACGTTTGTGTAGAGTTAAAGAAGAACAAGAAAATTTAACTCCATCAAAGATTAAAAACTCTCTTTATGTTACGGAAAAAGGTAGAATATATTCATACGACCTTAAAGGGAACAAAGTAGACATTGCCGGAAGTATATACGCTGGAGCCGTAGAAGCAGGTTATAATGGAAATCCGAGCGAATTTGGAGCTAAATTATACGAATTAATCAACAAATAAGAAAAATATTGTTGTATTTTCCAAACTCAGAAACGAGGTGAACTAATTAAATGGATGAAAACTTTATTTCAAACGAAAATTACGCAGTGTCTCCAATGAGCGACCAACATTCAACAGCTACAATTTCAGAGAAGGTTGTAGATGTGTCAAACATTGGTACATTCGTCATGGGAGAACACAATTCTTCTATGATCACTTTTCAGATTGATCGATATTATGATGGCATCGATCTGTCTGATAAGAAAATTAAAATTGTATATAAAAATAGCAATGGTATTTATGAATCAGATGAGGCAGAAATTTGTAATGTGAAATATTCTCAAAAGTCTCTACGCTTTTCATGGATTGTTTCGAGTAATGTAACACAAACGACTAAATTCATTGCTTATATTTGTTTTATTTCAGAAGATTATTTACTGAAAACAGAGAATTTTACTGTCCAAGTAAAATCATCTTTTGATCCAAGTACAAGCGAACCTTCTGCTAATTGGTTTATAACACTTGAAGGCAAGCTTGAGAAAATCGAAAAAGATATTGCAGATAATCATGTATATGATTGGGCGAAACAACCTGAGAAACCAACTTATACTCCTGAAGAGATTGGTGCAGAAAAAGCTGGCACATCCGATGGAATATTTAGAAGTTCTATGAAATATACAGATGGAGAAATTTCAAGATTAGAAAATACGGTAATTCCTAATAACGTAGCTAATATAGAACAAAAAATCACAGGCCTTAATCAGTCTGTAGTTAATTTACAAGATGTTAAAGCAGAAAAAGTACATACTCATCTTGTCACAGATATTACAGATTTTCCAACAAGCCTTCCAGCAAGTGATGTGTATGATTGGGCAAAAGCAGAAACAAAACCGACCTATACTTATGAAGAAGTTGGCGCACTCTCCTCTTCTACCCATATTCCATCTACATTAGAAGAAATGACGGATGATCAAAATCATAGAACTGTGTCTGATGTCGAGAAGGAAACATGGAATGCAAAAAGTGATTTTTCAGGTAGTTATAATGATTTAACAGATGTTCCAGAAATCAAACAACTCACAGATGATTTAAAAGAAAAATATGATAATGCAGCTACTCTAGCCACGGCAAACAAGAATACGCTGGATACAGATTATGCACAGACAAAAGAATTTTTGGATGGTCTGAAAAAGGGGTATATTGAATATCAATTGACTTGGGTGGAAAACGAACGTATTACAAGCGAGAATGGGGAAATTCAACCTGCAGATGGATGGAAAAGGACAACATATACTGATATATGTGATGCAGAATATATCTTTGTAACCCGGCTAGAAGAAGAAAATCCTCAAGAATTAGTGCAATTTTGCGGTGCCTGGTATGATGAAAATCATAAATTTATTGAAGAGATTTTATTCGAATCCGCTTTCTTACATCATCCGGCTACTGCTAAATATTTTATCATTAGTTATAATCAATTATTAGTAAGGATTATGGTTGGCAGAAGAGCTTGCATTAAAGAGGGGTTTGGATCAACTGCCTCTGGCGACTTTTCTCATGCAGAAGGATATAGCACAGAAGCCTCTGGTGAAAAATCTCACGCGGAAGGTGAGTGTTCTATTGCTTCTGGAGTATCTTCACATGCTGAGGGTAATTCTACCACTGCCTCTGGAAAGTGTTCTCATGCTGAAGGATCTAGTACCACCGCTGGAGAGTGTTCTCATGCTGAAGGAACAAACTCACACGCAGTAGGAGAAGTATCTCATGCTGAAGGAATGAATACTCTTTCCGAAGGAAAGTGTTCTCATGCTGAAGGAAGTAATACTGAAGCAAAAGGAAAATATTCTCATGCATCTGGTTTTTTAACCCAAGCAACTCACAGTTGCCAGTATGCTGTAGGTTGTGGAAATGATCCTAAAGCAGATTCACTTTTTGAAGTTGGCAATGGATTAAACGCAGAGGGTAATTTAATTGATGATACAACAACGGTATTTGACTTAAAAACACGTAGAAATGCATTCAGAGTAACTAATACTGGTTATGCGATAGCTCAAACTGCTTTACAGATTGGTGAGACAGCAATTACGGAAGGCCAGTTAAAGCAATTGATTCAGCTTATCACAAACGCTGGTTGATCAAATAGCATTTAGTTGATTTAAAAGTATTTATAAGAAAAACAATGTAGCAATTAAGCACTGTAGGATTAGTAATTCTATTGGTACTTAATTGCTACATTTATTATTTTTGTGGTATAAGAGGAAAATTCATGAACAAATCAAAACGTTTATACACTTCTCTTCTATGTCATATCTTCATTTTTTTATTATCGGGATCAGTTTATTACTGTATGGAAATTCTATTTAAAAAATCTCATACGTCGCATTGGTCAATGTTCTTATTAGCAGGATTTGCTGGGTTATTTTTTATCGATGGATTAAATGATTTGTTTTCATTTGAGATGGATTATTTGCTGCAGATTCTAATTTGCAGTATTGCTATTACGGTTGGTGAATATATTGTTGGCATTACGCTAAATCGAGATTACACCGTATGGGATTATCGCAATATGCCATTCAATATTAATGGGCAGGTTTGTTTGCCATTCTGTTTAATCTGGATATTTTTATCTGCTATTTTTATCCCGTTTCTTGATTGGGTTGAATGGGCAATATTTAATCAAAAGAAATCAGAAAAGCCATATTATAAGATTTTTGGAAAAATCATTTTTAAATTTAAATAATTTGATGAGAGGTATCTATATGATATCTCTCATTTTTTGTGAAAGAAGGCGATTGGATGACAGAAAAAGAATTTGTTGAAAAAATTGGTAATCTTGCTGCTGAAGACATGAGGACAAGTGGAATCTTAGCATCCGTTACTGCTGCTCAAGCTTGTTTAGAGTCTGGATACGGCTCAACCGAATTGGCAAAAAATGCGAATAATTTATTCGGCATGAAAACAACACTATCAAATAATACATGGGCATCCGTATGGGATGGAAAAAGCAAATATACCAAAAAGACAAACGAACAGACCAAAGACGGAAAAGTATATGTGATTACGGCTGATTTTAGGAAATATGCAAATATTTTAATGAGTATCAAAGATCATTCCTGTTATCTCAACGGAGCAATGAATGGAAAAGTGAAAAGATATGCAGGACTATCTGATTGTACGGATTATAAAACTGTAGCACAGATAATCAAAAATGGCGGATATGCAACAGATGTTAAATATGTAGATAAAATTTGTAGTTTGATCGAACGATGGGATTTAACTCGTTTTGATAAACTTGGAATGGAGAATTCGAATATGAATATTATTGACGTTACAAATGTAAGCAGACCTTATGTCCCACAATGGGGAAATCAAAAACGATATATTGTAGTTCATTATCTTGGGGTAGCAGGACAGAATAATAAAATTAATTCAGATGGATGTGGTGCGCATTACTATATTTATTGGGATGGTACGATTTATAAAGCAGCAGACCATAATGCTATCCTTTGGCAAGTAGGCACTGCAGGATATTATACTCAAAAACATCCATATGCAAGAAATAGTAACTGTATCGGAATCGAGATGTGTCCTAAGTGTGATGGATCTGGAAAATATGCAGAAGATCCAACATGGTATTTTACAGAAGCAACGCAAAATGCTTGTGTACAATTAGTAAAATATTTGATGGGACAACTTGGCGTAGGTGCGGATCATGTACTTAGACATTATGATGTTGTAAACAAATATTGTCCTGCGCCATATGTTACTAACAATAAATATAAAACTTCTTGGACATGGAGCGAATTTAAAGCAAAGCTAGGTTCTACTTCCACTCCTACTGTTACACCGTCCACACCATCACAAACAAAAACATATAAAGTTGGTATGTATAAGGTAAATTGTGATCTTCATATCAGATCGGATGCTACTGTTAATTCAAAAGTTGTCAACACTATTCGAGATCGTGGAGAATATACTATAACAGAGATTAAGAATAATTGTTGGGGTAAATTAAAATCAGGAGCTGGCTGGATCAATGTCTCGGATGAATATTGTACGTATGTTGGTGTAGTAGCCACTGCAAGTAAACCAGTGTCTAAACCAACCGCAAAGCCAGCTACGCCTGTATACAAAGTAGGAAAATATAAAGTTAATTGCGATGCTTTAACAATTAGAAGCGATGCATCCAGTAAGGCAAGTGCAACTGGAAGTATTCGTGACAAAGGAACTTATAATATCACTGAAATCAAAAATACATACTGGGGTAAGCTAAAATCAGGTGCAGGTTGGATTTGCATTGACAAAGATTTTTGTACCTATGTCGGTGTTTTGGATAAGCATAGCACTGTTGTAAATAAAGAATTTCAAATTGCAGTTAAGGAAAATGGCATCAGAGTTCGTGCTTCTGCTGGTCTAAGCGCTAGAATTGCCATTGGTTCTTGCCCTATTGGAACATATACTATCACAGAAACCAAAACTGCTGATGGATATACATGGGGTAAATTGAAATCTGGTGCAGGATGGATAGCAATTGAATGCTGTGTTAGACTATAATAAATATACACGTAAAATAAGAAAAGCCGCCTTCATCAGGCAGCCAGAAAAGAAATTTTTCTTTTTTCACCATCATATGAAACAACCGTTTCATCAGTGCAAAAATAGTATATCATAGTGTGTTAAGTAATGCAACACAATCTTATGGGGAATATCATTAATTTGGTATTCCCCATTTTTTTACGCTTTTTTATTATTTTTCTGTATTTTTAGGTACGTTTCAGGATATCTGTATTGTAGTATATCCATGGCTTTTATCATATTTTTTTCTATTATGTGTACCATACCCTTCAATTCGCTATATGAAATATAATCGCTGTCAATTTGATCGACAATATATTTTGTTTTATCGACCCAATAATCCTCTATTGGTTTTTCTTTTGTTTTAATATACTTATAGCATTGTGGCATATAATAAAAATCATTTCTTCTGATGTCTTGACAAATTTGTTGCATGAAAACATTAAATCCTCCTACAGTTAATCTTCTAACTTTGTCAGAATTCTTAAAATATAAGTCAATATAATATTCAATTTTAGGATAATACTTTTTATCTAATTCAGAATACCTCTTTCCTTTAGGCGGTATATTCCTACTGCTGCTATGTGCATAATTTTGGCTTATTAATTTTTGTTTTTCAACTTCATATTGACCATTAATTATTTTACTTACATTACAAGGTAAAATATGATATTGTTTCGCAAGCTTGTTTATGCCGTTATCTTTTGTATACTCTGATCGAATTCTTTCGATTAATTCCGAATCAATTTGTTTCGCCGTTTTACATACAAAAATATCAGATATTTGTATATCTAAAAATAATAATATATGAATTGTTCTAAGTGGATTCGCTTTATTTAAGAATATACTACTCATTGCTTTTATTTGACAAGTTTCCTTTATGTTATTGTCAGATAAATATTGTTTAAAATTATCTAAAAATATCGACTTGTGCTGGAGCCACGAAAGCTGATTGATATATTTCTTTTGAACTAACTTCCTGTAAAATACGTCAAACATCGTAATACCGTTCTTAAGACTCTGTTTTCTTACTACCAATTGATATAGGTATTTTGCAGCCTTGATTTCACCGATGGTTCCCATATCATATGAATAATCATCATTAATGCAATTTTCAGCCGTTAGAAAATTTATTATTCTTGAATTGTTAACATGAACCGATGAATCTTTGAGTTTACATCCATGAATTACACAAACATTAATTTCTGGAATTTGATGAAAAGCATTCCAATATGTTTCGTGATATTGCTCTCGATTTTCTTTTGCACATAATGGACAATATTTTAGAAATATTTTTTGATGTTTATGTTTTGGTCTTGGGGAAAGGTATTCTAAAAAACTTTTGTCATTTGATATGAGCTTTCTCAACGCATTTTCTTTATCCGATTCGTTTAGAAATACAGACCAGTAAAAAAGCATAGTATGGTTATAGTATAAGTCATTAATAATATAATTTTTCGATATAAAAGAACGTAGTACATCACTTGGTTCGTTTATATAAAATATTTCGATGTATTCATTCGGTCGTTTAAACACGATTTCTTTAAAAGATTGATTACTCTGTACATTTATATCTTGTTTCAATCTTGAATATATGCTATAAAACAATTCATAGTCATATATTTTAGGAAAATAATTTAACATATTTCCACCTCTTCAACAGTAAAAGTATTTTTAATAAGAGTTAAGAGATCATAGTTATTAGATTGTGAATAATTGTATAAGTCAGCAATATTAACACCATCCGAATGATGAATTGTTATTTCTTTATGTGATTTATTGACTGTTTGACTATTTTTCTTTTGTACTTTTTCTACTTGCATAGACATCATCCCATTATATGACGCATTAAAAATATCAATACTTAATTTCTCTGTGTTACTCATAATGGCTAATTCCTGTGCTCTATAAAATAACGATACAACAGTTGACGTCACTCCGTTTGAGTGAGCATACAACCAATTTATAATTTTTTCTGATGGTTCTGTGTATTGTTGTACATATTGAAATTTTAATAGATTTTTGCAAAAATGTATAAAATCATCATCATAATCAGTTTGTAAATATCGCAAGCCTATTGTCCTTCGTTCCAGATGTGGTGCGCTTTCAAACCAATGTAGACATTCTGGTGTTCCAACCATGCATATACTAATTCCACTACTATTTATAATCTGTGTTAATGCCCCAATAAGTTTATCACCGTTTTTATTATTAACTACATTTTGAATCTCATCAACAATAAGTACCCCAACATGATTTAAACATATTTGGCTAACAAAACCGATTAGTCTATCCGTCGTATACCGTTGTGCTATCTGTAAATAATCTCCATCCAATGTAGCATCAAGAATACGAACGATTTCTAACAATAGACTTTTTACAGAAGAGTCAAATGGGCATTGCACAAGTATAAAAGGAGCAATTCGTTGATATGGGTCTGTTGTTTCGATAAAATGATTTCCGAAAATCAATGAGATCGCTCTGGTAATAGCACTACTCTTCCCTATGCCAGAAACTCCAATGATTGTAAACGAATCAGCACCACCTATAATACCATTATACGTTTGTATGGTGTTTGTTGTATTTTCGATTCTTTGCTGTTTTACCATCATATCATTTTCTTTTTTCTTAATCGATCTGAGTAATGCCATATACAATTTATTATATACATCAACAGATAATTGTGATGGAATATAAATATCATATAATTCTGATAACGCCAGAAGACGAGTTGGCATTGTTTCATTGGCAATGTTTATATTATAGTTTGGTAATATCTTCAGTCGTTCTACTAATTCGTTTTCACATAAAAAATCAGGCAATTGTGAAAGTAATTTACCGTTCATCTTTTAACTCCTCCCCTAGCAATCAACTCGATCTCATTCATCAAATCAATTTTCGCCTGTCTTGCATTGATTTGTTCAGAACGTAGTGTTGTTTTGCTCTGTTCTTTGATCTGTTCCACTTCATCCAATTTTCTATTCTTATATCTGCTTTCAACCAATACAAACGGCATGAAATCGCCCTTCTCTACTGTCCATATTACAGATACATCATCTGGATCGTAAGCAACCTTAACATCTCCACCTTGCAGGAATCTTTCGGCGCAATCATCCCGTTTATACCGCATCCCATTTACCACTAGACCACGCCTAGTAAATGTCCCAATGGTACGTGGGAGCAGATATAGGATTATTTTCGCGGTGTCATGCGGGAATGGAATTAAATTTGCGCCTGGTTGCAGTCTTCCCCATTCCCAGATACTGGCTGCATATGGCTTTACTCCATCATGAATCATAGACTGTGTGTAGGGGAATCGTTCTATGAGCCGTTGACTGTTATAGTAAATGATACAGCGTAAGATGATCTTCTCAAAATCAAACATCGTCAAGCAAGCATCTAGTCTGTAATCTCTTGCACCTCGTTCCTGGAAGTCTGGATCAATCACACCTTTGCCCTTGAGAAGTGGTTTATACATGGATTGAATGATGTCAAAGAATTTCTCTACAGCACCTTTCAGCTCTGGTCTGTATGGTGGAAGATTTACCATGGTCACGCCTGTTTCTGTAATCTGTGCAAAGGATTCTGATGTGTATTCCCGTCCCATATCAGTTACAAAGATGCCCGGTAACTCTTGCACGTTCCACTGGGATTTGTCTAATGGGATACCAAACTTTCTGCACCATTCTGTTTTATCGGTAAGGATATTTTGGAGCAGATGGCATAAACTCTTTGTATCGTTATTCCATGAGAGAACATAGCCATAACACATACTGCTGTAAGCATCAATGCAAGTGGTTAGGATCGGACGACCTTTTAAGGTGCCGGTTTCGTCAATAAGGTAAATATCACATACGGTGGAATCAAACATACCAGTACCGATATTGGTTGCGAACTCACGGATACCATCTCCTAGCAAGGGACGATTGTTCCTCTGGTAATTTGACAGTCCATCTCTGGAAATATAATAAGTTTGGAGCTTCTTGGTTTTCCGGTAAAAGTATCGGAACTGATAAAAGGATGGATGATCGGATAGTAACTGTCCCATGCTGTCACAATACTTTTCTTTTAACATCATCTCATATGCTGTCACAAGACTGTTTTGTCTGCGTGTATAGAAGAACTTATTCAATGCCCATCTCATGTTCTTCTCATCTTTGGTCAGTACCTTTTCTTTCGTATGAACTTTTGGTGCAAGTACAGTGATGATCTGAAAGATTAGATATTGATACAGATAGCGGCGGATAGTCTGCTTACTGATGTTATGCTCTTCTGAGATGGAAGAGATGATGTTTGCAGTTGCTGTGCTTTCTCCTAAGTGGTATAGGATCGGTGCAATCAGAGTGTACCTCTCATGTGCAATGCGCATCTGATCAGATGTAAGGTCTTTCACATCTGGTGGTGTGATGTTGAGTGCATCATATAATTGCTTCTCTGGCAATGGGGTATATTGCGTTCTGATCGTCCAGAATGGCATTTTCGGATGGAGACAGTCAATTACAAGGGTTTGGTTATCTGATGTCTTTAAAATTCTGTAGAACGTGTTATTGATATAGGCTATATCAGCTTTCTGCATCTGTTACAATCCCCCAATCTTGAACGTTATGGGCAAGCCAGTAGGAACGTGATGTGTCTAGAAGTTTAATTGTAAGTGGCTTAGGCCTGGTCAGATGACTTCGTTCTACACACTCTCGGACATATTGCGTGCCATCCTGTCGTGTAATAAGGAAGTCTGTTGTGTAGTCTTCATCTTCGAGTGGCGCATTGCATTGGAAGGATTGGACAGATGGATCGGTTTCCAGTTTGTCTGCATAAACAGATTGGATGGTGCTGTAGCATCGGCAGATCGTGTCACATTTGGAGAGAGATTTTTTCTCACAGCGTCCTTTGTAGTTTTTCTTGTACATAGTGTACCTCCTTTGATTTTATGTGTCGAAAAAGTTACCCAAAAATGAATTATGTGTGTTTCAAAAAGTACCCAAAAATGCTTGTTTTTGGGCGTGTGTAAGAATAAGTACCCAAATCCTGTTGCTTTTGGGAAAATCTGGGAAAGCAAGAATCCAGTGTTTCTGCGGGTTCCCAGACTTTTTAATATTTATCATTACACATCCCCAAAAATGGAGTAAAAAATATACTATGTTTCAAGGCAACCTCCTTGAGCCTAAAAAGGGCAAAACTGTTGGTTCTGCCGCTGATATGACTATAGAATATTTAATAGATATTTTGACATATATTTTCGTGTAAACTTTTCCGACTGGAAGGTTTTGTCTATGTTTGGAAAGGGCAGGTGAGAAATGGATATGGGATGGATACAAGCAAATGAAATCAGAGTTTCATCGGGAAATTTCAAAATTGCCAATCCCAAAAACCCAGTATTTAAGCCTTTTTATCTGTGCATAATTTGCTATTAACATAAAAAAAAGACCTCATAACCACATTTCTATGGTTACAAGGTCTTCATTTTGTGTTTTATGAACAATTCGGCTGTTGTCTGGGCTATTGATCCGGAAAAGGGACAGTTGGAAGCTGGTCGGTGATCTGTTAGCGAACGGCTAGAGGATCAGTGACTTTGCCCTTTTGAGGATCAATAGGATTGCCCGTGGACATAGAGAAAACCTTGTATGGGGATATTATAACTTCAGATTTTCTCCATGTCAACTATCCTACTACTCTAACTTCTGCATAATACATGCCAGAGTTAAGAGCTTCTGAATGGCTGCCAACATAAATATCAACGCATCCACTTGGTACTCCTCTGTCTTCTACTGTATAAATCTGCCCATTGATTTCTACTTTAGTTCCAAAAGGCAAATCTGCCATGGCAACAGTTCTTCCTGATACTGGATACGCGCCAGATGCTGTTGGACTGCCAGCCCAAGAACCATTGCAGCTTACGCATCCACAATAATGAGTAATTCGATATGTACCGAGACTATATCCAGAATACGATGTCGTTACTGGCGATGACTCAATTGGTTGGGATTGTAGAATGGGTTCAGAAACTAGAGGTACATCAGAAAGATATTCGTTGGACATATAGAACATCTGATCATCAATCTTTACTTTTGCCCAGTTGTTATCTGTAATTTCTAAAACCTCTACGGAAGATCCATACGATAAAGCTCCGATTTTCTTTGTGTTAGTGGAATTTCCAACACGATAATTAAGACCGATGGTAGGTTCGACATATTTAGTCTCTGCATTAGCCAGTGTTGGAGTGAGTAATACGGTTAGTAGAGTTACAGTAGTTGCTAGTTTTTTCTTAAAATTATTCAATGGTTTAGACCTCCTGACTTTCATATACTTGTACTTCTTTAGCAAGCTCTGCTGCCATTTCACCCTCATAAGAGAATGCTACTGGCTTATTCAGGGCAAGGCTAAAGATACCCATAATGGATTTTGCATCAACAACATATCTTCCAGATGTAAGTGTTGCATCTCCTGGATATTTGCTGACAGTTACGACAAACGCTTTTACTTTATCAACGTTGTCAAGAATGATTTGTGTTTGTAGTTTCATTGTTTTGTTCTCCTTTATATAATTTATATTTTGCAACAATAGCCACATGTGCCATTGGTACATTCGAAATATTCTTCCCATCCAGCTCCCATGTAATCATATTTTTGGAACTGAGGAAGCATGATTGATCCGCAGCGTGGACAAGTTAACATTCTCTCGTCCACTGCTGCACATTGAGCATCCCATGCCCAGATTTCTTCTCTGTATCGTAGATCATCATCCATTAGTTTCTACCTGTACTGCCAAATCCGCCACGACTCTTGCCTTCTAGTTCTTTGACAGTTTCGAAGTGAATTTCAGGCTGTTTCTTCATGATACGGAATTGGCAGATACGATCATTTTTATGAATAACTGTATCTTCCATAGCAATTGCTGGATATTTCCAAATATCGTTTGCTCCGCAATAGGAGTTGTCTACAATTCCAATTGAATTACATTGCATAATTTTAAAGTTCTTATATGTACTACTTCTAGGTGCAATATGAGCTTCATACCCGTCAGGAAGCTTCATTCCTACACCAAGAGAAATAAGTCTAAATTCACCTTTTTTGAGATGTACGTCTTCTGCAGCTCTTAGATCAATCCAATCACCATTCTGAATAGGTGCAATTGGTTCAATATCTGCAAAGTATTTAATTTTAATTGTTTCTGTATCCATAGAATTATTCTCCTCTTCTTTTGTTTTCTTTAAGACTTTTTGGTTCACCATGGTTTTCATGATACGATTGATTTTTCTATCAATCTCTTTGACAATCTTGTTATTACCATATTCTCTATTGTAATAAGGAATATAGAGCTGATTATGATCTGAGTCGAACACTTGATAGAATACGTCCTGTTCCTCAAGATCAATATATAGACGAAACTCAATCGTATCTTTATATACGCTCCTTCGATAACAACCAAAGGAGAATCCATTCTTTCTGAGCTTATTATTGGAGAGATCCGCTACTAATCGATAATTGTTTAAGTCAAGCATATAGATACCTCCTTGCTCAGATATTTTAAGAAATCACTCCATTGTCCTTCAGAATGGATAAATTCCTTACCTTTGAGCATTTTCTTGCGCATCAGTTTTTTAATTGGTTCAGATTTGTATTGTTTCATTTTCTGCATACGTTCAAAGATATAGTTGGATGTGGCACGGGAAATAAGAAGAAGTTTATCTTTCTGGACATCTTTTACAATCTGTTTATACTGTTCAAGATCAGATTCTGGTATTTCATATTTTTGTTTTGGGAGATTTCTAGTTGAGAATGGTGAAATATCTGCTCCATATGTGAATGCCTTAAGAAGTGTTGCAATATAAGAAAGGTCTTTTGGATGAAAATGAAATTCAATTTCTTCATCATTTTCCATGATATGTTTTACTGTTCCTTCTGACAATAGTTGAGGATAAAGTTCTTCGTATGGGATTTTATCTTCAATTTGAAGTTTATCCAACGCAATTGTTCTGAGAATGTTGTGACCCCTTCCAATTGATGGAATGTAAGCTACAAGATCATTTCTGCCATAATAATAGATTTGATTACCATATTGACACTTGATATAGATATCATCTGTATCAAGATTTCCTTTATCGTCTCGTGGAAAATCATTTGTATCATGATCTAGATTAGCCATTAGACGATATGTTCCTTTGTATTTCATTAGTGGACTTGGCGTAATATCACCTCCTAGTATTCTTCGTACAGTGTTTCGTTGCTAACTGGGATTTTATTCTTTTCAGCTTGTTTAACTGCTTTAAGAGCTTCTTTTCGATCAAAGAAGATCGTCTTGCCAATATTATCATAGCTGAAAAGATATGCTATTTTAGTACGTTTTTCCATGCCACAGAACCATCTGTTTTCTTCATTAATAGTACGAATTTTAAGCTCGTATACATCGTATAAGCCCAATGTTGGCATAATTCTGGCGTAGTATAAAATGTCATTTTTATGTAGTTGTTGTGTCATTTGTTATCCTCGTATAAAATAATTTTATTTTGAGCAAGAGTTTTTTGCACATCAATTACTCGTTGATTGGATGACCCACACCAATGTAAAGAGACATCACGTAGTTCTTTTTTATACCGACCGTCAACAATGACATCACATAAAGAGATTAGTTTTCTTGTTTGTTTCAGACGTTTATCTCTTTCTGGATTAAAATCACCAGTTATAACAGGCCAGATTAATTGTTCAAATTTGTAGCCTGTGTATAACCATATCGTTTTATTCGGATATTGTTTTTTGATTTTTTGTGTAATATCTAATACAGTTTCAATATTAGATTCAAACATTGGATCTCCACCACTCCAAGTAATGCCACTAATATAGTCTTTTGATATTTGATCCATAACTTCTTGTTCTGCATCATTATTAAATTCAATGCCACCGTGTGGATTCCAGGTTTGAGGATTTTGGCATTCTGAACAATGATGGCTACATCCAGATACCCACACAACAACTCTTAGTCCGTCTCCATTATTTTGGTCTGGATATGTAATATTGTGATAATTCATATTTCTCCTAACAGGGCTGGAAATAATACATCCAGCCCATATAATATTTAATGATTACATGCTTACCCTGTCCTTGATTTCTGCATTCTTTGCTTCGTTATAGCGAGTTTGACCGTGAACTCTTGTAAATCCTAAGTACCCGTTCATTCTGTCGATCTTTGTAATCATTTTACTTCCACATTTTGGACAAGTATCCATTTCTACTTGCTGGTATCCACAATCTTCACAATAACACATTGCAAGATTTACACCTTCATAGAACCCTTTATCCATTGCTCTAAGTACAAGTGTTTTAATTGCCTGTTTGTTATAGCCAAGATTATATCTACAGTATTGAATTTTCCCACCGTTAAACAGATTCCAGAATCTTCCTTCCTTATCTTGTTTTTCAATCGGATTCATATCTTCTGATACATGGCAATGGAAACTATTGCTTACATATTCTTTGTCGGATACGTTTTCAATAATCCCATAAATTTTACGGAATTGCTCTACCTGCAAACCACAAAGTGACTCTGCGGGCGTACCGTAAATTGCATATAAAATATGGTCTTCTTCCTTGATTCTGTTTGTGTAATCATTGATATACTGCATGACCTCTAAGGCAAATTGCCCATCTTCTCTAATAGATTTTCCATTATAAAGCCTCTGAAGTTCATTCAGTGCAGTGATACCATAACTCATTGTCATTGGAGGAAGAATAGATTTAATTTTATCATCTGGATTTAGATGTCCACCTAAAAAACCACCTTCACAGAAAGCAACCGGATTAACACTGGCATGAAGCTCTCCAATGTAATCATAGGTTCTTTTATGTAATCCACGAACAAGTTCAAGATAGTAATCTAATACTTCATAAAAATCTTTTGACTCTCTACGAGCTTTTGCAAGAATCATTGGAAGATGCAAGGAAACAACCCCAAGATTAAATCTTCCTTTAAAAATTGGTGTATCATTTTCATCTGCTGGATGCATACCACCACGTTCATACCATGGACTAAGAAAAGCCCTACACCCCATAGGACTAACCACTTTTTTATATTTTTTATACATTTCTGCTACATATCCATCGCCAGTTAAAGATAACCAATCCGGATACATAGTTTTTGCGCTGCAATCCATTCCTGCATTAAACACATCTGCACTCGGATATTTATCCGATCCATCACCATGCAATTCTTTGTCATATAGAAATACGATTTTAGGGAACAATACAGGACGTTTAAATCCTTTTTTACCCTGTCCGTCCTTATGTACATTAAGAAGCGTAATTGCAGCCATTTTGCCGAATTTAGACGTAGCAAGACCAATAGTTATCGTAACGAAGGGATAATCCCCTCGACTCGAAGAAACCGAGTTCAATTTATATTCAATTCCTTGCCAACCTTGTTCAAAGTCACGATGTACTTTATTGGTTGCATATTTATCTGCTATATCATTGAGTAAATCATTATCGAATTCTGAATCTACACAAAAAGATATGTCTTTAAATTCATCAAAATATTTTCTATATGATTTTTCTGCATATGGTTCAAGAATCTTATCTGCTTCTGGAACGGTAAAACCACCATATTGTTGCGCTGCTGTTGATAAAATAATATCTCCCATAACATCAAAAGCCGTATCCAAATAGTTTGGCTCATTATACCAAATGTTACCCATTTCAAAACCGTTTTTCATAACATCCCCTACGTTAAAAAGGCAACAATTAATCGTATCGAGTCGAGCAGACCTATCATGGATATAAATATATCCATCTTTTGCTGCTTGTTTTTCTGCATATGTTAAAAAGAATTTTTTATATAATTCACTATTCAGTTCGTTGAAAATCAGGCTTCGTTTCGTTGCCACAAGGGCACTGTCGGTATTTGCATTGCTCTTGTCTCCGATGTAGCGGATGGACTGGCTACGCTCATATACTTTATCCATCATATGTACAAAATCTTTTTTGTAATTCCGATATTCTTTATACATTTTGGCTACTTTTGGGTAGTCTTCTTCCAATACAGCTTCGACGATATTATGCATATCATAAATTTCGATGCTTGTATCATCATCGTAGTTTTCTTCGATTTCTTCCCAAACATCATTCAGGATTTTTTCATAGTCTTGATTACTTAGTTCAACCATTGCTCTTCTTGCAGCTTTATTGCAAGCATCAATGATTTTTTGCTCTTGATATTCTTCAATTGTTCCATCTTTCTTTACTACTCTCATTTCTCCACCTCCTCATGAATTTCTTCTTTCTTCCAAGTGTAATTGCAGCAGTTATTCATTCGCTCCAATTCTTCATCAGCACTCTTGGAAATTTTACACAACGACATTACAGTTGTGCAAAACCCAATCCCAAGAACTGCTCCAAGTATCACATAAAGTACACTCATTATTAGTTACCTCCTACCTTTTGATATATCCTTGTCCGCCATCTCTGCATTTAATACAGATATGGCTACAAGGCGATTCACTGTAATTTGATTGTCTTGTTACAGTTTCAATGATATATTCTCTGTTTTGTCCTTCGATTTCTACAGTAATAAAATCATCTCCCATTTGTTTTAGTGTACGGCATAGCTCGCCGCTTGTTCCAATATACAATGTCTAATTTTCTTCCTTTCATAATAGTAAATGTGCAATATCCGTCCAATTCATTAACCTCTTTCCAGCCCAATCTTTGTTCCAACTATAAATGTCTCCAAAACAATACTTTTCTTTGGCATTGCTTGTTTCTAACATGTGTACAGAATCGTCTATAAGAATGCCGTCACTCATGTCAATGTGTGATTTATCTTTGTATTTCTTCATATTCACGCTAATAAATTCACAGTTAAAAAGATACCGATTAATCCATTCTTTTTTCTGTTTAAGATTAGGTGAATAACCCATGCTGACAATTTTTACGTTATAAACTTCACCAATCTTATCAATAATTTCATGTGCTCCTGGCATAAATTCTACCTCTTCAAAGAATCGATGAGTATTGAAATACGTATCAATATATTCTTTCGATGCACATGTTAATTCTTTAAAATCATAAGAATCGATTTCCCACCAATTTACATGATGAAACTTCTTATAATATTCAAAATCTTCGTTATACAGGGACACAATCGTTTTGATCGTGTCCACTAATGTATTATCAAAGTCAATATAGATCGTTTTAAAATCTGGTCTATACATTGTTTTTGTTCCAATCCTTTCGAATAATGTTTATCATTTTTTCTACAGAAGTTTCCAATGATCCGTCATTGAGAATACGATAATCAATTAGATTAGATTTTTCAAAATTGCTGAACGAATCATTTTCTGCAGCATAATTCCGTTTCCAAGAATCATAGTCACCACGTTTCTTTGCACGTTCTTCTGCAGTTGTATATGGGGTTGTAATATAGATAGATACTAGACGGACATCTATATCTCTTGTTTTGAGTTTAAGTGTATATAATCCGACTGGATCAATGATATAGAAATTAGAATTTAAGATTTGCTCTTTTGTTGCAAAACTGCAATATCCAACTCGATCTGTATATGCCACCATGTTTGGTTTATATTTTTCAATGTCATCAGGTGAAATAAAAATATGATCTGAATTATCAACTGTTTCGCCTGGTCGCATAGATCTGGTTGTATAAGATTTAAGAACCGTCATATTTAATTTCTTAGCAGCTTCTTTGGCAATAGAGGATTTGCCAGAAGAAGTTCTACCAAGGATACAATATAGTGTGTGCAAAAGGAATCACTCCTCTCGTTTTGGTTTTCTTCCACATGATTTTGTTTCATCGCAATATCCCATCACTTCACATTTTGGCTTAAATAGTTCATCCACAATCCATACCCATTGTTCAGAATAATCTTTTAATGCATTCTCAATAGCAGGAAATAGTTCTTGTCTAAATTCCCAATATGCACGACTACATTTTCTTACATGGCTCATATCCATCAGATTTCTGAGATTACGTTTTTCTACACATTTTGTCGTCATACCAAGTGGAAGAAGATTTGCTGCATCCTCATTTGATACCCCCATATTTTGAAGCTTGACGAGTGAATCTCTAAGCTGACGAGTAGTTGCGTTAAATTCAACCAAAGCATCTGTATCTTTTTTGACTGATTTTGGTACAATAATATCAAAGTCTTTATAATTGATATATCTAGTAGATGCCTGTAAATATGGTGTCATACCGCCGACATGACGATAATATTCGCGCATAACCCTCGCAGAAAATCCATCAATAATCATATGAACATCTACAAATTCAAGTGTTCTTCCATGTCCTGATTTAATACAGTCAATGCCTCGTTTGATATTTTTTTCTTCATTGATAATATCAGCATTCCAGCAGATCCCAGCCCTTCTGCCAATTAGTGCAAGTGGATCTTTTGGTGTTTCTGGTAAAATTGTAATTGTTCCCATTTTTATACCTCCCATAATGTCATATCATTTTTAAAATTTTCAAGAACTTTTTCATCATATGTTAAAATCTCTACATACGCAGGTGCGTCAATGGCAACGCTTAGTACGCCCATCAGAGATTTAGCATCAAGAACAAGTCTTCCGTGAATATAATTGATATCCCAATCTTTATATTCTCCACACTTGGCAACGAATAGACTAGCGTTGTTTACTGTTCTAAGACAGATTCTAATTTTATGATCATTCATATTTTTCACCTTCTTTCTTAGCTGATGTATTCTAGGAATTCATCTTCGCTCATGATTTTTACACCAAGGCTCTTTGCTTTCGTATTTTTACTTGACGTAGAATTAACATCATTATTGATCAATGCAGTAACCTTTTTTGAAATCGATCCAGATACTTTTCCACCCAATGATTCAATCTTCTCTTTAAGCACATCTCGATTTTCGAAATGTTTCAAACTACCGGTAACAACAAATGTTTGTCCTGTTAAATCTTTTCCACTGTTTATGCTGAGAGATACTTTCTTTGGTGTTTCAAATGTAAATTCCTTGCCAAGCTCCCATACGTTACTACATTCTCTATTGAAATATTCATCAAGTGAATCAGTAATAGAATCTCCAATTCCAGGAATAGATGAAAAGAATTTCGCGCCTGTACGTGTCATATCACGCATAAAATTTTCGAACTGATAAGCTTCAGCTTTTGCAATAGCTTTGCTTGCTGTTTTACCAACAAGAGGAATAGAAAGCGCATAAATAAAACGATCAAACGTTGTATTTCTACTTTTTTCAATTGAATCAAATAGTTTGGAAACTGATTTCGAACCGAAACCATCAAGCGTTTTCATTTGTTTTTCGTACTTGGTGAGATAATAGATGTCTTGGATAGAATTTAACCATCCTAAAGAAATGAATTTTTGAATTGTTGCTTCAGATAAACCATCAATATTTAGAGCATTTCTACTAACTGCATGAGTTAGTTTACCAAGTAATTTACCCTTACATTCAGGGTTTGTACACCATAGAACTTCTGAATCGTTTTCTTTAATGATTTTGGTTGGTTCGCCGCATATTGGACATTTATCAGGAATATGAATAAAAGATTTTTCCATATCCTTTTCAAATCCATCTGAAATGAACTCTTCTGCCCAACGCAATTGGGGAATTATAAGATTGGCTTTAAATACGCCAATTCTTTGTCCTCTGAATGGACGAGGCATTAGTTCTCGCATGACAGAAATATTATGTAAAGAAGCTCTCTCTACAGTACTCCCTTCAGTTTCCACAGGTTCAAATACTGCAGTCGGTGTTAGAATGCCCGTCTTACCCATTGTGAATTCGATATCTTTCAATGTAGTTTCTACGGAATCGTTTTTTACTTTAAATGCGATACCATTCCTGTTGTGGTGTTCTGTACTACCAAGAGACTTACCGTATTCTACATCTTCAAATTTAAATACAACCCCATCTTGTGGAAGGTGCTTTTCTGCAGCAAGACTAATAAAATTATCAATTTTACATTGTAGCTCTTCATTTTGATAATACTTTAAACCTAATACTTCACACGGAACAATGCTAAACCCTAGCTTCCCTGCTTCAAGTAATCTGAAATAAAAACTATCATGTGCTTCATAATCGTTATTACTAATTGCTAGAATAGGATCAACTTCTTCTACCACTTCCCAGGCATACCAACTTAGTTTTCTGTCTTTGACGACCGATGTATCCAAACTTGAAAGTGTTCCTGCAGTAAGATTACGGCTATTTTTATATTCTCCGTTTTTATTGATCTCTTCAAAGTCATCAAGCTTGATTAAAGCTTCACCATCGATAACATATTTGCCCTTTTTATTAATACGTAGTGGAACATTCATAAACTGTTTTACATGCTGTAAAATATCATTTCCTTCTGTACCATTGCCACGAGATTCCGCCCCGATTAATTCACCATCTTGGTAAATCAATCTACAACTAATGCCATCAAGTTTAATAGAAGCTACAATATCGTGTCCTGCTGCAAATTTTTTGATTTCTTCTACAGAGTGGCATTTGTCAAGACTTAACATAGGAGTCTCATGTTTTACTTTGATAAGTGATTTTAGTACTGCTCCACCAACTCTATTGACTGGGCTGTTCGGAAATACTGTATTTGCTTCTTCTTCCAATTGCTTTAATTCAAGCAACTTTGAATCAAATTCGGCGTCACTCATAAGTGTTGTTCCTGATCCATAATAAGAATCTGATGCCCTATTCAGATCATGAATCAGTTCTTTCATTCGTTCGATTTCGTCCATTTCTCACTCTCCTCTTTACAAAATTCTTCCATATATTCTAGAATTTGATCATCTTCTACATAGAACAAATCTGGTTCTTTAAGACTGCACCACATTTTGAAGTTCCACCAGAATTCACCTACTCGCATATGAGGAAGATATTCCATATGTAATCTAATTACTTCATCATAAAAATTATATAATCTATTTGGATCTCTCATATTTTCTTTCCTCTCGACTATTCTGTGATTTCTACAAATGTATTTGTTTCTGGTTCATACTTATATGGAAGACCATTTGGCGCAAAATATGGTGATGGTGTTGTTGAAGCTCGACCATATCCAATTGATCCATTCCAAAAATACACGATTTTTGTTGTACTATCATAATATAAATATCTACCAATGTTAATTAAATTATCGGTTCCAAGAGATTTTACTGTTACAGTATCGTTCGTTTTTACATTTGCTTGTGCTGATTCTACTCTACATCCTGAAAATGATAGTAAAATACTGACACACAAAAATATTAGTAATTTGTTTTTCATGGTTTTACCTCTTATAAAAACTGCTTTTTAACATGCCTTCTTTAATTAATTCATAAACAATCTGAACCTCCCACGACTAAAGTCGCAGGGTTCTCGGTCAATAACTCCATTGAGTTAAGTATCACCGAGCTATCCCCGTAGTTCCTACGGTTCTTATATTATTTAGACATTTAAAAGCCTTAAACCTTCATTAAGAATATTAATCGCAGCGTTTATATCTCTGTCATGAATAGTTCCACATTCAGGACATGTCCAACACCTGATATCTTCAGATTTTTTACCACTTCTAAATCCGCAACAATGACAAATCTGAGATGATGGGAAATATCTGTCTACAACAGATAATGTTCTTCCATACCACTGAGATTTATATGTAAGCATTCTACGAAATTCTGACCAAGATACATCTCCTACTCGCTTATTACGAATGGAAGTATCTGTTTCTTTCATAGATTTAACATCTAAATCTTCAATACAAATTACATCATATTTTTTTATAATGTCAGTTGTTAATTTCTGTAAAAAATCTTTTCTTTGATTAGAAATATGTTTTTGAAGATTTGCAACTTTTATTCGTGCTTTATTCCAACGATTACTACCAATTGTTTTTCTTGATAACTCACGTTGCAATTTCACAAGTTTCTTTTCTGACTTTTCATAAAATCGAGGATTTTCAATTTTTATTCCATCAGACATAATTGCAAAATCTACTAAGCCTAAGTCAATTCCAATATTCTGATTGGTTTTCTGATATTGTGGAAAATCTACATCAGTACAACATAAAGAACAATAGTAGTGTCCATTTGGTTCCTGTGAGATAGTGGCGTTTAAGATTCTTCCTTGCGGAATTTGTCTATCTCGGATTTTAATCAAACCAAGCTTTGGCAACTTAATATGTTTGTTCTGAAAAGAAATGTTGTTGTTTGTACAACTGGTTCTATATGACTTGTATCTGTTCTTTTTACTCTTGAACTTTGGATAACCAGCATACTCTTTGAAAAACTTCTGATACGCCATATCTAAATCTTTTAATGATTTCTGTAAAGAGTCTTTATCAGGTTCTTTTAACCAGACTAATTCTTGCTTTAATTTCGTAAGCAGTTTACTTGTATCGTTGTAAGATAAAGATGTTTTATCTTTCCCATATTCTGATTTTCTTTTATCTAAGAAATAGTTGTATACAAATCGGCAGCATCCGAATGTTTTCTGGATTAATTCTTGCTGTTTTTTATTCGGATATATTCGATACTTAAATGCTTTTTCCAAAATATCACCACCTTTCTACCAGTAAAACCTAGAACAAAGCACAACCTTGAGCTTTAAACGACTCTACCTGCCTGTTCCAATCTTCTTGTGTCCAATTAAATTCTTTCATTAAACATTTTTTACAATAGAATTTATTAACTTGTCTTCCATGTATTTTTAAGTTCATTGAAAGAACTTCCTTATGTTTTATTCTCTTATCACACCCACAACATTTCTTATTAAAATATTGCAGCGCAATTTGTTTATCTATTCCTGTATGCTCTACAAATTCATCAATAACTTCTTGCGTTGGCTCGCTTCTAAACACACCACCATTCCATGCTTGAGTAAGATACTCTTCGAGTGTACAGTTCATAATCAGCCATTTCTGATTGTTAATAAAATCTTCTCTTAGAATATCTCTCCATCTTTTATATGCTTTTGGATACCAATATTTATCAAGAATCCATGTTGACTTCGCATAATACGGACAAGCACAATGGCATCCAACTCTCGAATATCCTTTTTTATATTTTGAATTGACTTCAATATCTCTCCAAAATGTATAAAGCCAAACATCTAACTCTGTCCACTTTCTAATAGGAAGTATTCCTTGCCAACATGTGTCTCCCCATTCGGAAGTATTAACCCATTCATCTTGATAATTGCTTCTTGTGTTTGATTCTTCATTTCTCATTCCCATAAAAATTAAATACGGATGCTTATTATCAAGCTGAAAAACCATAACTCCAACTTTAAAAATCCTACAACAGAATCTTGAAAATCTTGACGGAATCATAGAATCAGATTTTACATATTGATAAAATCCTTTGTCTGGATTCATAATTTCGCAATTCGGAAATCGTTTAACCATCTTATATGTATCAGCACAGTCAAGTGATGTATTATTGAATATTGCTTTTGTGTTTGGATATAGTTTTCGAACTAAATGACATGTAACCATAGAATCTTTACCCATAGAAACAGGTATTATTGGAGTATATGCATTATAGTCTTTGATCTTCTCACGTATCAGATATAAGGATTCATGCTCAAGTTCTATCAATTGATTCTCTTTGATGCTAACCATCGTATTCCAATCTATTATGTCAACTTCAGATGGATCTTCATAAGATTTTAATTTTAGAATTTCTACTTTTTCTAGGTTATCTGATACTTTAACTCTGTAAAATTTATGTTCTACAAGTTGACTATCAAAGCCTTTTATAATCTGTTTATCAAGCCAAAAGAATCCTTCTTTTAAATAAAGTAATTCTTCTCCAGAAGTGTCTCTTAAAAATTTGATATATTCATTGAATATTGGATTCAATTGTAATCTTCCTTTAACTTTTGGATTTTACCAATTAGTTAAAGGAGTCTATCTTATGCTTAGAAACAAATTATTTTAGGTCATGGTGTAAGATTTTACGTTTTAACCTTATGTCACTATGCTGCTTGGGTAATACAAGCCATCTCGCTATACAACCCTGATTACAGGGATTTGATTACAATTGAAAAATATTTATTATTCAAGTTCTAAATAAAGTTTTCCGAAATAAACTGCGTCAAGAATTTCTACGTTGTATCCGTTGAATCCACCGTTTGCGTTGATTTCTTCTGCTGCAACCTGTGCTGCGTGGTATACACCAAGACCATACTGTGCGTTGTCACCTGTCATAGGTCCGATTACACCGATCTTGAATGTCTCCGCATCATCCGCAAATACAGCCGCCGGCATCATTGCTGCTGTCATAGCTACTGCTGCTGTTACAGCAAGTACTTTTTTCATATTTTTCATAATAAGATCCTCCTATCTTATACTTCAGCTAGCTTTACTTTCATTTGCTAAAGCTTTAATGTAGTTGATTATAGCATTCAGTTTCTACGATTGCAAGCAAAATTTTAGAATTTCTTTAGAATTTACCCCAAATGCATTTCAGGGCTTACATCTCGTCTTCCCTGTATCCAAAATTTTTCATCATATAATCACTGTCTCTCCAGTTCTTCTGAACCTTCACCCACAGCTTCAAATTTACTTTGCAATCCAGCAGACGCTCGATCTCAAATCTTGCAGTACTTCCGATTTTTTTCAGCATACTTCCCTGCTTTCCGATGATGATCCCTTTATGGGAATCTCTCTCGCAGATGATTGTAGCATCAATATGACACACTTTGTGGTTCATCTTCATCTGATCGATTGCTACTGCGATTCCATGAGGGATCTCCTCATTCAAGCTGTGCAATGCTTTCTCGCGGATAATCTCTGCCACGATCTGGCGCTCCGGCTGGTCTGTGATTGTATCTTCATCATAGAACTGCGGTCCGTATGGAAGATATTTCATAATTACATTTACAAGCTCATCCGTATTATCGCCTCTTCTTGCAGATACCGGAACGATTTCTGCAAAGTCATAGACATCTTTGTACGCAGCGATGGCCGGAAGAACATCTTCCTTCTTTACACTGTCTATCTTATTGATGACCAGTACAACCGGTGTCGTTACTTTCTTAAGCTGGCTGATGATATGCTGTTCACCTGCTCCGATAAATGTTGTCGGCTCTACCAGCCAGAGCACCACGTCAACTTCATTCAATGTACGTTCTGCCACATTGACCATATACTCCCCAAGCTTGTTCTTTGCTTTATGGATTCCCGGTGTATCCACGAACACAATCTGACCGTCATCTGTTGTAAGTACGGTCTGGATACGGTTACGTGTCGTCTGTGGCTTATTCGATGTAATCGCGATCTTCTGTCCGATCAGCTGGTTCATCAGAGTTGATTTTCCAGCACCATTCGGTCCGACAAAGCCAAACAGATCGCCTTTTTCAATATGAAGATTCAGATCATTGACTGCCTGAAATTTTCCATAATTCTTATATAAATGATTAATTTGCAGCATTTTCGTCCTCCTTTACAAGCGAATACAGACATCCATAGGAGGTCTCAAGACAATCGCTCTCCACTGTCTTATCATAATTTCTTACTGCACCTGCAACAATAGTCTCTTTATCTGCTGCCTCGTTCCTTGCATCCACTAATCCAATATACAAAGTAGCCAGATAATCATAGTCATCATCTTCTCCTGTGGAACTTCCATAATAATCCACCAGGTTATAATACATATCGTCCATATAATCGACT
>ERZ824575.703-NODE-703-length-39538-cov-26.380544_pt1 | contig 39538 bp, 33 predicted proteins | sample MGYA00519470_ERZ824575 | MGnify/ENA primary metagenome ERZ824575 (study PRJEB31778, sample SAMEA3449170) | human gut metagenome | biome: human gut; feature: human-associated habitat; material: faeces | place: United Kingdom | collected 2010/2012 ...
ACACCACGCAGACCTCCCAGCGGGGCGAGCTGAAATCGGAACTCAAACGCCTGATGGAACTCAACCAGACGATCTCCACCGAGGCCCGGAACCTGACCGACGCCCTGAAAGGCAATTCGAAGGTGCAGGGCGACTGGGGCGAGGTGCTGCTCGAAACGATCCTCGACAACTCGGCCCTCACCAAGGGGATCCATTACCAGACGCAGTACAACGTCAAGGACGAGGAGGGGCGCAACCTGCGGCCCGACGTCGTGCTGTACCTCCCCGAAAAGAAACAGATCATCATCGATTCGAAGGTCTCGCTGACGGCTTTCGTGGCCTATACCTCGGCCGAGACCGACGAGGAGCGGCGCCGCGCCCTCGCGGCACACGTCGCCTCCGTACGGCAGCATGTCGTCGAGCTGGGCCGCAAGGAGTACCAGCGGCGGCTCAACTCGCCCGACTTCGTCATCATGTTCATTCCCAACGAGCCGGCCTTCCTCGCGGCGCTGCAGAACGATCCGGCGATCTGGTCCGATGCCTACGACCGCAAGGTGATCGTCTCCTCGCCGACAAACCTCTTTGCGCTGCTGAAACTCGTAGCCGACCTCTGGAAATACAACGACCAGGACAAGAATACGAAGGAGATCGCCGCCTGCGGGCTGAAGCTCTACGAACAGCTGGTCGCCTTCACCTCGTCGCTCGAAGGGGTCGGCGCAGCCCTTGACAAGGCGCACGACGCCTACAACGACGCCTATAAGCGTCTCTGCACGGGCAACGACAACATCGTCCGCGTCGGCGAACGGCTGCGCCGCACGGCCCGGCTTCAGACCAAGCGGCACCATTCGGCCCGCACGCTCGAACTTGCGGGCGACGAAGAGGAGGCGCTGCCCGAGGCCGAAGACAAGGCAACCGCCGAACCGACCGGACCTGCTGAACCGGCAGAACCGGCTGGACCGGTCGGACCCGCCGAAGCGCCGCAACCCTCCGATACTTCCCGGTCGTAACCGGCAGGCAACGACAAGGCCCCGAAGCTATCCGAGCTTCGGGGCCTTGTCGTATCAACTATGGCTCTGCCGCAATCCTTCGCAGACGGCAGGCCATGCCGGGCGAGGCGTCGCGCGCCAGCATGCCGATCAGATCGTCCCAGGATTCGCCGACCCAGGCCACACGTCCGCGGCAGCATTTCAGAATGTCGAGCGACCACACCTTCACCGCCACCGGCGTGGCGGGATCGACCGTCCATTGTGCCGCCGCCCCGGCAATCGGGTCAAGCTCGGAGGGCGGCAGCGTCTTCCGCTTCAGCAGGTCGGCCATGATCTTCGCGAAGTGGCGCCGCTGGCTTGCATCCTCCGCGGCCGTGAAATCCCGGCGGCAGAAGGCCTCCACGAAAGGAGCCCACCGGTTGCGGTCGCCGAAATAGATCCGCTCCAGCACATAGGAGCCCCGGAAAAGCAGCCGGTGCCGCAGCTCCCGCGACCATTCGGGCGAGGGATGCACCACCAGATCGTAAAGCCGGGCGACGGCATCCGCCGCACAGACCTGCCGGGCCGCCGCCGCGGCAAAATCCGCTTCGAAGCGCTCCGCGAGCAGGGCGATCAGCTCCTCACGGGTCAAAACAGGCTCTTTTTGGAGGTCGTAACGACGAAATCCTTGAGGTAGAAGGGTTCGAAATAGGCGATATCCTCCGTGCGGCCCTCATCGAAGGCCTGCTGGGCCAACCGGACCAGGCCCCGGGCCGAGGGCGTAACCTCGACCAGCGTCGCATCCGAAAGCACGTCGGCGCATTTGCGGGCTCCGCTGCCGAAGATCACGAACGGGCGGCCCTGGTTGCGGAATGCCGCAAAGCTCTGCGCATCGATCACCTCGGCCGACACCTCGTTCAACGCCCGGCCTTCGGTGTCGAAGACCTGCGCATAGACCTCCATGCGGCGGGCATCGACCATCGGACAGAGCAGCGCCCGGTCCCACTCCTCGACGGAGAGGATGCCGGCCTCGTAATCCTCGCGGGCCACCTCGGCCAGTGCGTCGAGCGATCCCACGGAGAGCAACGGTTTCTGCAGGCCGTAGCAGAGTCCCTTGGCAAAGGAGACGCCGATACGCAGCCCCGTATAGGAACCGGGGCCCTTGCCGACGGCCACGGCGTCCAGATCATCGGGCGCAATGCCCGTCTCACGGAAGAGTTCATCGACAAACACCCCGACCTTGCGGGCGTGGTCGCGGCCCTCGTCGCTCTCGCGCAGCGAGAGCAGTTCGCCGTCCCGGGCTATGCCGACCGAACAGACATCCGTGCCGGTTTCGATACACAAAATCAAAGACATATAGAGAATGTTTTACGGTTATCGTCTGTAATTTTTCATCGCCTTGTCCATCTCGCGGCGGGCGTCGTTCTCCTTGAGGTATTCACGCTTGTCATACGACTTGCGGCCGCGGGCCAGTCCGATGACGACCTTCGCCAGCCCCCGGTCGTTGAGAAAGAGCCGCAGCCCCACGATCGTCAGCCCCCGGTCCTGCGAGGCGCGCTGCAACTTCTCCAGCTCGCGGGCCGTGAGCAGCAGCTTGCGGTCGCGGCGCGGCACATGGTTGTTGCACGTTCCCCAGGCATATTCGGCGATGTTGATGCCCCGGATCCACAGCTCGCCCCGGTCGAAGTAGCAGAACGAATCGACCATCGAGACCTTCCCGGCCCGGATCGACTTGATCTCCGTGCCGGCCAGCACGATGCCGGCCGTATACTCCTCCAGAATCTCGTAGTCGAACGTGGCCCGCTTGTTCCGGACGTTTATCTTCTTCTGTTCTTTCATAAGCAAAACGGTACGTTAATTGTACGTTACCAGGCGGCGGGAGCCGGATCGGATGACGGATTCTTTATCCCTGATCTGTTTACACATCTTTCTGTTTATTTCTGTTTGCACACGGTATGCGCAGTGATGCGTGTACGACCTCCGGTTCCCGCCCTTTTTTCACAATATGAGCCGCTGGAGCTTGCGGGCGATCGACACCTTCACCTTGTTCAGCCCCGAGAGCCGCTGCAGCAGGGCGTCCTGCTCCTCCTCCGGAAGCGTCTCGTCGCCCAGCCGGACCTGCAGCTCCTTGATCATCCCTTCGACGACCTTCGACTTGTAGAGCGTTACAGCCTTCGGGACCCCTACGGCCAGCATCTCCGCCGCACTCTCGACGTGGATCTCCTTGCGGCGCCACAGCTCGCTGGGGACATAGTTGTCGTCCGAGGTGAGGATATCCACCGAGGCGTTGCACACCTCGGGGTCGATATGGTTCAGGAAACAGTGCACCGGGACCTCCACCCCCGTACCCAGACGCTCCCACTCCGTACGATAGGTCGCCATGATCTGGGCGTAGACAGGGTTGCGGAACTCGATCCCGTCGCGGCCCAGCTCGTCGAAGATCACCTCCGCGACGTTGCAGGCCACCATCGCCGGGCCCTCCTTGAAGTCGAACGAACAGTGGCCGTATTTGAGCAGGTACTTCACGATCTCGCGTTCGAGGGCCTCGATGCCGCTGCCGGCCTCGATCTGCCGGACATATTTCCCGTCCGGCTGCACCGTCTCACGCTGCTGCTGGGCCGCCTGCCGGCGCAGGAACTCGTCCGTCTCGCGATCGCCCGAGGAGGTCAGCCGACGGCGGGCCACCTCCGAGATGAGGATCTGCTCGTCGATATCAATGATCCGCGCTCACTCCTTGATGTAGACCGAGCGCTGGATCGGATCGGGAATCTGAGCGATCGACTGCACCATGTCGCCGATGAGCGCCGCCTTGCGGATCGGGTCGCCCTGGGCATCGTGCAGCAGCAGGTTGGCCTTGAATTCGAGGAAGTCGCGCTCGTTGTCGCGGATATACTCCTGCACCTCGGCGGAGGTATGGCTGCGGGCGAACGAATCGGGATCCTCGGGCTCGGGAAGCAGCACCACGCGCACGTTCATCCCCTCGCGGAGGATCATGTCGATGCCGCGCAGCGAGGCGTGAATCCCCGCCGAATCGCCGTCATAGATCACCGTGATGTTCTTCGTGAAGCGCCGCAGAAGCCGGATCTGATCCGTCGTGAGCGACGTTCCCGACGAGGCCACGACATTTTCGATGCCCGCCTGGTGCATCGAGATGACGTCGAGGTAGCCCTCGACCAGGATGGCGTAGTCCTGCTGCTGAATGGCCCGCTTGGCGAAGTAGAGGCCGTAGAGCTCGCGTTTCTTGCTGTAGATCTCGCTCTCGGGCGAATTCTGGTACTTGGCCACCGTCTTGTCCGTGCGGAGCGTACGTCCGCCGAAGGCCACGATGCGGCCCGAGATGTTGTGTACGGGAAAGATCACCCGGTCGCGGAAACGGTCGTAGAGCGATCCGTCGCTCTCGCGCGCCAGCGAGAGGCCCGTCGAGAGGAGGAACTCCCGCTTGTAGCCCGCCGCCAGGGCATCCTTCGACATGCGGTCGCCCTTCGCGGGGCAGAATCCGAGGCCGAACTTGCGGATCGTGGCGTCGGTCAGTCCGCGCTTCTGCCGGAAGTAGGACAGCCCGACGCTCCCCCCTTCGGGATCGTTGTGCAGGAAATTCGCGAAGTAGTCCGCGGCCCAGCCGTTCACCACGAACATCGACTCGCGGTCGTCGTTGCGGCGCACCTCCTCCTCGGAGAGCTCCCGCTCCTTGACCTCGATGCCGTAGCGCTTGGCCACCATCTTCAGCGCCTCGGGGTAGGAGATGTTCTCGTGCTCCATGAGGAACGTCACGGCATTGCCGCCCTTTCCGCAGCCGAAGCACTTGAAGAGCCCCTTCGAGGGCGAGACGACGAACGACGGCGTCTTTTCGTTGTGGAACGGGCAGCACGCCTGGTAGTTTACGCCCTTTCGCTTGAGCGTAACGTAGTCGCCGATGATTTCCACGATATTCGCGGCGGCATAGATGCGGTCTACCGTTTCCCTGTCGATCATGCGGACAAAGATACGGAAAAAATCATCAAGATGGGCACGCTCCGTCCGCCGCCGCACCAATATTGCGCAAAAATGGCTACCTTTGCGACATGGACTTCAAGCTCGTATCCGATTACGCCCCCACGGGCGACCAGCCGGAGGCCATCGCCCAGATCGTCGGGGCGATCCGCCACGGCTCGAAGCACAACACGCTGCTGGGCGTAACGGGTTCGGGCAAGACATTCACGGTGGCCAACGTCATCGCCGACCTGAACCGTCCGACGCTCGTCCTGAGCCACAACAAGACCCTCGCGGCACAGCTCTACGGCGAATTCCGCAACTTCTTCCCCGAAAACGCCGTCGAGTACTTCGTCTCCTACTACGACTACTACCAGCCGGAGGCCTACCTCCCGGCGACGGACACCTACATCGAGAAGGACCTCTCGATCAACGCCGAGATCGAGAAGATGCGCCTCAACACCGTGGCCACACTCCTCTCGGGGCGGCGCGACGTGGTGGTCGTATCGAGCGTCTCGTGCCTCTACGGCTGCGGCAACCCCGCGGATTTCCACGCCACGGCCATCACCATAAAGGTCGGGCAGGTGGTCAGCTACAAGCACTTCCTCTACAAGCTCGTCGAGGCGCTCTACACGCGCACCGAGCGGGAGCTCGAACCCGCAACATTCCGCGTGAACGGCGACACGGTGGACATCATGGCGGCCTTCGGCGAGTTCGGCAACCAGTGTTTCCGCGTGATGTTCTTCGACAACGAGGTGGAGGCCATCCAGTCCATAGATCCCGTTACGGGGCAGCGCATCCAGTCGCTCGACTCGCTGACGCTCTACCCCACCAACCTCTTCGTTACCACCAAGGAGCGCATCCATGCCGCCGTGCAGCAGATCTACCTCGACCTGGGCAAGCAAATCGCCTTCTTCGAGCAAGCGGGACGTCCGGCCGAAGCGCAGCGGATCAAGCAGCGGGTGGAGTACGACCTGGAGATGATCAAGGAGTTGGGTTACTGTCCCGGCATCGAGAACTACTCCCGCTATTTCGACGGACGTGCAGAAGGGACGCGACCCTTCTGCCTGCTGGACTATTTTCCGCAGGATTACCTGATGGTGATCGACGAGAGCCACGTCACGCTCCCCCAGGTGCACGCCATGTTCGGCGGCGACCGCGCCCGCAAGGAGAACCTCGTGGAGTACGGGTTCCGTCTTCCCGCAGCCAAAGACAACCGGCCGCTCCGCTTCGAGGAGTTCGAACAACTGGTCGGCACCACGATCTACGTGAGCGCCACACCGGCCGACTACGAACTGATGAAGAGCGAAGGAGTGATCGTCGAACAGTTGATCCGGCCGACAGGACTGGTTGATCCTCCGCTCGAAGTGCGGATCACGGACAACCAGATCGACGACCTGCTGGAGGAGATCGACAAGCGGGTACGCAACGACGACAAAATACTCGTCACGACCATCACCAAACGCATGGCCGAGGAGCTCTCCAAATATTTCGACCGAGTGGGCGTCCGCAACCGCTACATCCATTCGGACATCGACACGCTGGAACGGGTGCAGATCCTCGAAGACCTGCGGGCCGGCATGTTCGACGTGCTGATCGGCGTCAATCTGCTGCGCGAGGGACTCGACCTGCCGGAAGTGGCCCTCGTGGCGATCCTCGATGCCGACAAGGAGGGATTCCTGCGCAACGTGCGTTCGATCACCCAGATCGCGGGCCGTGCGGCGCGGCATTCGAACGGCAACGTCATCCTCTATGCCGACCACTGCACCGACTCGATGCGCTACGCCATCGAACAGAGCAACCGCCGCCGCGAAAAACAGATGCGCTACAACATGGAGCACGAAATGCTCCCCCGGCAGGCGCAGAAAAGCGGCTCGGGACAGAGCACCCTGCTGGCAAATACGGTTCAGACACCCGTCACGGATGGAATTATCTACCCCCTGCCCGACAACCGGCAGACGCTGGCCGCAGACGTTACGTCGGCCTACTCGACCGAGAGCATCGACACGCAGATCGCCCGGGCCCGGGAAGAGATGGAGCGTGCGGCCAAGTCGTTGGACTTTCTGGCCGCCGCGAAATTCCGCGACCGCATGTACGAACTGCAAAAATTGAAAAACGAAAAATGAACATATCAGCATACATCTCGGAACTGAACAGACAATACGCCTCTGGAAATGCAACGGAACACAGTTATCGTCCCGCATTGAAGTCGCTGTCGGAAACACTGCTGCCCGACCTCACGATCATCAATGAACCCAAGCGCACGGCCTGTGGTGCACCGGACTATATCCTACTGCGAAACGATATTCCCGTAGCTTTCATCGAGGCAAAAGATTTCACTCAGACACAAGACCTTGCGGGACAAAAGGAGAACAAGGAGCAATTCGACCGTTATAAACATTCGCTCGATAACATTATTTTCACCGATTATCTCGATTTCTGGCTTTACGAGAAGGGCGAATTTGTGGACAGCGTTCGTTTGGCCGAAATCAAAGGAGGCAAAATCGTCGCCGTGGAAGGCGCCGAAACGAAATTCGTTCTCATCATCGAACGCTTGGGCAAAGCCGTCCCGCAAAGAATCACGTCTGCGAAACAATTGGCCCGAATCATGGCGGCAAAAGCGAGACTGATGGCCGACGTCATCGAAAAGGCGCTGCTGCAAGACGATAGCGACAGCAATCTCAAAGGGCAGATGGAGGCCTTCAAAGACATCCTGATTCACGACATCACGCCGAAAGAATTCGCCGACGTCTATGCCCAAACTATTGTTTACGGTATGTTCGCCGCGCGTCTGCACGACACAACCCCCGATACTTTCAGCCGGCACGAGGCGGCGACGCTCATCCCGAAAACGAACCCGTTCCTTCGCCAACTGTTTCAGAATGTCGCCGGATATGACCTGGACGATCGGATCAGTTGGATCGTGGATGATTCGGCCGAAATATTTCGAGCCGCAGATATGCGTCAGGTAATGGCCGGATTCGGACACCGCACCCAGCAAACCGATCCGATGATACATTTCTACGAGGATTTCCTTGCAGCGTACGACCCGAAACAACGCAAAAACCGGGGCGTATGGTACACACCGCAGGCCGTGGTGAGTTGCATCGTAAAGACCGTGGACGAAATTCTGCAAGCCGAATTCAACCTGCCGATGGGTTTGGCCGACACATCGAAAATAACCGTCGAACGCAGCATCGACCAAAGCAAAGACAAACGGTTCTCCGACGGCAAAAAGAAAGAGACCGTCAAAATCCACAAGGTACAGCTCCTCGATCCGGCAACCGGAACAGGCACGTTCCTCGCGGAAGCCGTCAGCCGAATCCATGACAAGTTCAACGGACAGGCCGGAATGTGGCAAGGCTATGTCGGGGAACATCTGCTGCCGCGTCTGAACGGATTCGAACTTCTGATGACCTCCTATACAATGGCCCATCTGAAACTCGACTGGATTCTCACAGAGACAGGTTACAAGGCCGACGATAACGAACGCCTGCGGGTGTTTCTCACCAATTCGCTGGAAGAACACCACAAGGATACAGGCACACTGTTCGCCCAGTTCCTCGCCCGCGAGGCCAACGGCGCAAACGAAATCAAGCGCAATACTCCGGTCATGGTCGTGCTGGGCAATCCGCCGTACAGCGGAGAAAGCAAAAACAAAGGCGAATGGATTATGCGCCTGATGGAGGATTACAAGAAAGAACCCGATACGAACCAGCCTCTGAAGGAACGGAATCCGAAATGGATCAACGATGACTATTGCAAATTCATACGCTTGGGACAGTTCTTCGTGGATCGCAACAACGAAGGGATACTGGCTTATGTCAATAACCATAGTTTTATCGACAACCCCTCTTTCAGAGGGATGCGGTGGAATCTGCTGCGGAGTTTCGACAAAATCTACATCATCGATCTGCACGGCAACAGCAAGAAAAAAGAGGTTGCACCCGACGGCGGCAAAGACGAAAACGTATTCGACATACAACAGGGCGTCTCAATCAATATCTTCGTAAAAACGGGACGCAAGGCAAAGAATGCCCTTGCCGAAGTATATCATCACGACCTATACGGCCGAAGAGAGACGAAATACGATTACTTGTCGTCGCATACGGTGGCGAACATCCCGTTCGTGAAACTTCAGCCGTCCGCACCGGAATATTTCTTCGTGCCGAAAAATTACGGAGCAAAAGCTGCGTATGACAGGGGCTTCTCCGTTACAGAGCTGTTCCCCGTTAACTCCGTGGGCATCGTGACAACACGGGACGAACTGCTGATAAAAGACAGTCCGGAAGAAGTAGAAACGCTCATCCGCGATTTCATAACAATGGAAGATGCCGAACTCAGAACAAGGTACAACATAGGCAAGGACTCACGGGATTGGTCTGTTGCAAGAGCAAAAGCGGATATAGGAAATGCCGTCGATACGGCTAAAATCACACCCATCGAGTACCGGCCGTTCGATCGCAAGTATCTGTATTACACTGGTAAAACGACTGGAATCGTGGCCTGGCCACGATTCCAGGTTATGCGGCATTTTGCCGCCGAAAAATTTTTCGATTTTGCAGCCGGCTGCAAAATCGAAAAGAAAAATTTCGGCCTGGTCATCGCTCGGCAATGCGTAAGCGATTGGCGATATATATTCTGCACAGAAAATATCTGCGACCTCAACTTAACAGGAACCGCCGGACGATTCGGAGCCGGTTATGTCTTCCCTCTCTACACCTATCCCGATCAGACCGACCTGCTGAACACCGGACGCACCCCGAACCTCGACCCGAAGATCGTTGCAAAAATAGCCGAAAGCATCGGATTGGAGTTCGAGCCGGAGAAAAGCGGAGAACCGGATAAATTCGCCCCGATCGACCTACTCGATTATATCTATGCCGTGCTGCACTGTCCGGCGTATCGGGAAAAATACAGGGAGTTTCTGAAGGCCGACTTTCCGCGTGTACCATATCCTGAAAATACCGGACAGTTCCACCGCCTTACGCAAACAGGTGCCGAATTGCGTCGGCTGCATCTGATGGAAAATTCCGACTGCTGGGAATTGTCGGTCACCTATCCGGAATGCGGAACGGACGAAATCACGGAAGTCCGCTATGAAAATGAAAAAGTATTCATCAATGATCGGCAATATTTCGGCAATGTAAGTCCCGTCGCCTGGAATCTCTTCATAGGCGGCTATCAACCTGCCCGGAAATGGCTGAAAGACCGCATAGGGAAGAAACTCACATTCTCGGACATTCGCCACTATCAAAAAATCATCTTTGCACTCTGCCGCACAGATGCCCTGATGCGTACGGAACTGAATATCGAAAAATTCTAAATCCTTATCAATATGAACAACTTCACTTTCCAAAATCCGGTCAAGTTGATCTTCGGCAAAGGCTCCATCGCCAAGCTGGCGAAAGAGATTCCGGCCGACAAGAAGATCATGGTTACTTTCGGCGGCGGCTCCGTCAAGAAAAACGGCGTGTACGACCAGGTGGTCGCAGCGCTCAAAGGCCGCGACTTCGTAGAGTTCTGGGGCATCGAACCCAATCCCAAAATCGAAACCCTGCGCAAAGCCATCGCCCTGGGCAAAACCGAAAAGGTCGATTTCCTGCTCTCGGTGGGCGGCGGCTCGGTACTTGACGGTACCAAGCTCATCGCTGCGGGCATTCCCTACGACGGCGATGCCTGGGAGCTGGTGCTCGATGAAGACAAAATCGGCGAAGTCGTTCCGTTCGGCGACGTGATGACCCTGCCGGCCACCGGCTCCGAAATGAACGCCGGGGCGGTGATCTCCAACCTCGCCACGCAGGAGAAGTTCGCATTTCACCACTCGTTCCCGCAATTTTCGATCCTCGATCCCGAAGCCACCTTCTCGCTGCCGCCGTTCCAGGTAGCCTGCGGTATCGCAGACACTTTCGTACACGTCATGGAGCAATACCTGACCGTCACGGGCGTTTCGCCGCTGATGGACCGCTGGGCGGAAGGTATTCTGCAAACGCTGATCGAAATCGCCCCCAAAATCCGAGCGAATCAGCACGATTACGACCAGATGGCCAACTTCATGCTCTGCGCGACGATGGGACTGAACGGCTTCATTGCGATGGGTGTACCGCAGGACTGGGCGACCCACATGATCGGACACGAACTCACGGCCCTGCACGGAGTTACGCACGGACAGACCCTCGTGGTCGTACTCCCGGCCCTGATGAGCGTAATGCGGGAGCAGAAGAAAGGAAAAATCCTGCAATACGGCGAGCGGGTATTCGGCATCCGCGAAGGCTCGGAGGACGAGCGTATCGACCGGACGATCCGCGCCACCGAAGAGTTCTTCCGCTCGCTGGGACTGGCTACTCGCCTGCACGAATTGCAGATCGGGCAAGATACGATCGACGAGATCGTCCGTCGCTTCAACGAGCGCGGCTCCCGGCTGGGCGAAGCGGGCAACATCACGGGCGACGTGACCCGCCGTATCCTCGAACTCTGCAAATAAGGGTAGGAACCGAAACAGGCGAAGCGGGTTTGAAAACCCGCTTCGCCTGTTTACTTCGTAATCATCCCCAATCCATGCCATCTGCACCGAATTATGCTCACACCTGATTCACGAACAGCACAAAAGTATTTCCGGAAAAATCCGGACTGCAAACACCCGAAAACTGCGAGCAACGACAACTCCGAGCCAAATGTCGAAGAGCAAGGCCTATAAATCGAGTACAGATCCCTTCTATTTTACCGAAGAAATTCCCTTGAACGTATAATAACGGGCCGCCAGGTAGCTGTAAAGAGCTACGGCGAGCGATGTGATACACTTGGAAGGAGTCGGCCACAGACCGCACACCTCGACCAAAAATTTCATACAGGCGTAATTGAGCAAAATAGATCCTACGACTGTCAATAGATAGCGCCCCAACTGTTTGCCCGCCGCAACAGGCAGCGTGCGGAACGCGACATAGCGGTTCAGCCAGAAGCCGGTGAAGAACGTAATGGGAAAAACCAGCACCAAAGAGGCGATATGCGGCGACATAACCACGAATCCCAGGTCGAAATAACGGCCCGCAACCAGAAAATGATAGATCAGGGCATAGCTGACCGCATCCACGGACAGCGTGATCGCACCGCAGGCCCCGTAACGGAAAACCGTTTCGGATATCACACGAGAAAAAGGGCGTCGATAAAACCAGTCGATCGCACGCCGCAGGATCAGTGCAAAAGTCATCGTTTTTTCGTATAGGGCCACACTTCCTTCAGACCGGCCCCCGCATTTCTCATAAAGTCACGGCACTCCGCAGCAGAATCGCTTTCGAAAACGGAAACCATCCACTTTTTCCCGAAAAAGTAAATCCGGAAGTTCGTGTCCGACAGGCGGTCCCGGACTTCGGCAACGGCTCGCCGGGCATTCTCTTCGGTACTGTAAACGCCCCAGACCACATACGTCCTGCCGGGAATCATCCAGGCGACCTCGGGAACCGGCGCTTCGTGGTCGGCGTCAAGATCGGCGCGGCCCGCATCCGTCGCACCCTCGGAAGGGGTTCCGACGCCAGCCGCCTCATCATCCTGCGACGTTTCGACAGGACGGCTCTCAGCAACCGGCTCGGAGTCTATCGCACCGGATTCGGCATCACCTCCGGTGGCTTCGGGAGTTCCGCTCCCGGTTCTTGCCGGGACGGATGAAACGACCTCGGCAACGGGAAGGACCTCCTGCTTTTCAGAATCGCCCACGAACGGCAGCCGCATCCACTCTCCGTACTGCCAGATGCCGTAACCGACAGCCGCCGTACAAAACAAGGCGATCCCCAGATAAAGGGGCAGCCGGGAATATCGGCGTTTCAGCGGCAGCGGATCGTGTCCGAGAGGATTGAGAACGGCATCGAGCTGCGAATCGAGCCGAAAGTAGCGGTGATTGAGCTCCCCGACTCCCGGAATGGAGATTCCGTCCTCCACCCGGGCTTTGTCGAGCCACCGGGAATAGATATCTTCGGCCGCAGCAACATCGCAAGCCCCCGCCCGAGCAATCAGGTCTATCACGGAAACGCCCCGCTGCTCGGAGAGGAGAAAGGCAATGCGCCGGGAAGGACGTTCCAACTGCCGAGCCGATGCACGCCAGGCACTCCGAAATTCGGGAACGAGCGAGCCGACTCCCGGAAACCAAATTTCCCGTCCGTCGGCCAGCGCATTGAAAACAATCTTATTTACCTCGTCCTGCATCATTTCATACGACGATGTTTACGTGGCTTGGAACTGCCGCCCTGCTGCCGGACAGTCTGCTGTCGAACCACCCGCACCGTATCGGGATCTACCGGAGAGCGGTGCATGCCCCGGTAAATCATATAAATCCCCACCAGAATGAACGGAATACTCAACAACTGTCCCATATTCAACAGCATACCCTGCTCGAAAGCCTCCTGATCCAACTTGATGAACTCGATAAAAAAACGAGTCAGGAAAATCCCGATCAGCCCCACGCCGAACATCACGCCCGGACGACGCCGGCCCAGGTCACGTCCGTAATAGAGCCAGCAAAGGATTCCGAAAATCACCAGGTAGCATAACGCTTCGTAAAGCTGGGTCGGGTGTTGCACGGGGATGGAGTCGATGGGAACATTCGGATAAAGCCGAACGAACTTGAACCCCCAGGAAACATCGGTCACCGCCCCCACGATCTCCGAATTGAACAGATTACCCAGACGGACGATGGCGCCGCCGATAGCGACCGGTAGCATAATCCGATCGAGCGACCAGATATAAGGAAGTTTATTCTTGCGCGAAAAAAGCCAAAGACCGATCAGCAGGCCGACGGCAGCGCCGTGACTGGCCATGCCGCCGTTGCGGAAATCCGTAATGATAGCCCAGGGATGGGCAAGAAAATACCCCGGTTCATAAAAAAAACAGTGTCCCAGACGGGCACCGAGGATCGTGGCCAATGTGCCATAGACGAAAATCGACTCCGAAACCTTCTGGGGCAGCCCTTCGCGTTTACAGACCTGGTCGAAGAAAAGCATGCCGCCGAGAATCGCCAGCACCCACATCAGTCCGTAATAACGGATATCGAACGATCCGATCGAAAAAAAGACGGGATTGAAATCCCAGACAACGGTTATTGGAAGGATCATACGTTATGCAAAATTAGTGGGAATGTCCTGTTTGAGCCTTTTTGAGCGTAAACGAGAAGGTCGTTCCTACTCCCAACTCGCTGCGGACGTTGATTCGCTCGCCGTGAGCTTCGATAATATGCTTGACGATCGCCAGTCCGAGCCCCGTACCGCCCTGCTCGCGTGAACGGCCCTTGTCCGTACGGTAAAACCGCTCGAAAATACGGGGCACGTCCTCCTTGGCGATACCGACGCCGTTGTCCTCGACTTCGACGAGGATCTTATCCAGCATATCTCGGAATTTGATTCGCGTTACACCCCCCTCCTTGCCGTAACGGATCGAGTTGATAATCAGATTGACCAACACCTGTCCGACGAAATGCTTGTCGGCACAGACCCAGAAAGGCGAAGGCAGGCTGTCGGCCCCCCTTACCTGAATCTTAATTCCCTTCTTATCGGCTTCGATTTCGGCCTGTTCAGCAATCTCGCGCGTCATGGCAGCGATGTCGAAAGACTCCATTTTCAGGCGCGTCATATTGCTCTCGAGCTTGGAAATGGTATCCAAATCATTGACGATGTCGATCAAACGGTCGATGCTCTTCTCGGCCCGTTCGAGGTATTTACGGTTGATCAGGTCGTCCTCCAGACCACCGTCGAGCAATGTCGAAATATACCCCTGAATATTGAAAATCGGGGTTTTCAACTCATGGGCCACATTACCCAGATACTGCTTGCGGAACGATTCCGTTTCCTTGAGCCGCGCGATCTCCTTGTCGTTGGTATCCGCCCAGGCGGTCAGCTCCTCGGAAATGTTTTCGACGTGCTTGTCCTTGAGCTCATCCAGAATCTCCTGCGTATGCACGTTACGCGAAAGTACGATCGAGTAGATCGGCTTCAGCTTATAAGCCACGTACTTGCGAATAATAAACAACGTCAGTAACGTCATACCGACAAACACGGCGCAAGCCACGCAGAGGGTCTGCCACCACACCGCTTCGAGCAGCCACATGGCCGCCGCGACGACGATCGCAGCCACCGCCGCAACCAGCAGCGAAGCGAACTCCTTGGTTTTGATAGGCATCATTTCAGGTAATTTTTCATGAGCCGGGCAATGTACTTGCCGATAATGTCGAACTCCAGATTGACCAACGTACCGGGTTTGATCCGGTTGAAGTTGGTGTGTTCATAGGTGTAGGGAATGATCGCCACCTGGAACTGTCCCTCCTGCGAATTGCAGACCGTCAGGCTGACACCGTTGACCGTAATCGACCCTTTCTCCACCGTACAATTATCCCCCGCAGGTTCGTATTTGAACGTAAAATACCAGCTGCCTTCGGCATCATCGACGGCCGTACAAACGGCCGTCTGATCCACATGGCCCTGGACGATATGGCCGTCGAGCAGCGCATCGGGCCGCATCGAACGCTCCACATTGACGATATCGCCGACCTGCAACTGGCCCAGATTGCTGCGCAGCAGCGTCTCTTTCATTGCCGTTACGGAGTAGGTATCCTCCGTAATATCCACCACGGTCAGGCATACGCCGTTGTGGGCAATGCTCTGATCGATCTTCAACTCCCCGCAAAAATCCGCACGAAAAGTGAAGGTCTTATTTTGTTGTTCGATACGGATATCGGTGAGCGTCACCGTTCTTTCCACGATTCCTGAAAACATAATTCGATTTTAGATTTTAATTTCCAACTTGCCCACGACCTGATATACCTGCTCGATATCGGAAGCCTTGACGAAAATATCGTCGAAATTTTCCCGGTCCGCAGCAACCAACCGCCATTCGGAATCCCGCTCCGAAGTGCGAACTATCCGCAAAGTTATGATTTTTTGACAGACAATCACGTATTCGAGTCCGGGAATAATCTCCTCGGGCGTCATTTTTTTCAGGAACACGATCGATCCGGACGGAATAGAACACCCCATAGCCTTTCCATTATACAGCATAGCCAGGTCGCAGCCGGTCAGTTGGGGAATCACCATCTCCCGATCGGGGGCCAACTCGTCAAGACGGGTGATATGGGATTCGACATCCACCTGATAAAACGGAATTTGCACCCCGCATAATTTCTCGTCCACAAACATCTGCCCCTCGCCGGTAAGCAACCACGCCAGGCTGACTTCCGGGAATTTGGTCACGATCTTGTCGGCCAGGTTCCGGGAAATACCATTATTTCCCTTTTTTATCTGATAGAGGTTTTCACCCCGCGGCAATCCAATATAGAGTGCAAAGTAGTTGATAGTCATATTCGCCCAGCGAATAACGCTGTCGATTCTTTGCCAATTATCCATTTTTTGTCGCATAATTCAATTTTTTTTATACCTTTGTGCCACCGGTCCCGTAGTTCAATGGATAGAATTTAAGATTCCGGTTCTTACGATATGGGTTCGAATCCCGTCGGGATCACTTCCAAGGCGCCTTCTTCAAGGCGCCTTTTTTATTGCATACCCCCATTACGACATACTAATATAATAATTTTGGACAAATATAATGATAAATTACGGTTATATAATAATCTAATTCATCTAAAATCGTTCCCACCTATATTATTAGAAAAGCATTATCGGCCCACGACCGGTAATTCTATCTGCTCGACACACCCTTGCAATTATCGGAATTGATCCATCCTTAAAAAGAACAGGATACGGTTGTCCAAACGACGCTCGCAGCGAAAACAACGTACTTTTACGTACCATGGCTCCGCAGGGAGGGGAAAAAGGAACTCAAACAAATTCGGCCCTGTCCTCTCCTCGCATCATCTTTGCAGAAGACAGGACGCTCCCGGAAATTTTTGAAAGCAAACATTCATAATTACGTCCGCCTTTTCGTATCTTTGACTTCTTCTTAGATACTTCGCCTCGGCAAAACGCAAATAAATTTGCTTTTGCACGCGGCTTATTCGTATCTTTGCAGAGGATAGGAGGCGGTTCGGCAATCTTTGCGTGCAAGCCCGCACGATTGCCTATACACCTTTCACTATAGCAGCGGTAATGGGGAACAAATTCCACCCGCTGCATTATCTTTGCCCGAAACAGAATGGACTATGAGCACCGAAAAAAACATCCGGAACATCGAAAGCGACCTGGAGTTCGAAAATCAGATCCGCCCCCGCGAACTGGACAACTTCGCCGGGCAGGAGAAGATCGTGGATAACCTCCGGATTTTCATCCAGGCGGCTCTGATGCGAGGCGATTCGCTCGACCACGTGCTGCTGCACGGTCCTCCGGGACTGGGTAAAACCACGTTGGCGAACATCATCGCCAATGAAATGCATGCACAATTGAAAGTCACATCCGGGCCGGTGCTCGACAAACCGGGCGACCTGGCGGGACTTCTGACCAACCTCAACCCCGGCGACGTACTTTTCATCGACGAAATACACCGTTTAAGTCCTCTCGTCGAGGAGTACCTTTACTCCGCGATGGAAGACTACAAGATCGACATCGTACTGGACAAGGGTCCTTCCGCACGTTCGATACAGATCGAACTGGCTCCCTTTACTTTGATCGGCGCGACGACGCGCAGCGGCCTGCTGACATCGCCGCTGCGGGCCCGGTTCGGCATCCAATGCCACTTGGAATACTACGATTCTTCGGTTCTGAAAGGTATCGTAAACCGCTCGGCCCGCATTCTCGACGTTTCGATCGACAGCGATGCGGCGTTGGAAATAGCCCTCCGTTCACGCGGAACGCCGCGCATCGCCAATGCCCTGCTGCGCCGTGTGCGTGACTTCGCCATGGTCAAAGGCGAAGGTCATATCGACCTCGACATCACGCGGTTCGCCCTGACAGCCCTGAATATCGACTCCCGGGGACTCGACCAGATGGATAACAAAATACTCTCGACGATTATTGAAAAATTCGGCGGCGGCCCCGTCGGACTGAACACCATCGCTACGGCAGTCAGCGAAGATGCCGGGACTATCGAAGAGGTTTACGAACCGTTCCTGATCAAAGAAGGGTTCCTCAAACGAACGCCACGCGGCCGGGAAGCGACCGAAATGGCCTATGCACATCTCGGATTCTCCCGGACGGACCATGGCGAACAGTCCCTGTTCTGACGCCAAAGACACTATAATCGAATATGTTAAATGAGGTCATAAACAACGAGTGAAGATGAGAAATTTAGTAATATGCTTTTGCACACTGATAATAGCGATATGTACGTGTGCTTGTGAAAGCAATAACGATGTGATCGAACACCAAACTGGTGTTTGGGTTAGCGACAAGGCAGAGTTGTTGCTGACCGATAAGATTATGATGTATTTTGAAAAGCAGTCGGATGATGCCGTTTTGGTGATGCTTAAAGTAGATAGCATTACAGAAGATTGCACGCTTTTCAGTAAAGATACAATCATCAGACAATCTATTCCCGAAGACTTTGCAATGAAGCACATTTCTTCCAACGAAATAATAGTCAATGGACAGAAAATGGTCAAAGCTGAAACTATCGAAATGTGCGAACCCTACGACATGACAGCAGCCAATGATTCAAATGCACTTGCCGACAGATTAACAGAGTGGCGATTGGGTGCTTGGGTTAAAGTTGATAAAACAACAAATGACATCGATGCAGCAGTGAACACCCCGAGGAATATGTTCGTATATAATATTGAAAACGGCATGTATTATTTGCGTGCTGCGAGAATTGAGAATGTGAACGAAGGTACTTTATTCTATCAGAATATCCGTTTGATGAAGAATCCAAATACGAAAGAACGGACGGTTTATTTTTCTCCGAACAACCAAAATGAAGTATTGGGAGCACTTGAAATTAACTTGGATGGATTCAAGCCAGGAACCTGTTATTTCGACCCGAACGGGGGCATATATTGGTCTTATATGTCACATACTCCGGACCAAATTATTTTGAACGGATGTGGAGGAGATACTTATTACATCAATAGAAAACTGGCCGGGGATAAAAATATGTTCGAATGGATAAAATATACAAATAAGTAACCTAACAAACACACAATACGCAGACAAAATAGATGAACGTACAAATCAATATCGACACCGCCAGCTGCATCCGATGCGGAAAATGCGTCAAGGTTTGCCCTGCCTGGATCATGACTCAGGCCAAACCCGGCGACCCGATCGGTCTGCGCAATATCGACTCCTGCATCGTCTGCGGACATTGCGCGGCCGTTTGCCCGACCGGCTCGGTCCGCCACAGTTCATTTCCTCCCGATAAAATCCATCCGATCGACCGCAACGGGCTGCCCTCGCCCGAACAGGTGCTGCTCCTCTGCAAGGCACGTCGTTCGAACCGAGCGCTCTCCGACCGTCCCGTCCCGCAGGAAGCGATCGACCGAATCCTCGAAGCCGCCCACCGGGCTCCGACGGCCAGCAACCGCCAGGAAGTGAGTTTCACGGTCATCACCGATCCCGCGATCCTGGACAAGATCATCCGTTTCACGCTGGATACTTTCGCGGGAATCGCCCGCAAATTGGAAAACCCGCTCGTCAAACCCATACTCAAACGTCTGCGGCCTGAATTTTATAACTACCTGCCTGCTTTCAAACGGCTGATTGCCGAATACGACAAAGGCAACGACCTCATCCTGCGCGAAGCCAAAACCCTGCTTCTCATTCACACTCCATACGCGAACCGTTTCGGAGCCGCAGATGCCAACCTTGCCTACCAGAACGGTTCGCTGATGGCCGAAAGCCTCGGCGTCAGCCAGATCTACACGGGCTTCGTCCTTTCGGCACTGGCACAGGACAAAAAATGCAAATTTTTGAAATCCATCGGCATACAGGGAAAGGTACATGCAGGTATGGCACTCGGAATGCCGCTGTTCCTCTATCCCAATTACATCGACAAAAAACCGATCGCAGTAAACAGGCTCTGACCCCGGCGGATCTTTTCCGGTTTTTCTCACCGGAATACCGGCTCGGGCGCGATCCTTGCGAAAAAAATAAGTTCATCAAACCCATAAAACACAATGCAAAATAAAAATATGAGAGAAGAAGCCCTTCGTTACCATGCAGAAGGGCAATCCGGCAAAATAGCGGTAGTACCCACCAAACCCCTCGCTTCGCAGCACGACTTTTCGCTGGCCTACTCGCCCGGCGTGGCGGAGCCGTGCCTCGAAATCGTGAAAAATCCGCTCGACGCCTATAAATATACGGGCAAAGGCAATCTGGTCGCCGTCATCACCAACGGCACGGCAGTCTTGGGACTGGGCAACATCGGGGCTTTGGCCGGCAAGCCGGTCATGGAGGGTAAAAGCATGCTTTTCAAGGTATTCGCAGACATCGATGCCTTCGATATCGAAGTGGATGCGACCGACACGGACCGTTTCGTGGAAACCGTCAAGGCCATCGCTCCGACCTTCGGCGGCATCAACCTCGAGGACATCAAGGCTCCCGAATGTTTCGAAATCGAAGCCCGGCTTCGTGAAGAGCTCGACATTCCCGTCATGCACGACGACCAGCACGGCACGGCCATCATCTCGGGTGCGGCCCTGCTGAACGGCCTCGAAATCGCGGGCAAGTCCATCGCCGACGCCCGTGTGGTCATCAACGGCGCAGGCGCTGCGGCGGTTTCTATCGCCCGCCTTTTCCTGAAGCTCGGCCTGAATTGCGAAAATCTCGTTCTCTGCGACAGCAAAGGCGTGGTTTCGACCCGCCGCGAAGACCTGAATCCTGTCAAGGAACAACTCGCTACGGACCGGGAAGACGTCGATACGCTGGCCGACGCCCTCCAAGGTGCCGACGTCTTCCTCGGCGTTTCAGCTCCGGGTATCCTGACGCCCGAAATGGTCCGCACGATGGCCCACGATCCGCTGGTGCTGGCCTTGGCCAACCCCACGCCGGAGATCACCTACGAAGAGGCGATGGCATCCCGTCCGGACATCATCTTCGCAACGGGCCGTTCGGACTATCCCAATCAGGTAAACAACGTGCTCGCTTTCCCGTACCTTTTCCGGGGTGCGCTCGATGTATATGCCAGTACGATCAATGACGAAATGAAGCTGGCCGTCACCCACGCACTGGCACGCCTGGCCAAGGAACCGGTTCCGCAGGAGGTCCTGAAAACATACGGTCTGAAGTCGCTCTCGTTCGGACGCGAATACCTGATTCCGAAACCGAGCGACCCGCGTCTGCTCGCGGTCGTCGCCACGGCCGTGGCGCGTGCAGCCATCGAATCGGGCGTAGCACGGCGCGAGATCGAGGATTGGGACGCCTACGCCGCGTCGCTCACCCGACGTGTAAAAAACACAAAGTAAACCCGAATCCCTGCCCATCAGGACCGGCATCAAAAAAGCGCCCCGAGATTTATTCGGGGCGCTTTTTTGTTTGAAATGGCATTTAATCCCGACTTTGACAAACCGGCTCCAGCCGGAAGAGGGGGGCAAGACCGCTATCGGAAAAGAACCCGGGTAAACCTATCGACGGCTGGATTACTTTACCCGACAAAATAAAGGACCGACCTCCACAAAACTGTATCGGGCGATAATCATATTTACCCTTTTATCGACCAACACATTGACAAAACAATCCGATAAATCCGTTTATTTCGACGAATGAACGATACGAAAAAGGAAGTCATGAGGAGGTATACGGAGCGATAATTTATCGAGAAACGATAAGGATGCAAAAAAATTATATCCAAACCGTCATTTTATTTCGTAAATATTTGGATATATATATATGAGCAATAACCGACGTCGTTTATGTCAAACTTTCTTAAATTACACCCAAAACCATGAAAAGATTAGCTCTGTTATTGCTCGCATTTACAGGCCTGATGTCTGCCTGTTCAAAAGACGATCCCGTTCCGCAGGATGGATCGCTTACCCCCGACAGCCCGGAAGGGCGCGAAGCCGTAACGATCCCCGACGAATTTCTCCGCACTTACCTACTCAAGTATTTCGATTTCGACCGCAACGGAGAACTCTCCCGCTACGAAGCATCGTTAGTGGTACGAATCGACTGCCCCGGAAATATAAATGCAGGAGAAGGGGCCTATATGTGCGATGCGACCGGCATAGAAGCCTGCACGAACCTTCGCTACCTGAATCTGTCGGGAAACGACCTGACCAAACTCGATGTAAGCAACAACAAACTGCTCGATACGCTCGATTGTTCAATCAATACTCATCTGAAAAATTTACGTGTCGCAAAACAAGAATCTCTTGCAACTGCATTGTTATGCCTGTTCTCTTGAAATTGAGAGATGGGACTTATCTGCGAATCCGGAATTGAAAGATTTGAGAATCGGAGGAGACGGATACGTTGCTTTCGATAAAGTATCCATTCTCGATTGCAGCAACAACCATAAGCTGGAAGTCCTAATGGCAAATTTAAGTCAAATGTCTGAACTCTATCTCGATTGTCCGGAATTGCAACATCTTTCCTTAGAAGGCAACAGCCTTTCTGCGCTCGATCTTAGTAATTGTACAAAACTTGTAATGCTCAATTTCAGTGGGAACAACATCTCTCATATGAATTTACAGTGTCCGGACTTGGACCTTTTGAAATGCCAAAGCAATAATCTCACCACCCTCGACGTAAGTGCATGCCCAAAACTAACAGTACTTTATTGTGACGAGAACCAACTGCAAGAATTGGATTTGACGAACAACAAGAAAATCGAATATTTACGCGTACCGGATAATAAATTACAAAATCTGGATGCAAGCAATCTTTCCAAATTGAAAGAATTTTACTGCAACAACAACGAATTGACGGACTTGATGCTAAACAGTCTAGAATTAACCTGGGTCGAATGTCAAAACAACGATCTCCAAAGTTTGGATTTGTCGAATCTTCCCGCCCTGTATCTTCTCAGATGTTATGAGAACCAGTTCGAAACGATAGACGTAAGTAACAATCCGGAACTTCGGGGCTTTTTCTGCAACCCGATGGAATCGCTCAAAACCATTTATATGAGTGAAGGACAGGACCAGCTTTTGCAAGCTTTCGAAAAGCCCGAAGCGGCGGAAGTCGTGTATAAATAAATCGCAACGTCAGACACAGCGAACCCGAACGCATCTGCGTTCGGGTTCGCTGTGTCTGACACGCTCCCGACCGGCTGTCGCTCGGACCGAAAGGCGGGAAACCGCATTTCGAGTTCCGGAACGAACGTACGAAACAGACCTGCCACGCCTCCCGCATCGAAACAGGATGGAATCGATATGCCCGCCCCTGCAAACAGAAGCGACCGGGAGACATAATCCGCAGCATGACACCCCGATACATCCACTCCTTTTGCAGAAAATCGAGAGGAATTCTATAAAAAACGAACACGGCCATCACACTCTGTTCTCATTTTCATTACCTTTGTAACCTAAAATTCCCTTTATGCAAAAACTTCGCAATATAGCCATTATCGCCCACGTCGATCACGGCAAAACCACACTGGTCGATAAGATGATCATGCAGAGCCACGTGCTGCGCGACAATGCCAAAAATTCCGGAGAACTCATCCTCGACAACAACGATCTGGAACGCGAACGCGGCATCACGATCCTCTCGAAGAATGTATCCGTCATCTACAAAGACTGTAAAATCAACATTATAGACACCCCGGGCCACGCCGACTTCGGCGGCGAGGTGGAGCGTGTGCTCAACATGTGCGACGGCGTACTGCTGCTCGTCGATGCTTTCGAAGGAACGATGCCCCAGACCCGTTTCGTCCTCCAGAAAGCCCTCTCGCTCGGCAAGAAACCCATCGTGGTAATCAATAAGGTCGATAAGCCCAACTGCCGTCCCGAAGTGGTCAACGAACAGGTTTTCGACCTGATGTTTTCGCTCGGAGCAACGGAGGAGCAGCTTGACTACAAAACCATCTACGGCTCGGCCAAACAGGGTTGGATGTCCCACGTCTGGAATCAGCCGACGGACTCGATCTCTCCGCTGCTGGACACCATCCTCGACGAAATTCCGGAACCCGCCGTCGTAGAGGGCACGCCCCAAATGCTTATCACCTCGCTCGAATACTCCTCCTACATCGGCCGTATCGCCGTGGGTAAAGTGACGCGCGGAGAGCTGAAGACCGGACAGAACGTCACCCTGGCCAAACGCGACGGAGTGACGATGCAAAAGAGCCGTATCAAGGAGTTGATGGTTTTCGAAGGTTTGGGCAAGAAAAAGGTCGATGCAGTGCCCTGCGGTGAAATCTGCGCCCTGATCGGCATCGACGGATTCGAAATCGGCGATACGATCTGCGACTACGAAAATCCGGAACCGCTGCCCCCGATCGCCATCGACGAACCTACGATGTCGATGCTCTTCACGATCAACAACTCGCCGTTCTTCGGCAAGGACGGCAAATACGTCACCTCCCGCCATATCAAGGAGCGCCTCGACCGCGAGCTGGAGAAAAACCTCGCCCTGCGCGTCGAACCGGGAGCCAACGCCGACAGTTTCATCGTATTCGGACGGGGCGTGCTGCACCTCTCGGTGCTGATCGAAACCATGCGTCGCGAAGGTTACGAACTCCAGGTAGGACAGCCCAAGGTCATCGTCAAGGAGATCGACGGCAAGAAGTGCGAACCGATCGAAGAGATGACCGTCGATTGTCCCCAGGAGTACTCGGGGACAGTGATCGAACTGGCCACCAAACGCAAGGGGACCCTGACCAACATGGAAACCAACGGCGACCGTACGCGGCTCGAATTTACGATTCCCTCGCGCGGTATCATCGGTCTGAGATCCAATATGCTCACGGCAACGGCCGGCGAAGCGATCATGACACATCGCCTGAAAGGATTCGAACCTTGGACGGGCGAAATCGAAATGCGGGTCAACGGCTCGATCATCTCGGGCGAAACGGGTACGGCCTACGCCTACTCGATCGACAAACTGCAGGACCGCGGACGCTTCTTCATCTCTCCGATGGAACAGGTGTACGAAGGCCAGGTGATCGGCGAACACACCCGCCAGAACGACATCACGGTAAACGTCACCAAGGCCAAGCAGCTCACGAACATGCGCGCTTCGGGATCGGACGAAAAAACCTCGATCGCCCCGCCCAAGGTATTCTCGCTCGAAGAGGCCCTCGAATACATCAAGGAGGACGAATACGTGGAAGTCACTCCGCACGCCATGCGCCTGCGCAAGATCCTGCTGAACGAAACAGACCGCAAACGCGCATCGAAATAGTCCATGGATCACTTCACGCTGGCTCTTATGACGGGTGCCGTGGCAGGCGCTCTGGACATCATCCCGATGATCGCCCAAAAACTCTCGTTCCGCTCCTGCCTGTCGGCCTTCCTCCAATATTTTTTTGCCGGACCGATCGTCTTTTACAGCAACCTGCCTTACCTGCCCTGGTGGGCGGACGGTATGGCCGTGACTCTCATGATGGCTCTGCCGGTCGTACTGATCCTCACGGGCAAAGACCGTAAGGCGGCTCCGGTCATCCTGCTCAATGCCCTGCTGCTGGGATTCCTCATCAGCGTCGCAGAACGATATCTGGCATAAAATGAAGAATTTCAAGGGTATCATCTATGCGGCATTGTCGTCCTCGACCTTCGGACTAGCTCCGTTGTTCTCGATTCTCCTGCTCTCGGACGGGTTCTCGTCGTTCGAAGTGCTCTCCTACCGTTGGGGAGTAGCTTCCCTGACGTTGGGAATCATCGGACTCGCCGGCGGCTGCCGGTTCCGCATCTCCCGGCAGGAGCTATGCACGGTATTCTTCTTGAGCCTGTTTCGGGCCGCGACATCATTGAGTCTGGTGATCGCCTATCAAAATATCTCGAGCGGGGTCGCTTCGATCATCCATTTCATGTACCCGCTGGCCGTCGCCCTGGCCATGGCACTCTTTTTCCGCGAACGTATCTCGTGGCGAACGGCAGCGGCCATCGGCGTTTCGCTGGCCGGTGTCGCCCTCCTCTCTACCGGAGGAATCGGCAGCCGGGGCGGAGATACCACGGCGGGGACCATTGCAGCCGCCGTTTCGGTATTCGCCTATGCCGGCTATATCATCGGCGTACGCAAGAGCCGCGCGGCGCAGGTCGAATCGACCACCCTGACCTTTTACGTCATGGCCTTCGGAGCTCTGCTGTTTCTCTGCGGAGGTATGTTCACGGGCGGTGTCCGGCTCGTGACCGACGGAAAAGAGTGGCTCGCCATTCTCGGACTGGCGCTCCCGGCCACGGCGATCTCCAACATCACGCTGGTCAGGGCGATCAAATTCATCGGGCCGACGCTCACGTCGATTTTCGGGGCACTGGAACCTCTGACGGCAGTAGCCATCGGTGCAACGGTCTTCGGAGAGCGGTTCGGCTGGACAAGCGCCCTGGGCGTGGGACTGGTCGTTGCGGCCGTCAGCATCGTCGTACTCGACACGCAACGCAAAACGGGGAAGACTACTCCTTCTTCCTCAACGTAGCGAACGAAAGGATGTGCCAACTGGTTCCGACTGCGAGCAGAAACAGCCCGAGCTGCGCCCACCACCATGCATCGACGACCCGAAAGATGCAATACCCCATCGTCAGCCAAATCAACGACACGGAAACGATCTTCGCCTGCAAAGGTATTGCTCGGTTTTCACGAAAGTTACGGATATAAGGTCCCAGATGCTTCTGGTTCAGAAGCCACGCATAGAGGCGTGGCGAAGAACGAACGTAAAGGGCTGCGGCGAGAAGCAGGAAAGGCGTCGTCGGCAGCAACGGCACGAAGACACCGACGATACCCAGTCCCAGAAAGAAGCTTCCGAGTATGGCTCCCAAAGTTTTCACGCAGTAAAATTAGCGGTTTTTGCGAAAACACGTCCGCCCGACAAGTTTTTTTTCATATTCGGGTGGACCTTAAACGCTTCGTTCCGGTCATTTGCAAAAAATTCGCTTTTACATTCGGTTTTTTCGTATCTTTGACTTCGCGTTAGATACTTCGCTTCGGCAAAATGCAAAAAAATTTGCTTTTGCTCGCGGCTTATTCGTATCTTTGCGGACGTTAAAGAGAACAACGAGTAGTGTCTGAACACGTAAATCCAGTTGCGATTTATCTGTTCAGACACTTTTTTTTGCCATAACTCAACCGAAAAAAATATGAAAGGAACAACGACACAGGATCGATTGTGGACAGGTTCTTTCTTAAGAATCTGCCTGGTGAATCTCTTTATTTTCGTAAATTTTCATGCGCTGCTGCCTACTTTCCCCTTCTTCGTCACCTACTTGGGCGGCGATGCGGTAACTATCGGACTGGCAACGGCACTGTTCAGCATCGCTTCCATCGTATCGCGACCGTTCGTGGGATGGCTCATCGACACGCGGGGACGATACGCGATATTGGTACTGGGACTTATCGGCATGACACTCATCCCGATGGGTTATTTCGTATCGGCAGGCATCGCGACGGCCGTTATACTGCGCACGGCGCACGGCGTGTTCCATGCAGCTTCGAGCAATGCCTCTTCCACTTGGGTGACGGACATCATCCCGCACAAACGCATGGGCGAAGGATTGGGAATGTACGGACTTTCGATGGCCATATCCACCGCCGTAGCTCCTGCATTAGGGCTGGCGGTAATGAACGCCTGGGGATTCCGACCGTTGTTCGCCATCGCTGCGCTGACGGCTTTGGCGGCCCTGCTGACAGGCATGGGGATTCGGTCCCGCAACTACGCGGTATCCGACGCCCCGCTGCGCATTCGGGAGCTGTTCGAGCCGATGTCCCTGCCCGCCGCCGTCACGCAGTTCTTTTTCATGATGGCGTATGGCGTAGTGGAGGTATATGTGGCGATTTACGCCGCCTCCTGCCGCTTGCCCGGAGGCGGAATCTACTTTATCTTCATCGCACTGGCTACCGTAGCCACGCGTATTCTGCTGGGGCGTGCCGTCGATCGGTACGGCGAAGCGAGGCTGGTTTACACCGGCAATGTAGCCATCGTGATCGGTATTCTGCTGCTGGTGTTCGCGCACAACGTACCGTGCTACCTGTTGTCGGCTCTTCTGCTGGGTTACAGTTTCGGCGCCATCCAGCCCTCCTTACAGACGATGGCGATGCACGCCGTAGCACCCGAACGGCGCGGGGCGGCAAGCTCCACGTTTTTCGTGGCTTTCGACTTCGGTATTGCGTCGGGCGGCTTCCTGGCAGGCGTACTGGTGAAGCAACTGGGTTATGACGCCATGTTCCTCTGCATGATCGTACCGTGTCTGCTGTCGTCAGGCTACTACTACGCCTTCGGACGCCGTCACGCCTCGTCGTTCAATCCGCAGAACCGCAGAACGGGCCTGAACTCCGATGACGACCGTCCCGGCCTGTCGGCCCGTAAATCTTTGCCGTTCGTCATCACTATTTCGCGTGAATACGGCAGCGGAGGACATCGCATCGGAGAACAGTTGGCGCAACGGCTGGGCGTGAAATTCTACGACAGAGAACTCATCTCGCTGACCGCGCAGCAAAGCGGATTAGGCGAAAGTACCGTACAAGAGAGCGAACAAACCGTGAGCGGACGACTGATGTACGACGACCCGGTACAGACCGCCGTATTTCGCGCACAGAGCCAGGTGATACGCAACATCGCCTGCCAAGAACCATGCGTTATCGTCGGTCGGCTCGCCAACTTCATACTGAAAGACCGCCCCGCCTGTTTACATCTTTTCATCTACGCCGACGAAGCGACCCGCCGGAAACGCATAGCGTCCGAATACGGCGTGGCTGACAACCGGACTCAAAGTCTGCTCAAACGTATCGACCAGGAGCGGCGGGAACACTGCCTGCACTATACCGGCTGCGAATGGGGCGAACGTCACTACTATCACATGATGCTCGACAGTTCGATCTCCGGCGATGAACAGATCGTAGAAACGATTTGTAACGTCATTCGCACCGTATCGGGCCGCAAACACCCGAATGGACGGAAAAAGTAACGACAGGTCTCTCAACATGCCTTGCACCGAACGGGCTCCGTCGAAAAAGGAGTCCGTCGGCCGTACTTTACCGTCGCCGTTTTATCCCGATACGAAAGTCTGCGAAAGACAGCCGATTTCGAATTATTTTCCGTAACTTTGTAAAATATGGAGAAAATCATTCGGAATGACACACAAGTCCGAACGGTTTTTCAGAAAACGCCCGAAACACGGGCAGCGATCGCGGCAGAAATATTGCCGTACACGAGGTATCAACTAAAAACAAATACGTTATGGAAAAGAAAATCGGTATCGCCAGCGACCATGCGGGCTATGAAATGAAAGAATTTCTGGTAGGTTATCTGGCTGCGAAGGGTTGGGATGTCCTCGACTTCGGCCCCGAATCCGAGGAGAGCGTCGATTATCCCGATTTCGCACACCCGCTGGCCAATGCCATCGAAAGCGGGGAGCTGGAGCGCGGCATAGGACTCTGCGGCTCAGGCGAAGGCATGGCCATCACCCTCAACAAGCACCAGGGCATCCGTGCGGGACTCGTATGGGACAAGCAGATCGCCCACCTGATCCGCCAGCACAACAACGCGAACGTGATCGTGCTGCCCGCCCGTTTCATCACCAACGACCAGGCGGTGGAATTCGTCGAAGAGTTCCTCGCTACCGATTTCGAAGGCGGCCGTCACCAGCGACGCATCGAGAAGATTCCCGTCAAGGCGTGCAACCGTCAATAAACCGGCAGCAGAACGGCAACGTCGTATTTACAAGGGAAAGACAAAAGGCGTGAAGCTTCGGCTCCGCGCCTTTTCTTCATCGTCGAAAAGCCCGAAAACGGCCGATCCGGAACCCGACATGGCGGCATAAACGGCTCCGGCATCCAGAAGCGCGGCTTTGGCTGCGGCAATCTCCGGATGGGCGGCAAAAATATGGGGTTCGAAATCGTTTTTCAGGAATGTCTGCCATTCGGTCACAGGTCGGGCGATCCGCTCCGCAAGCGGGACGGCAGGAACGCCAGGCCGAATCCCGGCATAAGCCTCGCGCGTGGAAACACCGCAATCAGGCTTTACCACAGCGATCCACAGCCCCCGCAGATCGAGTTTCACGGGAGTCATCACCTCGCCGCGTCCCGTACAAAGTTGGGGCGTATTGCGCACGAAAAAGGCCGTATCGCTTCCCAATGCTGCGGCACAGTCGATCAGCTCCCGCTCCGGAAGCTTCAACCTGAATAATTCATCGAGCGCCAAGATTACGGCGGTCGCGTCGGACGATCCGCCCCCCAGCCCGGCACCGAAAGGTATCCGCTTGTCGAGCGCAACCGAAACATCGCCCGCACCGTAGCGCACCTGCATCAGCCGTACGGCCTTCATACAGAGATTATCCGCAGCCGGACAATCGACTGTAAGACCACAGGCCCGAAACGAAGTTTGCGCCGCATGTTCCACTTCGACGACATCGTACAGCCCGTACACAGGAATCATTACGGTCGCCAGTTCGTGATACCCGTCCTCACGACGGCGCAACACGTCCAGCCCGATGTTGATCTTACAATTTGCCTTGCGAATCATACGACAAAGATATGCATAAGCCGAGCGCAAAAGCAAATTTTATTTGTATTTTGCTGAAGCGAAGTATCTAATAAAACGATGTCAAAGATATGAAAAGCCGAAAAAAAACGGGAACTTGCTCCCAGTTTTCCGAGGCATCCCTCAATCTTCTACAATGACAGCGCAAGGCAGAGCGATCGAAAATTTATCTTCTGTTTCTCGCCCCGCCTCTGTTTTCCGCTCGAAAAAACTCCCTGTCGGGAATTTCCGTTTTACGCCGTTTCCGTCTATCTTTACGGCATGAAATTCCGCACTGAAATACGAATCGCGCCGCTCTCCGTCCGGATCGGCTATGAAAACCGTCTGCTGGCGTTGGGATCCTGTTTCGCCGAACACATCTCGGGCCGGCTGTCCGGAGCCCGGTTTCGGATCACGAGCAATCCCTCCGGCATCCTGTTCAACCCCCTTTCGCTCGCTGCAACCCTCGAATCCTACGCCGCGCCGCAAGAGGTCGTCCCCGAAGAACTCGGCTGCCGCAACGGGCTCTGGTTCCACTACGGTTTTCACGGAGCTTTTTCGGACGGTTCGCAGAAAATGGCTCTCTCGAAAATGAATCTGGCCCGCAGGGCAGGAGCCAGCGCCCTGCGCGAAGCCGACCGCGTGATTCTTACCTTCGGGACGGCGTGGGTGTACGAGCTCCGCTCGACCGGAGAGATCGTGGCCAACTGCCACAAGCAACCTGCAGAACTCTTTCGGCGCCGGCGTCTGACCGTCGAAGAGATCGTCGCCCGCTACGACGATCTGCAGGCAGGCCCGCTCGCCGGAAAGCAAGTGATCCTCACGGTCAGTCCCGTCCGGCACCTCGGGGACGGTCTGCCCGACAACTTTTTGAGCAAAGCGACCCTTCGCCTGGCCATCGACGAAATCTGCCGCCGACATGCCGACACAACCTACTTCCCTGCCTACGAAATCCTTACGGACGACCTGCGTGACTATCGTTTCTATGCCGACGACCTGGTACACCCCTCGCAACAGGCACAGCGATACATCTGGGAACTCTTCACCGCAGCGACCCTCACCGAGGAGGCCCGCAGAAAACTCCCGCAAGTCGAAGCCTTGACGACCGCCGCCGGCCACCGGCCGCTACACCCCGAAAGCGACGAATACCGTCGATTCTGCCGCAAACAACTGGAAATCATCGAATCGCTTCCAGAAATAGACCTCAACCGAGAAAAAGAATTTTTCAACCAGTTTCTATAAAAACGATATGAAGTACAAAATCGACACGACGACCTGGAAAAGACGCGAACATTATGAATTTTTCAACGGAATGGACGATCCCTTCTGGGGAACGGTCGTTCCGGTCGATTTTACGGAGTGCTACCTCGAAGCCAAGAAGAGGCGTACTTCGTTCTTCCTCTGTTCCCTGCACCGTATTCTAACGGCCGTAAACCGGATCGAGGCATTCCGATACCGGATCGAAAACGGGGAAGTGGTCTGTTACGACCGAATCCACGCGAGCCCGACTATCGGACGCGAGGACGGCAGCTTCGGCTACGGGTTCTTCGAGTACTTTTCCGACCTGCACGAATTCATCCGGGCGGCCGAGCGGGAAACGGAACGCGTAAAGGCAGCGGACGGTCTTTGTCTGGGAGCGGGAGCCGGGCGCACGGATCTGATCTATTTTTCGGCTGTTCCCTGGTTCGCCTTTACGGAAATGAAACATGCCCGGTCGGCCAATCGAGGCGACTCCATACCCCGCATCTCCACCGGGAAACTGACCCGGTCCGGCGATCGGCTTACGATGCCCGTATCGCTCGACGTACACCACGGATTCATCGACGGACGGCAGGCCGGCGAATTTTTCGCACTGCTGGAAAACCGAGAATGAAATCCGGCTCCGGCATTCGATTTCTTTTTTTGAAGGACGGCACAAAACAAATGAAGAAAATACTAAATAAATTCATAAATTTGCCGTTCGATAGTCACACGCGAAAAAATGAAGAAAATCCTGCTCGTCCTGCTCCTGCTGCCGGGTGTTCTGCCGATCCTCGCAAACACTCCGCCCCGTCTGGTCATCAATTTAGTCGTAAGCTCCATGCGTCCGGACGACATCGACCGTTACCGGAGCCAGTTCGGCACGGGCGGATTTCTGCGTCTGACAGAGGGCGGCGCCCGCTTCACGGAAGGTTCCTACGACTATCAGCAAACTTCGACCCCCGTATCGCTGGCCACGCTCACCACGGGAGCGATGCCCTCGACGCATGGCGTGATTTCGACCCGTTGGCGGGACTACATCGTCAATAAAACGGTCGGGCTCATCGACGACCCCAGCGTCCGCGATCCCGAATACTACCACGGCAACGGCGCCTACTCGCCCCGCAACCTGATCGCCCCGACCGTCGGGGAGGCCCTGCTCCGGCAATCTCCCGACAGTCGGTCGGTAACCGTAGCTCTCGACCCGATTTCGGCCGTGGTGATGGGCGGACGCGAAGGCATGACCTTCTGGATGGACAGCGTTTCCTGCAACTGGACCACCTCCACCTACTACCTGCCCGTTTTACCGGCCTGGGTCAAAAGATTCAATGCGGACAAACTCTACCTTTCTTACATCGGCGAACCGTGGCACTCCCTGCTGAACGACGACAAATACCGCAACAAACGCTGTTCGGACATCGTCTTGATGAGTTCCATGGCCAAGAAAAAGCGTTCGGCCGACACCTCGGCCGACGCCGTCAAACGGATCTCGTCGAAAGCCCCTTCCGAAAGCCGCTACGACAACATCCTGTATTCGCCGGCAGGCAACTGCCTGACGCTTCAATTCGCCAAAACGGCCCTGACACAACTCGACCTCGGCAAACGGGACCGGACCGACCTGCTGAACATCTGCCTCGACGCCCCGCGTGCGATCCGCGAGGCCTACGGCCCCGAATCGATCGAAGCCGAAGACATGTACTACCGGCTCGATCAAGATCTGGAAGAGTTCCTGACATACGTTTATACGCTGTTCAAGCCTCATGAAGTACTCGTCATACTCACGTCGGATCACGGCAGCAGCCCCTCCTACGATTTCGGCCGCGAAGCGTGCGACAGGTTCAATACGCGCCAGTTCGAAGTGATCGTAAACGGATTTCTCAGCGCCCGCTACGGACCGGGCAACTGGGTGTTGGAGTACGAAGACAAATGCCTGTACCTGAATCACAACCTCGTGTATGAGAAAGACCTCAGCCTGGCAGATATTCAGAACGAAGTGGCCACGTTCGCCATGCAGTTCCGGGGCGTTTCGCACGCTCTCTCGGCTACGGCCATGCGGACCAGCTACTTCGGCAGCGGCTATGCCCGCAAGATGCAGAACAGCTTCTATCCCCGCCGCTCGGGCGACGTCATCATCAACCTGATGCCGGGATGGATCGAAGAGCACGACCACAAACGCTCCTCGTCGGGTTCGATGTACGGCTACGACACCCGCGTTCCCCTGATCTTCTACGGCGCAGGCATCCTTCCCCGGCAGATAGACCGCCCCGTCGATATGACGGCGGTCGCCCCGACGCTCTGCCGTCTGCTCGGTATCGAGGCTCCGGCGGCTTCGGAGGGAACGGTACTCGAAGAAGTTATTTCAAGCAATATTTAACCATGGCAAACGACAAACGACAAGACGAGATCATCGAAGAATTTTCGGTATTCGATGAATGGCTCGACAAATACGAATACCTGATCGGATTGAGCGACACGCTCCCGGCCATCGCACCCGAGCACCGCACGGATCAGTACCTGATCCAGGGCTGCCAGTCGCGGGTTTGGATCGACGCCCGTTACGAAGACGGCAAAGTCTGGTTCACGGCCGACAGCGACGCGATCATCACCAAAGGAATCATCGCACTGCTTATCCGGGTGCTGGGCGGTCGGACGCCGCAGGAGATACTCGACACGGACCTCTATTTCATCGACGCCATCGGCCTGAGCGCCAACCTCTCCCCTACGCGGAGCAACGGTTTGCTGGCCATGATCAAGCAGATGCGGCTCTATGCGCTCGCTTTTTCAAAAAAATAACTCTTACGCAACATGACACCAGAAGAGATTTTACAGGTAGAAAAAGATATCGTCGCCACGCTCAAGAATATCTACGACCCCGAAATCCCGGTCAATATCTACGACTTGGGGCTGATCTACGAAATAGACTACGAACCGGACGGTGTGGCGAATATCCGCATGACCCTCACCGCCCCCAACTGTCCGATGGCGGACATGCTGGTCGAAGACGTCAATCAACAGGTCGCCAAAGTCAAGGGCGTGAAGAGCGTCAATGTCATCCTCACGTTCGATCCCGTATGGGACAAGAGCATGATGTCCGAAGAGGCGCTGCTCGAACTCAACATGTTGTAACCGGTGGAACCCCGCGCGGACCAAACGGCAGAGATCCTGGAACGGCTCCGAACCGGAGCCGCCGGCCATGCCTGCGCCGGATTCCTCACGACGCTCGATCCGCTGCACCTCGCAGACCTGCTGACCGGGCTGGTGTACGACCGGCTCCGGCGCAAATACGATGCAGCCGCAGAAATCTACCGTATTTCGGGGCAGAACTGGAACCAGACCTTCTACACGCTGCTGTTCCGCTACATCGGCGACCTCTCCAATCAGGACACCTATACGGAGCTCGCCCGGCGTGCTACTTATACGATGGTGCTTCGGGAAAGACATTCGCTGCCTCGGATCGAAGCCCTGCTGTTCGGCACCTCGGGACTGCTCGACACCTTTCGGCCGGACGATTACATCCGTCGCCTGCGCGATGACTTCGCCTACTTCCGTGCACGATACGACATCGAACCGATAGACCCTTCGGCATGGAAAACGGCCAATATCCGACCGGGCAACCTTCCGCGGCTGCGCATCGCGCAACTGGCCTCGTTTCTCTCGCAGCATGATTTCGTTTTCGAGCAACTGCTGGCCTGCCGTACCCGCCAGGAGGTGAACCGCCTGTTCCGTACCGAAGCGTCGCCCTACTGGTCCGGAGCCAGACATACCCCGGAAGGACCGGAGGAGAACCCCAAGCGGGTCGGACAGCACAAAACGGATGTCTTCGGTATCAACGTGGTCAGCATCCTGCAATACGTTTACGGCTCCTACATCCAGAACGAAGAACTCCGCGACCGGGCTATCGCCCTGCTGGAATGTATTCCCGCCGAAGAGAACAAATACACGAGGCCGTGGATCGCAGCCGGAGTCAATCCCCGCAACGCATTCGACACGCAGGGGTTGATCCAGCTGTCGAGGGAATATTGCGCCGCACAACGTTGCGAATGTTGTCCCGTCGCGCGGCGGATCATCGATAAAATCACCCGATCGCAATAATCGGGAGGATACGCTTCCCACCGGCAGCCATCTGTTCCGCTTTTGCCGGCAGTCCTGATTTTTCAAAGGAAATCATTTGGGAAAAAGCCCGGCCTGCGAATAACGACGGTCGGATTTCAAAATCCGAAAAGCTGACGGCGGGGATAAAAAAACAACTGTCAAAAAAATCCGATTCGCAACGGTCCCGGGACCGGCGAATTACCGTAAAAATCATGCAGACGATCAACTGGAAAGGACACGGCGCCATGTTCGGCGCCAACGCTATTTGGGGGCTGATGTCCCCCGTCGCCAAATTCGTAATGCTCGGCGGTATCGTTACACCGCTGGCTGTCACCGACCTGCGGATCGTGGGCGCCATGATCCTGTTCTGGATCCTTTCATTCTTCCGAAAGTCCGAACACGTACCGCCGAAAGACCTGGCCAAACTCTTCGGTGCATCGCTGCTGGGCGTGGTCCTCAACCAGGGCAGCTTCATCCTGGGCGTGGGCATGACTTCGCCCGTAAACGCCTCGATCATCACCACGAGCATGCCGTTGTGGGCGATGATTCTCGCCGCAATTTTCCTCAAGGAACCGATCACCGCGAAAAAGGTACTCGGCATCGCCGCCGGAGCCTCGGGAGCCTTGCTGTTGGTCCTCGGCAGCGGAAATACGGACAGTGCCGGAGGGCACTCCGTCGCGGGCGACCTGCTGGTCCTGTTCGCGCAGTTGAGTTACGCACTCTACTTCGTGTTGTACAAGAATTTCGTCACCCGTTACTCGCTCACGACCATCATGAAATGGATGTTCACCTTCGCCACGCTCTGCATCCTGCCCTTCACCGGCCGCGACCTGCTTTCGACCGATTGGCAGGCCCTTTCCGCAGCAGCGATCGGCTCCCTGGCATTCATCGTCGTCGGCAGCACGTTTCTGAGTTACATGCTGATCATCGTCGGACAGAAAAACCTGCGTCCGACCGTCGCCGGCATGTACAACTACATCCAGCCGCTGGTCGCTACATTAGTGGCCGTATGTTGGGGTATGGAAACATTCGATCCGACCAAAATCTGCTCCGTATTGCTGATTTTCAGCGGTGTCTATCTGGTGACGACAAGCCGCAGCCGGGCCGATGCGGAGAAGTCCCGCTTACAGCCGGAAAACCCCCGGAAACGACAGTAGGATTCCGCACGCCGCATACGCAGCGCCCGGGAAACGGCGAAGATCCCCGGAAATATCGGGCCTTCCGTCCGAAATATGCCGAGGCGACCCTCCCGGACACCGATAGCGAATGAAAAATCCCCCTTATTCGAGGCAAATTCGTATTGTATTTTCCGAAATAATGAATATCTTTGACAGATTTAATTTCCACACGAAATAACAACATCGAAAATATGGACATAGCCGCCAGTTTAATCAAGCTTTTTTTCGGATCCAAAGCCGACAAAGATCGCAAAGAAGTAGAACCTTATCTCGTAAAAATCAAAGCCGTTTATCCGACGATCGAGGCGCTTTCGAACGACGAACTGCGTGCCCGCAGCAGTAACCTGAAAAAACAGATCGCCGACTTCATCGCTGCGGACGAAGCCCGTATCGTCGAGTTGAAAGCCCGTCTCGAGCTGCCTGACACGTCGCTTTCCGACAAGGAGAAAATCTCCAAGGAGATCGACGAAACGGTAAAACGCATCGACGAGAAGATCGAACAGAAACTCGACGAACTCCTGCCCGAAGCTTTCGCCATCATGAAGGATACGGCCCGCCGCTTCGCCCAGAACGAAACGGTCGAAGTCACGGCCAACGATTTCGACCGGGAGCTGGCCGCCACCAAGGACTTCGTCAAAATCGAGGGCGACAAGGCGATCTATGCGACGCACTGGCTCGCCGGCGGCAACGACGTCCGCTGGGATATGATCCATTACGATGTGCAGCTCTTCGGCGGCGTGGTGCTCCACAAAGGCAAGATCGCCGAGATGGCGACGGGCGAAGGCAAAACCCTGGTGGCTACCCTCCCCGTGTTCCTGAACGCACTCGCCGGCAAAGGCGTCCACATGGTGACCGTGAACGACTATCTGGCACGCCGCGACTCCGAATGGATGGGGCCGATGTACCAGTTCCACGGTCTGACGGTCGATTGCATCGACCGCCATCAGCCCAACTCGGACGCCCGACGCAAGGCTTACATGGCCGACATCACCTTCGGCACCAATAACGAATACGGCTTCGACTACCTGCGCGACAACATGGCTTCGTCGCCCAAGGATCTGGTGCAGCGCAAGCACCACTACGCCATCGTCGATGAGGTCGATTCCGTATTGATCGACGACGCCCGCACCCCGCTGATCATTTCGGGACCCGTCCCCAAAGGCGACGACCAGCTCTTCGAACAGTACCGCCCGGCCATCGAGCACCTCTACAACCTCCAGAAAAACCTGGTGACCAACCTGCTCGCGGAATCCCGCCAGCTGCTCGGCGAAGGCAAAAACGAAGAGGGCGGCATCAAGCTCTACCGCAGCCACAAAGGTCTTCCCAAATACAAACCGTTGATCAAGTTCCTCTCCGAACAGGGTATCAAGGCCCAGATGCAGAAGACCGAAAATATCTACATGCAGGACAACAACCGCCGCATGCCGGAGATTACCGACGACCTCTACTTCGTCATCGACGAGAAGATGAACTCGGTGGAACTCACCGACAAAGGCCACGAAGCCCTGTCGAAATATTTCAACGAGGAGGGCTTCTTCGTCCTGCCCGACATCGGGGCCCGCATCGCCGAGATCGAAAAGGAGGAGATTACTCCGGAGGAAAAGGCCCAGAAGCGCGATGCCGTAATCAACGACTACGCCGTCAAAGCCGAGCGCGTACATACGGTCATCCAATTGCTGAAGGCATACGCGATGTTCGAGAAAGATGTCGAATACGTGGTGATGGACAACAAGGTGAAGATCGTCGATGAGCAGACGGGCCGTATTCTGGACGGTCGGCGCTATTCGGACGGGCTGCATCAGGCCATCGAAGCCAAGGAGCGCGTCAAGGTCGAAGCCGCGACGCAGACCTTCGCTACCATCACGCTGCAGAACTACTTCCGCATGTACCACAAGCTGGCCGGTATGACCGGTACGGCCGAAACCGAAGCATCGGAGTTCTGGAGTATCTACAAGTTGGATGTCGTGGTCATCCCGACCAACCGCAAGGTTATCCGCGACGACCGTCAGGACCTGGTTTACAAGACCAAGCGCGAGAAATACAACGCCGTGATCGAAGAGATCGTCAAGCTCGTCGAACAGGGCCGTCCGGTGCTCGTGGGTACCACCTCGGTCGAAATATCGGAACTTTTGAGCCGCATGCTCAAGCTGCGCGGCATCAAACATAACGTACTGAACGCCAAACAGCACCAGTTGGAAGCGCAGATCGTCGCCGAGGCCGGACGCTCGGGCCAGGTGACCATCGCCACCAACATGGCCGGCCGCGGTACCGACATCAAGCTGACACCCGAAGTGAAACAGGCGGGCGGTCTTGCCATCATCGGCACCGAGCGGCACGAGAGCCGCCGTGTGGACCGTCAGTTGCGCGGACGTGCCGGGCGTCAGGGCGACCCCGGATCGTCGCAATTCTTCGTATCGCTCGAAGACGACCTGATGCGTCTGTTCGGCTCGGGCCGTATCGCCTCGATGATGGACCGCATGGGCCTCAAGGAGGGCGAAGTGATCCAGGCAGGCCTGATGACCAAAGCCATCGAACGCGCCCAGAAGAAGGTCGAGGAGAACAACTTCGGCATCCGCAAACGCCTGCTGGAATACGACGACGTGATGAACTCGCAGCGCGAGGTGATCTACACGCGCCGCCGCC
>ERZ824575.705-NODE-705-length-39507-cov-12.256235_pt1 | contig 39507 bp, 38 predicted proteins | sample MGYA00519470_ERZ824575 | MGnify/ENA primary metagenome ERZ824575 (study PRJEB31778, sample SAMEA3449170) | human gut metagenome | biome: human gut; feature: human-associated habitat; material: faeces | place: United Kingdom | collected 2010/2012 ...
ACAGTTTTATGCAAACAGGCACTATCTCCAAACTGAGATAGTGCCGTAAGCAGGGTTTTGCTCTAAAGTGCTCTTACAGAATCATCCTGCAATAACCATGTAAAAGCACGCAAAAACTCCCGTTGGTTTTGCGTGCCAACGGGAGTTTTGATAAAACAAAGCTAAAAAACTTAAATTATAATTTTACTTACAGCACCAGCAGGCTCAAATCGCCAACGGCATTAACTATGCCGCGTACTTCTTCAAGCATTGCCAGGCGGTTATTTTTAACGTTTTCGTCTTCGTCCATAACCATTACGTTGTCAAAGAAGGTGTTAACTGGTTCAATAACCTTTTCACCTGCTTTTAAAACAGCAGCATAATCGTACAGTACAATTTCCGGAATAATTTCCTTGCTTACTGCTGCAACAACTTCATGCAGTTTGTTTTCGGATTCGTCTTTAAACAGCGCGCCGCTGATTGCAACTTCTTTTTCAATTTTCTTGCACAGATTGCTTACGCGCACGGAAACCTGTACCAGAGGCTCTGCATTTCCTGCTTCAACATAATCAGCCAGAGCTTTGCAGCGTACTGCCAAATCTACCATATCGTCGTTGCGTTTATCGGCAAATACTGCATCGATAACGTCGTAACGGATGCCCTGGTCCATCAAAAGGTTACGCAAACGCTGTTTGAAGAATTCCATAATCTGCGGCACCAGCTTGCCGGTTTCTTCCGGTTTGATGTCCAACAGATACAAAGTACCGGCGATAATTTTAGCCAGCGAAATATGATAGTTTGCATCAAGCAGGATATTGATAACGCCAAGAGCCTGACGGCGCAGCGCATACGGGTCCTGAGAACCGGTAGGAGCAAGCCCGCGGCTGAAAGTAGCGCAGATGTTGTCGAGCTTGTCGCCGATGCCGACAATGCGGCCGATGGTTGTTGCCGGCAGTGCGTCGCCTGCAAAACGCGGCAGATAGTGTTCAAAAATGCCGGTGGCAACTTCAGGTTTTTCGCCGTCCAGCAGTGCATATTCGCGGCCCATTACGCCCTGCAGTTCGGTAAATTCAATTACCATGCCGGTAACAAGGTCGGTTTTGCACAAAAGTGCGCAGCGGCGCAGTTCTTCTTCATCAACAGGGGTGTTAATGGCAAAGCGCAGCATTTCCGCCATTTTAACAAGGCGCTCGCTCTTGTCGTACATGTTGCCCAGTCCTTCCTGGAAGGAAACGGTTTTAAGTTTTTCCAGACGGTCTTCCAGTTTGGTTGCACGGTCTTCGTTAAAGAAGAATTCGGCGTCGCTCAAACGTGCGCGCAGTACGCGTTCGTTGCCGTGAGTTACAATATCAAGGTGTTCGCTGCCGCCGTTGCGTACGGTAATAAATTTATTCAGCAGATTGCCGTCTTCGTCAAGCACAGGGAAATATCTCTGATGCTCACGCATCGGGGTAATAATGCATTCTTTCGGCAGGCTCAGGAATTTTTCCTCAAACTTGCCGCACAAAGCTGTCGGCCATTCAACAAGGTAGTTTACTTCTTCAAGCAGGTCTTCGTTAATCTCGGCTTCGCCGCCGTTCTGCGCAGCCAAATCCTTAATCTGCTGCAAAATCAGCGCACGGCGTTCATCCTGGTCAACCATTACAAAATTGTCGTACATAACTTTTTTGTAATCGCCGGCCGAAGGAATTTCCACAGCGCCTTTAACTCCTGCCAAAGCAGAATAAACTTTGTTGCCAACTTTGCTGAGCGCTGCGCTGAGTAAGCCCTGGCTTTCCGCTGCAGCTTTAAGCGACTGCTGCATAAAGCGGTGGCCCATGCTGAACTTGCCGCTTTTTACGCCGCAGATTTCAACAGGGATAATCTGGTCGCCAAACAGGGCAACCATCCAGCGGATAGGACGTACAAAACGGAATTCGTAATCTGCCCAGCGCATGGTTTTCGGGAAACTTAAAGAAGTTAAAATGTCCATCAAAAGGCCCGGCAAAAGTTCAACAACGGGCTGGCCTGCCAGATGCTTAACGGCATAAACATAGTTATCGCGTACAACAAGGTCTTTTACGTCAACGCCCTGGCCGCGCGCAAAACCCTGTGCAGCTTTGCTGGGTGCGCCGCTTACATAAGCAATTTTAACGGAAGGACCTTTGGCTTCAACAACAACGTCAGCCTGTGTTTCGGCAACGCCGTCGGCAATAAACGCCATACGGCGGGGAGTGCCGTAAACGGTAATATCTTCAAAAGGAATGCGCAGCTCCTGCATTTTAGCAGCTGCAAGTTCTTTTAACTGTTTTAAAATGCCGGGCATAAATTTAGCCGGTATTTCTTCGGTGCCAATTTCAAACAATAATTTTTCCATTATAAATTCTCCCCTTTCAGCATCGGGAAGCCGAGCTTCTCCCTTTGTTCAACATAAGCGGCGGCACACAGCCTTGCCATGGCGCGTACGCGGGCAATAAAGGCCGTTCTTTCGCTTACGCTGATTGCCCCGCGGGAATCGAGCAGGTTAAATGTATGCGAGCATTTCAAAACATAGTCGTAAGCCGGGCGGATATAGCCTGCTTCAATTACGCGTTTTGCTTCTGCTTCGTACTTGTCAAACAAATCAAACAGTAAATCGGTATCGGCAATCTGGAAGTTGTAATAGGACTGCTCAACTTCGTTGGTATGGAATACATCGCCGTAGGTAACGCCGTCAACCCACTGAATGTCGAATACGTTTTCCACGCCCTGAATGTACATGGCAAGGCGTTCCAAACCATAGGTAATTTCTACGCTGACGGGTTTAACGTCAATGCTGCCAACCTGCTGGAAGTAGGTAAACTGGGTAATTTCCATACCGTCCAGCCATACTTCCCAGCCAAGGCCCCAGGCGCCCAAAGTCGGGGATTCCCAGTTGTCCTCTACAAAGCGGATGTCATGCTCGTCCTGATGAATACCGAGTTCGGCAAGGCTTTGCAGGTACAGCTCCTGAATATTATCCGGCGAAGGTTTAATAATAACCTGGAATTGATGATGCTGGAAAAGACGGTTCGGGTTATCGCCGTAGCGTCCGTCCGCCGGGCGGCGGGAAGGCTCTACATAAGCCACGCGCCAGGGTTCAGGACCGAGTACCCTTAAAAACGTACGCGGGTTCATGGTGCCTGCGCCTTTTTCAATATCATAGGGCTGCGTTAAAATACATTTCTGTTCGCCCCAGAATTTTTGCAGCTTCAAAATAATTGTCTGAAAATCCATAATATCCCTCCTGTATTTGCGTTACAAAAACGAAAGCCCCCGTCTCTGTAACAATATTAGTTACAGGGACGGAGGCACAAATGCTTCCGCGGTTCCACCCTGCTTGGCTGCAATTTGCAGCCCGCCTCGATGTTTATATAATTTGGCTCCAAGACGCCTTCGCCGCTGTTGCCGGCTTACACCGCCCCGGCTCGCTGAATGTGCGGTTACTACTCCTTATCATTGCTTAACAGAAAATATACCAAATAACTGCTGTTTTGTCAATGCTTAAAAACCGGTCTGGCTTAAAAAGCCGAGGCTTTTTAAAGGTTTGTCGGTCTGAAAAACGATAAAGCGCTGTAAAATTTTTTCAAGCTCCATCAAGGCGCCGCCGCGCACTTTAAAAGGCTGCGGGTTGTTAAAATCAAGCGTTAAAAGCTGCGCCATAAATTCCTGCGCTTCCGTGCCGAACGGCAGTTCTTCGCCGCCGTGGCAGTCATTGCACACAAGCCCGCCCTGCACCACGCTGAAATACGCATCGCCCTCTGCCGGTTTTCCGCAGTTTACGCAGCTCTGGCAGTTGGGCAGAATGCCTGTTAAAAACAGCAGCTTTACTATGTAAGAAAGCGCCACCAGGCGCGGGTTATGCTTTGTAAGCACGCTGCGCACAGCCAAAAGCAGTTCGTATATTTCTTCCTGCGGCTGATGTTCTTCCGTCAGGTTTTCCGTTACTTCCGCAATTAAGGCGGCATAAGCCATCTGCTTTAAATCAAACTGCAACGGGCAGCTTATAAGCTCGCAGTTTTTTAAAGTGTCCAGCTTCTTGCCGGCAAAAAAATTCATGTCAAGCACAGCAAACGGCTGCACCAGCCTGCCGCCGTTGGTACGTGCATACCGCGCTCCGTACGCCAGAAAACTTATTTTGCCATGCCCGCGCGAAAAGCAGACTGCGTACTTATCCGCAGTCTGCCAGTTTTTAACCTTTAAAATTAGTGCTTCGTCGTTAAAACCTTTATCAGTCATTGCTATTCATCCGCATAAACAGGCATTTCCGGCTGCTTTGCCGCACGCACGCGCGTTACGCGGAAGCCTTCGGCACGCAGTACCTCAAAGCTCCAGCCGTCTACCTCAATTTTATCGCCGGGTTCAGGCTTGCGTTCCAGTAAACCGAACACCAGCCCGCCGATAGTATCTTCTTCCGGTTCTTCAAATTTAATATGCAAAAGGTCGGTAATATCGTCAAGCAGCACCATGCCGTCAAACTCATAAGTGCCGTCGGCGCGGTGCACAACTTCTTCTTCCTTATCGGCGTCATGCTCGTCCTGAATGTCACCGACAATTTCTTCAAGCAAATCTTCCATGGTTACAAGCCCTGCCGTGCCGCCGTATTCATCGGCCACAACAACAAGCTGCACGCGTTTTTGCTGCATGGTCTGCAAAACCTTGCTTATATCCATGCTCTCCGGCACTACCATAATCGGGCTCATGCGCGAACGCATGTCAAAATTTTCCTTTTCGCTGTCTTTAATGTTAATAAGGCTGCGTACATGCACAACACCAAGCACATGGTCCTTATCCTCATGCACCAGAGGGTAGCGCGTATGCCTTGTAGCCATTACCTTGGCGATATTTTTTTCAAAACTGTCTTCAACGTACAGGCACACCATATCCTGACGCGGCACCATAACTTCACGCGCCACGCGGTCGGCAAAATCAAAAACATTATCAAGCAGGCGGCTTTCCATATGGTCAAGCTTGCCGCCCTGCTCACTGGCGCTTACAATCATGCGCAATTCTTCCTCACTGCGCGAAATATCTTCCGTCGGCACCTTATCCATTTTTAATGCTTTAAGCACCGCCTTAGCTGCTTTATTAAAAAACACAACCAGCGGGTACATTAAATAATGGAAAAATATCAGCGGATAAGCTATTGCCATTGCAGCACGTTCTACATGCGCAAGGCTGATAACCCTCGGCACAAGCTCGCCGAACACAACATGCACAAACACAATCAGCAAAAATGCGCATAAAACAACCACGCCGTCGTCATACCAGTGCTCACCGATTAAATCAAACCCATCGGCAATAATGCCTGCTAAAAGCGGGCCACAGAACCAGCCCAAAATCAGCGATGACGCCGTTATGCCAAGCTGAACGGCGCTGATATAAGTATCGCGCTTCTGCGTCATTTTAAGCACCAGCTCCGCACGGCTGTTGCCCTGTGCAATAAGCTCTTCAAGCCTTGCCGGGCGGATGCTTACCAAAGCGTATTCAGATACAACAAAAAATGCGTTTAAGCCTGTAATTAAAAGGGCGGCCAAAATTTTTAATAAATCCGCCACGTGACTGTCAATAAGTCATCTCTCCCCACATAAATAAATTAGCTGCTGTAGCCAAACTGTTTTAAGGCTTTGTCCTTGTTGCGCCAGTCAGGCTTAACTTTAACCCACAAATCCAAAAATACCTTGTCGCCCAAAAGCGCTTCAATGTCGCTGCGGGCTTCCAGGCCTATCTTTTTAAGCAGGCTGCCCTTGGCGCCTATAACAATGCCCTTCTGCGATTCGCGCTCCACAAAAATGGTAGCGCGGATATAAATATCGTTGTTGGTACGCACTTTAAATTCTTCAACCTCAACAGCAACGGAATGAGGAATTTCGTCGCGCGTATTTGTCAAAACTTTTTCGCGTATCATTTCGGCTGCAATTACGCGTTCCGGCTGGTCGGTTATCATGTCTTCATCATAATATGCAGGCCCTTCCGGCAGATGTTTGGTAATTTCATCCACCAGCGCTTTAAAATCTGTGTCCTGCAAGGCAGATACCGGCACCACGGCGGCAAAATTATAATCATTTACATAATTGGCAATAATGCCGAAAAGTTTTGATTTATCCTCCAGCTTGTCAACCTTATTGGCAACAAGTATTACCGGAGTTTTAACTTTTTTAAGCTGTTCGATAATATAATCTTCACCTGCGCCGCGCTTTTCGCTTACGTCAACAACAAAAAGAATTACGTCTACTTCTTTTAACGTGCTTTCTGCCGCGCGCACCATGTACTGACCAAGCTTGTGGTGCGGTTTGTGAATGCCTGGCGTGTCGAGAAACATAATCTGCGCGTTATCAGTATTTAAAATGCACATAATTTTGTTGCGCGTTGTTTGCGGACGGTCACTCATAATGGCAATTTTTTCGCCGATAAGCGCGTTTGTTAATGTGCTTTTGCCAACGTTAGGCCTGCCAACCATAGCGGCAAAGCCTGTATAATGTTTGTTCTTTTCTATTTTATTTCTCTCCTTTGTTATTCATGCTTTCCTGCCCAAAACCGTAAGGCAGCAGTTCTTCTGCCGTCATGGTTTTGGTTTCTTCCTTTAAATTGCCCATAACAACAAGCGGTATGCCAAACTCGGCAATTACCTGCCGGCATGCTCCGCAGGGTGCTACAGGTTCGGGGCTGTCCGCCGCCACTGCCAGCATTTTAAACCTGCGCTCACCGGCGCCAACTGCCGCAAATATGGCGTTGCGCTCCGCACAGCAGGTTAAGCCGTAACTGGCGTTTTCTATATTGCAGCCTGTATAAACCCTGCCGCTTTCAGCCAGCAGCGCTGCGCCAACGGCAAAGTGCGAATACGGTGCATAGGCATTTTGGCGCGCTTCAATCGCCATTTTCATCAGTTCTTTTGCGTCCATTATCTGCCGCCTTCTAAAAATTCCTCGCTCAGTTCAATCTCGCGCAGAGCTTCTTCTTCTTTGGCACGCATAATTACCTTGTCTTCTTCCGTCATGTGGTCATAACCGAGCAGATGCAAAAGTCCGTGTACGGCAAGGTAAACCACTTCGCGCGTCAGCCCGTGCCCAAATTCTTCGCCCTGGCGCTGCGCAGTTTCGGCAGAAATTATAATGTCGCCCAAAAGATGTTCTTCCGGCGCGTCTAACAGTTCCGGCTCATCTTCGCCGCCTTCGTCAAGCGCAAAGCTTAAAACATCAGTCGGGCGGTCAACATCCCTGTATTCACGGTTCAGGCGGTGTATTTCTTCGTCGTCAACAATGGTAATGTCAACTTCCGTCTGCTCTGTAAGCCCGTGCAGGCGTGCAGCAGCATTCAGCCCGGCAACAAGCCTGCTTTTTAAAGCATCATCTATTACTATTTTTTCCTGGTCATTTTCTAACGTTATCAGCATGTTTTTTCTCCCGTTTATGCTTTTCTTTTTCGTATTCTTCGTAAGCACGGATAACGGCACCGACAATTTCGTGGCGCACAACATCCGTTTCGCCAAAATTTACCACGCCAATACCGGGAGTATTGCGCAAAATATAGGCAGCCTGCTTTAAACCGCTCTTTTTTCCGCCCGGCAGGTCTATCTGGGTAACGTCGCCCGTTATAACCATTTTAGAACCGAAGCCGAAACGGGTTAAAAACATTTTCATCTGCTCCGGCGTGGTATTCTGCGCCTCGTCCAGAATGATGAACGCTTCGTTCAGCGTGCGCCCGCGCATGTAGGCAAGCGGCGCAACTTCAATCGTGCCGCGGGTAATATATTTCTGAAAGGTTTCATTGCCAAGCATGTCATAAAGCGCATCATACAAAGGGCGCAGGTAAGGGTCAACTTTATCCTGCATGTCGCCGGGCAAAAAGCCTAATTTTTCACCGGCTTCAACAGCAGGGCGCGTTAAAATAATACGCTCAACTTCTTTGTTTTTCAGCGCCTTAACTGCAAGCGCCACAGCCAGGTAAGTTTTGCCTGTACCGGCAGGCCCTATGCCAATGGTAATCGCATTACGGCGGATAGCGTCAATATAATTCCACTGCCCCAGCGTTTTTGCCTTAACCTGCCTGCCGCGCCTAGTTACGATAATCGTATCGGCATACATGCGGTGCAGTGCGTCAAGCTGCGCTTCGGCAATCATGCGTATGCTGTAACGCACATCGTGCGTGGTAATGGCAGCGCCCTGACGCTCCAAAAACAGCAGCTCCTTAAAAAGGTTCTCCAGCTGCTTTACTTCTTCTTCGCTGCCGCTGAAACTGATTACATTGCCGCGCGCTACGATTTTAGCGTCATAACACTCCTGAATAACGCGCAAAAGTTCGTCATTACGCCCCAGAATGGCCAGCATCTCCTGCTGGTCCTGTACTTCAATCAAGCCTTCGCTTTGCATTAAAGTCAAGTCCGCGCTCCTTTCGTTACTGCTTAATGGTTATTTTGTTAATTACAACATCTTTTAAAGGTTTGTCGTTAGCGTCGGTTGCCACTTTGCCAATGCGGTAAACAACTTCCATGCCTTTTGTTACTTTGCCAAACACGGCATGTTTGCCGTCAAGCCACGGGCAGTCGCGCAGCGTGATGAAAAACTGGCTGCCGCCGGTATCAGGGCCTGCATTAGCCATGGAAAGTACGCCCGGCCCGTCATGAAGCAGCTTGCTGCTGAACTCATCTTTAATGGTGTAGCCGGGGCCGCCCATACCGGTTCCCGTCGGGTCGCCGCCCTGAATCATGAAATTATCGATAACGCGGTGAAAAATTACGCCGTTGTAAAAACCTTTGTTGGCAAGGTCAATAAAATTTTTGCAGGTATTCGGCGCCAAATCGGTTGCCAGAGCCACTTCAAAATTGCCCATATTGGTTTCAAACACCGCCGTTGCCGGAGGCATTGCTTCTTTCTGCGGTTCGCTGCCGCAAGCGCTTACAGCCACGCTACACATAAGCATTATTAACAGTAACAGTTTTTTCAAAACCATTCCTCCCAAAATATAAAAATAGTTATAAGTATATTATACCTCTTAAAAGACTCGCGCGTCAAAAATTACAGACGCGAACGCAGCCAGCCGATAACTTCTTCCGCCGCTTTATTGCTGTGATTGGTAAAACTGTGGTCGGCGCCGTTTACAATAACCAGCTTTTTCGGCCGCCCCGCAAGAGCAAAGCTGCGCTGCGCCTGCTCTACATTCACCGTTTCATCCTCACTGCCGTGAATTACAAGCAGCGGGCGTTTCTGCCACGCTTTAAGCATTGCCTGCAAATCGTAATTATCAAGGTCACTTACAAAATCCGGCGTCAGCGTAATGCTGCCGCGTTCATCCTCCAAATTAAGCGTTTCTCCGTTTTTTAAACGGTTGTAATTCTCGCTGCCCAGCGCATTTTTAAAAGTAGCGTGCAAATCATTCGGCGTTGCCCATAAAGCAAGCCCAGCAATTTCGCTGCGGCGCGAAGCAGTAACCAACGAAGCCGCTCCGCCCATGCTGCGCCCCAGTAAAAAAATACGCGGATTTTTATATTCTTTCATTGCAAAATCAAGCACAGCATTCAGTTCTTCAATCTGATGCGAAAGAATCTGGCTGCCGGTAAAATTAAAACGCAGAACGTTCACAAACAGCGACGCCATCTGCGAAAGGTATGCTGCCCTGCCGCCGCCTTCCATACTGCCGCGGAAACCATGCGCCATTATTAAAAGGTTGTTCGGTGCTTCGTCATCCTGGCACGGCTGAAACTTAGCGTCCATATCGCCATACGGGCCGCTGATTTTTAAAGATTCATCAAATTTAACTCTCATTATACAATCCTTCTTTTATATGGTTATGCTTATATTATATCAAAACCAACAAAAAATATAAAACAATAAAATATTAAAAATAGTTTACAAACCCGGCACTTTAAATATTATTTTACTTAAAATTAAAAACTATTGACAAAAACTACCTGCCATGGTATTATTACTATTGTTACGTGACACCACGGACATTAAAAACGTGCCGAAGTGGCGGAATTGGCAGACGCACTTGACTCAAAATCAAGCGTGGTTACCCCACGTGCCGGTTCGAGTCCGGCCTTCGGCACCAAAATGAAATTTACGCTTCTGAACTTAGTTCAGAAGCGTTTTTGTTTGTATAACGAAAACAGGACAGCCTAATCAGCCGTCCTGTTTTTTCTGTTTATTTTTGTTTTTTCCGGCATTTATAATCTTTTTCAATCTCGCGCTTCCATTCTACGCCGTTAGCTGCTCCGGCACTCATCGTTTTAATAAATTTGCACACGCCTTCAAAATTAAGGTTAATACCCTCGCTGTCATTATTAAAATCAACCGCACGCTCTTTTTCAATGCCAAAATCGGCTGCCGTTGCTACTGCATCTATATTCGCACCAAAGAACAAGAACTCCCATCCAGCTTCTTTCTGTGCTTCAATAAGCCGTTTTACTTGCGATGCCGTATAATGCCTGCTGGCATTTTCCAAACCATCCGTAGTAATTACAACCAATGTATGTTCCGGCACATCTTCGTCACGGATATATTTATGAATGCCTTTTATATGCTCAACAGTTTTGCCAACAGCATCCAAAAGTGCCGTGCAGCCGCCAACATAATATTCCTTTTCTGTTAAAGCTCCCACATTTTCTGCTTTTAGCCTGTCATGAAGCGTTTCCGTTTCATGGTTAAAAAGTACTGTTGTTACAAGCACTTCACCGCCGCTTTCTTTCTGCCTTTTAAGCATCGAATTAAATCCGCCGACCGTGTCTTTTTCAAGCCCGCTCATAGAACCGCTTTTGTCAAGAATAAATACCAATTCCGTTAAATTCTTTTTCATAATCTTTTACCTCCAAAATATAAATAAGCTGCAAGCACTTTATTTTGCTTACAGCTTTATTGTAAAAGATTTTCATTTTAAAAAGGTCGCCTTTCAAGCGACATTTGCGCCGCCAAGCAAAAGCTGGTCAAACTTATACAAAGACAAATTTATTTCGCAAATATCATAAATACCGCGGCTTATATAATACTCCACAATAATATCGAAAGGCTGCGACGGCGACAGAGCAAAACCTGCCTTTTCCAGCAGTTCTTCCGTTTCATCAAGCGTAAGCTTAAGCGCTACTGCAAAAGCAACAGCAGTCTGCTTTTTCGGCTTGTAATTTTTGTCGCCGCGTATTTTACTGAACAACCGCCTGTCCACATTTGCAGCCCTGTAACATTCTGCGTCCGTCATACCTTTTTCGTCTATCTTGCGCAGCAGCATTTGTGAAAAACTTTCATCTGCATAAGCCAAGCAGCGCTCAAGTTCTTCATCACGCATGCTCTTGTTAAAAACAGCTGCGGCAGGAGTATTGCAAAATTTTAACAAACTTAATTTTTCTAACGGAATTTCAAAATCCTCTTTGCCTAAAAACAGCGAAAGTTCTTTTAAAATTTCTGCTTCCGTGCGCCGTGGTTTTGCCTCAAAAAGCGCAATATAAACGCTGATATCATTATGCAGAAGAAATTCACCAACAGTTTTTACCGCAACAGCCAAAGCCTCATCTTTAGGATAACCATACGCACCGGCAGATATCAGCGGAAACGCCACCGATTCACAGTTATTGGCCACAGCAAGCTTCAGTGCCTCACGGTAGCACGATTGCAGCAATTCCTTTTCTTTACTTTTGCCGCCGCGCCACATCGGGCCTACTGTATGAATTACATACTTTGCTGGCAAATTATACCCGCCGGTTATCTTTGCTTCACCGGTACGGCAGCCGTTAAGCCTGCGGCATTCTTCCAACAGTCCTCTGCCTGCTGCGCGGTGTATGGCACCGTCTACATCGCCGCCACCCAAAAGGCTGTTATTGGCTGCGTTAACAATAGCGTCTACTTTTAACGTAGTTATATCTGCTTTTATAATTTGTAACGGCATTATGAGGCCTCCCGTAAAACATTATAATTTTATTTTACACCAGCAACGCTTTTTGCGCAAAAATCAGGCGGTTAAATTAAAAAGTAATTCCTTTTAACTGCAAGGCTTTGAACAGCGCCGCAAACATCAGCCCATAGCAAATAATAGAACAAATTTCATCCTTAGTAAACTGCATTACAATTCACCCCACAACAAATTTATCACAGAAGCATTTTGCGGCAAGCTATGTACAATAGCCAGTAAAATATTAACTATAACCATCAATACAACAACTGCCTGTAATCGCTTGTGCGGATAAAAATATTCAACAAAAACATAAGCTAAAGAACTGCACAGCCATGCACCTAAAGCATACCCCATATTATCACCTTAATTTTTATAACAACTACAAAACCGGAGCTGCGTGTTAATTACAACTCCGGTTTTTTTATTTAATCTTCATTCAAACTGCGCAGCTTGTTTTGTGCAATAGCAAAATCCATACCGGCAGCAGCCTTTAAAAACTTTCGCGCCCAGTCAATATCCTCTTTCTCTAAAATACAGCCAAAGTCGTACAAACCTTTAGCGTCACCTGCTTTTTGCAGTTTACCCAAAAGCGCTGTCAAAACATCATCGGAATAACCGCATTTTACTTCATAATCATCACCGTTTTCGGCAATAACATTATCATAAAAGCCTTTTGCCAAAAGCCCGCCAATAAAACTGCCTACTGCCCATGCAACCGGAAATGCCATAATAAACAACCTCTCTTTCAAATACTAAAATATGTGAGATAAACAATCACTATCACTAAAGAAAGCTTTTACCTCCTTCCTTATATATAGTATAAAAAACGAGATAGCCAAATTCTGGCTATCTCGTAATAATAATATATATTTATTTTTTATAATTTACTTAATTCTTCGACAATCTTTTCAGAATTAAAATTAATAACCCTATCGTAATATTTTACAATAAATACTCTACCTTTGCTATTAAGCATTTTATCATTTAAACTAATGCTTTCATCAATGCCTACTTCAAAAATCTCTTTACCGTCAGCGCTTAAAAAACTATGCTCATTTAAAAATTTAAACACCGCTTTAAATTTCTTTATAACCTCATTTTTATCCTCACCGGCATCTATATGCCATTGTGCTTTATCATAAACTCTCATAATTTAATCTCTCCTTTCTATCCTAGTTTGAACATCTGCTGGAATTTCTATTAAATTGCCATCTTTATCTTTAATATAATTACCACCATTTTCCCTAATTCTATTTTCTTTTGCAGTTTGTTCTGTTTTATCGGCTGTTTTTGAAGTTACTTCTATTGAATCTACAACTTTACCGTCTTTTACAACAACAAAATCAATTCTTCTTGCTTCCCCAGTTACAGGGTCCTTCACAATATTGCCATCTTTATCCCTTAGATATACCTCTGCTTCAATACTATATCCTTCTTCTTCTGGATATTTTTCTTCCAATTCTATTTCCACTTCAGTTTCTCTAGCCAGGCCATCAAGTTTATTTTGTGAAGGAACTTTAACTTCACTATTTTCAGAGCTATTTATTTCATCTTTTTCTATAGCCCAATCGCCCAATTCATCATCCACCTCTTCATGTTTAGGTCTATCTGGATCGAAATTTTCAGGTTTATTCAACTCAGCATCTCTTATTTTATCAGAGAAATTGCCTAATACCCCTTCGTCATTAGATGGATTTTCTCTTAGTTTTTCAGCCTGTTTTCTTATTTCGTCCATCTGTTTTTGCAATTTTTCCATTGATTTTTGCAGACCTTCCATACCGCCAAAATTTCCTATAGGCATCATAATAAATTCCCCCTTTGTTCTACGTTTTTCAACCAATAATTATATTTATGATTTAAATGAGGTCTATCGAAAAAGAAATCTTCCATAAGTTTTTTACTTAAATCAAGAACATTAATGCTCTCTTGCTCAGCAAACTCCGATAATATAATATTTTTCAATTCAAGATCAACTTTTTCCAAGGTCTTAGATTCTTTTAAAATTTTTCTTACCTTATTTCTGCATTTCATCAAATTTACAATACCCTTTGCTGAGTCCTTTTCACCTACATTCTTATTTATTAAGGGATAAATTTGTTTCTTCTGAACAGTTGATAACGAAGAACCTATTAATGCCGTTTTTAATTTTTCTATATCTTTATCCAAATACTCTGCTTTCTTGTCATTGATGAAAAATTTAATTAAATTATGTTTGACTTTATTGTCACTACAATAAGCAGTATTTTCCGAAGTATAGTTATATAATTTTTCTTCGCCATCAAACTTATCTACTTTACACAAAACAGCTTCCAACCAGTCATTTTGATATATAACAGCAACGCCTTTTGGTAATTTAGCAATCTCGTCAATTTGCTCATCTTTTAAAGCTGCGGCTTTACCAGCAAGCATACGGTCATCTTCGTCCGGCAAACGCATAATAATTTTCGTATTAGTGTTTCTAATAGCAGAAATATCAACAGCATTAGGCGACTGGTCAGCAATAATAAAGCCTTCGCCATAAGTTCTCATCTCTGCAATGGCATTAGAAAGCATTTCTACAGATTTACCTGCCATATTAGCGCCTTCCATACTTTGCTCGGTAGATATACGTTTTAAAATATTATGCGCTTCTTCCAAAACGGTTACATGTTTTAAAGGTACATTCATGCCATCAGTTTGCGTCATACGATGCTCATTTAGGCGCATTACCAAAATCCCCATAATTAAGGCTTTAGTTTCCTGCGAACCTATTCTGCTTAAATCAATAACTACGTTAGAATCAAATAAAATAGCATTATCAATTTCATTACTACTAAAAATTTGCCCATTTAAACCATTAGTAAGAGATTTTACCCTTGTCTGCAACGAACCTATATAATTGCTTTTTACTTCCTGGTCATAGGAAGATTTATTGATAACATCAACAAGTTCTACCAATAAATCTTTAAATGTTGGGAACAGTTCAGAAGAAACTTTATTTTCAGATGTAATTAAATCCCAACCTGCATTTTCATATGCCTGTAATATGGCATCTTTTAATACAGCAGGCATTGCAGCATACATCGGCCAGCAAACATTAAAAATTTCTACTAAACGGTCAACATGTTCAAGCACGTGTATGCCTTTAGGAAATTTAAATGGATTAATTTTTAAAAGGTCAGCAAAAGCAGGATTAGTTCCATAAATATGTACTCCATAATAATCGTTGTAACGGCTATTGCCAAATACATTTTTATATTCGCCTTTGGCCGGTTCAATAACCATAAATTTAACTTCATTTCGTAATAATTGTTCTAATATTTTATATACAGTATTGCTTTTACCTGAACCTGTAGCACCTGTAATAAAAGTGTGCATTGCCAAGCTTTGCAAATCAAGAACTGTTTCATTCTGAGTTACGGCACCCATATTAAAAACGGAACCTAAATTAATTGATTTTGCACTTTCTTGATTATTATATTTTACAACTTCTTTACCAAAATCAGCGTGCTCAATCACAGGAAATCCTGGTACTGATTTTCTTGGTAAGCCCATGTGTATCGCTAATTCATTGCTGCTGACCATTGAAGCAGCAGTTAGGTATAACTGTTGACCGTTTAAATTATATTCAAAAACAGGCTGTCGAATATTGAAGAGGTATTCTTTAATTAAGTTTACTTTATTTTTATTAGACGAAAACCACGAATTTACGGCACCTGCTTCAACGCCGCTATTTTCTCCGCGCATTAACGATTTATATGTTAATGCAGCAATTTCGGCCACATCGTTATCTTCTGACATAAAATAAGCAGAACATTCCCACATACCAAGGCTTTCACAATCTTCTATACGTTTAAGCTGTTTTTCCAATTTTTGGACTATATCACTGATAGTTTTATTTTCAACTGTAAGTGTTAAAGTTCTACCTGTGCTTTCAGTTGTTCCTTCGGTATCAGTCTTGCTTTCATTTCTGCTCTCCGTTGTTCCTTGAGTTGAAGTGTTTGTATCTGTAGTGCCACTAGTATTCGTTTCTCCATCTGTTGTAGTTTCCTGATTTGCTATACCAGCAGCACTCAAAAGTCCGCCTAATGCCATAAATCCAGCTCCAATAGGCGCAGTAATTCCACCCATTATTAAAGCTGAACCAATAGCACCGCTAACAGCTCCTAATCCTGTTAAAGTTTTGCTGTCAGAATCCTGATTTGAAACAGAATGACTTATTGTAATTGAAGTAGAATCACTATGGCTTTGACTTTCTGAATAGCTTTCTGAAACTGATGTTCCCATGCAAGTAGCGACAGATTTACTAAAAGAATCGTTTTTAGAATATGCTAACTGAGTTTTGGCAAAAGGAATTAACTGTGAATAAATAGTTTCATAACTTCGTTTAATATCCTGTATTTTTTTAGTTGCAGCATCAGCCATAATTATGCCGGTATATTTTTCTCCCTGCATTGCTGTCACAAGCTTTTCTAACCCTTGTACAAAAGAATCGTTACTGTCTATTTCACTGTCTTTACTGTTTGCAACACACGATACGGAAGAAATATTTAATTTATCCTGCTGCATATCAACAAATAAATTTTCCATATCTTCAATTAAATAATTATCATTAATTTTTACGCCTGGAAACTGTCCACACAAAGCTTTTTTTAATGTATCTTTTATTGTGGTAGGCGTCCTTTCTTCATCATAGCCCCTAATACCAACATAGAAATCCGTTTTTTGTCCATTGCTATCGATAATTATAAATACAGTACAGTTAACATTTGCGAGTGAATTAAACACACTCGCAAATTTATAAGCTGAAAACTCATCTTTTTCATATACCATTTCAGTAACTTTAAACAAACGCAAGCTTTTTAAAGTTTTCTTTTTACTTTCCTCATCTAACGGCATAATATTTAAAGTATCAATCTTAGGTAAATAATTTTTTAAAACTATATCATCTACGGCAAGTAAAGCATTACTAAAATTAGTTTGCAAGTTATTGTAATCAACAGGATGATTATTATCAATTGTAGTGCTTACTTCTTTACCAGAATACTTCATTACATTTACAACTCCCTTCAATCCATAAATTTTTAATATTTTAATGCTAATTCCATATCACTTTTTATTTCTTTTAAAAATTTTAAATGGTTTTCATTTATCGCAATTAATTCTTTTAATTTGCTCTGCTCTTTTAAATTGTTCTTTACTTCAGCATCTATATTTACAATATTTTTATTAAACTCCATCAAATATTCTTCCAAATCTTTTTGCATAGATGATAATAAAAATGATAAATGAATTTTTAAATCTAGTTTGTTTCTTGATGAATTCGATTTGATTGTTCGCAAAATAATTTCTTTTAAAACACTATCTTCAATTTCATTAAAACTTACTTCCTCAAAAGGGATACTATATGTCATTGGTTTGGGAATTCTAAAACCAAACCAACTTTTTGGTCGATCAAATTCTATCTTTAGCCTATGAAATTCCAAATCAATATTCCAGTCTTTAATTGCAAATTTAAAGTCTTTATTACAGTATTTAATCAATTCATCAATTATAAATAACTTTACTTTTCCTTCTCGGCAAGTGTTTAATTTACTTTTTATAATTTTATTTATTTCTAATGCTACACTATCTTCCATTTCTTTCTCGCTTTTCACAATTTTACATATTATCTGTTTGGCTTTCTTTAACTCTACTGTTTGGATATTTAATTTTGCATAATCTCGCCACTCATTTGTATAAGCAAATGCTCCACCAGAAAACTTCTTAGATTTTTTCTTTATTTCTTTTACAGATATTTCTTCTAAATTATATGCTATTTTATCAATTAATTGATCTGCTAAAACTTTAATATCCTTAAAATCTCTATTAATTTTATTTTTAATTAAGCAACAAACTTCATTAGTAATATTTTTTTCATCGTTTACTTTTTGAATTTGCTTTTTAAAATAATATAAATTATTAAGAATTAACTGTATTATATTTTTATACTCGTTTTTAATTTCTTGACTGACACTAATTTCCATTTCATTAATATATTCATTTATTAAATCAAGAACTTCATTACAGTCCACAATGTCACTAGTATTTTGGAAAATACTACATATTTTTTTATCATTATAATTCTTTCTGATAAATTCATTATTAAATATTTTATTTAATATTTCTTCAATTTTTGCCAATTTTGCTTTATCATTTTCACGTTTTATTAAAAGAATCTCTTTAAATTGAAACCCTCTTATATTAGCTTCATTCAAAACCTCTTTTAGTTTTCTATAGTCCCTTTCGCCACCATAAAAAATAACACTAAATATTCTAGTATTACATTCAGACAACAAAACTTCAGGTAATTTCTCAATCCATTCCTGAAATGTTTTTTCACTTTTATTTAAATTACTACTTACCTTCGGTATTTCCCCATCTATTTTTATACTTGCATTCTCTAAAAAGTGATTGTATTTTATCTCTATTTCCGTCATTTAACATCATTCCTCTTATACATAACAATTTCATTAAAACTCAATTTCATAATAATAATCACCGCAGCCTAATAATAAATTTGTGTTATAAAATTATAAGCACTCATCATATTAATGACTGCGGTGATTATTAACCCTCAATATTACTCATCCACATTGTTAAGCAAGCCATAGCCAACAACAGCAACGCCTGCAACTGTTAAAACAGTTGAGCCAGCAATTAAACCTACCGCAGCTACTCCGGCGCCAGCAATCATTACGTTTTTTCGTTTTTCTTTTCTATTTGCAGATTCTATAGACTGCATTCTCCTTTCATTTTCAATGCTTTTAATTTTATCAGCATATAAATATCTGCATAATTTTCTTAAATAAGTTACTCTCTCATGTGAAAAATTATCTAAACATTTTGCTTGTTGTTCAGCCAATAAATTTCTGTCCCACTGGCTTTTATCATCAATAAAATCTTCCCCATCATGCTTATCATATAAATTATCAACGTTCTTTTCAGCATAAGCTAGCAATTCATTAAACTCTTTAAAAGTCGGATCTCTCCACATACTATTTTTTAACATAACTCTGATTAACAGTACATCTTGTTCTTGTACTGCATTTTTAAACTCATTATTTATTTCCATAATTTTCTCCTTGTAATTTAAACCTTTAATACATCATCAATTTTGTGTTTAATTTCTTCAATCCAATTTAATTTACTTTCTAAGTCTCTCTGCATAGCTTCAACATTTTCCTTATTTTCAGCGCAGCATTTTAAAGCAGCATATTTGCTTTGTAGCAAATCATTTAACTTCGTAAATTCTTGTTTAAATATCTCTTTAATACGTTTTGATTCCTCAATAGCATATTCTTTGGCTGATTTACAATTACGTGCAATCTCCACTTCCAATGGTGATAATCTTTTCCTCAATAAATCATCAAAAAGAATATACGATTCACTACGGGTTTGTGTCTCATAGTATCCGTCATCGTCAAACCAAGTCCACGGTTTATACCATTTTTTATTAGTGTTTTCAACCCATACTTTTTCTGAAACTTCTTTAACTTGTACCAGAGACTGAATGTTTATTGTATCAAGTGTACCTTTAACCAAATTATATGGATTTAACTCTATATTTCCAACATTCAAGTCATTAACTAAACTCTTTAAACTATTTTTATATTTATCAAGCAACAAGCAACCTTGTCCTTCTATATTATCTTTTATTTTTCTTTCTATTTCGTGATATACAGAAGCTTGTAGGTCTAAAGCAAACTTTTTCAAATCTTTTTCTACACTGATTGCCTCTTGAACATTTATTTCTTTTCTATATTCTTCACCCAATCTCATTTGTTCCTTGGCAATTTTTTGTTGAACAGTTAAATTTAATTTGTCAATAAATGATACATCAAATTTTATATTATCTATTTCCTTATTAAATTCTTTTGCACGATTTCCATCAGAAATTTGTGCTTCAATCTTTTCTATTTGTTTAGCTATTTCATCCCCTTCTTTTATTTTTTCAGCAATTTTTGTTTCCGTTTCAGCTTGAACTTTAGTATCTTCTAAAGTTCCTATAAAACTATCTATCATGCTTTTTATTTTCGCTGTTTTCGCATACTTGCGTACATACATATCTATCGCTCGTTCAAGTGGAATAACACCCGAATGAATCAACGCAATTTGTTTCATTGCTTCTGAACGGACTTCATCAGAATTAGTCTTTTCGGTTTGTTTATACAATTCTTCTAGATCAGCATTTAATTTCATTTTTACACTAGGAGTAACTGAAGCATGTTTTTCTAAATACATTTCTTCATTTTTGCAGAATTTTTTTATTTTAGTAATACACTCCTGAATTTCTTCATCCATGTCTTCAAGTTCATCTTCATCATAACCAACAACATTTACACCATTCATTATTGTACGAATATTTAATGCTGTCAGTGCTGATGCCGGGAAAATATTTGGATTTTCAATCCCTTTTTCAGATAAATATGTACGTACTTTATCTAAACTTGCACTAACGCTATCTTCACCTTTTTTGAAATTATCCAGCTTATTAACTACAAATAAAAATCTATCTTTAGACTGTTTACCGCCAACGCTCATTCTTTCAGCTACTGTATTAAGTAAATTATTATCATCAGTTATTCCCAATTGATCTGCATTAAGAATATATAAAATAAGCGGTGGTTTTGCTTTAGTTTCCCCATCAATCAATTGATATGTTACTTTGCCATGCTCTTTGTTCCTTGAATTATTTGGCCCCGGAGTATCAACAATGACTAATGCAATTTCTTCAGAATTTGTAAAAGGAATATCACCTACTGCTTTAATATTACGTACATTCACGTTACTATTTAAATCAGACATTATTTCCAATGATAATTTTTCATAGTCCTTAATTTTATTTCCATCTTTATCATAAGCGGTAGCTGAAAACGGATCTTTATCATCATCTTTTAATTCAGTTACTATTGCTGTACAAGCTTCCTGACTAGCAGGCATTAATTTTTGTCCCAGTAAAGCATTTACTAAAGTAGATTTACCAGAACTCATTGTTGCCATTACATTTACTTTAAAATCCTCGCTTAAAGTTTCTTCAAATTTTTCTTTCAATGCTTGCGTCCTTAATTCTTCAAAAGGTCCTTTTTGAATCTCAGAAAAAATATTTTTAATAGCTTTTTCTTTTTCTGCAATTTCTTGTCCGGCTTCATGCTTCCAAGTAAATTTAAAACCAGCGTTTTTATTCGCATAATCTAAAATTGATTCAAGATCTTCAAAATCCATAATTGTGCCATGAAAAGTAACATTAAACGTTCTAGTGCAATACTCGTCAAACAACATTTGCGGTAATTCTTCAACCCAATCTTGTAACCTTGATCCATAAACTTTATTTAAAGAAGAAGTAGTTCCTTGTTTAGGCACTTCACCATCAATTGTAAGAATAGTTTCCAACGTATAAGGATTGTACTTAAGATAAACTTCCATCATTGCTAATAACCTCCTAATTTTTTATATAAAATAATTTAATAACCGCAAATTCACTCTATATGATCCTACTTATAAATTTTCCTTATAATTTATTCAGTAATTAATTTCTCAAATGGTAATATTCCGCAGTTTGCCAAAAGCTCGAAATATTTTTTATCACTCTTTGAAAAATCTCTGTTATTACTATCTTTAAGTAATATGTCACTATAATAAGATGATAAATTATATTTTTCTTTTTTTAACTTTCTTCTTATCAATTCCAACTCATCCACATCAAATTCATCAATATCATCATGCCACAATTTTTCTTTTGCCAATAATCCAGCATATGCAGAAATAGGACACAATCTATAATTATTTAAATTAAACTTTTTCAAATCATTAAAGACTTCGTTAACGGAAAGCGTTACATCATCTTCCCGAGCATTAAATCTATCAAGTTTATTTACTGCAACAACAATCTTTTTATCTTTAACATTGTCAGCAATAAATTTTAAATATCTATGCTCATCATCAGTACCCAAATATTCGGCATTCATTATATAGATCAGTAAATCATAGTCTTTTTCTAAAATAACTTCTTGAGTTATTTTTTGATGACTAATATTACCACTATAATTAACACCTGGAGTATCTATTAAACAAAGAGGTTTATCAACAATAAAATTTCTAAAATATGTTGAAGCTAAAATTTTATTATCAGTATTGCTTTCATTATTATTCATTAAATATTTTATATCAGCGTTTAAACAAACCTCGCCATCAATTTTATAATTAAATTCGTCTTCAAATGCCTTGCTATAAATATAATGAACTTTTGAAGTACATGCCATATTCTGGGTTTTTACAATTCTTTTTCCTGTTAATGCGTTTATAAGCGTTGATTTACCAGCACTCATATTAGCAGTAATTAATATTTTTTTAGGCTTTTGAACTATAAATTCTAAATTTTTCTGCCATTTAAGAATTACATCATCAATCGCATCAAACTGCAAATCTCTTTTCTGCTCCACATATAATTCTGATGTTAATTCGCTAAAATTACGATAATATTTATTTTTATAGAACCAAAGCTTCAATTGTTTTTTATATTCTTCAACTACAATATTTGCTTTTATAGGATCAAAAAACGAACATAAAAATAATATATCTATAAGTAATAAATAACGGTAAGAAAACCAATGCCATTTTTTCAGACGTAATTTAGCCGTAAATTTTAATAATTCTTCAATATTATCATTATATTGATAATTTATAGCTTCAACACCTAATAGTCCCACCTTATAATTTCCCAATAGCTGCTTTGAAAAAATGTCATTTGGAGAAAATCTGTTAACAAACCATTCCAATACGTTTATATATTTTATTTTGTAATCTATGGATTCACTTTGTATTGGATGATTCACAAAATTTTGTGCTAAAGATAATTTTTGTTCTATGCTAAGTTCTATTTGGTTCACTATTTCACTACCTCCACCATATCTCCTTGGCTGCGCAGCCACATATTAATGCCTTTACCAAATACTTCGGCACTGATTAAATAACCATTACCATTATACTGCAATATTTTTGCCGTTGGCAAGCGGTCTAAAACAGCTTCTACAGAAGGGCCTTTGTACCAGAACTTTATTTTTTGCAGTTTGCCACCATACATAAACTGCACGCGCTTGCGGAATTCTCCTTCTTCAAAGCGGTTTTTATACGGTACATTAAAATGAGTATCTGTTACAGCGTATTCTTTTATACGGTCAATCCTGTAAATCGTTGGAAACGGGTCATTCTCCACTTCAAATTTTATTTTTTCAAGCTGGTTTTCTTTATCTATAAAACCTACAAGGTAAAAATAAAATTCGGAGAACATTATGCCTACAGGCTTGAGTACGCGACTTACATCATCACCACTCTGGCGCATGTAGGTTATTTTTATTTCTTTATGTGCCCTTATTGCCGCAGATAAATTCCACATCTTTTCAAGAATTGCTTTTTTGTGCCTTGGCTCTACGTAGTGGTATTGTTCGTTAGCTATTAAATCTGTAACCTGCCGCCTGTTTTCAGGCGGAACACAGCAGCTTATAAGTTTTTCCAGAATCGGGAATAATTCAACCTTGGTCAGCGAGCGGCTTTCAAGCAAAACTTTCAGCACGGCAAAAGTTTCTTCGTTGGTCAGTAAATTACGCAGCGGCGGCACAAGGCGGTAGGCATTAAGCTTCCTGTCGTAGATAAGTTCTTGTACTACGCCGGTAGTTTCGCTTCTGTCAGCAAAAAAAGACCGCAAATCCTCTATGTCACGCTGTATTGAACGCAGCGAGCAGTTATATTTTACTGCTTCGCGTGCCTTATACAATGGCTTGCCTTCAGCAAGCTGCGCATACATAGCAAGCAGACGGTCTTTAGCTATTTTTAAGTCTTTTTGTTCCGTAGTCATAATACTTACCTTCCGCAGACAATTTTATATATTATATATTACAAAACTATCTGGCCAGCATTGTGGCTATGTGTAATTTATTTTAATCAAAAACTGCTTTAATTTTAAAGCAGAAGTGCAGATTTTATATAATTCTATAAATTACAGCAAATTACCTTCTTTAAACATAATTAAATGTTTTCGCTGCTGCTTAAAAGTAAATTTACATCTATATCAAGCCCTACGGCAATCGAAAGCAGCGTTTCGAGTGAATAGCTTTTACCATTATTGCCGCGTTCTATCTGACCTAAATATGTTGTACTGATACCGATTTTACCTGCAAGCTGCCCCTGAGTATAGCCGCGCATTTTTCTGTAATATGCAATTTTTAAACCTATCATTTTATATCGCATTGCAAACACGGCTATCCTCACACTCCCTATATTTTATTTTCTCATATTTTTAATTTTTTATTTTGCACTTATAGACTGTATTTTTAGGTATATAGTTTGTGTTGGAGTTTTGTTAAGTTAAACAAAAGGCAGCCTGCTATGAAGCTGCCTATAAATAAACTTATTCAGTTTTTCCAGTCCGGCGCTTCGCGCACGTTTACTTTGTAAAGTTTGCCATCATCAAAGCCAAAGCTGTATATCTGCCCGTTTGGCATTAAGTAATTAAGCCAATCGGGCTGCGCCGAAAGTTGGTAGTAAGGCTGCATTTTTTGTGCAACAGTATTCATACTGTCACCAATTTTAATACCGTTGCTTAAACTGCCTGTAAAACTTTCAATTACACTTACACTATCCTGCACCTGGTAATTAAAATACGGCATAAAATCAACCACTACGCCATTGGCAAACACGTTGCTAATATGTATTGTGCCCTTACCTTTTTGCGATTGAAGCGGTGCTTTGCTGTAAAATTCATCTTCGGTAGAATTAAAGTTTAAGCCGTCAAAATTAAGGTTGGGCGTTGCGTTTTTATAGTGCTTTTTGATGATACCGAGATTCTCGTGCATTGTTTTTAAATCCTGCTGCACCCGGTCTAACGGTTTGTATACATCTTTCAGCGCGTTATTTTTCCACAGCAATTCTTTAAATTGCGGGTGTATCAGCAAATATTCCGGCACGTCCTGCTCTCTGCCGTTTTTCCATGTTAAGGTGGTTGTGCCTATTTGCAGCACGTCGCCGTTGTAGGCATAGCCAGGCAGCTCGCTGCCATCGGCGCCATTAGGCAGATATAAAACGCCAAGGCAGTTTCTAAAGTTAGGAAAGGTTTCAAAAAATAGCCGCTGTGTTCCATAAAGTACATAGCCACCGTCGAGAGGCTGATCGACCCATGCGTAAATATTTCTAACTTCGCGTGGGTTTAAATTATCGGCGTTAATGCCTTTGTTGGCAGGCAGGTAATCTTCAATATCCGCTTTGGTTTCATTAACCATTTTTTCTAATGTTGACTGTACATAGGCGTATTTTACCAGCGCTATAAACGGCGACATATATTCATCTCTGCCGCCTGCTTCGATATGCAGATTGGCGTTTTTATCGTTGTTTACTGCTTCATACAGCGTTTGTAAAAACTGCCTGTTATCGTTGCCGTCCACTTCTTTTAAAGTAATTTCAAAAGCGGCGGCGGCAATATTGTAGGCAATCTGCGGCTTATCAGCATCCGGCGCGCTGCGGTAAAGTTCAAAAACCGGCGCCATGTTACCTGTTTTAATGGCTTCGGCAACTATTTTTTCGGTATCGTCGTGCATAAACCAATAAACTGCTCCGCCTATTGCCGCCACAATCACGGCAACTACTGCTATTAAAGAAATTGGCGATGTTTTTGGCGTTTTATCTTCCGGCTCGGCATTGCCGTTATCAGCGCTATCGCCGCTGGGCAGGCTGTTTTGATTTGCGTCAGCCTGTGCCGCCCATTCGCCAAATTCATAACGGCAGTGCGGGCAAAACTTGCTGCCGTAATCTACTAATCCGCCGCAGTTTGGGCAGATATATTTTTGTTCGTCCATGTTTTAACACCCCATTATCAATATTTGCCTGCAAGCGGGTCCGGTCCGTATTTATTGGGACCGGTTGTACCTTTGGCAAATACCAGTTTAAATGCAGGTATAATTAAAAGTGTTGCAAAAATGTATAAGCCCGATTTATCAAGGTCATGGCATCTTCTGATATTAATAGTAAGGCTTGAATAAAACATCACTGTACAAATAATTAAACACAAAACTACTGTTATTAAATAACCCGTCAAATCTCCCTCAAGCATTGAGTTGGCACCTATAATTCCCAGCATAAATGAAATTACCGAAGCAACTACACCTAAAGATAAATTTCTTAAAAAGGCAGCTTTTCTGTTTAACCTGCCTTTGGTAGAAAAGTATTTTTCAAAAAATGATTCTTCTTTTACAACAGCAGCATTATTATTTACCGGCGCAGAAGAATAAGCATTACCACAATTTCCCAAAGCATTGCCGCAATGCGGACAAAACCTTGTTCCGTAATCAATTAACCCGCTGCAGTTTGGGCATACATATTTTTGTTCAGCCATAATAAACAACTCCTTTAATTATAAAATCATTTATTTCCGGATAAAAAAGTTTTAAAAGCAAATACAATTATTGCTAATGGTATTGTAAACATACCTAAAAAAGCAGCTAAAACAATTTCCCTAATGATATAATAGCCTGTATTAAAATAAATTACCCCAACTTGTCCAAGCAGAGTTCGCCTTAAATACTGATTGGCATTATACCCCAGTAAAATATACAAAATTATTAACAAACCATCCATCTTAACATTCCTCCTATAATAAAATTTTATATTATGTGTTTAAAACTATTGCCTAACTTTACACAACACTATCACTAATCAGTGCCGCTGCATCAATTTCCAGCTTTTCGGCAATCAGTAAAAGCACCTGCAAGCTTGGCATTTGCTTTCCACATTCTATTTTGCTTAAATACTGCGAGGTTATGCCTACTTTTCCGGCAAGTTCTGTTTGCCCAATTTTTTTAAGCTGTCTGTAAAATTTTATTTTGGCACCGATTTTAATGTACCGCTCGCGTTCATCGCCCATTTAATCACCAACCTGTCGCTATATAAATAATTATGACATTTATATAAAAATGCTTCTTGCACTTATGGTTTTAAATTTAGCTTTAATAGTTTATGCAAAGGCGCCTGCAATTTTATTTTTAGTACTTTACAGTTCTTATTTTAAACTAAATTAAATTTTAATCGGTGTCCCATCAGGACACAAAAATAGCGCAGACCGTAAATCTGCGCTAAAATTTTAGTTTATTTTTATATTATAGTTCTTCGTTATATGTATTGTATTATCGCCGCTTACTGTAACTTCAGCTGCCGGCTCACTGCCTGTTTGATAATATTCAGCTATTGCGCCTGTCAGCGGAAACTCAAAATAATCTCCGGCAGGTATCGTGCCTGTTAGCAAAATTCTTACCTCATCGGCATAGCCTGCAGCATTTTTTGTAAGCTGCCAGTTAAGCGTTCTGCCTCCCCACGCTTTTGCTGCAAAATTATTTCCAACTGCACAAATACCGTTAAACTTTATTTTCACTGTCGGGTTTTCCATTACCTGTTCGCTGTTATTTTGTACTGTAAAAACAGGATATTTTTCCGGCTGTAATAACATTAGTCCTTGCTGCGCACCTTGTTTACGTGCCGTTTCGTTAAGCGGATTTGTATTTACCGCAAACACTAAATTATTGGCGTTCAGTGTTATGTTGTTTGCTGCTGCGCTTTGACTTTGTTCTTGTGGCAAAGCAGCTTTCGGCTTTTGCACCGGCTGCTCAATCTCTGTTTTTTGTTCGCTTGTTTTTTCCTGCGGCGCATCTTTAGGTTGTACTTTTTCTTCAACCTTTTGTTCTGCGCCAGGCGGTATAGCTTCTTGTTGTACATGCCGGTTAAACAAAAAATATATTCCACTGCACGCAGTAATCATTGCTAAAATTATGAAAATAAATTTCTTTTTGCCGCTGTTATTTTTAAGCAGCCGCTTTTTTAATTCTGCGGCAGAAGCTATGCGTTTTTGCGGGTCGAAGGCAGTACAGCCTGCAATTATTTTACAAAGCTTTGCATTATGAGAACTTCCGCAAAGAATTTCCATAGTTTTTCCCAAAGCATAAATATCACTGCGCGCGTCCGTAGTTGTAAAACCATATTGTTCCGGCGGAGCAAAACCAGGCGTGCCTAAAATAACAGTATCATGTTCTTTAGTGCTGTCTTCAGCTTTTGCAGCCCCAAAATCAATCAGCCAAACGCTGCTGCCCTGTACAATTATGTTACCAGGTTTAATATCGCGGTGCAATATGCCATGCCCGTGAAGTACAATCAGTGCCTCGCAAATTTGCAAAGCAATATTACGAACCTGCTCTGCTGTAAATTTTTTGCCTTGTTCAAGCTCTGCCGCTAAATTTTCGCCGCTGATAAATTCTTCTATTACATAAGTTTTGCCATATGCTTCTGCACAATAATAAATTTCAGGTATGTGCGCGCATTTTATCTGCGCCAGCTTTTTATACGGCAAACCGGTACGTGCAATAATTTTGCGGATATAAACAGCACCCGTAGTATCTGCCACCAGTTCTGTTCGGCCATTTGCATTTTCTTTCAATACCGATATTCTTTTAAAATTGGTTTCAATAAATTCAGCTGTAATACTCATTTTACTCCGACCATGAATATGTTGTATAATATTATAGCATAGAATTTTTCAGAGGTGTATTATGGAAAAATCAACCGAAGATTTACAGTCTGAACTTACGCAGGCACAATCATATGATGAATTTTACAATAAAAATACATCTGAAATTAAATTTCCTTCAGCTGTTGATTATTTAAATTATCTGCTTGATTTAAAAGGCATAACAAATAAAGCCGATTTTGTAAAAAAGACAAACCTTGAAAGGACTTACGTCTATCATATTTTAAACGGAAACAAAAACCCGGGGCGCGACAAACTTATTATTTTAGCACTTGCTGCTCAAGCCAATATTACCGAAACGCAAAATTTGCTAAAATACGCCGGCGAACGGCCGCTTTATGTACGCGACAGACGCGATGGCCTTATTTTTTACGCCATTGAACACGGTAAAAATTTAGATGCTGTAAACATTTTACTTGATGAAAACAATTTGGAAATATTGAAATGATAAGAAAACGCATTCTCAAAGCCTTAGAGTTTTAAGAATGCGTTTTTAGTTTGCGAAAATATAGTGTTAATTATTTAAAATTTTACAATAGATATTTTACAATAAATTTAACAGTTTTTATTAATTGCCTTATAAAAACAATCCACCATCACTAATTCGGCAGCTTTTCATTTTCCGTTCCGTTACAACATCCTGCGGCGATAATTTGCCAAACAGCAACGGGCTTGTTTTGTCATGCGCGGCACAATTTATTTTTACCATACCGGCATTATAATTGGCATAACAATACAGGCAGCCGCCGGGGCAGGTATTGTAAGCGCCTATATCTATGCTGGCGGCGCAACAGCACTCCGGCCGCTGATTTTTATCTTTGCCTGCTTTCAGTTTAAACCCGCCGATATTTTCTATTAAGTCCTTATCTATACACGCCGATGCCGTAATACCAAGCTCCGTAAAATCTGCCGTTTCGGCGCAGGTTTGCAGTTTTAACCCGTATTTATCAGCAATTTTGGCAAGGCGTGCGGCAAAAGCATAAATTTCTTCGCTGCTGTAATTAACGGCACCCAGTTGTTGCGCGTTGCGCTTTGTATTGCGGTACTCATCTATAAAGCTGATAACACAGCGTTCCGTGCTGCCGCTTAACTCTGCCGCCAACGCTTCAAAGCACTCTAAATGATATTCCGCGCTGTACCTGCTGCTGAAAAATACAGGGTCATACCGCCATATAACACGCCGTTTGCCTATTTTATAAGCCAAATCCTTAAATGCAGGCAGCAAAACCTGCTTTTTATCGGGCAGGCCCGGTTCTATGTCTTTTCCGTAACCTGTTAAAGTAAACTGAAAATAATACGGATACTCTGCCAGTTCATCAAGGCGCTTCATCAGCGGCAGCGGATTTTTCGTCCAAAATACAAAAGCATCCACCACTTCTGGCGATAAAGCTACTTTACTTACACTATGCACGTTCATGGGGTTGCGCACCAGCACATAACCGGCACGCAGGCGGTTATAAAACCACTCTGCATAAAATGCCGGTATGTCTGTTCTGCGGCTTACGCTGATAATCATGCTGCATTAAATGTGTTTAACAGAATTAAAAATTTCTTTATTGGCTTCAACGGCGCTGCTGCCGCCAACAACACAAATATAGTTGTCGCTCAATGTATCGCGCACTACCTGAGCAAGGCTGCGTAAATCATCATTGGTTAAATTTAGTATTTCATCGCGTGTTTTCTGGCGCATTTCCTGCGGCACACCTTTAATATGGGCAAGCGCCGTCTGCGAAAGGCGCATGGAATTTGTTAAAGGCACGTCTGCCGCGCTGATGGTACCGATAATATACTTGGTAAGCTCACGTTCAGGCAAATCAAGCTGTTCCAGCCAGCCCGGCAAACCGCGGTAGGCTTCCAGCGATTCTGCGAGCTTCGGGTCGCGGTAAGAGGCAAAATACATGCTGCCGTTGCGGTCAAATACGGCAGATGCACCGTAAGCGCCGCCCTGAATACGTATCTTGGTCCATAAATATTCATAGCGCAAAATCGTTTCCAAAACTTTCATTGAACCGGTAAATTTATGGCCCGCTTTGCGGAAATCGCCGCCGATGGCAACATACTGAACTTTACCCGGCGTCATAATACCTTCGTTAAGCCCAGGTGCGGCAAGCGGTTTTACGGCACTGCCTGCTGCTTCAGACTGCGGCAGCAAAGCCGCAAATTCTTTTGCCATTGCCAAAACCTGCGCTTTATCTTCTTCTTCGCAGCTGTAAGCAAGCAGATATTTGCTGTTTTCAAAAAATACTCCTAAAAGGCTGCTTAATTTTTGCAGGGTTTCACCGGCACGTTCATCAAAATGCTCGGTTAAATCTTTTAAAAATTCATAATAGGAATAATAATCCTGTTCATTAACCCTTGCTGCCGGAGAATAATACGAATTTAAGCGTGCGCATGCCACAGTCTGCCCACGGCTGAAGAAGTTGCTGTCCCAGTCGCTTTTAACCTCCGCCAATACTTCACGCAGGCGCTTAACGCTGTCAAAACTGCTTTCAAGCGCAATGGCACGCAGAATATCAAACATATGGGTTAAATTATGTACAAGAGCTTTGGCTGTAACCGTAAATTTAACGGTGTAGTCATTTACGCTTTCTGCCGCGGAATAAGCGTGTACCTGAAAGGTTACGCCGCCGGTATATTTAATTCCCAGCGTGGAAAGCTGCTGATAAGTATATTTACCGGCGTCAACCTTGCCCAGCATATCACTCAGCAGGTAGCAATAAGGCAGCAGGCTGCCGTCAATGCCGCTCATATCAAAATACCAGTTTAAATAAGCTATTTTGTTTGTAAAGGCAGGCACATACAAAAATTCATTGCTGCCCTCTGTTGTAAGTTCACCGTCAAGTTTTTCAGCTTCGCGGCGTATATCACTTCTTTCAAGCAGTGGTATGCTTGAAAGAGCCTCCTGGCTGTCTGGCGCTGCCTGGCGTTCATGCAGAATGCGGCAATGCTCAACGGCTTCTACAATTTCTTTTTCGCTCATGCCGGCTTTTATCTGCTGCATTTTTTCTGCAAGTTCTGCCTGCTCTGCTTCTTCCATGCCTTTTTTAGGCATCAGCGTAAGTAAAACCTTGTGTGTATTATCAAGCAGATAATTTTCAATTAACTGTTCATAATAATTTGTTTTTATGCCTTCGCGCAGCTCTGCCAGCAGTTTATTATAACGCAGTCCGTCTAAAGGGTCACCATCATAAAGCCATGTATCCATAACGCCAATGCCGTAAATAAGCCCTTTCGGATAAGCGCCGAAATCTGCCTCGCGCAGTTTAAATTCCAGCATGTTCAGGCAGGCTTCCAAAAGTTCTTTATCAAGGCCTTCAATAGTAAGTTTTTGCAGTGTGCGGTAAACAATGCTGATAAATTCATCACGCTTGTCTTCTTCCGAACCGGAAACTTTAACCGCAAAAACGGGCTGGCGCAAACTGCCGGTATATTGCCCGTAAGCATCGTTGCAAATGCCGCTTTCCAGCAGAGCAAAGCGCAGCGGCGCACTGTTGCCCTCCAAAAGCACTGTTTCCAAAAGGCGCAGCGCCAGCGAAGTTTTAGCATCGCGCGCATCGCCGCACACAATATCAAGTTCATGGTAGGTTTTAGCCGCCAAATCTTCATCTGCCCCGGCAGGATAAAAGGCTTTTACCTCTTTTGTTTTGGCAAACGGCTGCTGTAAGGGAATGGCTGAATTAACGCTGCCGCTTTTTTCAAAAGCCGATAAATACTCACCGTCAAAATATTCCAGCATTTTTTCAATATCCATATCGCCGTACAGATAAATAAAGGAGTTTTCCGGACTGTAATAGGTGCGGTGGAAGTTTTCAAACGCTTCCTGCGTAAGCTGCGGTATTGCTGCCGGATAGCCGCCGGATTCATAGCGGTACGGGCTGTCCGGGAACAAAGCACGCATAACTTCGTTTTCGGCAATGGCATCTGCCGAAGAATATACACCCTTCATTTCGTTGTAAACAACGCCGTTATACGCAAGCTCGCCTTCTTTACCGGCAATTTCGTAATGCCAGCCTTCCTGCATAAGCGTATAAGGGTTTGCATAAATCAGCGGATAAAATACCGCGTCCAGATATACATCCATTAAATTTTTAAAATCTTTAACATTGCGGCTGGCAACCGGATACATTGTTTTATCAGGATATGTCATTGCGTTTAAAAACGTATTCATAGAACCTTTAACAAGTTCTACAAAAGGCTCTTTTAAATGATATTTACGCGAACCGCACAGCGAGGAATGTTCCAGAATATGCGGCACGCCGGTATCATCATAAGGCGGCGTGCGAAAACTGATGGAAAACACTTTGTTATCGTCGCTGTTGCCAAGATATAAAAGCCTTGCGCCGCTTTTTTCATGTTCCATTAAATATGCTTCGCTCTGTACTTCTTCAACGTATTCAGCATGCTTTACAATAAAGCCGCTGTAAACTTTATTAACTTCAAGTTTCATAAATTTACCTCCAATTTGCAGCACTATTTTTATTTTATCACATCTTTACAATGCAGACGAAAAATCTTAATGCCAACTTGCAAAAATTTTGCAAATTTTATATAATGGCATCATAACAAATCAATTTAATATATTATTGATGTCATAAATAAAGGAGTTGTTATTATGGAACCGGCGCGTTTCAGCCTGCGCATTCACCCCGTTATAATGAAAAAAATGAAAGTAATTGCCGAAAACAACGGCCGCAGCGTCAACAAGGAAATTGAACAGATTTTAAAATGGGTTGTTGAGGACTACGAAAACCAAAAAGGCAAAATTAAAATTGACGATTAAAACAAGCAGTTACAAAAATACGCAGAAACCAATTAAGGCTCCTGCGTATTTTTTAATCCATTTTTAAAATTGCCATAAAGGCTTCCTGCGGCAGTTCCACGCTGCCAACCTGCTTCATGCGTTTTTTGCCTTCTTTTTGTTTTTCCAAAAGTTTGCGTTTACGGCTTATATCGCCGCCATAGCATTTTGCCAAAACGTCCTTGCGCAAAGCACGCACGTTTTCGCGGGCAATAATTTTGTTGCCGATAGCAGCCTGCACAGGTATTTCAAACATCTGGCGCGGAATTAAGCTGCGCAGCTTTTCAACAAGCTGTCTGCCGCGCACCGTGGCTTTTTCACGGTGTACAATAGCGCTCAAGGCATCAACAGGGTCACCGTTCAGCAAAATATCAACCTTCACCAAATCGGAAGCACGGTAACCGGCAAGTTCATAATCAAGTGAAGCATAGCCGCGGGTTGCAGATTTCAAGCGGTCAAAATAGTCAAAAATAATTTCACTCAGCGGCAGCGCATAATGAATCATAACACGGGTTTCATCAAGGTATGTCATGTTTTCGTATTCGCCGCGCTTTTCCTGCGACAGTTCCATAACAGCGCCTACATAATCTTTCGGCACAATAATGGTAGCATTTACATAAGGTTCTTCAACATGGTCTATAACCGTCGGGTCGGGGAAGTTAGACGGGTTGTCAACCAGTTCCACATCGCCGTTGGTACGGAACACTTCATAAATTACGTTAGGTGCCGTAGTAATAAGCGCTAAATTATATTCACGCTCAAGGCGCTCTTTAATAACGTCCATATGCAAAAGGCCCAAAAAGCCGCAGCGGAAGCCAAAGCCCAAAGCAACGGAAGTTTCCGGCTCAAACACCAGCGAAGCATCGTTAAGCTGCAATTTTTCCAGCGCATCGCGAAGATTGTCGTAATCGGAATTTTCTACCGGGTAGAGGCCGCAGTAAACCATCGGCGTGGCCTTGCGGTAACCGGGCAGAGCTTCATCCGCGGGATTGTTGGCATCGGTAATGGTATCGCCAACGCGCGCATCCTTAACGTTTTTAATAGCGGCTGCCAAAAAGCCTACCTGCCCGGCATCAAGCTCATCAACAATTACCGGGTTAGGCTTAAACACGCCGACTTCCGTTACTTCAAATTCCGCTCCGGTTGCCATCATGCGTATTTTCATGCCTTTTCTTACGCGGCCGTCTATCACGCGGAAATAAAGCACAACACCTTTATAAGCATCAAATTTGGAATCGAACACCAGTGCTTTTAAAGGCTTTTGCGCGTCGCCTTTGGGAGCCGGAATTTTTGCTACAATCGCTTCCAAAACATCTTCTATGCCTATGCCGGTTTTAGCGCTTGTAAGCACGGCTTCGGATGCGTCAATGCCGATAACATCTTCAATCTCATGCTTTACGCGTTCAGGGTCTGCACTCGGCAGGTCAATTTTATTAATAACGGGAATAATTTCCAAATCATTATCCAAAGCCAGGTAAACATTGGCAAGCGTCTGCGCTTCAATGCCCTGCGTAGCATCAATAACCAGCAGTGCGCCTTCACAGGCAGCCAGCGCGCGCGATACTTCATAAGTAAAATCGACATGGCCCGGAGTATCAATAAAATTAAGCATATACTCCTGCCCGTCGCGTGCCGTATAAATGCTGCGCACAGCCTGCGCTTTAATGGTAATGCCGCGTTCACGCTCCAAATCCATGGAATCAAGAATTTGTTCTTCCATTTCGCGCTTGGTTAACGTTCCGGTATATTCAATCAAACGGTCGGCCAGAGTAGATTTACCATGGTCGATATGGGCAATAATAGAAAAATTGCGTATATGTTGCTGATCCATTGCGTTCTCCTTATAAAAAACTTATCTGACTTATTATTATATCATTTATAATACAGTACCTGCAAGTATATGGCTTTTTCAGTGGCCTGTAAAAAATGCTGCTTAAGCAAGATTTATAATAAAAAGTTCTTGCGCAGTGCTTTACTTTGTGGTAAAATTACTTGGTAAAGGTAATTGATGGTAGGAGGTGAATTCGTTGCCGAACATTAAATCTTCCATTCGTAGCGTAAAAACTGATGCAGAACGCCGTGCAAAAAATGCACCTGTAAAGGCTGCTATCCGTAACATTGCCCGTAAAGTAGTTGCTTTAACCGAAACCGGTACTCAAGAAGATGCAAAAGCTACTTATGTAACTGCATCCGGTTTAATTGATAAAGCAGCTCGTAAAGGTATCATCCACAAAAACGCTGCAAACCGCAGAAAATCCAGACTTGCAAAAAAAGTCAATGCTATGGAGTAATTTCTCCGTATATTAAAGCCTGCAAAAGCTTGCAGGCTTTATTTTTTTGCCCTATCCGCGTTTTATAATACCTTCACCGAACTTGTTTTTTAAAAAATCAACAGCCATATTACGCTTTTTTAATTTTTCATTCTCGTTAAAATTAAGTACCGGCGCTGCATCTTCGCTTTCTAAATGCGATATGCTTACACCAAGAAGGCGTACGCCTTCCGCAAACCTTACCTGCTGCATAAGTTTTAATGCCAGCGCATAAATTTCTTCGTCATAGGCAACCGGCAGTTCTGATGTTATGCTGCGGGTAATTGTTTTAAATGAACTGAATTTAACTTTTAATGTTACCGTATAACCGATTAATTTGCGCTTTCTCAACCGCCAGCCGGTTTCGCCGCATAAATCGCGCACAGCCTTTTTCAAATCTGCTTCTTCATACAAATCTTTATCATAAGTATGCTCTTTGCCTATTGACTTGGCTTCGGTTTCGTTTACAACCGGCCTGTTATCTATGCCGCATGCCAGGTTATGTACAGCCTGCGCATTAATGCCGAACACTTTTTGCAGAATGCTTATATCGGCAGCGGCTATTTTGCCGATTGTATCAATACCATACTGCAAAAGCATTGCTTCTGCCGATTTGCCAATGCCAAAAATTTTACGCACCGGCATGGGCGCAATAAAGGCAGCCGCTGTTTCATGCTTTATTAATACCAATCCGTCCGGTTTTTCCAAATCGGAGGCAAGTTTTGCCAAAAATTTATTGGGTGCAATGCCAACGGAAGCATGCAAGCCTGTTTGCTCATAAATTTTGTTTTTTACAGCTTTGCCCAATGCCACAACATCAGGATACAAACCTTCCATGCCGGTAACATCCAAAAACGCTTCATCAACAGAAAGCTGCTCCACCAACGGCGAAAAACTGCGGAAAATTTCCATTATTCCGTCAGAAATTTCTTTATAACGGCGCATCCTCCCCTGAATGTAAATGCCCTGCGGGCACAGGCGCTTGGCCATATGCATTGGCATGGCAGAATGCACGCCAAACTTACGCGCCTCATAAGAGCATGTAGAAACTACTCCTCTGCCGCTTAAACCACCTACAATTACCGGCAGCCCTTTCAGGCTCGGATTATCAAGTTGTTCTACCGATGCAAAAAAAGCATCCATATCGACATGCATTATCCAGCGCAGCATTTTATCACTCCAACAGTTTTATATAAATATAATAACACATACGTTCGCTTTTTGCCATATTTTTAGCATTATAAGCACCGTTACATAAAAAAACAGCATCTCTGCCTGAACTGACAGAAATGCTGCTTTTTTTATATTAGTTTAATGAAAATACAACTTGCACACGTGCGTTTAATTTAATCTTGCCGGGAGAAAGTTTAGTTGCTACGCCATCTTCGGAAAGGTTAGTAGTGCTTCTTAATTTATTGGCGCCATAAGCAACAATAGTACCGCCGTCAAAACTGTTAATATCTGCGCTGAGCATATTGCCAAGTGTGCGGCTGCCTGCATTTGCTACAACAGCGGCCTTGTCACGGGCATTTTCAACAGCCGTTGCAAGCAGCTGGCGCTGAATAATATTTTGCGTGCTTAACGCATAAGTTATATTGCTGATATTGGTTGCCCCGGCTTCGACCACGTTATCGATAACCTGAGAGAGTTTATCCAAATCTTTCACCGTTACTTTTATGGAAGAATCAAGAACATATTTATCGGCAGTGCGCACGCCGTTGCGGTCTACCTTATATTCCTGATAAAGATAATAGCTTGTGTTTTGCAAATCATTATCGGTAATGGCAAGCCCCAAAAGCGCTCTGCGGATTTGCGAAGCGATTTGTGCTTCCTGAGTTCTGGCAGTTTCCGCATCATCTGCACGTACGTTAATGCCAACATCAATATAAGCCATATCCGGCGCAACTTCCTGTTCTGCTATGCCACTTACGGCAATGGTATTAGGTTCTGCGGCAGCAGCCAGATTTGTACCGGCTACGCTAAATACCAGTAACGCTGCTGCAAGTACCGATGTAAATTTTTTCATATTAACACCTCCATTATTTGCTTACATTATAGAAGCCAAATATGTTTTAATTGTGTTATTTTACGTCTAAATTTACTTTTCCCAATACTTTTGCTGCTTCGCTGTCATCGCTGACATTCTTTTGCGGGCTGGCAGCAGCATATTTTTTCAAAAGCATATTAACAATGTTATAATCTACCATGCTGCCAGGGCCATCCATGCACCCTCTGTCACAAGCCATGCCTTCAAAATATTCACAGTCCAATTTGCCGTCTTCAAGCTGCTTAACTTCGGTTAAACAACGTTCAAGCCCGCTGGCATAATGAGTTTTTAAGTTTTTTCCTTCATCGCCAAGTGCATTAACAACCGCACTTTTTACGCCGCAGGTAACCGGGAAGGAAATGCCGTAAAGCGATGCTTCCGAATTAAACTCGTCCACCTGCATTTTATCAGCTTCAATATCTGCACCGGCAAGCAGGCAGGACATTTCTTCAAAAGTCATGGCATAATCAATGGCATCCAAATTTGCATACGCTTCTGCTTTTTTAGCTATGCAGGGTCCAATAAATACCGTTACAGCATCCGGATTAAGTTCTTTTACATAGCGCCCGCAAGCAACCATGGGTGAAACAGTCTGCGAAATTTTACTTTCTGCGGCAGGAACATGTTTTTTAATCATATTTACAAAAGAAGGGCAGCAGGAACTTGTCATATATTTCTGTTCCGACGGAACTTTTTCCATAAGTTCCTTTGCTTCACGGCAAGCTGTTAAATCGGCACCAATGGCAACTTCCTTAACAGCAGTAAACCCGGCTTTCATTAAAGCAGCCACTACCTGTGCAGGAGTAACCTTTAATCCAAGCTGGCCTACAAAAGAGGGTGCCAGCAAAGCATAAACCTGTTTGCCTGCTTTAATTTCCTTTATAACCTGCACGATGGCACTGCGCTCATCAATAGCGCCAAACGGGCAGGCGCTGCGGCATGCTCCGCACTGTACGCATTTGTTAAAATCTATTTTGGCTTTTCTGTCGGCACCGGCAGTAATTGCGCCCAAAACACAGGAACGTTCACACGGACGGCTTACTTCAATAATGGCGCCAAACGGGCAGGATTTTTTACAAATTCCACATTCAACACACTTGGTTTTATCTATATACGCTCTGTTTTGGTAAATGGAAATCGCCTTGCGCGGACATTTATTAATACATTTATGTGCTACACAATGGCGGCAGGCATCAGTAACTAAAAATTTATCAATAGGGCACTGGTCACAAGCTTCAGGCAAAACATCAATAACAGGCAGAGTCCTGTCCAAAGGTTCTGCCAACGCTTTTTTGCTGGCATCAACAATATTTATGCCCGTTTGCAGGCCTAATGCCATATCAATACGGTTTTTTAAAACGGCTCGTTCTTTATGCACGCAGCAACGGACACGCGGCGTATCTTCGGTAACCGTATTATATAAAATATCATAAACGTGTTCAGGTAAATTTCCGCTCCACGTAAATTTGGCAATACCGGTTAAAACGGCTCTCCTGAATTTGGTTACTTCTGTTAATTCCATGTTCAGCACCTCAACGATAAAGTAATCTATCATCATTGTAATAGATAAGCAGAATAAAGGCAAATAAAATATCGTGAGGAAGGCGGAAAACAATTTCAATAAAAGATAAAAAATAAGGCATACCTTCTGGTATGCCTTATTTCTTCAACCGGCAGCTATCTATGCACGCTCCATATGCTCCCTATTCGGTCGCATATTCTGCGAAAGCTCGCTGTCACGTTTATTGCCTTCGCCTGCCGGCTCGCCACTAAACGGCGACTCGCTTTTTCCGGGTACCCCGGTCGGATAGATACCCTGTAGCAATAAAAAAATATAAGGTATACCATTTGGTATACCTTATATTTTTTCAACCGGCAGCTATCTATCCTCCCGGGCCGCTTCCAGCCAAGTACTTTCGAC
>ERZ824575.712-NODE-712-length-39402-cov-6.242458_pt1 | contig 39402 bp, 40 predicted proteins | sample MGYA00519470_ERZ824575 | MGnify/ENA primary metagenome ERZ824575 (study PRJEB31778, sample SAMEA3449170) | human gut metagenome | biome: human gut; feature: human-associated habitat; material: faeces | place: United Kingdom | collected 2010/2012 ...
GAAATCCTCCATAAATTTTATTTTACTGAGCGTCAACCGGGGTCTTTGTACGGTCAGCATTGTATACATAGAATCCTTTTCCGCTCTTAGCGCCGAGGTTACCACCACGAACCATTTTACGGATTAATGGACATGCACGATATTTGCTGTCGCCTGTTTCGTGGTAAAGTACATCCATGATTGCAAGGCAGATGTCAAGACCAATGAAGTCACCTAACTCAAGAGGTCCCATTGGATGATTTGCGCCAAGCTTCATAGCTGCGTCGATACCTGCGATATCAGATACACCTTCCATTTTGATAAATGCAGCTTCGTTAATCATTGGGATTAAGATACGGTTTACTACGAAACCTGCAGCTTCATTTACCTGTACCGGAGTTTTTCCGATTTCTACAGAGATTTTCTTAATAGCTTCTACTGTTTCAGCAGGAGTATTTACACCAGCGATAACTTCGATTAATTTCATTCTGTCTGCCGGGTTGAAGAAATGCATACCTACCATTGGACGGGTAAGACCATTTCCGATTTCTGTAATAGAAAGACTGGATGTATTAGAAGCAAAGATACATTCTGGTTTAGCAATCTTATCAAGCTCCTGGAATGTTGTCTTCTTAACGCCCATATCTTCGAATGCTGCTTCTACGATTAAATCGCAGTCTGCGCAAAGATTCTCTTTTAAACCTGGTGTGATTTTAGCAAGGATTCCGTCAACAGTTTCCTGTGTCATTTTTCCTTTTTCTACCAGTCTTGCATATCCTTTTGCGATTTTCTCTTTTCCGCCATCAGCCCATTCCTGCTTGATGTCGCAAAGAGCTACTTCATATCCTTCTACCTGAGCAAATGCTTTTGCAATGCCCTGTCCCATGGTACCTGCACCAATAACGCCAACTTTCATGTTAGTCCTCCTTAAAAATTTATGTATTATATTTACCCGAAAACGAAAGCCTTCTGGGTTATAACTTGCAACGCAAGACCCGAGAAGCGTTTTTCACTTCCCGGGTATATTTACTTATTCAGAAAGAGTGAATTAGTCTCTCTCAACGATTGTTGAGCAGCCCATTCCACCACCGATACAAAGTGTAGCAAGACCTTTCTTAGCGTCTCTCTTCTGCATCTCATGAAGCAATGTAACTAAGATACGGCATCCAGATGCTCCAACAGGATGTCCAAGTGCGATTGCACCACCGTTTACGTTTACCTTAGACATATCAAATCCAAGATCTCTTGCAACTGCGATTGACTGAGCAGCGAATGCTTCATTTGCCTCGATTAAGTCGAAATCATTGATAGACATTCCGGTTCTTGCAAGAACTTTCTTTGTAGAAGCAACAGGTCCAACACCCATGATTTCCGGCTCAACTCCGCCAAGTGCTCCTGCAACCCATGTAGCCATTGGTTTAACACCAAGCTCTTTTGCTTTTTCTTCGCTCATAACAACGATTGCTGCTGCACCATCGTTGATACCGGAAGCATTACCTGCTGTAACAAGTCCGCCCTCTTTACCAGAGCAGCATCTTAATTTGCTTAATGACTCAGCAGTTGTGCCTGGACGTGGTCCCTCATCTGTGTCAAACATAACAGTTTCTTTCTTAACCTTAACAGGTACAGGAACGATTTCGTCTTTGAATCTGCCTTCAGCAATTGCTTTTTCACATTTCTGCTGGCTGTTTGCTGAGAACTCGTCTAACTCTTCACGGGTAATTCCGTATTTGTCACATACGTTCTCTGCTGTGATCATCATATGATAATGATTAAATGCGTCTGTTAATGCATCATTTACCATGGTATCGATAATTGTTGCATTGTTCATACGATATCCAAAACGAGCTTTTGTCATAGCGTAAGGTGCCATAGACATGTTCTCCATACCACCTGCAACAACGATGTCTGCCTGACCAGCCATAATCATGTTTGCAGCTTCGTTTACACATTTCAAACCAGAACCACAAACTACGTTTAATGTAAATGCAGGAACCTCGATTGGTAAACCTGCTTTGATAGAAGCCTGACGTGCAACGTTCTGTCCCTGTGCTGCCTGGATTACACATCCCATCATTACTTCATCAACCTGTTCTGGTTTAACACCAGCTCTGTTTAATGCTTCTTTGATTACGATTGCGCCTAAATCTGCGGCTGGAGTATTGCTTAAAGCTCCTCCCATTTTACCGATTGCGGTACGACATGCGCCTGCTAAAACTACTTTCTGTGCCATTTTCTCGTCTCCTTCTGAATTAAATTTGCCTTTTACTATTGTTATTTTTTTAACAATCTTTTGTAAAAAAAATAAAAGAAAGCCTTTCCGGCTCTTTCCCGACAATCTGATGTTATCATAGAAAGGGGATTTTTGCAAGTGAAACTTGCTTTATTGAGCCGGATTTTCAGCTTTCCTTAATAAAATACATGGTTTCCGATTACTGTTCCATTAATCAGTCCGTTGTTTCTGCGGAAATATAAGCAGTTTAAGGTTCTTGTGCCTGCTAACACTTCTGTGGCAGCCTGCACACAGGACGCATCTGCCCCGGATGAAAGCACTACTGCGAAACGACCGCTGGCTACCGGTGAGAACTGCCCGCTCTGATAGATGACACCTACCACGGTATCCGGGAAATAACTGCTGTCCACACGGTTCATGACCACGCTTCCAACGGCAAGCTTCCCTTCATAGCTTTCGCCGCCTGCTTCGCACTGGATCAGTGCTGCCAGCATGGCAACATCACTGGCATTCACTGTCCCGCCACCGGAAGCATCACTTCCTGTGGTATTATCCCCGGTGGATGTCCCATCCGGATTTGCATTATTATCTGAAGCAGCTGGCTGCTGACTGTTAATAAGTTCCTCTTCCTGACGCTTAATCTCCTCCTGACGGGCAGCATCTTCTTTCGCCTTCTGTGCCTCTAATTCTTCCTCATAGGCTTTCTGTCTTGCGATTTCCGCATCTGTGTCTGCTATTTCCGTCTCTGCATCTGCTACATCCGACTTTGCTGCGCTTATTTTTTCCTGCTGGGCTGCCACCAGACTGTCTGCCTTGCTCTTCTGCTCCTGCTTCGTCTGTTCTGCCGCAAGCAGTTCTTCTTTTGCCGTCTCTAAATCTTCCTTCTGCTGTTTTAATTCAGCCAGTGTATCCTGATAATCAGAAAGCTCCTGCCTGTCATAATCATAAATGGATTTGGCATATTCCATCCGGTTTAAAAAATCCGAAAAAGAGCTTGCTCCAAGCAGCAGCTCCAGGTAAGACTGATTGCCATTTTCGTACATATATTGTACTCTTTTCTTCATGGCTTCGTACTGGCTCTCAGAACGTGTTGTCAGCTCTGCAATCCGGCTTTCTGCTGCATCAATCTCCACATTTTTCGCCGCAATTTCATCCTGGGTATCCGCCAGTTCGTTGCTGATTTCCTGCAATCCATTATTTAATTCCGTCAGTTCATCGGAAAGATTTATCTGATATTCTTTCAAGGAATCAAGCTGCGACTGCTGTTCCTCTCTCTGACGTTCCAGCTCTTCCACGCTGCTTCCGGTGTCCTTAGATGCCAGATCCACTCTTTCCTTGGTACCGGTGTCTGCCTGCACCGTCATCTGTATCATCAGAAACAGTATCAGCAATGCGGAAAACATACGTCGTTTACTGTTTTTCTTCATATCTTTATCCTCTTTTATGGATTTATCACGCCTCTTGTTTTCTTTCTTTATTATAGACGGCATTCTTATGAAAATGCAACGAAAAACTACACTTCTTTTTCAATCCCAAGATTGTTTTTCCTCTCTGCTTGTGCTATATTTGAACTAGGAATTTTAACGGAGAAAAACATATTTTGTAAGGAGGTAACCGCTATGCTATTTATACGGACAGATGACTTAAAACCCGGCATGCGTCTTGCTAAACCTATCTATAATAAATTGGGCGTCATGCTTTATGACCGCGACACCAGACTGACCCAGCAGGGTATCGAAAGTATCCGGAATTTCGAGCTGATTGGTATTTATATTCTGGAGCCTGCTGAACCGGTTCCGCCATTATCCGACGAGGATATTGCTTTCGAACAGTTCCAGACCATTTCCATGTTCCAGCTTCGCGACTGCATGGATATGATTCGTAAAGGCAGACAGCCGGACAAGCTTCCAACGCTGGTCTCTTCGATTCTGTCCCAGTATGGCCGTCTTGACCACAAGCTGAACTTTGCGCAGAATTTAAGAAGCTCTGCGGATTATGTATACAAGCATTCCATCAGCGTTGCTATTCTGGTCGCCATGCTGACTCACCAGTTAAATATGCCGGATGATTTTCAGCAGACCTGTGTAACGGCTGCTCTGCTCTATGATTTTGGCTGGCTTTTAGTTCCGACCGAGCTTGCTGAAAAAACGGATCCTTTAACAGAAGAAGACGAAAAGAAAATCCTTGCCTGCCGTATCAAGAGCTTAGATTATCTGAATCCGCAGACTCACAGTATAAAGTTATCACCGGATGCTTTAAGAATCATTACCCAGTTTATTACACTCTCCGCTCCGGAAGAGGCTGCTGACCCATCCAAGATTTTCCGCAGCAGCGGCACAAAGCTTTTACAGGTTGCAGATGCCTTTGACCGGATGACCGCCATGAGCCTAACCAATGAGCCGATTTCCGAAATCGTTGCCATGAAATATTTGCAGGAGTTTCCGGAAAAATATGATACAAAGATTGTCCGTGCACTTTCTCTTTGCATCCACATTCTTCCGAGAGGTGCCTGTGTAGATTTATCCAATGGCGAAAAGGCGATGATTCTTGAAGATAACCCGGAGGATTATTCCAAACCTCTTATCTTACAGTTTACTAATAATGAAATCTTTGATTTGCGTGACCCGCACATCTATGACATTATCCAGATTCAGGATATCATGAAGACCATGGATAACCGGATTGCCATTGATGAAAATACTTTAAAGCATTTTACCTCAGACAAATATATCAAAGCTGTAGCCGACCGGTTCCGCAAGCGCCAGAATCAGGCTGCCGCAACAGCCGCTGCCGAGCCGGCACCAAAGAAAAAGGCTACAAGAAAGAAGCTGGTGTAGAATTCGGCAATACAAAAAGGCCCATGTATGTTCAATCTAAAATATTGAACATACATGGTTTTCTTTTAACCACATATCCGATAACCAGATAATACTAATGCTCCAAAATTTTAATGCCACATTCCACTTACCTCTTCCCCTCTCTATCATTCACTACTACGCTTTTATTAATAAGTCCTCTCCTTTTTCTGTACTCTCTTGGTGTAATCTTGTATCTATCCTTAAAAACACGGTTAAAAGTTCTTTGACTTTCAAACCCACAATCAAGACATATATTTGTAATGGAATCCATTGTGTTTTCCAGTGCCGCAACTGCATAATTTAACCGGACTCCATTCACATATTTACTAAAATTACAGTGAAAGGTTTTTGCAAACATTCTTGATAACACATATTTGCTTACACACAAATCGTATGCCATTTTTTCAAGACTGATTTTCTCTCTAAAATTTTTAGCTACATATTCTACCGCATTATAAATCAGGTCATCACTCCCTACTGTGCTTTTATCAACCATTGGCATTTCTGCGAAAACATGGGCAAGAATCATCTGTACATAAGCCTGTATCAGCATGGGATTCCCCTCTGTTATTCCTGCCAGATATTTTATGGCATTTACTACATCAGGATGCACTTGCTCTTTTTTTACAACCGGGTTCTTCGGGCTGTATATCTGCAACTCTTTATAATAGGAAGGAAACAGTGTCGGATCAAGATACAGGTATATTACCTTGTTTTCTTTTTTCCCAAATACTTGATAATGATGTATTACGTTTGGAAACACGATTGCAAAATCACCCTCATCCATGTGATACAATTCTTGTCCAACTCCAAGTTCAATATCCCCATCCGTTACATACACTACCTCTATTGCTTCATGTAAATGTGGTGGAAAATGCACTGTTTTCTTCCACTCTACCACTATTCCATCAGTTCTGTTCTCATATACCAATAACACTTGCAAGCAACTCCTCAAACAAACTTAGCGGATAATGAAGGAATAGTGAATGTCTTTTTCTGCACTAATCCGATAATCATCTTCCACATCACTTCCCCAGCTATCAATTCCACCGACTCCTCTTACTGCACCATAGACACAAAGGACTGTTCTTCTTGCTGGTGGCAGTTCCTCATGGTGTGTTGCGTTTTCAATCTCTGATGCTGTATAAGGCAGGCACGAAAAAGCAAATGCCTTGTCGTTTTCTTCTATTCTTAATGTCTGTGGTGAACTATCCGTTCTGCTATTATCAAGACTTGTATGTCTTGTAATCTCCAGCCACTCTGTATCCATTCTCATACCACATTCCTGTGGAACCAGATATGGTGTCAGGCTCAAATCTGATACCTCATAAATTCCTTTTTCTGCCCCTGCCTTTCTGTCCGGATAGGTTTCCCCCGATAATCCCTTGTACATATATTTATCTGCAAGTGTCGGCATAATAAACCTCATTCCGAATACCGGAAGTTCCGGCAGTCCCTTTACTCCTGTGTAATCCACATCCACCTTGATATTTCCAGTTACATCAATGGTATAAGATACAATGACTGTTGTTACTGGATTGCTGACAGTCTCATAAGTATATTTCACAATTATTTCCCCGGCAGCCACATCACCGCCATAGCTGTTATTGTCCGGAGCATACTGCTTTTGCAATTCACCATCCATAATAACTTCAGTTTTTTTACAGTCAATGAACATATCCGATGCGAGCCAGCTTCCACTTTTAATGTGAAACCTGCTGCCTCTGTCATTATCTGTTAATGCTCTCCAAAAAGTAGGCTTTGGACAACGATACAGCCATTCATAACCGTTTTTTACTATAGACTCCAAACCGCCCTGTGAATAAGAGAATATATAGTCAAACCCATCTCCATGTACACCAAGTGTATAATCTCCATATACAACTCTCAATTTATTCTTATCTGTATAAGCCATAGTAATACCTCACTTCCTGCATAGCTGGTTTTTCCTTACGGTCTGCAAATACAATTCCATTTCCTGAAAACTCATAATCAGAAGGCTTATCATCAAAGTCCCCGCCATAACGCAAAACTTCTTTTCCTGTCACTTCATCTTTCACGAGAAGTGCCTGATCAATGAAATCCCAGATAAATCCACCGTGGTACATCTCATACTTATCTATTAACTTCATATAAGTACCAAGTCCTCCCATCGAATTACCCATATCATGCATATACTCACACAAAAGATACGGTTTCTTTGGATTATTATTTAAATATTCCTCCACTTCATAAGGCTTTGCATACATCCTGCTCTCTACATCTGATATGGTTTCCTCATAATTACGGTCATAGAAAGAGCTTTCATAATGAACAAATCTGCCATCCTGCTTTTCCTTGAAGTAAGTATTCATTGCTTCTATGTCATCACCCGCATAAGATTCATTTCCTAAAGACCAGAAAAGAATTGCTGTATGGTTTTTAAAAGTTTCAAAATTACTCCTAGCCCTGTCAACAACAGCCTCCCGCCATTGCGGAATAGAACAAGGTACGCTGCACGATGGTTCAATCGCACCAAGTTTCTGGAATGTTCCATGACTTTCCATATTCGTTTCTGCCATTACATAAATACCAGCTTTATCACACAGGTAATACCACGGTATCTGATCCGGATAATGGCATGTGCGTACTGCATTGATATTATTTCTAATCATACAATCAATGTCTGCTGTCATTTCATCCATACTGATGCTTCTTCCTGTCTTTGCACTCCACTCATGACGGTTTACTCCGGTAATGACAAGACGTTTACCATTTAAATAGATTACCTTGTCAATCATTTCCAGTCTTCTGAAACCTATGTCATATGGAATTATCTCTAATATTTCTCCATCTTCGCCTCTAAGCTCTACATATGCGTGATACAGATATGGGCAGTAATTATCCCATGCCTTAACACTTCCAACCTCAGTATCTATCACTCCTACAAGACTTCCAGCTTTTTCCTCTAAGGTGATATTGTCCTCTGCCACCTGATTATTCTCTCTGTCTTTTAAAACCAAATGGGCAGATACTTTCTTTCCTTCTGGAGCAGATACTTTCATCTTTACCGATACCCTGCCGCTTATATTGTCCTTGTTTAGTGTTGGCTGAAACCATACATCTTCCAAATGCACCTCTGGCACTGCTTTTAAAGTTACATTTCTAAAAATTCCAAAAAATCGGAAAAAGTCCTGATCCTCCAAAAATGCTGCCGTACTCATTTTGTGAACCTGAACTGCCAGCACATTTCCTTTTTCTCTGATAAATGGTGTCAGATCAAATTCTGACGGTGTAAAACTATCCTCCGCATATCCTACAAACTGACCATTCAGCCACAGATACATCGCTTCTTCCACACCTTCAAAACAGATACGGATTTTCTTTTCACGCATTTGCTCACTCAAATCAAATCGTTTGATATAAGATCCGACAGGATTATACTCTGCCTCGGAAAACATTCCTGCCTCGTCCCCGGTACTCTCCATACTATACGCACCCCTGTGATATTCTTTTCCCTCCCACGGATACATCGTATTGATATAGCGTATTTTGTCATAGCCTGCCAGTTCGATATGCCCCGGAACCATAATCTTATCAAATGAAGATGCATCAAAATTTTCCTCATAGAAATTTTCCGGTCTGTCCATTACATTTTTGCTAAAAGCAAACTCCCATTGTCCATTTAATGACTGCATCAAAGGATTTTCTGATTTTTCCATATCTGCATAATCCATATAGTAACAATGGTCGCTGTGTGCGTCCAACTGGTTTACACGGAACACTTCCGGATTGTCTAACCATTTCATATCAGCGTTCATAATAATTCTCCTTTTTTTCTTATTTTCTATATAGCCCCTAAAGTCAAACTCCAGGGGCTATTTTCATTACTGATTCTGCATATTTTCTTTTAATTTCATATTTGCACTCTCTACATTAAGGAATGAAAGAATGACTGTAATAATAATGTCAAATATAAACGGAAGCCACAGATACATAAAATACATCATATTGATACAGCTATCCGGCTGAACCGCATTATCAAGGTTAATATATCCACTTATGTCAAGCAGCCAGCCTGAAAGTGCAACACCAATACCTCCACCGAGCTTTACACCTAATGAAGTACAGGAGAACATGGAACCGTCAATCCGCTTTCCACTCTTTAAATAAGTATGTTCTGAACACTGTGCAATTACTGCACTCATGTCTCCCTGCCACGGTCCTTCTCCGAGGGATGTAAGAACTGTAAATAACAGCATCAGCGGAACACTTCCCAGATAACCTGCCACTGCAACCATCAAACGGCATACTGTAGCAAGCATATAACTATACTTGTTTAACTTATACATTCCTTTCATTTTTGAAACCAGTGCAGGTGTAACGGCAAGTGCAATGATCAAAGGAATATTATTCGCCCATGAAAATACACCGAACAAATTCTTATTCAGCAATACATATGTCATAAAAAAGATTCCTACATTCACCATAGAAGCACGAAGCTGCTGAAGAATATAGATCACACAAATCATTGAAAAATATTTATTACTAAAGAGAAGTTTTATTGTCTGCTTAAAAGAAAGTTTGTCATCTTCCTCTCCTGCCACACTGTCATCTTTTAATTCTTCATCTGACAGCTCTTTTACCGAAAATACAGCAAGTGTATTGGTAATAATACCTATAATACAGTAAATAAATGCGATAGTTCTCCATGCGGCTGCACCGCCACCAAACATTTCTACTGCACCAACAGTAACAGACTGGATGACCAGATTTGTACCAAATGAGAACATGAAACGGAAAGACCCCATCTGAACACGCTCTTTACTGTTTTTTGTTACCAGTGATGTCAACGCTGCATACGCAATATTATTAGCAGTATAAAACACAGCATTAAGTAATGTATATGCTATAAAAAACCATGCATACTGTGCTGTTTTTCCAAGACTGGTCGGAATTGCAAATACACCAAACAGTGTGACAGCACAGCCAAAGAATCCATAGAACATCCACGGTCTTGCTTTTCCCATCCTACTCTTTGTACGGTCAATCATTGTACCGAAAAATATATCCGTAACTCCATCAAATAATTTTGATACCGCTATCAATGTACCTACTATGCCCGAATTTAACCCAACTGTATTTGTCAGATAAATCATGACAAATGATGATAAAAAAGCATATACTACATTTCCTGCAATATCTCCCGTTCCGTAACCTACTTTGTTATACCATTTCAGGTATGTTTTTTCTTCCATGAGAATTTCTCCTTCCACAAGTACTTTTCCTTTTGCTTTGTTTTGCCCCACAGCTTTATTATGGTTAGTATATAAAAAATAAGTACAAAATGACATATCATAAATTGGACAAAATATGCACAAAATGATAAAATTAATGAACATAAGGATTATATTGGACAGATTTTTAGCCATTTTTGACATACACTTTTTTATATTTCAATACAAGGAGGCACACATGTACACAAATAATGCATATCTCAATCACTCAACGATTGATAGAAAAGATAAATCCAAGCCGCTTGTTGTAACTATGTGTGGAACCTATAAGTTATACACGCATCCTAAACTACCTACCTGGAGACCTCGTGGCAGACTCGATTTTCAGTTAATTTATATTGCTGCCGGAAAAGCGCATTTCCACTTTGGCCGCAATAGTGAAGATGAAACTATTGTTCATGCCGGACATATGATTTTATATCGTCCAAAGGAGCCTCAAAAATATGAATATTATGCAGAAGATCAAACTGAAGTCTACTGGGTTCATTTTACAGGCAGTGATGTAACAAATATATTACGCTCTTATGGATTGACCGATGACAAAAAGGTATTTTACTGTGGATCTGGTCCCTCCTATCAGAATCTTTTTCGTGCAATGATAAATGAATTACAGATGTGTAAGGATAGTTATCAGGAAATGCTTGAAATGTATTTAAGACAGATATTTATAAAACTGCAACGACACTTTAATAACAGCATAAGGATAGATAATTCCCGTGCTGCTGAAACTATTGACATGGCTATTGCCTATTTTAATGAACATTATAGCGAATCAATCAGTATTGAAGAATACGCCCAAAAAATTCATGTAAGCACAAGCTGGTTTATACGCAACTTCAAACTTTATGCCGGCTCTACACCCATGCATTTCATTTTGCAAAAACGCATTTGTAATGCAGAAGCCCTGCTCTTGAATACGGAATATAACATAAATGAAATTGCACAAATTGTTGGTTATGATAATGCTTTATATTTCAGCCGCATATTCAAAAAGATAAAAGGCATATCTCCCTCAGAATATCGTAAAAATATATAAAAAACTGCAATGGGAAGAGAATTTACACACGCTCTGCCCATTGCAATTTTTGTCCAATTATTTTTTTATTTTGGCAAGTAATATACCCTTTCATGTTTTATAATGACAGCGTAAACAAAAAGGAGATGAACATCTATGAGAAACAAATTCCACAACTTTATTGAAAACTTACTTAGCTTTTATGCAGACTTTTTCACGCACAGATTTTACCCTATGTAATGTACAGTTGTCCCACAAACATATCTTACAGAACATTATGGTAACGCATGTATGAAAAAGCACAAATGAAAGCAGCTTTTCTGACCGGTTAAAATTAGGGTGGAAATTTCTTATTTTAACTTGTACTAAATCTTGACATTGGATTATTTTTTAATACTTAAACTCTTCATACAATACTTTATCCAAATTATGTTCCGATAAAAAGGAAAATATTATATTGCAAAACAACTTCACCTTATTCTCCTCCACCACATAGCTTAAAGAATTAAAAACTCCTTTTTCTCCCTCAACCTCATACTTTATCTTTCTTTCCTGAATTTCATCTTCAAATCCGTACATCCCCATTGGAATAACAACATTATACCCTTTATAATTAACATAAACTCTACATTTATTTTCTTCATATTAAACTTTCAATGAACATAAGTCGTTTTCCCAAATATCAAATTTTTCTTTCTTTTGGATTCTCCACATTTCATTTTCTCCATTTGTTATACACCACTGTATCATTAGATAACTTTATTTTCCATTAATGCTTTTTCTATTCGCTGCACCTTTTTCGCATCATCCAGAGTTTTCCACGCATGATGTGTCACATTGGGCATCTCCACACAAATAATTTTTTCCGGCTCAGCCATTAAATCTTCAAAATCATCCGCGGCGCAATAGATGCATTTTTTATGGTTCATTGCAAAGTCAATCTCACCTTCCTGTATCCTGTCACAAGTCATGCCAAATATATGATTAATTATATTTTGCAATTTTTCTTCTGAAAATTCTTTTTGATGCAAATTTAAAATAGATTTCACTTTATCAATAAAATCATTATAAACATCATCTTTCAACAAATTAATATATGCATAACTCATACCGTTATGAAATAGCACTAATCTCTCACCATATGAAAAATCTGATAAATAATAAAATTCATTAATTTTTCCACAATTCGTGCATCTAGCAGCCTCTCTTCTTACTTTTATTTTCATATTCATCCTATAATATATTTTTTATCTTTATCACCAATTTGCTCGATACTTTTCATTTAAAACAGAATCCATATGATTATCAACCAAAAAGAAATATATTTCATCTAAAAACTTTTCTTTATCCTCTTTTTTAATAACAAAATGTTTATCAAATCGGTCGTTGCCTTCCATACGAACATCTTCTATTGATGCCAACTTTAAATCTTCTCCAAACTCCCATACCAACATAGGTATTGTCAAATTAAATCCCTTATAGTTGATATATATTTCATCATTCTCCATCAATTCAAAAACTTTTATCTTTAAATCAATGTCTCTGTTTACATATATCACATAATTCTCTTCCGTTAATTTATCCCACAACATATAAAACGCCTTTTATATCCTCTAATCCCGATTACATACTATTGCTTTTATAGTGAACCAAATCATATGGATAATACGGTACATCTTTCAAATTGCTGTCATCTAAATTTAATATTTTTGCAATAGCTCCTGCTTCAAAACTCCAGTAACCGTAATACAATTTTTCTTTTGCTTTATGAATATCGTACCATCCCATATTTTTATGTCCCACATACCAATATTTTTCTAAATATTCTTTTAATTTTTCAACTGCTTTTTCTTTATTTGCAACAATATCCGTCAACTTATCATAAGGGAAGCCATAAGAATAGTCTCCTTTCAGTTGTCCTATGTTTCCATTCATTTTGTAATTAACAAAAAATTCCAACAAAGCATCTTTCCGATTATATTGAGTTACCAAATCCGACAATATACCAAACTTTTCTCTACTTACATCAAATAAAATTGCAAGTGCCATCATCCACAGCATATCAATATAGCTGGAATTACCATTCCAATACAATGGCATATCATTTAATAACTGCATAAAATCATTTTCTAATTTTTCTATATCTTCACCGGCAGAATATCTTGCAATAAGTAATTCAAATTGTATCGCATCTATTTTTCTTTTTACAGAATAAATTCTATCTTCTCTTACCTCATTATTTTTTAATTTATTTTGAAATTTTCTTATTCGCTCTGTCTCTTCCAGAATATATTCTGCAAAATATTGTTCATTCATTACTGTATCACGCAATGTCTGTTTCTCCTTAGTAGTGCTTCTTTCATATCATCGCCAACGATGCGCTTTTAAGAATTTATCCAGAATTCTTAACTTCAGTTCTCTTTCTAATTCTTTAAAAAAGACAGCAAAATCAGCTTCTTCCCACCATTGTTGTGAGTTACTTAATGCCACTGTTCTTTCTCCATATAAAATGCAGCATCCAAATCTTCCTCTTTCATAGTTCAACCTTATTGGAAAATAATCATATGCTGTAAATTCCACGCTGAATGCTCGGTTATTCACATCATCATATACGTCCGAAATGCAAAAATCTTTAACCTTATCCCCCATTTTTTCTTTTGCCATTTTAGTAAAATTAATTGCCATTGTTTGTGTCTCATTAAATTCCATACCAATACCCTCCGTATTATTATCTACCAGCTACTTCTTTTGTGCTTATTATTTATGCTCTCTTATCATTGAATTAATGCCATTAAAAAAAGCATCCCGAACAATTTCTGTATAATTTTTGTAATTAGGATTATTTTTCATGAGCAAATCAAGCACTTCTTTAAGTTTTCCCTCTACAATAATTGTTATTCCCTGTACTTTCTCACCTGTTTTATCATTCTCGAATTCTTCATTTAAAATTGTAACTGTATTATTATCCATTCCTACTCTCCTATCAAATTTTTACCGTTTTCATCCATCCAATATCTCTGTTTTTCTGGTATTTCTTCTGTAAAATCCTGATACTTTCCTATCCAGCCATCTGGAACAAACGCTTCAAAAGATTCCGGTTCAGCATAATACGATATAAATACCCGATTTTCAAAATCTATTAAAATAGATGGATTATATGCTAATTTATCATTATAATCAGATTCCTTCATTAACATTTTCTTTAATTCTTCGGCTGTAATTTTATATTCTTTTATATGATCCAAAAATTGTGTTTTCGACAATTCATTTACTACTTTTATGCCAAATCTGGAATCATCATCAAAAGTATCATTATAGCCTTTCTTACGATATGCTTCTTCTAGCTTAGGATAATCTAAAAAGCAATACTCTTTGTCTAAAATATACCACTCTACACAGCCGCACGATTTTATTGCTACTATAATATTTTCTGCATATATTGGTTTCATAATATATTGTCTCGAATCATTTACTAATTTTACTTTTTGTAATGAACCAAATCGTATGGATAATATGGCACATTCTTCAAATTACTGTCATCTAAATTTAATATTTTTGCAATAGCTCCTGCTTCAAAACTCCAGTAACCATAATATATATTCTGGTCACTTTTATGAGCCTCATAACACTCGTATTCTTTATTATACCAGTCTTCTTTCAAATATTTCTCCAATAACTCTGATTTATCTCTTTCTTTAACTAACTCTTTCATTATTTGAAATCTGTCTGGAAATAAAAGTGGTAAATTAGGTTGTTTTTCCCCCATCAGAAAAAGCAACAACCAGTCCTTTACCGCTTTTTCTTTCAGTTTTCTTTTTGTTAATGTAATCAGTTTTTGCTCTATTTCAAATAGGACTGCAAGTGATATCATCTTTAAATTCTCATTATATGCAACCGGTGAAAAGAAGGACATTATCCACTCTTCATATATTTCCATAAAATCACTTCTTAAACAAGCTATGTTATCTCCCTTAGAATACCTTGCTATTATAATTCCAAGTTTAATACGAAAAATTCCCTGTTTTACTGGTACTAATCTTTCTGGTCTAACTTCTCCGTCATTTACTTTTTTTGTTAATTTTAAAATTCTAGCTGTATCTTCTGCTATGAATTCATCAAAATATTTTTCACTTTTAATACTATCTCTCATTCTCTTGGTCTCCTTTAATCTATTGCTGTCACATCTAACACACCATTTTTATCAATATGGATTAGTTGTTTTCCATATCCCTCAACTAAAATATCATCATACATTTCCTTCCCTACTGCTTTTAAAAGTCTATTACTTCCATATATCCAATCATCGCTCATTTGTGGTCCATCTAATGTATTTCCTAATCTTGAGCTTCCATACTTTGCTTCTCCAATTACATAAGGCGGATGACCATTTGGATTGTAATATACACCATCAATTCCCTGATGATTTGGTGCATTTAAATCAGTCACTCTATCAAGACTTATCCTCTCATATCCTTGACTTTCAAAATATGCATCCATTTTCATTTCTCCATAATTACCTTTTTGAATATTATTGCTTAATTGAATTTCTCCATTCTCTACCCCTTTTATTATATCATCTACAGAGAAATTACTACTTTCAACCATTCCCTGCTTCATCAAATCAGTAAACGATTTCTGTTTAAATTTCACATCCAGTTTATCCATCCCATGTGAAGTAAGTCCGCTGGCCAGCATTCCTGCCATCATTCCCACAGTCTGGTTCCCCGATAAATCTGTTGTCAACTTCGAGACACCCTCGCCCGCCAATGTTGAAAGTCCTTCTTTGGCAATTATCGTTGAACCGCTTCGAAAAGTAAGTTTTCCTACTGTCGAAGCTTTCCCAATTGGAATAAAGGCTGATGCTGCGAAAGAAAATACACCCTCCGTAAAATAATACGCGTCTTCATTTCCCTGAAAGACTACTTCTTTTAGCTGATTCACAGCCGTACTGTCAAGATCACTAATACTTCCATAATAAACATCCTGTGCCCCTTCGGCTGTATCTGTAATTCCAAAAACGGTTGTTCCGCTTCCAATCATTGTACCTGCGGCTACCACTGCCGGAGTTGCTGCTCCAAGCGATGCTGCAATACATGCTACACCAACTACAACCAGTACAATTCCGCCGATTGCTTTTATAACACCTTGCACTTCCCGTTCTTCTGCCGCATCTTTTAGCTGCTGTTCTACATCCCATATTGCATCATAAGTTTCCTGATTAACTGTATGCTGCTGATAAAAATATTCACTCAGATATGCCAGTGTATACACATCGATGTCAGCATAAAAACTATTGCTTGTATAAGTAGTGATTGCTGTTTTACTGGTTCCTATTTTTCCAAGGCAGTTTTTTATACTGTCAACCATGAGATCTACTGTATTTTCAATAATTGTTACCATAGTACTTTCCTGTGTCTGAATTGTCTCAATAAAATTCAAAAGTTCCTGATCCAGTTGTTCATGCAGTTCTATTATACCATTTGTTCCCGGTGTATTCACGTCTGAAATATCCGAGATATTGGATACCGCCTGCTGTACACTCTGAGCATAAGATTCCGCATCCGCTGAATTCGTAGCCAGTTTTGTGCGAAACTCCCGGATTGCTTCCTCATCCAGTCTAAAGTTCGTCGAACCATCTATCTCATTATAACATGCCTTATGATAAGCAATATCATCTAGCATATTTTGCGTTGCCACCTTTAAACAGGATATCATAGTAATATGTACATCATATAAATAATTTTTTGCTGCTGTTGCCGTCTCTCCTATAAACTGGTCACTCTGAATAAACTGATTTATACTTCTTTCACACGTTTCCAACTTACTTATCAAGCCTTCCAGCTTTGACTTATACTCCCATAACAGATTATTTATATCTGTATATTTGATTACAAACCCTTCCATTCTTCTCCCCCATCCTTCTATGGATATTCCAGTAAATCTAACAATGTATTACTTTCCTTTAACTGATTACTCTGCTCTCTGTCCCGTTCTATCCAGGAATTTGATATTTCAGATATATTACATATATCTGAAATCAATATCTGTTCATAAGCACTTACTATATTTGCAAGACTCTCATAACTGCTTAAAAACTTCTCTAATGCTTCTGATTTTCCACTAATATCTGTTGTTGTTGCCTCCAGTGAAAGACCACATGCATCCATATATATTTTTCCGATATCTGATTCCGTGGCTATCTCATCTAAAATAGTTATCATCTGTTCCACTCCTGTTTTAAACATTCCTGCTAATTAAAAAAGTTTCGAATTTTTGTACATAAATCATCCCATGCATTTACCAGTTTCGAAAGTGCTCCATATTTCTCATTCTGTTTTTCCTTTAAAGCATTAATCTCCCAGTTGATTTCATCTTCTACACTGTCAATACCGGAAATATATCCATCATAGTCTGTTTTCAATCCGCCACTCTCACAGATTTCATAAAAATACTGTGCCTTATTTCCCGTCCATAATGATTCATAGAAAGTCGGCATATTACTATGAATATTTTTTATATCCTCCAACGCTTCCTTTGCATCATCCAGGGTATTATAAGCAGACCGAAGTCTCTCAAGCTCAGCTTCTATATCATTAATTTCGCTCTTGTATGATTCCTGTTTTTTCTCATTTGCACTTTTCTGTGATTTTAAACTTTGATATTTGGAATTGTCATATTTTTTAGCCATATTAATTCCTCATACTCTGCTTCAGTCTTCGAACATCTGCCCGCTCTACATCAAGACTCTCCATTGCTTTTTGAATATTATCAACCATTATTCTCTCATCATCATCCGTATACCCCTTAAATACTACCTTGTTAATATCAGATGCCTGAAAATACATTAACCGGTCCCCCATCATTCCTTCCGGATAAGTACATGCTCCATAATCAAAAAGTTTGTAATCTCCATTTATCTTTAGCTGTAGTCCTCTTGCTACGATTACATACTTTTTTACACCTCCATGCACAATAACAACACTTCCTAACGGCAGATAGTCCACTCTCTCTTCCATTTTGCCACCTCATATGCATACTTATTCTATTTTTATTGCCTCATATCATTTGGGATTATCACCGGAGAATTCCGGAATCTATGAATTGTACTATCTAATCATTTCATCTCATTTTTCATAGCTCACTACTCCCGCTGATTCTTCAGCAACTACCTATCAGATTAACCATTTTACATTTCTTTGTCAATTGTCATTTTTATTCAAATTATGTTTCCGTTTTTGTATATATTATATAAACGCTGACTGTGCCTGCAGTGCCTGTTACTGGCAGCTTCTTACAGATGCCCGGCAACAAAAATTTCAGCCCCATGTGTTCCAATCGAAACACATGAGGCTGTTTTGGGTTGCTCTTAAATATTCTTCACGGTTGCAATATCTACCAGAGTAAGCTCTGACTGAGCATTCTCCAAGCTGGTTGCCAGTGCGTTGGCTGTATCCATTGCTGTGATACAGTATACGCCGGTCTCAATTGCATTACGACGAATCAGGAATCCGTCACGGTTCTTATCACCATTTCCCTGGGTAGGAGTGTCGATGACAAGGTCAATCTTATGTCCTAAGATTAAGTCCATAACGTTTGGTGACTCCTGGGTAATCTTATTGACACGCAGTGCATCTACGCCATGCTCCTGTAAATATTTTGCAGTACTTCTAGTTGCATAAATCTTGTAACCTAAGGCTGCAAAACGTTTTGCTACGCCGACTGCTTCCGGCTTGTCTGCATCTTTTACAGTCATAATCATCTGCTTATATTTCGGAAGCTGAACTCCTGCTCCTAAGAAAGCTTTGTATAAAGCTTCATCAAAGGTCTTGGCAATTCCCAAACATTCTCCGGTGGACTTCATTTCCGGTCCAAGGCTGATTTCTGCTCCACGCAGTTTCTCGAAGGAGAATACCGGCATCTTGATTGCGATATAATCTGCGGTTGGTGCAAGTCCCGGTGTGTAACCCATTCCCTTGATGGTATTTCCAATGATAACCTTGGTCGCCAGGTCTACGATTGGAATACCGGTAACTTTACTGATATATGGTACCGTTCTTGAAGAACGTGGATTTACTTCGATGACATATACCTGCTCGTCCATTACGATAAACTGGATATTAATCAGTCCTACTACATGTAATGCCTGAGCTAAACGCTTGGTATATTCTACCAGCATTTCTCTTACTTCATCACTGATGGTCGGTGCCGGATATACGGAAATACTGTCTCCGGAATGTACTCCGGTACGCTCGATATGCTCCATGATACCAGGAATTAAAATATCTGTACCATCGCATACGGCATCTACTTCGATTTCCTTACCCATCAGGTATTTATCAACCAGAATCGGGTGATCCTGTGCAATACGGTTGATGATTCCGATAAATTCTTCAATCTCTTCATCATTGTATGCAATCTTCATACCCTGTCCACCTAATACATAGGAAGGACGAACCAGTACCGGGTAACCCAGACGGTGTGCAACTTCTTTGGCTTCCTCTGCAGTAAATACAGTTCCACCTGCTGCTCTTGGGATTCCGGTCTTCTCTAAGATTTCATCGAAGAGCTCTCTGTCCTCGGCAGCATCTACATCTTCTGCCTTGGTTCCAAGAATCTTGACACCCATCTTCATTAAGCTCTCTGTCAGCTTGATTGCGGTCTGTCCACCGAACTGAACTACAGCTCCGTCCGGTTTTTCTAATTTTACAATTGCCTCAACATCTTCCGGTGTCAGCGGCTCGAAATACAGTTTATCTGCAATATCAAAGTCTGTTGATACGGTCTCCGGGTTGTTATTTACGATAACGGTCTCCCAGCCTTCCTTGGCAAATGCCCAGGTGCTGTGTACAGAACAGTAGTCGAACTCGATACCCTGTCCGATACGGATTGGACCGGAACCTAATACCAGAACTTTCTTCTTTGGTGTTGTCTCTGCTGCTTCATTCTCGCTGCCAAATACAGAATAGTAATATGGAGTGGATGCTTCAAACTCTGCGGCACAGGTATCAACCATCTTAAAGGCTGCTACGATACCATTTTCGTAACGCATGTCATGAATTTCTTTTTCACTCTTTCCGGTAAGGTCTGCAATGACTTTATCCGGGAATTCCATACGTTTTGCTTCTTTTAAAAGCTCTACGGTAAGTGGTTTTGTCTTTAAATCCTGCTCCATCTCAACTAAGATAGCCAGTTTGTCAATAAACCATTTATCAATCTTTGTAATCTCATGAATTTTATCATAAGATAAGCCACGGCGCAGTGCTTCTGCAATAACCCAGATTCTGCGGTCATCTACTACATGTAACTGCTCCTGTAATTCCTCATCAGAAAGCTTGCTGAAGTCATAGGATAAAAGACTGTCTACATGCTGCTCTAAGGAACGGATTGCTTTCATCAGGGCACCTTCAAAGTTATTGCAGATACTCATAACTTCTCCGGTTGCTTTCATCTGTGTTGTTAACGTACGTTTTGCAGTGATGAATTTATCAAATGGAAGTCTTGGGATTTTTACTACGCAGTAGTCTAACATCGGCTCAAAACTTGCATATGTCTTTCCGGTAATTGCATTCTTGATTTCATCTAAGGTATAGCCCAGTGCAATCTTTGCAGCAACTTTTGCAATCGGATATCCGGTTGCTTTGGATGCTAATGCAGAAGAACGGGATACACGAGGATTAACCTCGATAACACAATATTCGAAGGTTTCCGGATGCAGTGCGTACTGTACGTTACATCCACCGGTAATATTTAATTCGGAAATGATATTAAGTGCAGAAGTACGCAGCATCTGGTACTCTTTATCACCTAATGTCTGGGAAGGTGCTACTACGATAGAGTCTCCGGTATGTACACCAACCGGGTCAATGTTTTCCATATTACATACAGTAATACAGTTTCCATTGGCATCACGCATTACTTCGTACTCGATTTCTTTCCAGCCTGCGATACAACGTTCTACCAGTACTTCTCCGACACGGCTCAGACGAAGTCCGTTGGATAAGATGTCGATAAGCTCTGTCTCATTATGTGCGATTCCGCCGCCGCTTCCTCCTAAGGTATAAGCAGGACGAAGTACAACCGGATATCCGATGGTATTGGTAAATTTGATACCATCTTCTACATTGTGTACTACCTGGGATGGTGCACATGGCTCACCGATTTTTTCCATGGTATCTTTAAATGCCTGACGATCCTCAGCCTTAAAAATTGTCTCAGCAGTTGTACCAATCAGTTTGACACCATGTTTCTCTAAGAATCCGGATTCTGCTAACTCCATACCAAGGTTAAGACCTGCCTGTCCACCTAAGGTAGGAAGGACGCTGTCCGGTTTTTCTTTTATGATAATCTGCTCTAATACTTTTGCAGTCAATGGCTCGATGTAAACTTCATCTGCAATATCCTTATCTGTCATAATGGTAGCAGGATTGGAATTTACCAGAACAACTTCGATTCCTTCTTCTTTTAAAGAACGACATGCCTGTGTTCCTGCATAGTCAAACTCTGCAGCCTGTCCAATGACAATCGGACCTGAACCAATTACTAATACTTTTTTAATATCTTTATTCTTAGGCATTATTTCGTTCCTCCCATCATCTCAATAAAACGGTCAAAAAGGTAAGCAGAATCCTGTGGTCCCGGACATGCTTCCGGATGGAACTGTACGGTAAAAATGTTCTTTCCGACATACTCTAATCCTTCGTTGGTTCCATCGTTTACATTTACAAATGCCGGTTTTGCAATTTTCTCATCCAGTGTATTGGTATCTACTGCATAACCATGGTTCTGGCTGGAAATGTATACACGGTTGGTCTTTAAATCCTTAACCGGATGATTTCCTCCACGATGACCATATTTCAAATGATATGTGTCTGCACCGGTTGCAAGTGCCATCAGCTGATGTCCCAAGCAGATTGCAAAAATCGGTGTGTCGGATTCATATAATTTGCGAATCTCTGCAATAATCTCCTTGCACTCCTTCGGGTCTCCAGGTCCATTACTTAACATGATTCCGTCCGGATTCGTGCTTAAAATTTCTTCCGCTGTGGTGTGTGCCGGATAAACGGTAACTTCACAGCCTCTTTTATTTAATGACTGGGCGATGTTTCTCTTAGCACCAAGGTCTAACAGTGCTACTTTTTTGCCCTTTCCAGGCAATACGCTTTTCTCTTCACAGGTTACTTTATCTACCACATTTCCTGTGGTGTAAGCCTTTAATTTTGGAATAATCTCATCCAGATTGTAATTTTCATCTGTTGTAATCATTCCATTCATTGTTCCCTTTTCACGTAAGAGCTTGGTTAATGCTCTGGTATCAATTCCTGCAATTCCCGGTATATCGTATTTTTTCAGAAAATCCTGAATGGTTCCTTCACACCGGAAATTACTTGGCATTCTGGATAATTCTCTTACGATATATCCATCTACCCATGGACGTCCTGACTCCATATCCGGTGTAATTCCATAATTTCCAATCAAAGGATATGTCATTACTACCGCCTGTCCTGCATAAGATGGATCTGTCAGTACCTCTAAATACCCTGTCATCGACGTATTAAATACGATTTCACTGATGACTTCCCGTGTTGAACCGATGCTGGTTCCGGTAAATACATTGCCATCTTCCAATATAAGAAAAGCTTTCATTTGTTCACCCTGTCCTTTCTATTCTTCCGATACCTGCGCAAAAAAAAAGAGTCAGTCATCTCTTTTTCCTTCCTTTTGCATAAAAAATGCACCAAACCTGCACAGTCTACCTAAATTGTAAAAATTCTACCATATCGGGAAGGTTTTTTCAACCTTTTTCGCAAAACAAATAGTCACTAAGTTTGATGCATATTTATCCATTTTTTATGCATTTTTTCTTTTTCTTTTATTTGAGTTTACATAAATATATTTTCTGAGAATACTATTTCAATAACTTTTTCAGGAGTGGCAGACGTTTCCCATAAGGTGGATAGCGGAATGGAATGTCCAGCCAGTTGCCCTTTTCCATGATGCTCTTTTCCCGGCTGAAGGTCTCATAGCTATGCTTTCCGTGGTACGCTCCCATGCCGCTGTTTCCTGCTCCGCCAAAGGGAAGCTTCTCATTGGACAAATGAATAATGGTATCATTGATGCAGCCGCCGCCAAAGTTCACCTTGGAAATCACCGTTTTCTTTACCCTGCTGTTTCTTGTAAAAAGATACAGTGCCAGTGGCTTCTCTTTCTTCTGCAATATCCGGATTACTTCTGCCAAATCTGAATATGCAAATACCGGAAGAACCGGTCCAAAAATTTCTTCCTGCATTACCTTACTTCTTCCTGTAAGTCCGGCAAGAAGCGTCGGCTCTATTTTCAGCGTATCCGCATCCATTCTGCCACCGGTTATGATTTCACCATCCTGCTCTAAAAGCATTTTCTTAAGACGATTGAAATGTTTTTCATTGATAATCTTTGGATATTCCGGATTCAAAAGAGGCTCATCACGATACATTTTCCGGATGTAGTGCTTCATTTTGCGAAGCAATGGTTCTTTTACTTCCTCCTGTACCAGCACATAATCCGGCGCCACGCAGGTCTGTCCGGCATTTAGAAATTTGCCCCAGACAATTCTTCTTGCCGCCCGCTTAATGTCCGCAGTTTTATCCACAATGCAGGGACTCTTGCCGCCCAGTTCCAGTGTAACCGGTGTCAGATGTTTTGCTGCCGCTTCCATCACTACGCTTCCCACCGCAGGACTTCCGGTGAAAAAGATGTAATCAAAACGTTCTTTTAAAACAGCTTCATTTACTGCTCTTCCTCCAAGAAGCACTGCCACATATTTCTCATCAAAGATTTCCCGTAACAGCTTAGATAGCACTTTCGCCGAATGCACAGCATATTCCGAAGGCTTTACTACAGTACAGTTACCTGCTGCTATGGCACCAATCAATGGAATTAACATCAGCTGCACCGGATAGTTCCACGGTGACATAATAAGTACGCTGCCATAAGGTTCTCTGTAAATTGTGCTGACAGACGGAAAATGCACGATTGGCGTGCCTACCCGCTTCGGTTTGTCCCACTGTTTCAAATGAGCTATCGTATCAGCTAATTCCCTTCGCACAATTCCAACCTCTGTCTCATAGCCTTCAAAGGGTGCTTTCGCCAGATCCTTCTGCAGTGCCAGTAACAGTTCCTTTTCATGCCTGATTACTGCTTCTTCCAGCCGCTTTAGCATGGCAATGCGAAAGGCGAGCTTCTTTGTCTCTCCTGTATAAAAATATTTATGCTGTGCTTCTAAGATTTCCTCTATTTCTGACATTTGTTTCTCCCTGCCGGTTAATCCTGTTTCTTCTATAAATAATATCTTCTATATTATATAACATTCCTGGGCTGTCGTATACACTTTCTGACAAACTGGAAAGGACTTGAACTTGAAAGGAAGCCGCATCTCTGCAGCTTCCTTTCTGGTTTGTTAATGAATATCTTTTTTCTATAGGAGTACGATTATTTCACATTAAATGCTTTCATTCCTGGATATACCGCGCTGTCACCTAATTCCTCTTCAATGCGGAGTAACTGATTGCGGTATATTCTGTACCAGCCTTTGGAAGCTTATAGTATCCTTTTCCTTTTTCACTCTTCCACCCGGAAGAATATTTCTTCCGGTGAATATGGATATTGCCGTCTCCATATTCCAAAGGAGTCCCTATGATTCACGTGAAGTTAGTCATTACTAACTTCGTTTATTGTATACTAACTAAACAAAAAGTGCAATGGGCTTGGCGATTCGTTTTTCTCATTAAATTTTTACTGTGGCGGGTTACATCTTGAGCATGGTGTCAAACCCATGTTCTTCGCCTCTGACAGAGTCACCTCATGGTCACTCTTTTTCAAATACGAGCAGCCTGCCGAATGATATTTTGAACCGGTGTCTGTAATATGTACCATAACGGAACTGCTGTCACTATTTGAACTGCCGGATGCATCTGCAGCTATACCTGCATCACTGCTGCCTGATAGTGTAGTGCTGTCTGCTGTGGAATTATTTGTTGTACTATCACTACTTCCGGTCGGTTCTCCTGCTTTCCAGCTTTCTGATGGGGAGCAGTTCCAGGTGATATCATTTCCATCTGACGTGGCTACAATCGTACCCTGTTCATCGGTACGGAACACGGATATGCCGGCTGCCCGCAGACGGTTCAGCACCTCTGCATGAGGATGTCCGTATTTATTGCCTTCACCGGCACTGATTACCACATAAGTCGGTGATACCTTATCCAAAAAAGCCTGACTTGTGGCTGTCTTGCTTCCATGATGCGCTGCCGCATAGACATCTGCCGAAATATCAAGTCCATTATTTAAAATGTCCTCTTCCGCTTTTTCTTCTGCATCTCCGGTGAAGAGGAAGCGGTTGTTGCCATTCTGCACCAGCACACCCACCGACCAGTCATTCATGTCATTTCCATAGTCTGCATTCGGTGCCACGATGGTAAAAGTTGCTCCGCCCAAAGTATAAGTCTCTCCAACTACCGGATAAGTAGTCTGATAGCCCTTGGACTTCATTGCCTGCACCACATCATCATAGGTTCTGGTGTCATTTGCCACATCCGGCATGATAATTGTATCGCAGTCAAATTTATAAATTACTACATCCAGTCCGCCAATATGGTCTGCATCCGGGTGCGTTCCTATGACATAATCCAGTTTCTCTGCGCCCTGGCTCATAAGATAGGACTGTACCGTTGTTCCTTTGTCATTATTGCCGGCATCTATCAGCATGTAATGACCATCACAAGCTATCAAGGCAGCATCACCCTGCCCTACATCTATGAAATGCACCTGCATCTGTCCGGCGGAACTGCCATCTGTCTTATAGGTATTACTGATGACTCCCTCGGTAACAAAATCCTCCGTATCACCACCAGGCTCTGTATTGCTTTCTGTCTCTGTTTCAGTCTGTGTTTCCGTGGCAACGGAACTTTCCCTGTCAGGCTTTTCTTTCTTATTATCCGAATAATTGCCGATTGCTCCGGCTATCATCAATACGAAAATAATAACTGCAATCCATAATTTCTTGTTTCCGGATTTCGATTTCATTTTCCTAACTCCTCCGTTTTTCTTAAAATTTCTTTTCTATTATAATACATTTGGCAAGAAAAAACAGACGTAAGGGGGACGTCTGTTTGGATCCTAAATTTTTAAATTCTGCGAGTAGTAAACAAGTATACTCGGGCAACTTATACTCCGCAAAGTATATATTTATATGTATTTCCGATTTTTTTAATAATTCCCTTATTGGTAAGTGACTGTAATATAGAACAAATATCATCTTCTTTTATGGTACACATATCACAAGCGTCTCTATATTTGCATGTCTAACATTATTTGTCGGAGAACTTTTGCATTTTCACTTTCTGCCAACAGCATTGCCATATTAAGAAAAGCCTTAAAATCAAATATTGCTATTTGAGGTGTTCTATTGCTAATGTTCCCGACATTTATGTCGGGAACATCCTGAGCTATTACACAATCCATGAATTCTTTAAGTTTTTTCCCTTTAAAATCTCATATCCATTTGCAGTAATTTCATCAGAATTGTCGCTAACATATCTCTCAATTGTTCTCACATCTACGTTAAAATATGTAGCCACCATTGATTTTGTAAATCTTAATCGTCCATCAAATATAATACCCTGAATACCTGTCTGATTTTGAATTTCATTAACAGCTAAATCATTATTCAAAATATTTTGTCTATTAATTTGAGAAGTTGTTAAATCTTTTGACATTCTCACACTTCCTTTGCTTTATATTTACAAATTACAAGAAAATCTTTTGGGCATTCCGGCTGTCCGCCTTTCTCAGATTTTGGCTTATTATAGTTCTCTCTTTCTATAATGCCATGCTTCTGCTTTATCTGTGCAATATACTTCTTTATCTCCTCATAAGTAGCCTGTCTACGCTCCGCTCCGCTTCGGTCCGTGCTGAGCAAATGTTCCCTGAACCTTTAGCGCCTCTCAGCTGCCGTTAAATCCATCTCGTCCATGTCAAGTCTCACATTCACATGCTACTTCACCTCATGGAGTTTCGACAACATGCACACTGTCTCAATATTTCCGGACCAAGGGAACATGTCCACGCAGCACATCCGCTCCACCTGATATCCTCTGGCGGTTAAAACCTCCAAGTCTCTTGCAAGACTGGTTGGCTTACAGGAAATATAAATCATGCGGTCTACGCCATAGCGGATAATTTTCTCCAATGCCTTTGGATGGATACCATCGCGCGGAGGGTCCAATACAATAAAATCCGGTTTTTCAGTAATATCATCCAATACCTTTAAGACATCGCCGGCTAAAAATTCGCAGTTTTCAAGACCATTTAATGCCGCATTTTCCTTTGCGGCTTCCACTGCCTCTTCTACTATTTCCACACCCACTACCTTTTTTGCGGCAGGTGCCAACATCTGTGCAATGGTTCCGGTTCCGCTGTATAAATCAAATACCACCTTGTCTGCCTTCTCGGTCAGCGTATCTCCGATATAGTCCCTTGCAGTCTGGTAAAGCACCTCTGCTCCAAGAGAGTTGGTCTGGAAGAAAGAAAATGGTGTGATTCTAAAACGAAGTCCTAAGAGTTCTTCGTAGAAATAATCTTTTCCATATAAAATCTCTGTTCCTTCATCCTTTACTACATCTGCTACACTGTCATTTTTCGTATGAAGAATTCCTGCAATGCTACCGTCTAAATCAAGTTTACATAATGCATCTTTCATTCCAGCCAACAATTCTTTTTCTGAAGATATTGCCTCTGTCAGACCATCCAGTATATGCTCTGCGCCTGCCGTTACAAGGTCAATCAGGATCTCTTTGGTCTTTACCGCTTTACGCACCAGTAAATGACGCAGATATCCGGTATGCCGCATTCTGTGATAATAGGAAATCTTTTTTTCTGCAAAATACTGCTGCACACAGCTTAATATCTTCCGATAATCTTCATCTACAATTTTACAGTCCGTTACCGAAACAATATCATAAAAGCTGCCACGCTTATGCATGCCAAGAGCAAGGGGGCCATCCTTATATTCATCCCCAAAAGTAAATTCCATCTTATTACGGAATCCGAATTCATTCGGACTTGCTTTTACGCCCTCAAAGCTGTAGGTTTCCGGGTCTACTACCGCATCCATCAGTTTCTTCACCTGCTGTCCTTTTAATGCAAGCTGAGCTTCATAGGATAAATTCTGATAAGTACAGCCTCCACAGATTCCAAAATGCGGGCATGGTGCTTCCGGCAGCTCATTTGGTGCTTTCTTCAAAACTTCCAGTAAGCGGCCTTCGCCTTTTCCCTTTCTTACCTTATTTACAGAAAAGGAAATCTCCTGTCCCGGTAATACGTTTTTTACGATTACCTGCTTTCCTTCTTCTACTTTTACAACTCCCTTATTCGGGAAATCCACATATGCAACAGTTCCCTGTAATACCTGACCTTTTTTCATACTTACCTCACACGAACAATTCTTTTCCAAAAACACATGTCATCCGCAGCGTTTCCGGCACACTCAGTAAAAGGGCTGCATGATATCACACAGCCCTTTACATCTTCACCTGTTAAATTATGCAAATGATAATGATTATTTCTCTTCCTCGTCATCCTCGTCAAAGAAATCATCTTCAAAATCATCATCGAAATCGTCTTCAAAATCCTCCAGATAATCTGGAGCAAAGAAACGATATAATCCATAAGCAGCTGCAGCAACTACTACAACAATACCAATGATTGCAAAAATTAAACCAGCTTTTGATTTTTTCTTCTCTTCCATTATTTCCTCTTTCTCCTTTTTATGCAATAATTCTGTTACTTTGTTCACATTTGCGGTTAATAAATTCTTTAATTCTTCCATTTTTTCCATTTCTGACCACTCCTTTTTATGCCAACAACAGTTTTTCATTTTCCTGCCACCTAGAACTCTTTTTATTAATTCATTATAGCATATGTTTCCCCAATCTACTAGAAAAAATTACAAATTCATAAAATTTTTATAACTTTTTCAATTTGGCAAAGGATGCAAACATCTTCTTCACACCTACACCGGAAAAATCAACGGTAACCTCATAATCCCTGCCGCCGTCAATAATCTGCTTTACGACTCCTTTGCCGAATTTCAGATGGGAAACGGTATCACCCACAGCATAGTCCAACGGCTTTTTCATTGCGGAATTGCCAAAGTTTCTTGCCTCCGGTACGCCAGTTCTGCGCAGTGCCATCGGCTTTGCCGAAAATGCATTTTTCGCCATCATACTTGGTTTCGGAATATCCGGCATTTTTTCCTTCTGGATGGTTCCCGCTAAAAGTTCCCGCGGAATCTCTTTTACGAAACGGGACACCTTATTATACTGTGTTTCTCCTCGTATCATACGCATTCTTGCGCAGGATATAGACAACCGCTCCTTGGCTCTTGTGATTCCCACATAGGCAAGACGACGTTCTTCTTCGATTTCCGCTGTTGGATTTTCCGCACAGATTGCACCGAATCCCGGAAACAGTCCGTCTTCCATTCCTGCCAGATAAACCTGTGGAAATTCAAGACCCTTCGCACTGTGCAGCGTCATCAGCACAACATAGTCCTGTGTCTCATCCACACTGTCAATATCTGCAACCAGTGCTACTTCCTCTAAGAATCCGCTTAAGGTCGGCTCTTCTTCGCTTTCCTCATAAGTAACCGCTTTGGAAATCAACTCATCGATATTTTCCATTCGCTGCTGTGCTTCCTCTGTATTTTCTGCTTCCAGCTCACGGACATAACCGGTTTCTTCAATGATTTCCTGCAAAAGCTCTGATACACTGATATACGGCAACTTGCTCCGCATACTCTGAATCAGCATTACAAACGGTCTGATTTTTGCAGATGCCCGTCCGATTGTGCCAATCTCTTCTGCCATTTTTAAGGCATTATAAAAGGTAAGACCGTTTTCATCGGCATAATCCTGCACCCTGCTTAATGTCGTTGCTCCAATTCCACGTTTTGGCACATTGATAATACGGCGTACCGCCAGATCATCCATGGCATTGTCAATGGTCTTAAGATAAGCCAGTAAATCCTTGATTTCTCTTCTGGAATAGAAGTTTACGCCTCCCACAATCTTATATGGTATGCTGGCTGTGATAAAACGTTCCTCGAAAAGTCGGGACTGGGCGTTGGTACGGTATAATACGGCACAGTCTCCGTAATGATACATGCCTTCCCGCACTTTGCTCCGGATATCTTTTGCTACATAGTCTGCTTCATCAAATCCGGTTTCAAACTGATGAAATGCAATTTTTTCGCCTTCCACATTCTCTGTCCAGAGGCGTTTTGCCTTTCGTCCCACATTATTTGCAATGACCCCATTGGCTGCATTTAAAATATTCTGGGTGGAACGGTAATTCTGCTCCAGCTTGATGGTGACTGCATTTGGAAATTCTTTTTCAAAATTCAATATATTATAAATGTTTGCTCCACGGAATTTGTAAATGGACTGGTCATCATCACCTACCACGCAGAGATTCTTATATTTGCCTGCCAGCAGTTTAATCAGCTGAAACTGTGCCGTATTGGTATCCTGATACTCGTCCACCATAATATAACGGAACCGCTCCTGATAATAATCCAGCACTTCCATATCTGACTGGAAAAGCTCTACGGTCTTTACAATCAAATCATCAAAATCCAGTGCATTATTTTTCCGTAACACCTGCTGATATTCCCGGTAAACGGCTGCTTCCTTCATTTTCCGGAAATCTCCCTGCGCCCGAAGGGCATATGCTTCCGGACTGATCAGCTCGTCCTTTGCAGAAGAAATGGCCGCAAGCAAACTTTTTTCCTTATACATCTTCGTATCAATTTCCAGACGCTTGCAGATATCCTTCATAATGGTCTTCTGGTCTTCTGTATCATATATGGTAAAGTTGGTTCCAAATCCGATATGGTCAATAAAACGGCGCAGAATTCTCACACAGGTAGAATGAAAGGTAGATACCCAGATATTTTCCGAGCCATAGCCCACCATGTCATCAATACGCTCCCGCATTTCGCCTGCAGCCTTATTGGTAAATGTAATCGCAAGGATATGATAGGGATTGACTCCCAGTTCCTCTATCAGATATACCGCCCGGTGGGTCAGCACACGGGTCTTTCCGCTGCCTGCGCCCGCCAGCAGCAGCACAGGTCCTTCTGTTGTAAATACACCTTTTTTCTGTTCTTCATTTAATGAATCGTATATACTCATAATGCTCCTTTACTCTCCTCAATACCACTCCGCTCAGTATACCATACTTCCTTAAGGGATGGGAACATATTTTCTGTATTTCTTTTCAGATTTCTTTTTGTACTGTCCGTCGAACGCATTCATGCGTTCTTTTCCCTTATATCCATTCTATTGTAGTTTCATCACGCAATGTCATTTACACATCACAGCGTCATTGTATATGCTTTCTGTCATTTTTCTTCTTGTTATCTAGTTTTCAATACTATATAATAGGTATGAGGTGAATTCAAATGACAATTGATGCAAAAGATTTATTAAACAGTATTTTATCCAGTCTGTCGCGGATTGACTATATCCGTCCGGAAAGTATTCCAAATATTGACCTTTACATGGATCAGATTACAACCTTCATGGATACCCAGCTTGCAGCTTCCAAACGTCATCCCGATGACAAGATTCTGACCAAAACCATGATTAACAACTATGCAAAAAACAATCTGCTTCCACCGCCGGTCAAGAAAAAATACAGCAAAGAACATATTCTAATGCTGATTTTCATTTATTATTTCAAAAGCATATTAAGTATCAATGATATCGAAAGTATCTTAAATCCTCTGGCAAAACGTTTCTTCAATGCAGAAGGAGATTTCAATCTGACAACTGTCTATGAAGAGGTGTTCAGTCTGGAACGGGATGAGGTGAAAAATCTGATGAAGGATATTACCAAGAAATTCAATACCAGTTCAACCACCTTTGCAGATGCACCGGAAGAAGACCAGGATTTTCTTCATACCTTTTCCTTTATCTGTATGTTAAGTTTTGATGTATTTGTAAAGTGTATGTTGATTGAAAAGCTGATTGACGAGACGAAAGAAATGGAAAAAGAAGCCGAAGATGAGCAGCGTGCTGCAGAAAAGAAAGCTTCCGAAGAGAAAAAAGCTTCCGAGAAAAAGACTTCCGAAAAAAAGACTTCCGAAAAAAAGTCGAACGAATAAAAAGCCATATGCTTGGAAAAAAGAATGTGCCTTGGCACATCCTCGCGGAGCGTTTTTTACTTTATAGGAAAGTAATTTCCTGTAAATCGAAAAAGCACCAGTTTTTGAACCGGTGCTTTTCTTTATCATTTACATGATTTTGTGCAAAAAATTAAATATCGATTTAATTTCATCTCTACTCTTCGTTTTAATTTTCCTCTTTTTTTTCTTCTACCGGCTTCACATTCGTTCTGGCAAATACCATATCATATCCATCGCATCCATAATTCAAGGAACGGTTCACACGACTGATGGTTGCCGTTGATGCACCAGTCTTCTCTGCAATATCAAGATAAGTTCTCTGCTCACGCAACATCTTTGCCACTTCATATCTCTGTGAGAATGCCAGTAATTCATTTACCGTACAGACATCTTCAAAGAATTTATAACATTCCTCTTTATTTTCAAGGCTTAAGATTGCATCAAACAAATGATCCACTGCTTCCGTTCTTACATTCTTACTCATTCTGCCTCTCCTTTTCGTATTATACTTATTTCAATACAAAAATGTTAGCATATTAAAGTGTGAAAGTAAACCGTTTTTCGAAAAATTTTCTTTTCAATTTTCTTTTCAAAATTTTTCTTTTCCTGAACCGTAAGATTTCTGTTTCTGGAAATTTTTAATCCAAAAGATTCTGCATACTCTTTAAGGTAATTACCAAGGTAGATGTATTGTGAAGTAATGCAGATACGGTTGGCTGCAGGACTCCTGCCACGCCAAGCACAATCAGTCCTGTATTGAACCCAACAATTGTCCGGTAATTCTTATGAATCCGTTTCATCAATGCATTACTCAGCACCTTTAAGGTTACTATCTCATAAAGATTATCTGCACCGATGGTTACATCTGCAATTTCTCTTGCAATCTCTGCTCCATCACTGATGGCTATTCCAATATCTGCCGCAGATAATGCCGGTGAATCGTTGATACCATCTCCAATCATAATGACCTTGTGTCCTTCTGCTTTGGCTTTCTCTACAAAACTTGCCTTATCTTCCGGAAGTACCTCGGAGTAATACTCGTCTACGCCCACTCTTGCTGCAATGGCGGATGCTGTACGTTCACTATCCCCTGTCATCATAACAACTTTCTTAATTCCGGCTGTCTTTAAGGAATTTACAACGGCTGCTGCTTCATCACGAAGCGGATCTTCAATGCAGATAACGGCTGCAAGGCGGTTCTCAATTGCCATATAAAGATGTGAATATTCTGATGGAAGGCTGTTAAACTGTTCTTCATAGCCTTCCGGAACCACACATTTTTCATCTTCAAATACAAAGTGATAGCTTCCGATTACCACACTCTTTCCTTCTATGGTGGAAGAAATTCCGTGGGCTACAATATATTCCACCTTAGAATGTAGTTCTTCATGCACAAGATTCTTTTCCTGGGCTGCATCTACGACTGCCTTTGCCATGGAATGAGGGAAATGTTCCTCTAAGCAGGCAGCAATACGTAAAAGCTCTTCCGTGGGCTTATCCGTAAAAGAAACCACATCTACTACGGTAGGCTGTGCTTTGGTCAGAGTACCTGTTTTGTCAAAGACGATGGTATCTGCTTCTGCCATTGCCTCTAAGAATTTGCCACCTTTTACGGTAATATTGTGCACACTTGCTTCACGGATTGCAGACAATACAGATACCGGCATTGCAAGTTTTAATGCACAGGAAAAGTCCACCATAAGAACTGCTAATGCTTTTGTGGCATTTCTGGTAAAGAGCCAGGTAATGCCTGTTCCTAGTAATGTATACGGAACCAGGCGGTCTGCCAGATGCTCGGCTTTACTTTCCAGGGAAGATTTTAACTTCTCTGACTCTTCTATCATCGTGACAATTTTTTCAAATTTGCTGGAGCCATTTACTTCTTTGACACGAATGGTCAGTTCTCCTTCTTCCAATACGGTTCCGGCATAGACATAACTTTCTACACTCTTATGCACCGGAAGGGATTCGCCGGTTAAGGATGCCTGATTTACCATCGCATCCCCTTCCGTTACCACGCCATCAAACGGAATGACATTTCCCATATGAATACAGACTTCATCGCCTTCTTTAATCTCAGATGCCGATACCAGTATTTCCTGTCCATCCTGACACAGCCATACTTTACTGATATTTAAGGACATACTTCTTGCCAGATCATCGACAGATTTCTTGTGTGTCCACTCCTCTAAGATTTCTCCAATGCCCAGTAAGAACATAATGGAACCTGCTGTATTGATGTCATTGCGAAGCAGAGAGACTCCAATAGCTGTTCCATCCAGCACCGGAACCTCTATCTTGCCCTTCGCCAATGCAGACACTCCAGCCCACAAATATTTCACGGAACGGACCATGGTAATTCCTGCGCGGATTGGATATGGCAGGAACATCTTACTGCCCATACGGAGTACCACTTTATTTACCAGCTTGTCCCAGTAAGTCCGGTTCAGCTCCCTGCCGGAATTCTGTAAAAAAGTCTCTGGCACATCCACTTTCTGATAAGAGAAATGACGCAGTGTCTCTATCATCTCCTCACGATTTCCCACATAACAGACTACTGCATCCTGTAAACGTTCATTTACTTTCACTGAAGTGACACATTTGCAGTTACTCAGGTAATATTCCATCATATCTGCCTGGCGGAAACTCATCCCGCCCTGAATGATATGAATACGAAGTCTTCCTTTTATCTCATGTTTTATAACAAATCTCATATTACATACTTCCTTAGATAAAGAATCACCTACAGCATATTCTGAAGGTGATTCTCATAGTTTACATGAACAACGAGCAAAATCGCATGTCCAATGTTTATTCTGCTACAGTTTCTTCTGTTGCATCTTCTACAGATTCATCTGTATATTCTGCTGCTTTAGCAGCTCTGTCTTCATTAATCTGCTGTGCCTCTGCATAAATATCCTCTGCATTTTCCTGGATATTAGAAGCAGTCTTCATGACACATTCCTTTGCACGTAATGCTGCTGCTGTACAGTTTGTGTAGACTTTCTTTGCATCCTTGCTACCTAATATTTTAATTCCGGCTGTTCCAAACAATACACCGGCAGCAAAGATTCCGGTCTTCTTCCAGTTAAATTTTTTCACAAAATCAAACATATGTATTCCTCCTATTTCTGTTTGTTTTTTAGCTTACCGCCATTAAAACCCATTGTCCATACTCTTTTTCATTATTGAGAATTCTTATCAACAACAGAATCTTATCTTGAAATTTTGATTACGGAAATAATTTCTTCCCAGTGGTCTAAGACATACTGTCCGATAATCGGGTCATACATCTTGCCAAGATTATTTTTGATTTCCTGATAACAGTAATCAAAATCATGTGCTTTGCGATAACTCCGGTTTGAAGTCATGGCATCAATGGAATCTCAGCTCCAATAGAGGGATGTTTCTTCATTGCCTCCCATTCCTCATCATCAAGCTTTCCTTCTTTATTTAAAACAGTATCCGGAACACCGATTTTTCCAATATCATGGAGATGTGCCGCAATATTCACAAGCTTTCAAATAATCCCTTCACTTTCTATCCTTCAATGAAAAATTTTGCAAATGATAATTCTGCTCCTTTTCCGATTCTGCTGCAGATATTTACCACTCTGGTCATAACACCTGCAAACTGGTTATCTTTGGTTACAATTTTAAGAAGCTGTGTCTCTGCCTCATATTCTGCTTCCTCTACATCTTCTAATTCTAATGTTTCACGAAGAATTTCTTTTACCTGATCCTCTGTTACTTTTTTAGACATCCGATAATATCTTCCCATAATGTGCTTCCTTTCTTAGTTGTTACTACTTTATGTTAGTTCTTTCTAATCCAGTTGTATTATAACACCTGTTATTGAAAATAGGACCTTTCTTATCGATATTTTTTCTCATTATTTCTTAATTTGATTTACCCCTGTATCCACGTTATAATAGTCCTATTACATAAATCTGATTTTTCAGCAGAATACTAATACAAAAGAAAGATAAAAGGAGGCTATTTTATGTGCACCGCAGCTACTTATCAAACAAAGAACTTCTACATGGGCAGAACCCTTGATTATGAATTTTCCTATGGCGATGAAGTCACCATTACCCCCCGCAACTATCCTTTTCATTTCCGTCATGCCGGGACTTTAAGCTCCCACTATGCCATGATTGGCATGGCTCATGTAGCACCAGACAATGGTGTTGACTATCCTCTTTATTATGATGCCTGCAATGAAAAAGGTGTCTGCATGGCAGGGCTTAACTTTGTGGGAAATGCCGCTTATGCTGATATTATTGATACAAAGGAAAATGTTGCACAATTTGAATTTATTCCATGGATTCTAAGCCAGTGTGCTTCTGTTTCAGAAGCCAGAGAAAAATTAGTGCAGATGAATCTCGTTGGAACTGTTTTTGCCAGCCATTTTCCGGCAGCACAGCTTCACTGGATGATTGCCGACAAAAGTGAAAACATCGTTGTGGAATCCATGGCAGACGGGCTTCATATCTATGACAATCCTGCCGGTGTGCTGACCAACAATCCACCTTTTCCAATACAGATGTTTGCTTTAAATAATTATGCGGCTCTCTCATCCAGGCAGCCGGAAAATCATTTTTCCGACAAGCTCAACTTACAGGCTTACAGCCGCGGTATGGGGGCTTTGGGTCTGCCGGGCGATTTATCTTCCCAATCCCGTTTTATCCGGGTTGCTTTCACCAGACTACATTCCATTTCCGGCAGTTCAGAAATCGAAAGTGTCAGCCAGTTCTTTCATATCTTAGGTTCCGTCGACCAGCAGCGGGGCTGCTGTGAAGTTGCTGATGGAAAATATGAAATTACAATCTACACTTCCTGCTGCAATGCGGATAAGGGGATTTATTACTATACGACCTATGATAATCATTCAATTAACGGAATCGATATGCATCATGAGAACCTGGACAGTGCAGAGTTAATCCGGTTTGCGGTTCTTGATGCGGGTGGGATTCACTGGCAGAATTAGTGGATTGCGATGTGGAGATAAATTTATTAAAGAATTTTGCAGCAGTCGAAGCGCATTGATTTTCATATGATGAAACGTCACCGTTCTAAGAGGTCTGTTTTTCTTTTTACGATAAAAACCGTCTTTTCTATGTTTGACAAAATATTGGTACTGATCGTCGAAGTGCAGATGCCTGATAAGGGCTGTTAGGGGCACTTGGAATTTTGTCTGGCAACAGGCCACGCTGGTACAGGGATGTACCAGCGAGGCACAATTGAACATGGATGTGAATTTGTGCCGGTTGCCAGATGAAATGAAAAGTATATCGAAATTCCCAGTGCCCCTTGCAGACATTAGGTGGCATCTGTCCTCGACGGACAGTACCAATATTCTGTCAAAGCAACTGAAAAGACAGTTTATCATTAAGAAAAACAGACCCCTAAGAACGGTTGACATTTCACATAAAAGAAAATCAGATGTGCTTTGACTGCTGCAAAATTCTTTGATTCTAAATGTTATCTCCACATCACAATCCCCTAATAGATGACATATAAAAGGAGCAGACCCGCATCAAAAGTCTGCTCCCTTTACGTCCAAAGTATTTTGTGTGTATTGTAATGTTCCTTACGAGAGTTAGTCTATACTAACTCTCGTTTTCTGTCAATACTGCTGTTGATATTCTTTTCTCACCTGTGATAACTCCTTATAGATGTTCCGGTGATTTAAAATAATTCAAAAAACTCTTCGCCAGTTCCACATTGGTATTGACCACCAATTCTTCCGGAAAATCTACCATCTGAATAACTTCCAATGGATATTGATGATTCCCAACTGCAGTATCCACATGCGCATCGGAATCCATGATAACCGGAACTTTATATTCCTTGCAAAGTTCTAACATTTTGCAGCTGTTTTCCTTCGTATTCTGCCGGAAGCCACCCGGTGTCAGGGAGCCATTGTTGACCTCTAACAATACATGATGTTCCTTTGCACCTTCCACCAATGCACGATAATCCACCGGATAATAAGAATCATCCGGATGTCCGATAATGTTTACATAGGGATTTTTCATCACATTCAGATAAGTTTTCGTATTTTCTTCTATGGTTCCCGGATGAAAACACGGACCATGCATACTTGCAACGCACAAATCCATCTGCTTTAAGGTACGCTCCGGCAGATCCACATGCCCTTCCATATCCATGATATTAAGTTCTGCGCCAAACAGCGTATACATTTCTCCATGCTTTCTTTCCAGCACGCGAAGATTATTAAAATATAACTCGCTGCAGGTTCCCGGCATTTTCGGAGCATGCTCTGTAATACCAAAGAGACGGATTCCTTTCTGCTCTGCCGCCTTTATCATTGCTTCAATAGTACTGTAAGCATGTCCGCTTGCAATTGTATGAGTATGAAGGTCTACGTAGTCGTTCATGTTCTGTTCTCCTTTTATATCTCTTGTCTTAATACTGTTTTCTAAATTTCAGACAATCCTATCCTATCCATCATAGCACATTTTCATCTGTCTTTCATACTATAATACAAATGTCTTTTAAGGATGCTCTATGAAACGATTTTATAAAAAAGGTATTTCTCTTTTCTTAATTCTTCTTATGTCCTTCCAGCTTTGTGCCTGCAAATCAGATGATTCTAAAGCATTAACAACCGTAAAATTAAATGAAGTGGCACATTCCATCTTTTACGCACCGATGTATGTGGCCATCGAAAAAGGCTACTTTGAAGATGAGGGAATCGAGCTCTCATTGACCACCGGCTTTGGAGCGGATAAAACCATGGCTGCCGTTGTTTCCGGGGATGCAGATGTAGGGTTCATGGGAACAGAGGCAAGC
>ERZ824575.721-NODE-721-length-38822-cov-10.446307_pt1 | contig 38822 bp, 40 predicted proteins | sample MGYA00519470_ERZ824575 | MGnify/ENA primary metagenome ERZ824575 (study PRJEB31778, sample SAMEA3449170) | human gut metagenome | biome: human gut; feature: human-associated habitat; material: faeces | place: United Kingdom | collected 2010/2012 ...
GGCTTGCGCTGATTAAAGGTGATAAAAAAGATGCCATCCGAAAGGGTGGCATCTTAGTTATTTGTCGTATCGTAGAAAATCGTTACAATGCTCCTGTTGGCGCAAACGGTAGCCTTGAGAAATCAGCGTATCGGCTTTTAGAGCGACAAGGTTAATATCTGAATTCAATGTCCGTGCGATCTGCTGTGTGTCGTATCCTCTTTCCGCAAGTTCAAGGAAGTCCTCATCTGATAGGGAAATCTGTGCGGCAAAGAGATTGGCTTCGTACTCCATACGGTTGTCACGCATATTGAAGATCTCAAACTCTTTGAAGCCCCCAACTTTCGTGGCTTCCTCCCGATGTAAAGCATCGTGCCCTAATTCGTGAAGTAGCACGATGTTCTCCATAACCGGATGCAGATCATTTTTGACAAAGATGAAGCGATTACGCATCAAGACTTTATATGCTCCACGCTGTTCATTGAACGGATAATACATTACCTCGATTCCTAAGTCCTTTGCTATTCTGAGAGGATCACGGGTTCCGCATTGAGCAACGATGGAGTTTGCTTTTTGTACGATTTCCGAAGTGCTTACATACATCGGCTTCACCCCTTTTCGGTTTGTTCCTGTTTCCATTCTAACACACAATGTGTCCCATAAATGGGACTCAATCCTGCTTGCCCTTAGAACGGTACTTCTTAGGGGTGTACTTTTTGTTTTTCTCTTTCGCAAGCCAATAGGCATCCATAATGGCTTGCATCATAACATCCATATCATCCTGTGCCAACTCACCGCCGGTAAACAAACCGGTTACTTCATCTGTGAGCTGTTGCGCTTGTTTGGCACCTCGTGCGCCATACTGCTCCGCAGCCTGAGCAACGAGCATACCATCCGTACCGAGAAGCTGATCCACGGAAATATTAAGTGCCTTTGCCAGCTTCTCCGCTGCATCCAAGCGAGGACGAGAGGTTCCGCATTCGTATCTCTGTATGGTACGGGGGGAAACACCGGAAACCTTTGCAAGCTGCTCCTGCGTCATATCATTTTTTTCTCTCAGCCCTTTTAATCTGTCGCTGAACTTCATTATCAATTCCCTCCATAAGATTTCTATTTTTAGCAACACGACACTTTTTTCGTCACTTCTTATTGACACGACATTGGTGTCGTGCTATAATCTGAATCACAACAACGACACTTCTGTCGTGTTCATATGATACAACACGACACTTTGGTTTGTCAAGAGGTTTCGCAGAATTTCCAAGAAATAAGGTGATTTAGTTGAGCAGATCAATACTGCATTGCGATATGAACAACTTTTATGCGTCGGTTGAATGTATGCTCGACCCGGCTTTGAAGAAGTATCCTGTCGCAGTCTGTGGTTCGGTGGAAGAACGACACGGTATTGTTCTCGCCAAAAACTACGCCGCAAAAGCCTTTGGGATAAAAACCGGCGATGCTGTATGGCAAGCGAAGCAGAAGTGCAGAAACCTTGTTGTAGTGCCTCCACACTTTGAGGAGTACATCAAATACTCTAAACTTGCAAGAAATGTCTACCAGCGCTATACAGATCAAGTTGAGCCGTATGGAATGGATGAGTGCTGGCTTGACATCAGCGGAACAGACTACACCTTTGGTTCCCCTGAAAAGGTGGCAAATGCCATAAGAGAAACTATCAAGTTTGAGCTGGGGTTGACCATCTCAGTCGGTGTGTCTTTCAATAAGATATTTGCCAAGCTCGGTTCGGATATGAAAAAGCCGGATGCTGTGACGGTCATACCGAAAGACACTTTCCGAGAAAAAATATGGGGACTCCCCGCAGCGGATTTGCTCGGTGTGGGACGGGCAACGCAGCGTGTATTAGATAGCTATTGCATTAGAACCATTGGCGATTTAGCTAAGACCGATCCTGACTTTCTGAACCGACGGCTCGGTAAAAACGGAATTGCCCTTTGGCAGTATGCAAACGGTAATGACCGATCCCGTGTTATGAACGCCGACTTTGTTTCTCCGGTTAAGAGCGTGGGACACGGAATTACTACCATCGAAGATTTGGAGAACGACGAGCAGGTGTGGCCCGTCTTTCTCGAATTGACGCAGGACATCGGACATAAACTCCGTGTCCACAAAAAGTGTGCGGATGGAGTCGCCATTCACATACGGGACAACACACTTTTTTCAAAGCAATGGCAAACGGCATTAGATATGCCTACACAATCCCCAATGCTGATCGCAAAAGCGGCTTTTGCCCTCTTTGAAAAAAGATACGACTGGAGGAACCCGATTCGCTCAGTCACGATTCAGGCAATCAACTTGGTGCCACAGGACACGCCCCGACAAGTCGATTTGTTTATGAACATCGAAAAGATTGAGAAAGCAGAAAGGCTCGACCAGTGCATTGAAACCATTCGCCAGCGGTTCGGCAAGAACAGCATCCGCAACGGCATTCTTTTTCAAAATCTCCGGATGCCGAGTGAAAAGCCTGAGATTACTATGCCGACCGGGGTGCTTTGTTAAGGAGGTCAGTATGATTAGTACAAGCAGTAACAAGATTGATGAAATTGTTGTGCCTGATGAGATTGAAACCTATGTTTCGATGCCGTCCTGTTTGTTGCAGGGGTGCAGCAATGATCTGATTATTTTCCGTGCAGATGGAGGGAACCATTTCACCCACTACGGTATTTATGAGGGAATGTTTCTTATCTTCGATGTCAGCAAGGACTTCAAGGACGGACGCCTTTCCTGCTATCTGAACAATTCCGGCGATGATCGTCCTAAGTTCAAAGTTTCTGACAAGCCATTGGATGGCTATCGCCATTTTGGTAGGCTGGTTGCCAGTATGAAGAATTATGAGGTGTAAGGATGGAAGAAGAACGGCGCAAGGTATATGTGGAAGTCGATGTTACCCATAAGACGGATGGAACGGCTCGACCCCGAAAAATCAAATTTGAAGATGGTGAGGTCTACGAGATCGACCGTGTAAGGCACTGCTGTCGTGCGGCATCGACCAAGGTCGGTGGAACAGGGCTTCGTTATACGGTAATGATATGCGGTACGGAAACTTTCCTTTTCGATGAAGAAAACGGAAAGTGGTTTGTAGAAGGCAAGAAAAGAGCAGTTCTCTAAGGATGCCACCATTCATCAGCCCTGAAAGCGTCAAGGAACTTAATGAGGTGATGTGCGTGACAAAAGATAATTGGACACCTATACCGATGTATTGCTCCAACTGCGGAGCATTGCTTTACGGATATAGAAATGATGAGGGGAAAATCAAGTATGAATGCAAAAGGTGCGGAACCGTAGCGGTTCGAGTCCAAAAAGGACGCCGACACGACAAGATTGACCTTTATGCCCCGGAAGGGCAAATCCGATACTATTGATCGGCTAAAAACTGAATACGGCAAAACGACGGAATGGTTGAGGTGAAACAGACTGCGTAATTCCATCTCCAGGTCACTTGCTTTGAACACTTCGGTTGGTTAAACCAAACTTGCTATGCAGATATGAGAGGCCACCGACAAGACAGTAAGCCATAGGCTTACCCTGTCTTGCCGGTGGCTTCTTTTTTTCGGCAAGAACAACCGACCAAGGGCTTCCGGCAGAGAAAACTCTGAAAGGAAGCCTTTTTTGATGCTGAACAAGTGGCTCTGCTATATCGCTGAATATCCGTGATCTCCGAATTTTGAACTCGAAAACCAAATTCAAAATTCAAAGGAGATTACGGTAATGAGAAAAATATACCTTGTCAAAAAGAACCCCGAACAGCCCGCTGACGGCAATAACTGGATCGTAATGAACAGCTTCGAGTTTATGAACTTCGTTAAGACCCCGGAGGGGCAGAAACGAAAAGCGTGCTTTGGGCAGTTAGATGCCTGCTCTGTTGACGATGTGATCATCATCGCAGAATGCGGAGCTGAAACCGCAAAACAGTGGCGATCCGAGAAAGATAGACACGATTATCTTGCGTCAATCGAGAAACAGTCCGGGATGACGGTATTTTCCTATAACACACAGACAGCCACAGAGAATGAAATGTCCGGCGAGGAATTGCTGGCAGATAATCAATGCGATGTTGTTGAGGAAGTCCTGCGCCGCTTTCAAAAAGCACATATCCAAGAAACGCTCGCTACACTACTCCCCGAAGAAAGAGATTTGATAGAGAGCTTAATCATATCAGATTTTCCTATGACGGAGAGAGAATATGCTAAAAAAGTCGGAAAAACACAAAGCACGATCCACTGTCAGAAAGCTGCTATTCTGAAGCGCCTAAAAAATATGCTCCGTTTCTAAAAGTTTTTTCGTTCAAATCGAAAATTTTTTCCCAGTTGGTTAGTAGAGAGCAAAAAACGCAAACAGATAGGAGCATAGATAATGAAACAGGTAATGATGGTCAAATTCGACTCCCCAAAATGGAGAAAGGTAGATGAGTATAAGGTCGCAAACCCGTTTGTTGATGTCGGTTTTCGGCAGGTCAAGGATGTCGTTGATTTGCGTGTATTCGACCTGCTGAACATTAGCCGCATCAATAATAACAGGGCTGAAGAAATGCTTCTTTGTATTTACCATCTTCTCCAGCCGGACAGCCGGATTGACGAAGGTATTTATAACGACGAGATCGACCAGTATTTCTCGTATCGGGAATGGAAAAAGAAACACCAGCCTTTAAGTGGAGTGACCGTAAGGGAAATCCTCGCAACCGAAGATCTGAATGAGGATGCTTTACTTCGGATTTTTGATGGAGTCACCGCTGCTTTCTACAAATCCGATGAGTACAACAGTCGAGAATATCGTTATTCAAACCTTTCGGAGTTACGCAAGGCTATGAAGCATAAGGAGGGCGGCACGAATGGGAAAGCCCAGTAAGGACTATGCCGTTCCTCTTTGGGAAAAAGCAAACCTCACCGTTTATGAAGCGGCAGCCTACTCAGGTATTGGCGCAGATAAGCTACGAGAGCTGTCCGACAGAGAGGATTGCGAGTTTGTCTTGTGGAACGGCACAAAGCGGCTCATCAAAAGGAAAAAGCTCGATGAGTTTTTGGAAAGAGCCTATTCAATCTAACAATCAACGATGCGATTCGCAAAATCGCATCGTTGTCCCAAACGGTGGTTATCGGTATCCTAAAGCCAAACGAAAATGAAGGAGGAAACCGATATGACCAAGCAGGAAAAAGATAACCGAGTTCCCCTTTGGGAGAGAATGAACCTGACTTTAGAAGAAGCCGCCGCTTACACTGGTATCGGAACGGATAAACTTCGTGAGCTGTCGAATCGTGAGTCGTGTGACTTTGTTCTATGGGTCGGTACAAAAAGGCTTCTAAAGCGCAAGCAATTAGAGGAGTTCCTGATTAAGAGCTTCTCAATCTAAAACAGGAGGTTACTATGACTAAAAAGAAACAGGTCGGCGTAAGGTTCGACAGCAACCGTACCCGGCTTAAAACAGGAGAAACCCAGCGTCCCAACGGCACTTATGCGTACCGTTGGTCAACGCCTGACGGAAAAAGGCATTCTATTTATGCTCCGACGCTGGAAAAGCTGAGAGAGCAGGAAGAACAGATCATCGTGGACAAGCACGACGGAATACGGTCGGATGTCAAAAGCATCACCGTAAATGAGATGTTCAATCTTTGGTGTCAGCTCAAAAGGGGAATCAAGGACAGCACATTCAAGAATTATATTTATATGTATGAGCTGTTTGTAAAACCGTCTTTCGGAAAGAACCGACTTGTCCAAGTAAAAAAGTCTGATGTGCGGAAGTTCTACAACTCCCTTGCTGACGGCAAAGTTCTGAAGATTGCCACGATAGATAATGTCCATAATGTACTCCACCAAGTCTTTCAGGTGGCAGTCGATGATGGAATGATTCGACAGAACCCAACAGACAATATGCTCAAAGAACTGAAGCTCTCCCACGGCTTTGAGCGTGAGAAGAAAGAGGCATTGACCGTGGCTCAGCAGAAGTTGTTCTTTGACTATATGCTCAGCCATCCCAAGGACACCCACTGGTATCCAGTGTTCTATGTTATGGCAAACACGGGGATGCGAGTCGGTGAGATCACCGGGCTTCGCTGGAGCGACATTGACTTGAAAAAGGGCATTATCCGAGTCAACCACACGCTTGTCTATTATAATCACCGTGACGAAAAGGGCTGCTACTTTTCCATTAACACGCCCAAGACAAAAGCCGGTGAACGAGAAATCCCGATGACTGAGGGAGTGAAACAAGCCTTCTTAATGGAGCGAGAGTTTCAATCTCAGGCTGAAATCAGCAGTAAGAGTCGAGTGGACGGCTATGACGACTTTATTTTTGTCAACCGTTACGGGGATGTTCAAAATCAGGGAAACCTCAACAAAGCACTCCGCCGTATGATGCGAGATTGTAATGATGAAATCCTCGAAAAATATGGAGCAGACTCTGATCCGGTTCTTCTGCCACAGTTCAGTTGCCACATTCTCCGGCACACATTCGCAACAAGGCTATGTGAGTCGGGAGCAAACCTTAAATTCATTCAGAGCATCTTAGGACACGCTGATGTATCGACGACGATGAATATCTATGTTGATGTGACCGACGCTCTGAAAAAGAAAGAGATCACCGCCTTTGATGACTATATGACAACCAAGCTGGAAACTTGAAGGGAAAGCACTCTGTGAGTAATTCGCAGAGTGCTTTCTCTTTTTCGCACATTTCTCAAAACTGAGGATGGAAATTATACTATAAGCAGTAATGAGAAATGGAGCGTTCAGATATGGAGAATAGTTTAAGCAGGATGCGACCGCATCTTGTATCAGAGTGGTCAGAAAAGAACTCACCGTTGACTCCCGATACAGTGACCTTTGGGTCTAATAAAACTGTGTGGTGGAAAGGGTCTTGCGGTCACGAATGGCAGACAAGCATTAAAGCTCGCTCCGCAGGCGAGCAATGTCCAATATGTTCGGGAGCGAGGGTGCTTCAAGGTTATAACGACTTTGAAAGTAAGTTTCCTGAGCTTGCGAAGGAATGGTCGCCCAAGAATGAGCCGCTAAGACCGTCAATGATTACAGCGGCAACGCATAGGAAGGTAATATGGCAGTGCAAGCTCGGACACGAATGGACGGCATCCGTGAAAAGCCGGACGGTGAACAGTACGGGTTGTCCCTACTGCTCACACAACTTTGTGCTACCGGGCTTCAACGACTTGGCAAGCCGTTTCCCTGAAATCGCTGCGGAGTGGTCAGAGCGCAACCTTCCGCTGACGCCGGATCAGGTTACGGCTTTCAAGAATATAAAAGTTTGGTGGAAATGTCGCTTGGGTCACGAATGGAACACATTGATTTCAACCCGTGCAGGAGGAAGTCAGTGCCCCTATTGTAGTGGGATAAAGCTACTCAAAGGCTTTAATGACCTGCAAACGAAGTTCCCGTCGCTTGCCATAGAGTGGTCGGATAAAAACCTGCCGTTGACTCCCGATGCGGTCAATGAGAAGTCAACAAAGAATGTTTGGTGGAAATGCCGTACCTGCGGCTATGAATGGAAAGCCGTCGTCAAAGCACGGGTCAAAGGCGGTATGTGTCCTGTTTGTGCTGAGAGAGCCGTTCTGCAAGGCTATAATGATCTTGGAACAACTGATCCGCACTTGCTCTCGGAATGGGACTTTGAAAAGAACTCCAAGTGGACACCGAGCAATGTATCGAGAAACTCAATGAAGGTCGTTTGGTGGAAATGCGGAGCAGGACACTCTTACCGTGCTAAAATCACAGATAGAACTATTGAGCAAAAGGGTTGCCCTCAATGTGAAGCGGAGTTTCAACAGGCTCTCCCGCAGATGCTGATAATGATGTATGGAGCACAGAACGGCATTACGGTCAAAAGCAATAGCGACTCGGAGCTTGGAATGCGACTTGTTGCATACCTCCCTGAATTACATTGTGCGGTCGATATTGCCGGAGCAACCGTGACGGAGAAAAGAGAGCAAAGCGTGAAAGCCCACATTTGTCAAAGTAACCGGCTGGGTTACTACCTTATTAAAAGAACTGCGGATGCTTCGCAAATGGCAGCGGAAATCAAAACGCTATTTATCCGCAATCATATCTATCTCCATACGGATTCCGAGAAAGATGTTCAAGTGCTTCGAGAGAGATTTTTAGAATGGAAATATCGAAATGCTTGTAAACTGAACGGAAAATATTGAGTTTCGTTAAGCCGTGTGTTATACTGTTTTAGTCGTAAGTTTCAGTATAGCACATGGCTCGTTTTCAAAAAAATGAAGCCACCTTACGCCAGCTTACTCCACGGCTTACGCCATTAGATTTTCCGCTATCTGAATTAGGCGTAACTGAGCTTACCCCAGCTTCAAATGAGTAGGTGCCGGTCGGGACTTATAGACGCTAAGCGGAGCTTATCTAAGGCTGGTCACGAAAATCCCGACAATGAAGCCGCTGGACAACTGAAATGGCTGAAAACGCCCCTGCGCCAAAGCGGCGCGGGGGTGTTTTTTCTGTCCCCCACTTGCCAAATGCCGCACCGGATAGTATACTTAGCACATAACATCCCGGCGCGGTGCGTACAGTAGCACAGGCGCGAAGGAGGAGACTATGTACACCATCAACGACCTTTATGATCTGACACATACACTGGCGGGGGACTACCTGGCCCGCTTTACCTATCCCTGGGAGGCGCTCTCCGACCTGGCGGACTGCATCCGTGCGCTGGGCGCACAGCTGGACAGCGAGTATCTGCCCTTTGGCCCGGAGGTGTGGGTGCACCGGACGGCGCACGTCGCGCCCACGGCGTCCATCACCGGGCCGTGCATCATCGGGCCGGAGACGGAGGTGCGCCACTGCGCCTTTATCCGGGGCAGCGCGCTGGTGGGCGCCCACTGCGTGGTGGGCAACTCCGTGGAGCTGAAGAATGTCATCCTGTTCGACAACGTGCAGACGCCTCACTACAACTATGTGGGCGACAGTATCCTCGGCTATAAGGCCCACATGGGCGCCGGTTCCATCACCTCCAACGTGAAGTCCGATAAGACCCATGTGGTGGTCACGGACGGCGTGGAGCGAATCGACACCGGACGCAAGAAGGTGGGCGCCATGTTGGGCGACGGCGTGGAGGTGGGCTGCAACAGTGTGCTGAACCCCGGCAGCGTCATCGGACGGGGCAGCCGGGTATATCCGCTGTCCTCGGTGCGGGGCACCGTGCCGGCGGCGAGCATCTACAAGCGCAGCGGCGACATTGCCGCTCAGCGCTGACAGGGAGGAAGAAAAATGGGCAAGTATTTCGGCACGGACGGCTTCCGGGGCGAGGCCAATGTGACCCTGACGGCGGACCACGCCTATCAGGTGGGCCGCTTTTTGGGCTGGTACTGCGGTGAATGCAAGCGCCGCGGCGGCGACAGCGAGCCGGCAAAGGTGGTCATCGGTAAGGATACCCGCCGCAGCAGCTATATGTTCGAGTACGCCCTGGCCTCCGGACTGGTGGCCTCCGGCGCGGACGCCTATCTGCTGCACGTGACCACCACGCCCTCTGTGTCCTATGTGGCGCGGACGGAGGGCTTCGACTGCGGCATTATGATCTCCGCCAGCCACAATCCGTTCTATGACAACGGCATCAAGCTGATCGGGCGGTCCGGCGAGAAAATGGACGAGGACACCATCGCCCTGATCGAGGACTATCTGGACGGGAAGCTCAGCGTGTTCGGCCTGACCTGGGAGACGCTGCCCCTGGCGCAGCGGGACCATATCGGCCGCACGGTGGACTGGTCCGCAGGGCGTAACCGCTACGTGGGCTACCTCATCTCCCTGGGGATGTTCTCCTTCAAGGGGAAAAAGGTGGGGCTGGACTGTGCCAATGGCAGCGCCTGGATGATCGCCAGAAGCGTTTTTGACGCACTGGGTGCCACGACCTACGTCATGGGCGATGAGCCAGACGGCTTCAATATCAACAACGGCGTGGGCTCCACTCATATCGAGGCCCTGCAGCGCTTCGTGGTGGAGAAAGGCCTGGACGTGGGCTTTGCCTACGACGGCGACGCGGATCGGTGCCTGGCGGTGGACGAAAAGGGCCAGATCATCACCGGCGACCATATCCTGTATATCTGCGGCCGCCATATGAAGGAGCTGGGCGAGCTGCCCCACAACACGGTGGTGACCACGGTCATGTCCAACTTCGGACTGTACCGGGCCTTTGACCGGCTGGGGATCCGCTATGCCAAAACCGCTGTGGGCGACAAGTACGTATACGAGTATATGAGCAAAAACGGCTGCGCCCTGGGCGGCGAGCAGTCGGGGCATATCATCTTCTCCAAGTACGCCTCCACCGGCGACGGCATTTTGACCAGCCTGAAGCTGATGGAAGTTATGCTGGAGCGCAAGCAGCCCATGAGCAAGCTCACCGAGGGACTGACCATCTATCCCCAGGTGCTGGAGAATGTGCGGGTGCACGACAAGGCTGCCGCCCGTCAGGACCCGGCCGTGCAGAAGGCTGTGGATGACGTGGCCCGCCGTCTGGGCGATACGGGCCGTGTTCTGGTGCGTGAATCCGGTACGGAGCCGGTGCTCCGCGTAATGGTGGAGGCGCCGGAGGATGCTATCTGCCGGGAGTGTGTGGCACAGGTGGCGGAGATCATCCGGGCGCAGGGACACACGGTTTGAGTACGCAATAAGGGAACGCCGTACCGCGTTCCCTTATTTTTTGTTGACATTCGCAGAGGATACCTATATTATAAGGAATATTCTGAGAGGGGAGGGGCACCGTTATGACAGAGCGCATTACCAGCCGGCGCAATCCGCTGCTGGAACAGGTCCGCAGGCTGGATACGGCGGCGCTCCGGCGGAAGGCCGGGGTGTTTTTGTGCGACAGCCCCAAGCTGGTGGGCGAGGCGGTGCAGCACGGCGTGTCCGTGCAGTGTGTCATCGCCGCGGATGGTGTGGCCTTCCCGGAGGGACTGCCGGAGAATGTGCGGCGGGTGACGGTGCCGGCGGACGTGATGGCGTCCATTTCGCCCATGCCCACGCCCCAGGGGATGCTGGCCCTGTGTGCCCTGCCGGATATGGCGGCGCCTGCGCGCCTGTCGCCGGGCCGCTATGTGGTGCTGGACGGTGTGCAGGACCCGGGCAACGTGGGGGCGGTGCTGCGGACGGCGGACGCCTTCGGCTGCACCGGTGCGCTGCTGCTGCCGGGCTGCGCCGATCCCTATGGGCCAAAGACGCTGCGCGCCGCCATGGGCGCGGTGTTCCGCCTGCCGCTGTACGCGGTGGGGCTGGAGGACCTGCCCCGTCTGCTGGCAGACGCAGGGCTGCCGCTGTACGGCACAGCCCTGCGTCACGACACGGTAGACGTGCGGCAGCGGGATCTGCGCCGCTGCGCGCTGGTCATTGGCAGCGAAGGCCGGGGCGTCAGCGCGGAGGTGCTGGCGCTGTGCCGCGAGACGCTGCGTATCCCCATGTCGCCCCACTGTGAGTCGCTGAACGCCGCGGCCGCGGCGGCGGTGCTGCTGTGGGAGGCCTATCGCGCGGAGGAGGGGAACTGAGATGGCGGCTTTGAAGTATTGGGTGTGGCTGACCACACTGCCGGGTCTGGGGGAACGGGCGAAATTGCAGCTGCTGGCACATTTCGGCTCGCCGGAGGAGATCTATTTTGCCCCGGAGGGCGAGCTGCTGCTGGCAGAGGGCATTACGAAACTACAGGCCGCCCTGTTGGCGGACAAATCGCTGGACCGGGCGGAGAAGGTGCTGGAGGACTGTGCCAGAGACGGCCAGTTCCTGCTGACCATGGACGACGCGGGATACCCCGCGCGGCTGCGGAACATCTACGACCCGCCCCTGCTGCTGTACGGCAAGGGCAGCCTGCCCCTGTTCGATGATGAGGTGGCCGTCACGGTGGTGGGCACCCGGGACTGCACGCCCTACGGTGTGCGCGCGGCGTCACAGCTGGGCTATGAGCTGGCCAGGCAGGGGGCGCTGCTGGTGTCCGGCATGGCCAAGGGCATCGACGGCGAGGCGCTGAAGGGCGCTCTGCGCGCCGGCGGCTTTACCGCCGCGGTGCTGGGCGGCGGCGCGGACGTGGTGTATCCGGCGGCCAACCGCCGGCTGTATGAGGACATCGCCGCCACCGGCGTCATCCTGTCGGAGTACCCGCCCGGGACGGAGCCCAAGGGCGACCACTTCCCGGTGCGGAACCGATTGCTCAGCGCGCTGAGCCTCGCCACCGTGGTGGTGGAGGCCCCGGAGAAAAGCGGCGCGCTCATCACCGCCGCCACGGCGCTGGAGCAGGGCCGCGAGGTCTTTGCCGTGCCGGGCCCTTTCGACGCGCCCAAGAGCCGGGGCTGCAACGCCCTGATACGCGAGGGCGCGGGCCTGGTGTGCGAGGCCTGGGACGTGCTGAGCTTTTATGAGAGCCGCTTTCCCCATAAGCTGCGGCCTCTGCGGGCCACGATCCCGCCCCTGCCCAAGGGCGCGGAGCCGGAGAGCGACGCGCCTGCCGTTCCGGTGCAGGAGACGCCCGCGCCCACCACGCCGGTACTGCCGGTGCTGGATATTTCACAGGACACCGCCGGACTCACCGACGATCAGATCGCGGTGCTGTCCGTTCTGCAAGCGGATATACCCACCCTTACCGATGACGCGGCACTGCTGGCCGAGCTGCCGGTGCGCCGTGTGCTGTCGGCGCTGACGGTGCTGGAGATCGACGGCTACGTCTGCCGTCAGGGAGCGCGGAGCTTCCTGCGGACGGTGGAACTCAAAAAGGAGTAAGTAACAATATGGCAGCAAAGAAAAACCTGGTCATCGTGGAGTCCCCGGCCAAGGCCAAGACCATCGGCAAATATCTGGGGCCGGACTATGTGGTCAAGGCCAGCATGGGTCACCTGCGTGACCTGCCCAAGAGCACCCTGGGCGTGGACGTGGAGGGTGACTTTACCCCCAACTACCGGCCCATCAAGGGGAAAGAGGATATCATCAAGGACCTGAAGACCACGGCGGACAAGAGCAAGACCGTGTACCTGGCCACCGACCCGGACCGCGAGGGCGAGGCCATCAGCTGGCATCTGCAGCACCTGCTGGACCTGCCGGATGACAAGGCCCGGCGCGTGACCTTCAACGAGATCACCAAGAAGGTGGTGCAGGAGTCCATCCAGCACCCCCGCGCCATCGACCAGGACCTGGTGGACGCCCAGCAGGCCCGCCGTGTGCTGGACCGCATCGTGGGCTATCAGCTCTCCCCCCTGCTGTGGAAGAAGATCCGCCGCGGCCTGTCCGCCGGCCGTGTGCAGTCGGTGGCGATCCGGCTGGTGGCCCAGCGTGAGCAGGAGATCGCGGCCTTCGTGCCCCAGGAGTACTGGACGTTGGACGTACACCTGCAAAACCACGCCGCCGCGTCCTTTACCGCCCACTACTACGGTGTGGACGGCAAGAAATACGAGCCTAAGGACGAGGCGGATACCCAGCGCATCGTGGAGGAGCTGAAAAAAGAGGCCTTCGCGGTCAAGACCGTGAAGCGTACCGACAAGCAGCGCAGCCCCACGCCGCCCTTTACCACCTCCAGCTTACAGCAGGAGGCCTCCCGCAAGCTGAATATGACGCCCCGTCGGACCATGGCCATTGCCCAGCAGCTGTATGAGGGCGTGGACATCACCGGCGAGGGCACCGTGGGTCTGATCACCTATATGCGTACCGACTCGCTGCGTATCTCCGACGAGGCCCAGGCCCAGGCCCGCGAGCTGATACAGTCCCGCTACGGCACGGCCTATTGCCCCGACGTGCCCCGGAAGTACAAGACCAAGGCCGGGGCCCAGGACGCCCACGAGGCCATCCGCCCCAGCAACGTGAAGCTGACGCCGGAGAGCATCCGGGGCGACCTGACGGCGGAGCAGTACCGGCTGTACCGCCTGATCTGGAGCCGCTTCCTGGCCAGCCAGATGGCAAACGCCGTGTATGACAGCGTGTCCGTGGACATTTCCGCCGACCGTCATCTCTTCCGGGCCACCGCCAGCAAGCTGAAATTCTCCGGCTATACCGCCGTGTATGAGGAGAGCCGGGATGATGACGACAAGGAGGAGAAGGAGCCTGCCCTGCCCGACCTGAAGGAGGGGGAGGCCCTGACGCTGAAGGACTTTGCGCCGGGCCAGCACTTTACCACGCCGCCCGCCCACTATACCGAGGCGGCGCTGATCCGGGCCATGGAGGAAAACGGCATCGGCCGTCCCTCCACCTATGCCCCCACCGTGTCCACCATCCTTGACCGCCGCTATGTGAAGAAGGAGGGCAAGAGCCTGCTCATTACCAATTTGGGCAAGGCGGTGACCACCTGGATGGAGAAGTACTTCGCCGATATTGCCGACCTGAAGTTCACCGCCAATATGGAGCAGCGGCTGGACGACGTGGAGGAGGGCAAGCTGCCCTGGAAGCAGGTGCTGCGCCAGTTCTATGACGACGGTTTCGCCCAGCATCTGACCGACGCCGAGCAGGGCGACTACATCCGCCCCGAGCCCACCGTCAGCGACGAGCTGTGCCCCGTGTGCGGCCGCAACCTGGTGGAGCGGGAGGGCCGGTTCGGCCCGTTCCTGGCCTGCCCCGGCTATCCGGAGTGTACCTTCACCATGCCGCTGGTGGTGGAGATGCCGGGCCGCTGCCCCAAGTGCGGCGGACGGCTTATGAAGCGCAGCGGCACCAGCAAGACCTCCGGCAAGCAGTATACCTACTACTGCTGTGAGTTCACCAACAACAAGAAGGGCGAGCGCACCTGCGATTTCATGACGTGGGACGTGCCCACCAAGGAGGATTGCCCTCTGTGCGGCCAGACCATGTTTAAGCGGGCGGGCCGCGGCTTCAGCAAGCCCTTCTGCGTCAATGAGAAGTGCGCCAACTTCCTGCCGGAGGACAAGCGGGGCTATCACCGCAAGAAGGACACCGCCGCCGAGGGCGGCGAGGCTGCCGCGGAGACGGCGGCGGAGGTACCGGCGGAGGAAAAGCCCGCCAAGAAGCCTGCCGCCAAAAAGACGGCGGCCAAGACCACGGCGGCCAAGAAAACTACCACTACCGCGAAAAAGACCACTACAACGAAGAAAACCACCACGAAGAAAGCGACCGCCACCAAGAAGACTACCGCCAAGAAGACGGCGGAGAAAGGCGGCGCGGAATGAACCATGTAACTGTGATCGGCGCGGGCCTGGCCGGAAGCGAGTGCGCGTGGCAGTTGGCCCAGCGGGGCATCCCCGTGACGCTGCGGGAGATGAAGCCCATTAAGCGCACCCCCGCCCATGTGACCGATGATTTTGCCGAGCTGTGCTGCTCCAACTCCCTGCGGGGCGCGGGCCTGGAAAACGCCGTGGGCCTGCTCAAGGAGGAGCTGCGGCGGCTGGACAGCCTGATCCTGCGGTGCGCCGATGCCACGGCGGTGCCTGCCGGCGGCGCGCTGGCGGTGGATCGCCACGGCTTTGCCGCCATGGTGACCGAGGCCATCCGCAGCCACCCCAACATCACCGTGGTGGCCGAGGAGGTGACGGACATCCCGGAGGGGGATGTGGTCATCGCCTCCGGCCCCCTGACCTCCGACGCGCTGGCGGACAAGCTGTCGGCGCTGTTCGGCAGCACCGACACCCTGCACTTTTTCGATGCCGCCGCGCCGCTGGTGGCCTTTGACAGTGTGGATATGACCAGCGCCTACTTTGCCAGCCGCTATGACAAGGGCACGCCGGACTACATCAACTGCCCCATGGACAAGGAGCAGTATCTGGCCTTCTGGCAGGCGCTGACCGCCGCCGAGGAGGCGGAGGTCCACGGCTTTGAGGATAAGAACGTGTTCGAGGGCTGTATGCCCGTGGAGGTCATGGCCCGCCGGGGTGAGGATACCCTGCGGTTCGGCCCGCTGAAGCCCAAGGGTCTGCCGGACCCCAAGACGGGCCGGGATCCCTACGCCGTGGTGCAGCTCCGCAAGGACAACGCCGACGGCACCATCTACAACCTGGTGGGCTTCCAGACCCATCTGAAATGGCCAGAGCAGAAGCGGGTGTTTTCCATGATCCCCGCCCTGCATGACGCCCGGTTCCTGCGCTACGGCGTCATGCACCGCAACACCTATCTGGATTCTCCCCGGCTCCTTGACCGGTACTACCGGCTCAAGAGCAATCCCCGCATCGCCTTTGCCGGACAGATGACCGGCGTGGAGGGCTATGTGGAGTCCTGCGCCAGCGGATTCCTGGCGGGCGTGGAGCTGGCCCGACGGCTGCTGGGCAAGGCACCCATCGACTTCCCGCGGGAGACCGCCATCGGCGCGCTGGGCCTGTACGTCAGCAACGAGTCCGTGGCGGAGTTCCAGCCCATGAACATCAACTTCGGCATCATTCCGCCCCTTGACCACCGGGTGAAGGGCAAGCGCAACAAGAACGCGGAGCTGAGCCAGCGGTCGCTGGCCATCATCGACGCCATCCGGGAGGAGGTACTGGCCAAATGAGGATCATCGTAGATGCCATGGGCGGCGATAACGCGCCGCTGGCCATCGTCAAGGGCGCGGTGCGGGGACAGAAGCGCTGGGGCGTGGACATCACCCTCACCGGCGACGAGGCCGCCATCCGTGACGCGCTGGCCCAGTGCGGCGTCAATGAGCTGCCCCAGGGCATGGACATCGTGCCCACCACCGAGGAGGTCACCATGGAGGACGATCCCGCTACGGTGTTCCGCCGGAAGAAGGACAGCTCCATGGGCGTGGGCCTGACGCTGCTGCGTGACGGTAAGGGCGACGCCTTCATCTCCGCCGGCTCCACCGGCGCGCTGCTGACCGGGGCCACCCTGATCACCAAGCGCATCCGGGGTATCCGCCGGGCCGCCATGGCGCCGGTCATGCCCACCACCACCGGCCGCTGCGTGCTGATCGACTGCGGCGCCAATGCCGAGTGTACGCCGGAGTACCTGCTGCAGTTCGCCTATCTGGGCAGCTTTTACGCCAGCCATGTGCTGGGCATCGCAAATCCCCGGGTGGGCCTGCTGAACATCGGCGTGGAGGCGGAGAAGGGCACCGACCTCCAGCGCCAGACCCGTGAGCTGCTGCTGAAGCAGGAGCGGCTGAACTTCATCGGCAATATCGAGGCCAAGGAGGCCATCAAGGGCGGCTGCGACGTGCTGGTGACCGACGGCTTCTCCGGCAACGTGATGCTGAAGACCATCGAGGGCATCGGCTCCTACGTCGGAAGCTCCCTGAAAGCCATTTTCAAGAAGAACCTGCTGACCAAGCTGGCGGCGGCCATGGTGCTGCCGGGGCTGAACGCCTTCAAGGCGCAGCTCGACCCCAACAAGGTGGGCGGCACCGCCTTCATCGGCATCTCCAGGCCGGTGATCAAGGCCCACGGCTCCTCCAACGACGAGGCCATCGAAAATGCCATCGGCCAGGCGAAGGAGGTCGCCGCCAGCGGCCTGGTGGACGAGATCGCCGCCCATGTGGAGGAAATGACGGTCAACGCCTAAATCAAGAGAAATTTACGAAAAAGGTATTGACAGCGTGATAGGATTGCCGTATTATTTTCCAAGATAACGCAATCTGAAAGGAGGAATAACTTCCTATGACACCGGAGACGATCTTCAAGACCATGCAGGATCTGATCGCGGAGCAGTTTGCCATCGATGCAGACGAAGTGACCATGGACAGTTCCTTTGTGGACGACCTGGGCGCGGATTCCGTGGATCTGGTGGAGCTGGTGATGGCGATGGAGGAGGAATTCGACATCGGCGAGATCGATGAAGAGGATCTTCAGTCCCTGAAGACTGTAGGCGATTGTGTCCGCTATCTCAGCAGCCACATCGAGTGATACTTGTACATAGAAAGAAAACCCCACCGATGTGGGGTTTTCTTTTCGGAAATTTGCTTTGGGCCACCGCCCATGGGATCCACACCGTGGGATCCTGTGGGCGACGGCCCGGAAAGGGATGGAAAGCATGGAAACTTTACATCAACTGGAGGAGCGGCTGGGCTATCGCTTCAACGATCCGGAGCTGCTGCGGGGCGCACTGTACCACAGCTCCTACGCCAACGAGCACCGCAGCATGGGCATCGCCAGCAACGAGCGGCTGGAGTTCCTGGGCGACGCGGTGCTGGGCTTCGTGTCGGCGGACTTTCTGTACCGCAAGCATTCCGACCTGCCGGAGGGCGAGCTGACCCGTATCCGCGCCGCCCTGGTGTGCGAGGAGAGCCTGCACGAGGTGGCCCAGAGTCTGCGCCTGGGGGACTTCCTGCTGCTGGGCAAGGGCGAGGAGAGCGGCGGCGGCCGCCGCCGTCCGTCCATTCTGGCGGACGCGGTGGAGGCGGTGCTGGCCGCGGTGTATCTGGACGGCGGCATCGACAAGGCCCGCGCGCTGATCCATCGCATCCTGCTGGATAAGGAGCAGGAGGAGGTGGTGGAGAGCCGCCGCCGTGACTGCAAGACCGAGCTGCAGGAACTGGTGCAGCGCAAGCCCAACCAGGTGCTGCACTATGAGCCGGTGTCCGAGAGCGGCCCGGATCACGCCAAGGTGTTCGCCGTGGCGGTGACGCTGAACGGCCAGGTCATCGGCCTGGGCTCCGGCCACAGCAAGAAGGAGGCGGAGCAGTCCGCCGCCCGCGCCGCGCTGGAGCAGATGAAGTAAGCTGACAAGGCTGCTTTTTGTAGGGAGCGGCGTTCTCGACGCCCCGCCGTATACCGGAAAAGCCGTCGCAGACAACGATCCCACAGGAGAACCTATGCTGACCTATCACAAGACCACCGAAGAGGAGAAATACCGCATCACCGCGTGGCAGTATGACGGCGCATACGCCATCTACAACAGCGATGCCTATGAGGCCCAGAAGGCCCGCGGCGTGGGCTTTGCCAACCCGAAGAACAACTTTTATTCCTTTTATGACGGCGCGGCGCTGGTGGGCTTCATCAATCTCTATGGGGAGGAGACGGAGGTTTTCTTCGGCATCGGGGCAGACCCGGCCTGCTGCGGCAGAGGGTACGGCCAGCAGATGACCCGGATGGCATGGGACATCGCCCAGAGCCTTTTTCCGGGGAAGCCCCTGTATCTGGAGGTCAGAACGTGGAACGCACGGGCCGTCAGGTGCTATGAGAAGGCGGGCTTCCGCATTGTGGGAGAGCCGATCCGCCAGACCACCCCGGCGGGAGACGGCGTGTTCTATCATATGATCCGGGAGAAATAAAGCTTCAAAACGGCGCGGCTATGGCCGCGCCGTTTTGTCATGAGGATCATATCGAGCACCGCGGCGGCATGTGGTCATGCCGCCCTACGCAGCTTGGACGGATTTCATTGTAAGGCGGGGTGACTACACCCCGCCGCCTATGCACCGTTTTGCCTGTATTGTTTCCTGCCTCAAAAATTTTCCGTGGGTTTTGGGTGAAAATGGTGTAGTATAGAGTAGAGAAACATCCGGAGGGGAGGGGATACGGTTGGACGAGCGGACGCTGATGGCGAAGATCGCGGGCGGCGACGAGGCCGCGCTGCATGCGCTTCTGCGGCAGTACGGGCCGCTGATCCGGTACATCCTGCGGCCCATCCTGACGGATGAGCGGGATCGGGAGGAGTGCTATGCCGACATCTCCCTGAAGATCTGGCAGACGGCGGACAGCTTTGACGGCGACAAGGGTGCGCTGAAAGCATGGCTGACGGTGCTGAGCCGCAACGCCGCCCTGAACCGCGCCCGCCATGCCCGGATGGATGCGCCGCTGGAGGAGACCGTGCCCCACACCGGCGGCAGCGCCGAGGAGGAGCTGCTGCGCCGGGAGCGCCAGCAGCGGCTGCAGGCCGCCATCGCGGGCCTGCTGCCGGAGGAGCGGAGCCTGTTCTATCGCAAATACTACTACTGCCAGTCCACCGCCCAGATGGCCGCCGAGCTGTGCCTGACGGAGCGGGCGGTGGAGGGGCGGCTGTACCGCCTGCGGCAAAAGCTGCGGCGGCTGTTGGGAGGTGACTTCTGTGAGTGATGATCTGCGTTTTGATCAGCTGCTGCGGGAGAACGCCTCTGCTCTGCCCCCGGCCATGGCGGAGGTGAACCCGTGGCGGGAGGCCATGTGGCTGGTGCTGTGGGGCATGGGCCTGACCACCATCACCTTCAACTTCCTGTATCTGGACATGATCCTGCCTGCCCTGGGCGGTATCCTGCTGGTGCTGGGCTTCCGCACCCTGCGGCAGGAGAACCGGGCACTGCAATGGTGCTGGCGGCTGTCCATCGCCATCGCCTCGGTGCGCAGTGCGTCCTTCGCGTTGGCGGCTCTGCCGGTGGATGTGAAGAACGTCCCGGCCTATGCGGTCATGGCCATGACGTTCGCACTGTATTGCTGCCTGTGGCGGGGCATGGTGGGGGTATCCCGTGCAGCAGGCGCGGAAAAACCCGCCGCCCCTGCCGCCGGTGCGCTGGTGATCTTCTACGCGGTGATATGCGCGCTGGCCTTCCTGGAACTGAGCGGTTGGCTGGCGGTGCTGCCGATGCTGATCGTGTATATCGTGATCCTGCGGAATCTGGTGAAGCTGGCCCGCTCCCTCGCGGACACGGGCTACGCCATCCACGCCGCGCCGGTACGCCTGCCCTCGACGGCGGTGCTGTGGGGCTATCTGGGGCTGACGCTGGCGGCGGTGCTGCTGGCCATGTTCCTGGGTCAGCGGTATCCTATGAACTGGCAGGTGCGTGACGACGCGCCCCAGGACGAGACTATCCGGGCGGAGCTGCTGGACTTGGGCTTTCCGGAGCAGGTGCTGGACGACCTGACGGCGGAGGAAGCGGCGCACATGTCCGGCGCGGTGAAGGTGTATACGGAGACAGAGCCTCTGTATGAGGACGAGACCTACCGCGAGGTCACCACATCGGTGTGGAACGAGGACCCGCCGCCCCGCTGGGAGTATAGCAGTGCGGAGAAGCAGCCGGACGGCAGCTACCGCTATACCTATCGGGTGTACGATCTCTATGAGGGCTTTGTGACCCATGTGGTGGTGCTGGTGGAGGAAGCGGGCAGACAGCGGGCTGTCGTGCTGCATTATGCGGCGATCGACCGGCCGTTCGGAGACTGCCTTGCGGAGGGTATGGAGATCTGGCCTGTGTGGCAGGGCAACGAGGAGTCGTGGAGCCCCGGCGGATGGTACAGCGGCCGCCTGTTGTGCGAGAAGGACGGCCAGTCCTATGCGGCGGACTTCTACTCGGTGGAGAGCGGCAGCTATGAGACCACCAACATCTTCGGCACCACACAGAACACCGGCATGATCGCGGAGTGGTCGCGGATGCGCCGCGGCGAGAACACACGGGCCTATCTCCTGTACGATGCCGAAATGCTGACGCCGGAGCTGCCGTCGCTGTATAGCTGGTGCAACTACGTCCGGCAGACGAAGCCGGTCTATCCCTTCCGGGACGCATTGACGCTGTGGCACGAGTGGAATACGAACGGCTGCTATGAGAAGTGGCAGACCAGTATACAGATCTGGCCGCCTGTGGAGGAAGAAACCGAATAGCACAAAAGAGAACGCCCCGGCGTTCTCTTTTTGCATGGCCCTGCTGTAAATAACAGTGGCATTTTTTTCATAGATATGGTATACTATATTTGATATCTTCCACGATAACCGATAACAAACAGTAATTTCCATGCCGGATATGACAAAAAGTATTCGGATATGACATGAGGTGACTCTATGACATATTTTTCTTCCTTCCTGCTGGGTCTGATACAGGGCCTCGCGGAGTTCCTGCCCATCTCCAGCTCCGGCCATCTGGCCATCGCCCAGAACTTGCTGAACATCAAAGCCGAGGTGCCGGAGTTCTTCGACGTGCTGCTGCATCTGGGTACGCTGGTGGCGGTGTTCGTGGCCTATTGGCGGGACATCTGCGACATGGTGATGGAGTTGATCCACGGCGTCAGCGATCTGGCCCACGGCACCACGCCCAAGCAGGTGCCGCCCGCCCGGCGGCTGATCCTGCTGATCATCGTCGGCACGCTGCCGCTGTTCGCCGTCCTGCCCATCCATAAGAAGGTGCAGGCCCTCAGCAACAACATGATCTTTATCGGTGCGGCGCTGGTGGTGACGGGCTTTTTGCTGTTCGCCTGCGACCTGGTGCGCAAAGGCCGCAAGACCGAGCGCAGCGCCACGCTGGTGGATGTGCTGGTGGTGGGCGTTGGCCAGGCCATCGCCACCATGCCCGGCATCTCCCGCTCCGGCATGACCATCACCACCGGCTGCTTCATGGGCTTCGAGCGGAAGTTCGCCGTGCGTTTCTCCTTCCTGCTGTCCATCCCCGCCGTGCTGGGCGCCAATATCCTCAGCCTGAAGGACGCCATCGAGGCCGGGATCGTCTGGGCGGAGGTGCCCATGTATCTGGTGGGCGTGGTCACCGCCGCGGTGGTGGGCTATGCCTGCATCCGGCTGCTGCGCATGGTGGCGGAGAAGGGCCGCTTCGGCGCGTTTGCGTATTACTGCTGGGCGGCGGGTCTGCTGACCCTGCTGCTCAACGCCATCAAGTGAGGTAAGCTATGGCGAATACACCCAAGAAAAAAACCGCATCGTCCTCCGCCAGGAGCGGCGGAAAGGGAAAGAGCACGGCCAAGCGCCGCAGCGCGCCGCCGCCTCCCGCCTATAACGCCCAGGCCCGGATCATCGGCGGCATCGTGTGCCTGCTGCTGGCGCTGTGCGTGCTGGTGACATACTTCAACGTGGATGCCATTCTGCTGACGTTTCTGGCAAACGTCCTGAAGGGCTGCGTGGGCTATGGCTACTGGCTGGCGGCCCCGGCACTGCTGTACGCCGGGATCCTGCTGGTGAACCACAAGGGCTGCCCGGTGAAGCTGCGGCTGGTCTGCACGCTGCTGCTGCCGGTGCTGGTGGGCATGGTGCTGCACCTGCTGCTGGCCCGGGGAACCTATGGATTTGATCTGGAGCACATCAAGCCCATGTGGAAGGACGGCCAGTCGCTGCTGTGCGGCGGCGTGGTGTCCGGCTCTCTGGCGGTGGGCATGGAGGCCCTGCTCAGCCGCGTGGTGTCGCTGATCCTGACCATCCTGCTGACGCTGCTGGCGGTGCTGGGCGCGCTGCAGGTGAAGCCTGCAGAGCTGATCACCGAGATGAAGCGCCGGGCCGAGGAGCGTGCCCAGTGGGACGATGAAGAGGATGACTATTACGAGGACGAAGTCCCTGTAAAGCCTGTAAAGGCAGAATCCGTTACACCGCCTGCCCGGAAGCGGCGGCCCAATATCGACATCCCGCTGGATGACGAGACGGCGGAGCCCAGCCGCGAGGCCGCGGCGCTGAAGTCCTCCGGCGGCAGCCTGTTCCGGGGCCGCACCGGCGACGTGAAGACCCCGGCGGAACTGCTGGATCCCACGCTGGCCACCCCGGCGGCGGAAGCGTCCGCACCCGCCGCACCCCAGCCGGAGCCTGAACCGGCCCCGGCCCCGGCGCCTGTGAAGGAGCCCATGACGGAGAAGCAGCGGAAGGAGGCCGTCCGCGCGGAGGTGGAGACCGCCACCGCCGAGGTCAGCGAGGCCATCGAGAAGGAGCTGGCCGAGGGGGAGGAGGCCTACCGCTATCCCCCCATCACGCTGCTGGACGAGAACACCGACGACAACCATCAGGAGGTGGGCGCGGAGCTGCGGCTGAATTCCCAGCGGCTGGCGTCGGCCCTGGCCTCCTTCGGCGTGGACGCTCACCCCGGCGAGGTGGTCCACGGCCCCAGCGTCACCCGCTATGAGTTCACCCTGGATCAGGGCGTGAAGCTCAGCAAGCTCACCAATCTCAGCGACGATATCGCCCTGGCGCTGGGCGCCACCGGCGTGCGTATCGCGCCCATCCCCGGCAAGATCTCCGCTGTGGGCATCGAGGTGCCCAACAAGGCGGTCACCGCCGTCCGTATCCGCGATGTGATCGAGAGCCGGGAGTTTACCAATCATCCCAGCACCGTGGCCTTCGCCGTGGGTAAGGACATCGGCGGCAGCGCCATCGTGGGCAACATCGCCCGGCTGCCCCATGTGCTGATCGCCGGTACCACCGGCTCCGGTAAGTCCGTATGTACCAACTCGCTGATCGTCAGCCTGCTGTATAAGTCTACCCCCGACGAGGTGCGCTTCATCATGGTGGATCCCAAGATGGTGGAGCTGGCCCCCTATAACGGCATCCCCCATCTGCTGATCCCCGTGGTCACCGATCCCAAGAAGGCCGCCGGCGCTCTCCAGTGGGCGGTGTACGAGATGATGAAGCGGTATAAGATGTTCTCCGAGCGGGGCGTGAAGGATCTGGCGGGCTTCAACGCCCTGTGTGAGAGTGACCCGGAGCTGAAGAAGCTGCCCACCGTGGTGGTGGTCATCGATGAGCTGGCCGACCTGATGCTGGTGGCCGCCAAGGAGGTGGAGGAATCCATCTGCCGCGTGGCCCAGATGGGCCGTGCCGCCGGTATGCATCTGGTCATCGCCACCCAGCGTCCCTCTTCCGATGTCATTACCGGCCTGATGAAGGCCAACATCCCCAGCCGCATCGCCTTCGCCGTGGCGTCGTCGCTGGAATCCCGCATCATTCTGGATACCACCGGTGCGGAAAAGCTGGTGGGTAAAGGCGACATGCTTTACTTCCCCCTGGGCAACCAGAAGCCCACCCGTGTGCAGGGCTGCTTCATCACCCCCGAGGAGATCGAGCGCGTGGTGAACTTCGTCAAGGAGAGCGGCACCGCCGACTACTCCGACGAGGTCATGGAGAAGATCGAGGAGGTCATGAAGCAGAGCGACAAGGGCGGCGGCAAGTCCTCCGGCGGCAGCGCACCCTCCGCTGACGAGGGCGAGGGCTGCGACGAGCTGCTGGGCGCTGCGGTGGAGGTCATCCTGGAGACGGGACAGGCCAGCGTGTCCATGCTGCAGCGGCGCTTGAAGCTGGGCTATTCCCGGGCCGCCCGTCTGGTGGATCAGATGGAGGAGCGGGGCATCGTGGGCCCCTTTGAGGGCAGTAAGCCCCGGCAGTTGCTGATCACCAAGGAGCAGTGGCAGGAGCTGAAGATGAAGGGCTCCTTCGACGCCGCGCAGCCGGAGCCGGAGAGCCATCCCGACCCCTATGGCAGCATCAGCGACGTATTCAACAGCCATGACGCATTAGATTAAAAAATACCGTGTACCCAACTGGGTACACGGTATTTTTTGATCAGTGAAAAGAGAAGAGTGAAAAGTGAAGAGTTGAGGTATGCCGCTCGAGCGGCATGATTTTAAATGAAAAACTTCCGGTGCAGGGATTGGCGCAGGGGCTTGCAGCCGGCCACCGCCAGCAGCATGCCGCCCAGGATCACCCCGGCGGCCAGCGGGTACAGGGACCAGAAGAAGGTCTCGTGGAGCCGGAAGGTCAGGTTGATGAGAAATTCGATCAGCACCGCAAGGCCGCCGGAGAGGATCAGCCCGCCGCCCACCACATACAGGTGGCCGCCCGGCAGATACCGCAGCAGTGTCACCATGGCCGTCACCAGAAGGCCGATGGCTCCGGTGACAGGGAAGGCGAAGGAGAGGAACCAGTGTCCCCCGGTGGCAAAGTTGATATACAGCAGATAGAGCCCGATGGCCGCAAAGTCGATGGGCACGAAGATTACCGGGTTGGGGCGGCGGAACCACAGCGGCAGCGCCACCATGATATACAGCAGCGCCACGCCGCCGGAGGCGTACCCCGACCAGACGATGGTGCCGTTGATGCGCCAGTCGCACAGGATGAACAGCACCGCCGGCAGCAGGGCCAGCACCGTCAGGATAAACAGCACGCCGGAGCGGCTGACCTCCTCCATATGGGGCCGCGGATCCGGGGGATAGGGGGGCTCCCCCTGCTGGGGCGGCATATCCGGGTGGAAGGCCCGCGTGCCGCACAGGGGACAAACCTTTTCGCTGTCCGCCAGCTCTACGCCGCATTTGACACAATACATGATACGCTCCTTTCCCGCTGTCCGTCAGCGCTGGTTGCTCTCGACCCTTACGGGGAGGCCCAACTGGTGCAGGACGCGGTAGAAATGCAGCTCCAGCTCCGGTTCCTGGATGCTGCGGATGCAGTTGATATACGCGGTGCCGTTCCAGGTGAGAACGCCGCAGTTGTGGGGCGCCTTGGCCTGTACGCCGATGATGAAATCCATCCGCTCTACATAGGGGGCCATCACCTCCGGCAGGTGTACCACCCCCAGGTTGGACAGACACAGGCAGGATTTGCACTCGCCCACCGTGTCGAACACCGCCTTCATGGCCAGATTCTTGATGAACAGCGGCATCACCCGCAGCAGGGGCGACTGCTCGCTGGCCACGTTGGCGGCGAATTTGGCCCGCATGGTCTGGGGATTGTTCTCCAGTCCCATCCGGTGGTGGACGGCGGCGCAGATCTCGTCAAAGGTGTAGTCGCCCATCCGGGGATCTACCTCCGGCGTGATATACGAGGCGAAGTTCCGCAGCGTCCGGCTGGGGAACAGGTTCCGCAGGTTCACCGGCAGCAGCACCTTCACCGGCCTGCGGCGGCTGCGCTGGGGCACCTTCTCCGCCTGAAGGCGGCAGATGGCCTGCATCATGGCGGCGCACACCAGCTCCGTCACCGTGACGCCGTGGGCCTTGGCGCAGCTCCGCAGCGCGTCGGCGGGCACCATCATGGTCACCAGATCCTTGAAGCCGTCCTTCTCCGGCGTGCCGGTCAGGTGCCAGGCGGTGGACTCTCTGCGGCTGGCCTTCACGCTTCCTGCATAGCGCAGGAAGCTGTCCTCCAGCTCCTCCTCGTCCGGCTCCTCCAGCCGACCCAGCACGCCGTCCCCGGCGGGGATGGTCAGGCTGTGCTTCTGGCTGAGGTATTCCGCCAGCAGCGTCTTGAAAAAGGTCAGGCCGCCGGTGCCGTCGGTCAGGGCGTGGAAGAATTCCACCGCGAACCGGTTATGATAGACCAGCACCCGGAAGGCGCACTGGCGCACCTCGTGGAAGGGGACGTGGGCCAGGGGGCAGCTCTTCTCCTCCTGGATGGCGGGGGGATGGGGGATCTGCTCCAGATAGTACCAGAATACGCCCCGCCGCAGCCGCACGGCGATGGAGGGGAAGCGCCGGGCCGTCACGTCCAGCGCGCTGCGCAGCACCGCCGTGTCCACCGGCTCGGTGAGGGTGGCGGAGATGCGGAAGAAGTTGTTCCAGTTCCGCCGCTTGGCGGCGGGATAGATCTTGGCGGCGTTGTCCAGCTTCATCCACCGCAGGCTCCGGGCGGGGGACAGCACCTTGTCCATAAAGCGGTTGATGGTCTCAAAGTCCTGGGGCATATTCTCGCTGAGGCAGTACAGCACATAGGCGTGCCACCGCTCCGGCGCCACGATCATTTTGCTGCGGCATCCGCTTTTCAGCAGCTTCTCGTGGAGGAGCCGGGTGTCGTCCAGCATCACCTCGTCCCCACCCACGAACAGCAGCGACGGGGGAAAGCCCGTCACATCGCCGAACAGCGGCGAACACAGGGGATCGGCGGGATCGTCGGTATAGCACTTGGCATAGAACTGCAGCAGCTCCGGCGACATGGAGGGGTCCACCTCCCGGTTCTCCTCATAGGATCTTCCGCTGCCGGTGAGATCCGTCCAGGGCGAGATGCCGATGAGGCCGCAGGGCAGGGGCAGCCCCAGCGCCTTCAGCTTCAGGCACAGGGCGTAGATCAGCCCGCCGCCGGCACTCTCACCGCACAGCAGGATCTGGTGGCCCGTGTAGCCCTTTTTCAATAGGTACTGATACGCCTCCAGTGCGTCCTCCAGCGCCGCGGGATACCGGTGCTCCGGGGCCAGACGGTACGCCGCGCAGAACACCCGCACGCCGCACTCCGCCGCCAGCACCGAGGAAAAGCCCTTGGCGTATTCCAGGCTGCCGCAGGTGTAGCCGCCGCCGTGGAGATACAGCACCACGCCGCTGCGCCGCTGATCCTGGGGCATGATCCACGCGCCCTGAAAGCGCTGGAAATCGTGGCCCTTGGCCATGATCTCACTCCGGTGCAGGGCGGTCATCAGCTCGCCCAGCTTATCCTGCCCCTTCCGGCTGGCCTCCAGCGAACAGCTCGTCATAATGGGCTTGAACAGATTCAGTTGTGCGCGGACACGCTTGGCGTGAAGCTCCATAGACCGTCGTTCCTTTACAAGTTTATCCTATCATTATAGCATTTACCGGCGGCGTTGTAAATACACGCGCCTCAGCGCAGTCCCTTTACCCGCTTGCGCAGCAGGGGACACAGCAGGGCCGTCACCGCGATCTTGATGGCGTCACCCGGCAGAAAGGGGATCATTCCGGCCCATAAAAGGGCGGAAAGGGACATATTTTTCCCCATATAGCCGTTCAGGATCAGCGCCATATAGGGCACGCCCACGGCGTACAGTGCCGCAAGTCCTGCCGCGCAGGCCAGGGCGATGCGCAGGGGAGCGGTGCTCTTGCCGCTGATGGCGCCGATGATGGCGGCGGCGGGGATCAGCCCCAGCAGAAAGCCGAAGGTGGGCTGCAGCACATAGCCGAAGCCGCCGCCGGTGGTGAAGATGGGCAGACCCATCAGTCCCAGCGCCACATAGACGCCCTGGCTCAGCGCACCGCAGCCCGGGCCCAGCAGCACGCCCGCCATGGCGGTGAACAGAAATTGCAGCGTGATGGACGAAAAGCCCAGGGGGATCCGCAGAAACGCGCCTGCCGCCGTCAGGGCGGTCAGCAGCGCGGTAAAGACCAGCTTGCGTGATGTCATGGCAACCGCCTCCTGTTTCAGGAAAAGAATGGAGACATGATACCCCGCTGACAGCGGTGCTGTCAAGCCGCTTGACGATTTTTTTTGCTTTACGGATGGGGAAAAACGTGGTAATATGGGCCACGAACGAGAGGAGGCGACCGCCATGGAACAGCCGAAGGTCTACCGCTATGACACGGTGGATTCCACCAATACCGTATGCAAGACGCTGGCACAGGAGGGCGCGCCGGACGGCACCGCCGTCATCGCGGCGCGGCAGACGGCGGGCCGGGGCCGTATGGGCCGGGGCTTCGAGTCGCCGGAGGGCCTGGGGCTGTATCTCTCCATGCTGTGGCGGCCCGTGGCGTCGCCGGAGGGCCTGCTGCCCCTGACGGCCATGGCCTCCGCCTCCGCCGCGCTGGCCATCCGCCGTGTCACCGGGGCGGATGTACGGATCAAGTGGCCCAACGATCTGGCGCTGCATGGGAAAAAGCTGGCGGGCATCCTGACGGAGGTGACCCTTGCCGGCAGCGGCGTGGATCATGTAGTCATCGGCATCGGCGTCAATCTGCGGCAGCGGCCGGAGGATTTCTCACCGGAGGTGGCGGTACTGGCCACCTCGCTGGCGGCGGAGGGCTATGACGTGGATCAGGCGGCGCTGGAGACGGCATTGGTGGACGCGCTGCGGCAATCGTTCCGCCATCTGTGCGCACCGGAGACGTATGTGGACGAATACCGGCAGCTATGCCTGAATCTGGGGCGGCAGGCCCGCATTTTACAGACGGGCGAGACGGTGACGGCCCTGGACATCGACGGGCAGTACGGCCTTGTGGTGCGGCACGAAAACGGCGCGGTGGAAACGCTGCGCTGCGGCGAGGTGTCGGTGCGGGGCCTGTACGGCTACGCGGAATAAGAGATAACCATACAAAAGAGGTGTTTTTCAAGTGAAGGAATTGTTGGATCTGTTTTTGACGTTCGCCAAGGTGGGCGTCATGACCTTCGGCGGCGGCATGGCTATGCTTCCCATCTTACAGCGCGAGGTGGTGGAGAACAAGGGCTGGGCCACCGACGAGGAGCTGACGGACTATTTCGCCATCGGCCAGTGTACGCCGGGCATCATCGCCGTCAATACCGCCACGTTCATCGGCCAGAAGCGCAAGGGTGTCTGGGGCGGCATCGTGGCCACGCTGGGCATCGTGTTCCCGTCCCTGCTCATCATCACGGCCCTGGCGGGGCTGATCACCAGCTTCTCCCATCTGGAGTGGGTACAGAACGCCTTTGCCGGTATCCGCGTCTGCGTGTGCGTGCTGATCTTCAACGCCACGCTGAAGCTGTGGCAGGGCGCGGTGAAGGACGTGTGGGGCGCGCTGATCTTCGCGGCGGTGCTGGCGGCATCGCTGCTGACGGATCTGTCTCCCGTGCTGTTTGTGCTGGCGGCGGCTGTGGCGGGCATCATCATCCGTAATGTGGGAGGTGCCAGGAAATGATCTATCTGCGTCTTTTTTACGAGTTTTTCAAGACCGGTCTGTTCGCCATCGGCGGCGGCCTGGCCACGCTGCCCTTCCTGTCGGATATGGCCGACCGCACCGGCTGGTTCACCCAGGCACAGCTGGCGGACATACTGGCCGTCAGCGAATCTACCCCCGGCCCGGTGGGCGTCAACATGGCCACCTATGTGGGCTTTGAGACCGGCGGCATTTTGGGTGCGGTAGTCGCCACGCTGGGATTGGTGGCGCCCTCCGTCATCGTGATCCTGATCATCGCCAGCTTCCTGAAGGCCTTCCGCAATAACAAGTATGTGGACGCCGCCTTCTACGGCCTGCGCCCCGCTTCCACCGCCATGGTGGCCTCCGCCGGTATCGGCGTGGTGCTGCTGAGCCTGGTGGATACCTCCGCCTCCGGCCTGGATTTCTTCCGCTGGAAGGAGCTGGCCCTGGCGGCGGTGATCCTGGTGCTGACCCGCTGGGTGCCCTTCACGAAGAAGCTGCACCCCATCGTGTTCATTGCGGCGGCCGCCGTGGTGGGCGTGGTGTTCCATTTCTGAGCCAATGCGAAAAGCGTACCTTATGCTTTTGATAAGGTGCGCTTTTTCTTTGTATGAAGTGTCAAAATGCCCATTTTTACGACGGGATTGTTAGGGTATTTGTCAGTTGTATTTTATTTCCCGGCGGGTTATGATAGAAGCAAACTATATATAAGGAGGATTATTCCCATGGAGCAGTTGAAAGAACGCATTCGCCGCGAGGGCAAGGTGCTGCCGGGTAACATCATCAAGATCGACGGATTTCTGAATCACCGGGTGGACACCAAGCTGTTGGGCGATATCGCGGATGAATTTGCCAAGTATTTCGATACCAGCAAGGCCACGGTGGTGCTGACCGCCGAAGCCAGCGGTATCGCGCTGGCCACCGTGTGTGCCGAGAGGTACGGCGTTCCCATGCTGTTTGCCAAGAAGGCCAAGAGCGACAACATCGAAAGCGGCCTGATCCAGAGTGAAATTTTCTCCTATACCTATAAGAAGAAGGTCACCCTGCTGGTGTCTCAGGAGTGGCTCAGCGAGGATGACCGCGTGCTGATCATCGACGACTTTATGGCCAACGGCTACGCCATGGGCGGCCTGGTGGACATCGTGAAGAAGGCCGGCGCCCAGCTGGTGGGCATCGGCGTGGCGGTGGAGAAGGGCTTCCAGGGCGGCGGCGACAAGTTCCGCGCCATGCCCGACGTGCCCTACAAGGCCCTGGCCGTCATCGAATCCGCCGACGAGAACGGCATTATCTTCCGGGAGGATGACTGAGATGAAGAAAGTTCTGGTTCTGGACTTCGGCGGCCAGTATAACCTGCTGGTGGCCCGCCGCGTCCGCGAGTGCGGCGTGTACTGCGAGATCAAATCCTTCCGCATGTCCCTGGAGGAGATCCGCGCCTTCGCCCCCGACGCATTGATCTTTACCGGCGGCCCCGCCACCGTGTTCGAGCCCAACGCCCCCATGGTGGACAAGGCACTGTTCGAGATGGGCATCCCCGTGCTGGGCATCTGCTATGGCGAGCAGTTGATGATGCACCTGCTGGGCGGCCAGTGCCGCAAGGCAGAGACCCGCGAATACGGCAAGGTGGAGCTGACCCACAAGGAATCTCCGCTGTTTGACAATGTGCCGGAGAAGGCCATCTACTGGATGAGCCACGGCGTCGAGGTGGAGCGCCTGGCGCCCGGCTTCGAGATCATCGGCTCCACTGAGGGCTGCCTTCACGCAGCGGTGCAGTGCGCCGACAAGAAGCTCTACGGCGTGCAGTTCCATCCCGAGGTGCTGCATACCGAGTACGGCACCCAGATCCTGAAGAATTTCCTGTACACCATCTGCGGCTTCGGCCCCGAGTGGACCATGGCCTCCTATATGGAGGAGGCGGTGGCCGAGTGCCGCCGTCAGATCGGCGACGGCCGCGTGCTGCTGGCCCTGTCCGGCGGCGTGGACAGCTCCGTGGCCGCTGCCCTGCTGCAGCGCGCCGTGGGCGATCAACTGACCTGCATCTTTGTGGATCACGGCCTGCTGCGCAAGGACGAGGGCGATCAGGTGGAGCAGGTGATGAAGCACCAGTTCCATGTGGATGTCCGCCGCGTCAACGCCGGGCCCCGCTTCCTGGCCAAGCTGGCCGGTGTCACCGAGCCGGAGCGCAAGCGCAAGATCATCGGCGAGGAGTTCATCCGCGTGTTCGAGGAGGAGGCCAAGAAGATCGGCGCTGTGGACTTCCTGGCCCAGGGCACCATCTATCCCGATGTGGTGGAGTCCGGCCTGGGCGGCGAGAGCGCCGTCATCAAGAGCCACCACAACGTGGGCGGCCTGCCCGACTGCGTGGACTTCAAGGAGATCGTGGAGCCCCTGCGCCGCCTGTTCAAGGATGAGGTGCGCCAGCTGGGTACCGAGCTGGGCCTGCCTGACGAGCTGGTGTGGCGCCAGCCCTTCCCCGGCCCTGGCCTGGCCATCCGCGTCATCGGCGACATCACCGAGGAGAAGCTGGCCATCCTGCGGGATGCCGACGCCATCTTCCGTGAGGAGATGAAGCTGGCGGGTCTTGACCGCACCACCAGCCAGTTCTTCGCCGTGCTGACCGACCTGCGCAGCGTGGGCGTCATGGGCGACGAGCGGACGTATGACTATACCCTGGCCCTGCGCGCCGTGCAGTCCCAGGACTTCATGACCGCTACCTGGTCCCGCCTGCCCTATGAGCTGCTGGACAAGGTGTCCAACCGCATCGTGGGCGAGGTGAAGCACATCAACCGCATCTGCTACGACATCACCTCCAAGCCCCCTGCCACCGTGGAGTGGGAGTGAGTTTTTGAAACTCCGAACCCGTTGCGGCACAACGATTTTGCGGTTTTATATCTCTCTTTTGATAACGATTTGATAACGCTCCCCATAGGCCGTATCATTCTGTATCCCCAGTGGATTGCGGGTAAAGAATGTTCTTTTGCGGCTTATAAGTGAGGACAACCATATTAGAAAGCCCTTACCGATGGCAACGTCGGTAAGGGCTTTTGCTGTCTATTCATCAGTATCGGGGCTATCTTTGAGTGCATCCACCAGGAAATCACTCAATTCCTGTGAGGGAACTTTTGCCCACCGCAGGGTGGTGTCGTACTTGGGGTAGTTGTACCGCCAGCGGTCATAGTCCTCCCTGGTGATCTCCCCGGCCTCCAGCTTCTTGGCCTGCTCCGCCCAGGCGGACAGCATATCAAGCATATTGGCATAGGTCTTGCCTTTGGATTTGTCCAGACGCAGACAAACCTCGCCGTCAATCTCCCCAATAGTCAGCCCCCGAATATCCTCCAAAGCAAAGAGGGTGTGCATCAGGCCGATGTCGGTATCTATGTCAGGGACGGTCAGGGCATCAGGGGAAATATCAAAGAAGTCAGCCAGGGTCTTTGTCAGGTCGGCCTTGGGGGTGCGGCTCCCGGTTTCATACTGTGCCATACGCACATCGGCGGAGCGTTCCGGGAAACCCACCACCATGCCAAGATACTTCTGTGTGATGCCCTTCATGTTGCGGAAGAAACGAATACGTTCACCAATCGCCATAACTGCCAACTCCAATCTATGTAATGGGGACACTTGAAGTATAACAGATATGTTTAGACCAGTCAAGAGAAAAATAAATAAATTTGTTTATATTTTCTCGTTGGAAGGTCTTGACATAACGGAATAGAGTTAGTATAATAGGACTACGTTAAGCAAATAGCGTTAAATCAAAAGAAAGGAGGAATCCATATGGAGAACAGATTCATCCGGGCGGAAGAAGTTGCGGACGAGCTGGGTGTATCGAAGCCCTACGCCTATAAACTCATCCGGCAGCTCAACGAAGAATTGAAGGACAAGGGCTTCATCACCATCGCAGGGCGGGTCAACCGCCAGTATTTCAACGAACGGCTCTACGGGGCCAGAAAGGAAGGGAACTAAATGCCAGTCTTTAAGGACGAAGCAAGAGGAACATGGTACGTCATGGTGCGGTATCAGGACTGGACGGGGGAGCGCAAACAGAAGTGCAAGCGTGGCTTTGCCACCAAACGGGAGGCCCAGGAGTGGGAGCGCAGTTTCCAGATGCAGACCTCCGGCGACCTGGATATGACCTTTGAAGCCTTTACCGAGCTTTACACCAAGGATATGAAACCCCGGCTCAAGGAGAACACCTGGCTGACCAAGGAGAACATCATCCAGAAGAAAATTCTGCCCTACTTTGGCAAGCGGAAGATTAGCGAGATCACCACCAAGGACGTGATCGCATGGCAGAACGAGTTGCTGGCCTACCGGGACGAGAAGCGCAAGCCCTACTCGGCTACCTACCTCAAAACCCTGCACAACCAGCTTAGCGCCATCTTCAATCACGCTGTCCGCTTCTATGAGCTGCGCTCCAATCCCGCCGCCAAGGCTGGGAACATGGGGTCAGAGGAACGGAAGGAAATGCTGTTCTGGACGAAAGCGGAGTACCAGAAGTTTGCAGATGCCATGATGGACAAGCCCGTTTCCTACTACGCCTTTGAAATGCTCTACTGGTGTGGTATTCGGGAGGGGGAACTGCTGGCCCTGACCCCGGCAGACTTTGACTTTGAGGCCGGGACGGTGAAAATCAGCAAGTCCTATCAGCGGCTCCACGGCAAGGACGTCATTACCACGCCAAAGACGAAGAAAAGCAACCGCACCATTAAAATGCCCAACTTCCTCTGTGACGAGATGAAGGATTACCTGGGGATGCTCTACGGTATCAAGAAGAAGGAGCGCATTTTCACCATCACGAAAAGCTATCTCCACCATGAGATGGACAGAGGGGCGAAGTCGGCAGGGGTCAAGCGTATCAGAATCCACGACCTCCGGCATTCGCACATCTCACTTCTGATTGACATGGGCTTCTCCGCTGTGGCGATTGCTGACCGTGTGGGGCATGAGAGTATCGAGATCACCTATCGCTATGCCCACCTGTTTCCGTCCAAGCAGACGGAAATGGCAGACAAATTGGACTTTGAAAGGATGGGAGCGTAATGTCAGCTAAGAATTTGGACACTCACAACCGCTGGAGGAACAAGACCGTGGCCTTCCGGGTATCCCCGGAGGAAAACAAGCAGATTGACGCCGCTGTGCGGCTCTCTGGCCTGACGAAGCAGGACTACATCACCCGGCGGCTCTTAGACCGGGCCGTGGTGGTGCAGGGCAATCCCAGGGTCTACAAGGCCCTGCGTGACCAACTCGCCGCCGTCCTGGGGGAACTGCGGCGCATTGAGGCCGGGGGCGACGTGGGGGATGAACTTCTCGCCACCATTGACCTTATCTCAGTGACGCTGGGCGGCATGAAGGAGGATTGATAGATTGATGGATTCCAGAGAAACGAAAAGGACTGTCCCGGTTCCGTCTGTTGGCGCAGACGGGGAACAGCCCAATTCTCAAACAACTACCCAAAGTATAGCAGAGGAAACGGCTGAAAACAACCCCCAAGAGAAAGATTTAGAGGAAATGCTCCGGGATATGCGGCGCATGAACGACCCAGCCTACCTCCACACAGTTTCCATGAACGACCTTTACCAGAACATCTACCAGAGCAGACCGCCCGTAATAGACGGTCTGCTCTACCCTGGGACGTACCTCTTTGCGGGAGCGCCCAAGGTGGGCAAGTCGTTCCTGATGGCCCAGCTTGCCTACCATGTCAGCATGGGCCTCCCCCTGTGGGGCTACCCTGTCCACAAGGGGACTGTCCTCTATCTGGCGTTGGAGGACGACCACCGCCGCTTGCAGGGGCGGCTATACCGAATGTTCGGCACAGAGGGCACCGACAATCTGCTCTTTGCGGTCTACGCCAAACAGCTTGGCGTTGGCCTGGAGGAACAGCTAAAGAAGTTCGTCCGGGAACACCCGAACACCAAGCTGATTATCATTGACACCCTCCAGAAAATCCGGGAGGCTGGTGGGGATAAGTACAGCTACGCCAACGATTACGAGGTGGTGGGTAAGCTGAAACGCCTTGCCGATGATTGCGGCGTCTGCCTCCTGCTGGTACACCACACTCGAAAGCAACAGGCAGATGACAAATTCGATATGATCTCCGGCACCAACGGTCTGCTGGGAGCGGCGGACGGGGCCTTTCTTCTTCAAAAGGAGAAGCGGACAGACGGCAGCGCCGTTCTGGACGTGGCCGGGCGTGACCAGCAAGACCAGCGATTCTATCTTACCAGGGACAAGGAACGGCTGATATGGACGCTGGAGCGTACGGAAACGGAGGCATGGACAGAGCCGCCCGACCCGGTGCTGGAGGCCATAGCCGCCCTTGTGACGGCGGAGAAGCCGACCTGGGGTGGTACGGCCACCGAGCTGGTAGCGGCGCTCCAGACCGACATGAAGCCCAACGCCCTGGCGATGCGGCTAAACGTCCGGGCCGGGAAGCTGCTGATAGACTACCACATCCGCTATGAGAACAGCAGGAGCCACGCCGGGAGAAGTATCAGCCTGACGCTGGAACCGTCCCAGGCGTGACGACCGTGACGGCTGTGACGGCTTTTTTGAGAGTGGCGGCGGTGTCTGAAACATCGTCACGGTCGTCACGGCTGTCACGGGGAGCAGCAAAGTTTAGGCGGGGTGCAGGGTGCCCTTTTCAAAGGGCGGCCCTGCTGGGGGAGGCAACCGCAGTTGCCGGGGGCAAAGCCCCCACACCCCCTCGGAGAGCCCACGACACTTTGCAGACCGAAGGGATGAAAGTGTCATAGTGGGTTATTACACTTCCTGCAGGAAGTGCCTCCCCCGAACCCCCGTCCTCTTTCAACAACCCAACATCTGAAACAGGAGGATTTTTGCCTATGGCGAGAGGCGACGGTATTGACCGTACCAACGCAAGAAATATGAGGCTGACCGAAACCAAGATCGGTAACACCCAGCAGCACAACGAGCGTGAGAAGGATTCCTATGTCAATCAGGACATTGTACTGGAGCGGACGCCGCTCAATGTCCATTTCAAAACCCCGTCTGCCGGGTATCGGGAGATGTTTGCTCAAATGGAGGCCGACGGCGTGATCTCCACCCGTGGCATCAAGGAGGATGCCTTTCGATACGGTGAGTTGGTCTTTGATGTAAACTCCGCTTACTTCTACAATCACGGCGGGTATGACTTCGCAAAACAATTTTACACCGAAGCCTATAAAGCCGCAATCAAAATCGTGGGCGGAGAGCAGTATATTTTGTCGGCGGTCATGCACGCTGACGAGCGCAACCGGGCCATGTCCGAGGCGCTGGGGGAGGACGTGTACCACTACCACCTCCATGTGGTTTATATCCCGGTAGTGGAGAAGGAGATACGCTGGACAAAGCGGTGCAAGGACAAGTCCCTGGTGGGCAAGGTCAAGGAAACGATCATGCAGGTGAGCATGAGCAAGAAGTGGGCGTCCAAGCCCATTCTGGACGAAACTACCGGGGAGCCGTTACGCACAGCTAAGGGCAAACCCGTTCTACGAAAGTCGTACAGTGTCCTGCAAGATGATTTCTTTGAGCATATGCGCTCCGCTGGCTATGACGATGTAGAGCGTGGGGAACGTGGTAGTTCCGAAGAACATTTGACTGTTACGCAGTTCAAGACGGAGCGTGAGCAGGAACGGCTTGCACAGCTTCAAGAGGTGTCGGCGCTGGCCCAGGTTGAGGCCGACAAAAAGAATAAGGAGGCAGCATCAGCTGAGAAGAAAGCGGCCCAGGCCAGGGCTAAGCTGGACGATGTAGCGCCCTTGCTCAAGGGCATGGAGAAACTGGCGGCGGACTTCTCCGACGACCCGGAGCGGACGCTGCCGGAGGCGGGGCCGCTGGAATCGGCCAAGTCCTACCGGGAGAAAAAGGCCAAGCCCCTTTGGGAGAAGATCGTCAAGGTGCTGCGCTCCGTCTACCGGGCCTACTTCGACCTCAAGAGCAAGTTTGAGCGGTTGCAGAGCGCCTATGATCGTGAGGTCAGTAAGAACGGCTCCCTGTCAGCCAGGATTTATGAGGTTTGTGCCGAGAGGGACGGCTTGAAAGGGCAAGTCAGGGACTATGAGCGGGTCAGACGGGCCATTGGCCCGGAACAGGCGGACAGGATACTGGAGGCAGCTTACCAGCAGGAACAGGTCGAAAAGGAGCAGAAATGGGGTGCAAGGTCAAAAATAAGGGTAGGCGCACGATAATCACAAAAAATGGAGGTAATTTCATGGAAAAGTACATCTTTGACGAGGGCAACGGTCTGTGGTATGAGTTGCAGAGGGACTAACAATATTCGGGCGTGTGCGGCGGAAATCGTGGACACAGAAATTATTTGCGCATGAGGCCCCAAATCGGAGGGTGTCCCGGTGAATGCCCTCCTGATTTATTTGGGACAGCGGGTAAAAACTTCTTGCATTTTAGAGTGTGCTATGCTATACTGCTGTCATCCTGATTTGAGGAGTCTATTCAACATGCGGCAAGGTATTCTTAAATAAAATTTGATAATGGGCACAAAAATAATTGCCCCTTGCAGGGGCTTGGTTTTTGTACCCAATTTAAGAATGCTTTTGCCTTTTTATCAAATATCGTGACGGATAACGGCTCATGTTAGCTGAATGCGTTTCTATGTATCCGAAGTCATGATCCCCAGCGGTAAAAGTATTTGCCGCTGGGGATTTTTGCGCCCTTTTGGGCCTTGTATGGAGGATAGACATGAACATTATCAATATCGGGATTCTTGCCCAT
>ERZ824575.725-NODE-725-length-38707-cov-4.336826_pt1 | contig 38707 bp, 35 predicted proteins | sample MGYA00519470_ERZ824575 | MGnify/ENA primary metagenome ERZ824575 (study PRJEB31778, sample SAMEA3449170) | human gut metagenome | biome: human gut; feature: human-associated habitat; material: faeces | place: United Kingdom | collected 2010/2012 ...
TTCAGACCTAACTCTTTGTAGTTCTCAACTTTTGCCTTGGAAGCGTTGTAAACAACGAAATCCGGCTCAAAGTTCTCAAGCTCCTCAGCTGTCGGCTGAATGAACATGTTTGTTACGAAGTGTGCCTGCCATGCAACTTCAACGATGAAACGGATTGCCATACGTGTATCTTTGTTTGCTCCGCAGAATGCATCTACAACATAAAGTTTTTTGTTAGAAAGTTCTTTGATAGCGATGTCTTTTACAGCACTCCATGCTTCCTCAGATGCTGGATGGTTGTCGTTCTTGTATTCATCAGATGTCCACCATACAGTGTCTTTGGAGTTCTTGTCCATAACGATGAATTTGTCTTTAGGGGAACGACCTGTATAGATACCAGTCATAACATTGACTGCGCCAAGTTCACTTTCCTGACCTTTTTCATAGCCTTCCAGTTCTGGCTTGGTCTCTTCTGCGAATAATGTTTCGTAGGATGGGTTGTAGACAATTTCTGTTGTTCCAGTAATGCCATACTTGCTTAAATTGATTTCTGCCATTTTGTTTTTACCTCTTTCCTTTAAATATAGTAATATGATAATCGCCCGCAAAAAGCAGGTTTTTATGATATCTTGACTGAGAAACTATAAATCCTAGTTACGTCATCACAATTATTATACATAAATAAGTCATAAAATCAATAAAAAAACTGCGAAATTTTTATAAAGTGAAGAAAGTTGAAAGATTTTTCCCCTAAAGAATTAGCCTCCTGCTTAAAAATGCTGCCATATAATTCGGCAGAAGTCCGTTGCGGCAGAACCCCAGACAAGCTATAATACAAAGTAAGAGTTGGACTTGGCTATCTCTATTGGAACAGAATATATCGGAATGCATCTGCATTACCGTTCTTTCGTGTGTATCCCTTAGCGGGTATCGCAGCAAACAAATGGATGCCGGGCAAATGTTTGAGCTTGATTCTTTATATTTAGCAGGAAAATACGATGCGAGTTTTGCCCGGTGTCCATCAATAAAAGTTTGCGTAGATACCCGCTTAGGGATACCAGAAAGAACGGTAGCAGAAGCTTCTGATATATTCTGATTCAAGAGAGGTTGAGACAAAAATATAATCTTACTTTGTAGGATAATCTTGTATAGAAAAGGAGCACATGGGCTATGAAGATATTTCACTTATCCGACCTTCACATCGGATTGAAATTAATGAATCATGATTTAAGGGAAGACCAGGAATATATCCTGCATCAGATTGTAGAGCGGGCCAGAGAAGAAAAACCGGATGCCATTTTGATTGCAGGAGATATTTATGATAAAGCAGTGCCGGCGGCAGAGGCAGTAGAGGTATTCGATCATTTTATCAATGAACTGACGGAGATGGTGCCGGATGCTGTCATTATGATGATTAGCGGAAACCATGACAGCGCACCAAGAGTGAACTGTTTTCGAAGCATTTTATCAAGACAGCATTTATATATGATAGGAAAGCCGCCTGAGACGAAAGAGGAATACATTGAGAAAGTGACATTGACGGATAAGTATGGAAAAGTGAATTTTTATCTTCTGCCATTTGTGAAGCCGTCTATGGTAAAGCAGATTGTGGGAACGGATGAAAATGATAACAACCTTTCCTATGATGCAACTTTGCATAAGCTTTTGGAAAGAGAAAATGTAAATGAAGCAGAGCGGAATGTGCTGGTGAGCCACCAGTTCTATCTGCCGGCAGGAAAAGCGGCGGAGGATGTTGAGCGGATGGATTCTGAAATCCGCACCGTGGGAAATATTGATGAAGTGTCTGCGGATGTGTTGGAGCGGTTTGACTATGCGGCATTGGGACATATTCATAAGCCTATGACCGTGGGAAAAGAGTGTTATCGTTACTGTGGAACACCTCTTGCCTGCTCCGTCAGTGAAGCGGGACAGAAAAAGGGCATTGTTATGGTGGAACTGGAAGAAAAGGGCAGGCTTTCCACCGGAGTAATTCCGTTAAAACCACTGCGTCAGGTGCGTATTGTGGAAGGGGAATTAGAAGAAGTATTAAAGCAGCCATCCGATAATTTTGTAACTGTGATTCTTACCGATAAGGTGGATGTCAATGTCTTTGACATGCAGGACCGGCTGCGTCATGCATTTCCCAATTTGCTGGAAATCCGAAGAGAAACGCTGTACAAAGCCAATTATGAAATGGAAAAATTCCGGCATGAGGCAGAGCTTGATGCCTTTTCGCTATGCTGTGAGTTTATTGGAGAGATGAACGAGGAAGAAAGAGAAATTCTTAAGGAAGTCATCAATAAAGTAGAGGAGGAGAGTGAGTTATGAGACCATTAACCTTGGAAATGCAGGCATTTGGGTCCTATGGAGACCGGACGAAAATTGATTTTCGAAAACCATCCCAGAATTTATTTCTGATTACCGGAGATACCGGTTCCGGCAAGTCCACTATTTTTGATGCCATAGCCTTTGCGTTATATGGAGAAGCCAGTTCCACAGCTAATAAAAAAAGTGGAACAGAGCTGCAGAGTCAGTTTGCCACAGCAGGCGCAGAGCCTTATGTGGAATTGAAATTCTGTGAAGGAACAGAAGAAAGCGGCGTCTATACAGTGCGCCGTGTGCCAAGACATGTCCGCCCATTGAAGCGGGGAAGCGGTGAAAAAGAAGAAAGCGAATCCGTTACCTTAATCATGCCGGATGAAATCGTTTATTCGCAAAAGGAAACGAATCAGAAAATCATTGATATTGTCGGGCTGAACAAGGGGCAGTTTATGCAGGTGGCAATGATTGCCCAGGGAGAATTTATGGAACTGCTCCGGGCAAAATCCGATGAGAAAAAAGTGATTTTCCGAAAATTATTCCACACAGAAAAATATGAAAAGATTGCCAATGAATTAGGAGACCGGAAAAGAAAATTAGATGCAGAGATTGCCACAATCCGTACGAAGTTTCATGCCAAAGCTGAGAATGCGGACATACCGGAAGCCTTTGAAGAAGCCGAAGCCCTGTTGGCATTGAAAAAGAAGATGCAGCAGGCGGATGCAAAAGCACCGGAGATGGAACGCTTTTTAGAATTAATGCAGCAATTGTGCCAGTATCTTAAGGAAGAGGGAAAGAAGAAAAAGAAGGAAGCAAAAGAAGCGGAAAAACTGCGGGAGCATTGCCGGAGTGCGTTGCAGGAAGCGGAAAATCTGCAAAAATCCTTTACCCAGATGGAAGAAGCACAGCGGGAGTTAGCACGCCTTTTTGAAGCGGAAGAGGAGATAAAAGAGACTGCCCGGTTAGAGCAGATGATAAAGCTTGCCTATGATGCAAAGCAGCTCTATCAGCAGTATGAAGAAGCGGTAAAGAGGCTGGAGAATTTAAAGGCAGAACAGCAGAAATTAGAAGAAAAGCTGCCGGAGATAAAGAAAGCTTTAAAAGAGGCAGAAAAGGAAAGAAACTTAGCAGAGGCGGAAAAGGAAACACAGCAGAAGAATTACAGTATTATAGAAGAAAAAGTAAATCGCACGAAAGCGGCATTGAAAGAAATAAGAAAGGCTGCACAGGAAGTAGAGCAGAGTAAAGATGCTTTGCAGCAGGCGGAAGAGACGGAAAAAGAGACAAAAGAAAAAAGCACTGTCTTAGAGCAGAATATCGTGCAGTGGAAGAAAGAAGCAGAAGCCTTCGAAGAAATTGAAGTAAGGCAGTTACAGATTACCGGAAAGAAAAATGCTCTTGCAGAAATCGAAGATGCCGTAGCAGAGATTACAGAATCAAAGCAGCTTCTTGGTAAAGAAAAGAAACAGGAGGAACATGCAAAAGAGATTTATCGGGAAGCATCCGGACAGTATCAGGCAAAGCAGCAGGAATACGAAGCATATCGTAAGCGGTTTTTCGATGCGCAGGCAGGTATTTTAGCAAAGGAATTAAAAGAGGGAGAGCCATGCCCGGTCTGCGGTTCCATGGAACATCCAAAGCCATGCATTGCGGTAGAGATGCAGGAAGAATTAAGCCGGGAAATGTTAGAAGCTTTAGAAAAAACGATTGCAAAGTTACAGCAGAAGCAGGAAGCGGCATCTACAGAAGCCGGTGCATGCCACGTAAGAAGAGAGAACCGGGAGAAAGAGTTGGCAGAAAGAAAGGAAAAGTGCCGGAATAAAATAGAAGACTTTGGAAAGGAAGCAACCCCGGCAGCCGATAATGAAATAGAACCGTGGCTTGTCGCACAAAAGAAAAAGCTTGCAAAAGAAGAAGAAACACTTTCTCAGGAGATAAAAAAGAAGAAGGAATTGTCTCATAAATTAGAAGAGGCAGAAGCAAAAAAGATTGCACTTCAAAAAGAAGAGACAGAAGCAACAGAAAAGAAGCTATTGGCAAAAGAGCAGTTTGACCGTTGTCAGGCAGCTTACACAGAGCGGAACCGCACCCTTGACTATACATCTGAAAAAGAAGCGGATGAAGTCTTGGCAGAAGCACAGCAGAAGAAGGCTTCTGCAGAAAGTGCATATGCAAAGGCTGATAAAGAAAAGAGCCGTTTAGAGGAAGAGAAAACCGGTACACAGACAGGCATTGTCCGTTGTGAAAGAGAACTTCCGGAATGGAAAAAGGAAGCAGAAGCCAAGCAGCAAAAATATGATTTATATATAGAAGAAAAAGATATTTCCAAACTGGAATGGCAGACTCTGGTGGAGCAGTATTCGATAGATGCCATGGAAGAGATGCGGCAGAAAAGGGAAGATTATCAGAATCAGAAGACGATGTATCAGAGCCGCTATGAGACAGCGAAAGAAACTGTAGGAGAGAAAGAAAAACCGGACGTAGAGAAGCTTTCAGAGGAACTTAAGGCAGCAGAGGAGCAGAGTAAGCTTGCAGGCAGGGCGGCCAATGAGTGGAAGATTTCTAATCAGAAGGATACGGAAATCTTAGAAGCGGTAGAGGAAATATGGAGCGGGCGGCAGCAGGTATTAGAGCAGCACAACCGTATAACACGGCTTTATACTGTCATTTCCGGAAATGTGTCCGGCAGCCGTATGGATTTGGAGACCTTTGTGCAACGTTATTATCTGGAGCGGATTCTTTATGCAGCAAACCGCCGTTTTGAAGAAATGTCAGCAGGACAGTTTGAACTCAGAATGTTTGATGAGAAGAAGGCTGCAATCGGAAAGAACAAGGGACTTGACCTTATGGTATATTCCAATGTAACCGGAAAAGAGCGGGAAGTCCGTACGCTTTCCGGAGGAGAATCCTTTATGGCGGCGTTATCCATGGCATTGGGCATGGCAGATGAGATTCAGGAAAATTCTGCTGCCATACATCTTGATATGATGTTTATTGATGAAGGCTTTGGTTCCCTGGATGAGCATGCAAGAGAGCAGGCAGTCCGGGTATTAAAAGAGATGGCAGGCGGCTCAAAGCTTATTGGAATCATTTCCCATGTAACAGAATTAAAGCAGGAAATGGAAGACCAGCTTCTTATTACAAAAGATGAAGAAGGAAGCCATGTCCGCTGGCAGTTAAGCTAGCGGATAGGCTCCCTGTTCTAACATTTCCGTCACCATGGAAGCCATAGCGGAAGGATGTTCTTTCATTCCGTTTTGCAGCCATTTTAAGAAAACATTATAGAGCGCACCGGAATAGAAGTAGACTTTATACCGGTGAATATCATTATAAGGCATGTCACCCATATGATTTTCTAATTCCTGATCAAAAAGGTCTAAGTAAATGTATGCAAGACCTGCCTTATATACACTTAAAATAAATTTCTTGTAAGTCTTAAAATACCGGAAAATCAGTAAAATTGCCTCATAGCTGAAAAAGTCATTTTCAAGCTTTTCTGCCCTCTTCCGGTATTCTTCCATAATATCGTCCGTAATTTTAATCAACACTTCTTCCTTGGAATGAAAATTCCGGTAATAGGAAGCTCTTGCTACTCCGGCAGTGGTAATAATATCGGTTACGGATATATCGGAAAATGCTTTGGTGTCCATGAGTTTGGTCAGGGCACGGGCAATCTTTAATTTTACCTGGCGGTTTGCTTCGTATCGTTTGTCTGTTTCTTTCATTTAAATGCTCCTGTTCGTATGTGCTATGGATGCGTGCCGGTGGGTGGGACAGAATATGATATTCGTTTCTTACGATTTGCATTTGATATGTGCATTGGTTCATTACGCAAAGAGCGTTATTTTTCTTAGCACTGTATTTTTCTTGCTGTCAGGCTGTCCTTTCCGTTGCTTTGACCGGATGCCGGCTCTGTCCGTCTGATGCGGATACAACATTCCGTCTGAAAGAGACGCTAAGAATTCCGTTAAAGTTTCCGTATCTTCCGGCACCCGGCACATATTCGCATCCATGCTTAAGATGTGCCTCGCTGGCACGTCCCTGTGCCAGCGTTGCCGGTTGCTGCCGGAATTCTAAGCGTCTCTAACAGACTGCATATATCGTATCCGCATTCAGGCGAACAGAGTCCGGCATACTGTCAAACATTGGAAAGACAGGCTTTATCGGCAAAAGAAAAATGCAGTGCAAGAAAAACCGCTCTTTGACGTTAGAAGCAATGTATGTATCAAATACAAATCGTAATAACAAATATAAAACGACTGTCCCACCCACCGGCACCACATCCGTATCATGATACAAAATGATATAAAATGTCTCACATCAAACCGTTGAAAAAAGGGAAAACTATGCTACAATGCTACTTATGCAGCCACAACAATGTGATATAAATTATCTCACATATAGTGTGGCATAGATACAGACAACAGTCAAGAGATGGAGACGAAAATGAAGATAATTACAGATACAGGATCTGATATATTAGAAATCGAAGCAAAGGCAATGGGCGTGGATCTGGTGCCGATTTCCGCAAACTTTGAAGATGTTATATTTGACCGGAATACAGAAGAGAATTTCAAAGCATTTTATGAGAAACTGCGCAGCGAGGAACAACTTCCGGTATCCAGCCAGCCATCACCGGCAGCATTTTTAGAAAAGTATGAAGCGGCAGAAGAAACAGGGGAAGAAGTGTTGGTGATTCTTATTTCCTCGAAGCTTTCAGGAACTTATAATGGGGCAGTGCTGGCGAAGGAAATGTGCGGATATGAAAAGATATATATCGTGGATTCCCTGCAGGCATCCTTATCCTTGCGGCTTCTGGTGGAGTATGCCGTGAAGTTAAAAGAAGAAGGCAAAAGTGCAGAAGAGATTGCAGGAATCTTAGAAGAAGTAAAGAACCGCACCTATCTTACCGGTGTTCCGTCCACATTATTATATTTGAAAAAGGGCGGACGTATTTCTCCGGTAGTTGCAGCAGTGGGAAATGTAATGGGAATCAAGCCGGTGCTGCTGCTCCGGAATGGAGAGATTGAAGGATATTCCAAAGCCCGCGGCATGAAAGCGGCCAAAAGCGGAATGCAGGCATTTTTGAAAAAAGGAGAAGTGGATTGCTGCATGCCGGTAGAATTTGCTCACAGCAATAACCCGGAAATGGGAGAGGAATTCCGGAAAGAAACCATGGAAGCATTTTCCCTGACAGAAAGCAGCTTACATGAAGTTGGAATGGCAATCGGAACCCACATCGGACCGGATGCACTTCTGATGGCATTTATTTTAAAAGAAAGCATGAAATAAGAATTTTCAGATTTAAGGATTCTTTAATAATTGATTCGTTATAGTAGAACCAGCAAAGGAAATAAAACTTTGCCGGTTCTTTTTTACTTTACAGGAAATTGCCTGCAGAGTAAAAAACGCTCCGCGAGGATGCACACTGCGGCGTGAAACTTGCAAAGCGTGTTTCGCGTAGTTGAGGTATACTAAGAGGATAGAAAGGAGCAGAAGATGTTTTGGGATATCTTACGCAAAGACTTAAAGCGAAAGAAAACAATTAATATTGTAATTTTGCTGTTTATTATTTTAGCTGCCATGTTTGTGGCAAGCGGGTTGAACAATGTACTGACGGTAGTAAATGGAACCGATTATTATCTTAATCAGGCAGACATTGGAGATTATGTAGTACTGACCCAGCAGGGGGATGGCGGTGTGCCGGAGCTTTTGGATACCTGTCAGTATGTAAAAGACTACCGCATGGATCATATTATGTATGCAACCAAGGGGAATATCAAGGCAGAGGGAAAAGAAATTGATATGGCAAACAAGGCAATGATCATAGAATCCATTTCCGAAAGTGAGATACATTTTTTCACAAAGGATAATAAGGAGCTTACAAAAGTGCCTGAGGGTGAGGTCTATGTCACAGGAAATTTCTTAGATGCAAATGATTTAAAAGAGGGAGATAAACTTACGATTACCCATGGCGAAAACAGTATGGAGCTTACGATTGCCGGAAAAGCAAAAGATGCGCTGCTGGGTTCTGAATTTATGGGAAATAAAAGATTTATTTTAAATGAAGCGGATTATCAGAAATTTGTATCGGATGAAAGTCTTGCAGAATACCGTGGCGAGATCATTTATATTGACACAGACAATCCATCGGAAATAGCCTCTTTATTAAGCAATGCATCCAACATCCTATTTAACCGGGGACGGGGCATTTTTAAATTGTGTTATGTCATGGATATGATTGTGGCATTTGTGGTGTTGGTTTTAAGTGTATGTCTGATGATTGTATCCTTTGCAGTGTTAAAATTTACGATTACTTTTACGGTGACAGAAGAATACCGGGAAATCGGTGTCATGAAAGCCATCGGAATTACGGACTTTAAGATACGAAGCCTTTATCTTGTAAAATATCTGATGCTGGCTGTTGTGGGAGCAGCAATTGGATTCCTGGCAAGTATTCCATTTGGCAATATGCTGCTGCAGTCTGTGACAGAAAATATGATGTTGGGAAACAGTCATGCCATTACGGTAAATTTCATGGGCGCAGTCATTGTTATTGCAGTTACTATTTGGTTTGCATACCGGTGTACCGGAAAAGTAAAGAAGCTGACACCGGTGGATGCTATTCGAAACGGTCAGTCCGGAGAACGCTTTAAAAAGAAATCCATTTACCGGCTGGGAAAAAGCCGTTTTAACAGTACCTGGTATCTGGCAGTCAATGATATTTTAAGCAGTCCAAGACGGTTCCTTACGATTATATTGTCCTTTTTCCTCTGTTCCGTTTTTATGCTGGGAGTGGTTATTACAACAGATACCATGAAAAGTAAGAATCTGATTACGACATTTGGAAAAGAAAGTGATGTCTACATATCAGATGTATCACAGGCAATGGGGAATATGGCAGGAAAGACCCGGGCTGATTTGGCAAAAGAATTAGATGACCTGGCAGAAGAACTTACGGAAGAAGGCATGCCATCGGAAATGTCTGTTGAGATACAGTATACTATAAAGATAAACTTTCACAGCTTCATATAGGGTTTAACATGGGGGAGTATCAGAATTTTCTGGTGAAAGCAGATACAGAACGTTTGCTGGAAGTATTGCAGAATATCATAGAAAATGCTATAAAATATGGTAGTGACAAAAAAATTGGTATATCAATTTCGAAAGAAGAAGACTGTGTGCTGATTACCGTGGAAAATACAGGAGAAGTTCTTCCGGCAGAAGAACTTCCGCACCTTTTTGACAGCTTCTATCGTGGCTCCAATGCAGGAAGCCAGGAAGGAAGCGGACTGGGGCTCTATATATGCAGAAAGCTGATGCATAAAATGAACGGGGATGTTTTTCTTAAACAGGAAGAAAATCTTTTTTCGGTAACTGTGGTAGTGGGTATGGCAAATTAGTCAATGAAAAAGGCAGGAAGAAAATGTAATATGATAAAAGCAGTTTTATTTGATATGGACGGAACACTCATTGATACAGAGAAATACTATAGAATCTGCTGGCCTAAGGCAATGGCGCATTTTGGCTATGAAATGAGTGATGAGCAGGCATTGTCCATGCGTTCCTTAGGACAACCCTTTGCACCGACGCATTTAAAGGAAATGTTTGCAGATGAGAATCTTGACTATCCGGCTATCCGGGCTTACCGGAAGGAATTGATGGAGGAATATCTTGCAAAGAACGGTATTGAGATAAAAAGAGGAGCTGTTGAGTTATTGAATTTCTTAAAAGAAAAGAAAATCCGGCGGGCAGTTGCAACGGCAACCGACATGGAACGGACAGAAAGATATTTAAAGCAGATAGGACTATATCCGTACTTTGATGAAATCATCAGTGCAACCATGGTAGAACACGGAAAGCCGGCACCGGATATCTATACTTTTGCATGTGCACAACTTGGACTTGCTCCGGAAGAATGCCTTGCGGTGGAGGATTCGCCCAATGGGGTTATGAGTGCTTGTCAGGCAGGCTGTCAGGTGGCAATGGTTCCGGATCAGACACAGCCGGATGATGAATTAAAAAAGAAACTTACGATATGTGCAAATACACTGGATGAATTGAAAATTTTATTTTCATAAAATGGGAGAGGTAAGATGAATTTTTTATTTGATACTTCAATTGATGTGAACCGCAGACAGTTTTATGTGCTGGCAATGGGAAGCTGTATCGGAAATCTGGCAGGATTTATTGGAAATGCATTGATTTTCGGATGGAACGGAACAACGATTTTCTGTGGAATCTGTATGTTACTTATGGCCGCAGGAAGTTTCATTGGAATTAAAAAAGGTCAGATACGTTATGCGTCTTATTTGATGATAGCAGTATTAAGCCTTGTGGAATTTCCAACACTATATTATATATATCAGACGGGAACGATTGTATACATGGTACTTGCGATGGTAGCAATTGCGATTTTTATTCCAACCGGAAATGCAATCCGGTTTGCCGGTATAGTAATTGTAGCCGATGTGGCAGCAGTTATTTTAGCCTATATGAGACCGCTGGAAAGTGAAAAATTGTCAAAAGAAGTCGTGCTGCAGAGCACACTTTGTTCCCTGCTTATCGTTTTACTTTGTGTCTTTTTGATTTCTATCCTGCTTCAGATGCAGAGACAGAGGCAGGAAGAAGAAGTAAAGAAGTTGAATGAACAGTTGAAAGATGCCGCAGATAAAGATGCACTGACCGGACTCTATAATCGTCGTTATTTAAATCAGTATCTGGGAGAACTTATTCTGGATGAGAAGGAAGAATTTGATGCGGTACTGATTGATCTTGACTTCTTTAAACATGTGAATGACAATTACGGACATGGGTTTGGAGACATTATTCTGGTGGAATTTGCAAGACTTTTAACGAAGCATGTAAAGAATAAAGGGATTGCAGTACGCTTTGGTGGAGAAGAATTTATGCTGGTTTTAAAGGGGATGAACACGGATGAAATCGGTAAAATGCTAGAGCATATAAGACGGGAATATAAAGAATATACAAAGCATGAAAAGAATATCGAATGCTCTTTCAGCAGCGGAGTACAGCATTATACAGAAGGAATTGCTGTTACGGTATTATATCGCTTAGCGGATGAGAAACTTTATGCGGCAAAGGAGCGGGGAAGAAACCAGGATGTCTTTGATTTAGAATCATAGAAAGATAAAAAAGGGGGAGAGAAATGAAAAGGAACATCAGGAGGATTCGTTTATGAAAGGGAAAAAGTTTTTAGCAATGATATTAAGTGCAGCGTTGGGAATGCCAACGTTTGCGGCTTGCGGAAGAAGAGTCGTGGAGCCGGAGAAAAAGACCACAGAAACAGAGGCTGAGACTGAGACGGAAGAAACGGAAAACTCAGAAGAGGTGACAGAGGAGACAGAAACGGAAAATGTGGATGAAGATGACATTTTTGCACAGCTTGCAGGAGAAAGCTTTATGTTTACCAGCGGAGCCGGTGCATGGGATTCTACATTGATTTTATCCGAGGATGGCTCTTTTGTGGGAAATTATCATGATGCAGATGCAGGAGATAGCGGGGATGGATATCCAAATGGAACCCTTTACTATTGTGATTTCTATGGAAAATTCACCCAGCCGGAAAAGATAAATGATTATACCTATGAGATGCAGTTGGAGAATATTGCAACGAAGGAAACAGAAGGCGACACGGAAATTAAAGGCGGCGTGAAATATATTTACACGGGACCGGCTGGTTTGGAAGAGGTTTATGATTTATATATTTATCTGCCGGGTGCACCGTTAGATGAATTGCCGGAAAGATTCCTGGACTGGGCATCCATTGGTCTTACCGATGAGGATACGACGCTTCCATTCTATGCAATTTTTAATACGCTGACCTTTGATACCTTTTTAGGACCGAGTGGAGATGAGGTTACGGTAAATGATAAAACCACAACTTCCGATGTATCCATAGAGAGTGAATTGCAGAAAATCGAGGAGAAAGCAGCAGCCATGCAGGAAGACCTTTCCAGTGGAGAACTGACACAGCAGGAAATGAACACCCTGTCTCTGCAGTTGTATCAGTTGTGGGATAATGAGCTGAATTCTATTTGGAGCCGTTTAAAAGAGACTTTGGATGAGGACACTATGACGACTCTTACCCAGGAAGAGCGTGACTGGATTAAGACAAAAGACAGTGCAGTAGAGGAAGCCGGCAAAGATGCCGAGGGCGGAAGCCTGCAGCCATTATTGGAAAATGATAAGGCGGCAGAATTAACAAGAAACAGGGTATATGAACTGGCAGAGTATTTGAAATAAAAAGATATTTTAGCGAGGAAAAATGGTTACATTAAATGATTACTTATACTCCGGAGCAACGGTGTTCCGGATATTGAAAAAGTATACGCAGGACCTCCGGGCATCCGCAAAAGTATCAAAAAATGAAGTGGATCTGGTGCACTGCAATTTCCTGATTCAGATTATGGAACTGTTAGAGCACAATGATTTCCTGACAGCGCAGTCCCAGAAAATCCGTGAGTTCTACAAATATATGGCAATGGAATATCCTTATCTTTCTTTTACTTTTAAAGGAAGAATCAAGTCACTGATTCGTGCGGAGGGCAAATTCAACGGCTATATTGTAGAGTACATTTATGATTATTATAAAAAGCATAAAAGCTATCCGGACATTGCAGAATTAAAGGAAAAGCTGAACTGCTTCCGTGATCTGATTGCATACCGGATTGTGATTTCCATGCCACGGTGTCATTTGAAAAATCATGAGAACCGCGAAGAAGAGGAATTAAAGCACCTTTATCAGATTGCAAATGTGCTGCCACAGTTTTTAGAGGAGCGTGGATTTACGGCAGAGCTGACAGGCGGTGTCTTAAGAAGCAGTTCCCCGCTTTTGGATGATGCTGTAAAACCATATTACCGGGATTATATCACCAGCGAAAAGAAGGACGATTACAAATCCTTACATATTACTTTTTATGATAACAGTGCGAGATGTTATGTGGAAATGCAGCTTCGCACAAAGCAGATGGACGATATTGCAGAAATCGGTTCCGCCAATCATATTAATTATGAGAAAAAGCAGGAAGCATCCAGAGCACGCCGGGATACCATCCCGGAGGGAGAATGCATTTATTTTGATGAAGCTTATGAACGGTGCAGGCGTTTGCAGGAACTGGAGCTTTCCGGTGTGGATGTCGACATGTTTACAGCAGTAAGCAACAGCCTGATGAATGACGGCTGCGGCTTATACCGGGGAAGACTGATTCTTCCTTATGAGCATTTGTCGAGATTTCAGAATGATTTGATTGATTAGAAATAGAACAGAATGGAAGCGTACGAAACGGAGAAGGCAGCTATGGGTGAAAATATGGAAAAGGAACAATGGATGAAAGAGAGTCTCCAGATGCAGAAGGCAAGCTGGATTCAGGATGAAATCACAAAGCGCAGAGAGCGGGAAGATGAGTTGCTGCAGCAGATTTTTATGGAACAGAAAATGTTGCAGGAACTGGACGAAGACATGGACGAAAATATGGCACATGCCAGAGAAGGCCGCAAATACCGGGAGGACATGAAGGAGCGGGTCAATGACCGGGTATATGAAATCCATGACCTGAGTGCAGATAAGCGAGAGGGAATGCGGGAATATAAATATGCATACCGCAGAGGCTACGCCCTTGCCATGTTTTTCTTTTCACTGGCATTGTGCGTCTTTGTAGACTTTTTACATGGAATCACATCACAAATCTGTCTGATGCTGATGTTCTTTACCGGCGTGCAGGCTGCCATTTTTGTACATCAGAAGCAGTGCTTCTTTCTCTGGAGACTCATCTGCGATATTTTCTCAGCAGTAGTTTTCCCGGTGATGCTGGTTCTCTTTATCGGTTATGAATTAAAGTACGGCTTCTATGATTTTCTACTTCCAATCTGCCTTATCATAGGACTGGTGCTGCTGGCACTTACCACAGCATCCTATTTCCTCTACGATCCATACCGCAGTGCCCGCCGCAGAGTCAGTGATGCCAAGAGCATGATCCGTTCTATCGAGCGTTCCGCCAAAAAGCAGGTCAAGAAGAGCCAGAAGCAGCAGGCGAAAGACGAGCTTCGCCAGAACCGCCTGCAGCAGAAGGAGCAGGATAAAGCCGAGAAGCTTCGCATCAAAGAAGAGCAGCGCCAGGAAAAAGAGCTTAAGAAAGCCGCACAGCGCGAAGAACAGCAAAAACTCCGTGACGCAAAGAAGCAGGAAGCCTTAGAGAACCGCGAAGAGAAGAAGCTTGCCCTCAAGGACGCTGTGGCAGCCAAGAAAGAGCAGTTCCGGGAGAAGTTCCGGAAGGATGGGGGAGTGGAAGAAACGGAAGAAAAGGAGAAGGAGAAAGAGGGCGTTTTTGCTTCGGATGAAGGCACGGAAGATACAGAAAATGCAGAGCAGGGCGAGACAGTAGTTGTGGAAGATGCGGTGCAGGAAGAAGAGGCTGTGCCAGAGGATGTGGTGGCATCGGAAGATACTGCGGATTCGGGGGAAGATTAGAAATTAAACCACAAGTTTAATGACATTTGTTACAAAAACGATATAATAAAAATGTATTCCATGAAAGAGCAGGCAAACGATGTATTTGAGATATGCAGCTATGTGGATGGACTGGAGAAAAAGATTGATTCCATGACGGAAGAACTTACCAATATGCAGAACCAGATCAAAGAAATGCAGGAAGATACGCTTGTCAATAATGCTAAAAAGGCATTGTCAGAAGCACAGGAGCGACTTAATGCCAGATGTGAGCAGATATAATGTTAAAAGTAGTTGCGTGCGCACGCATATTGATGTATAATACGTTCTGATTGGAGGTATATATCTATGCAACTATTAAAATGGCTTTCCGTAACAGACCGATTTTACAAAATCTATTTGGACAAGCAACTTGCCCCCTATGGAATCAACAACAGTCAATATATGTTCTTAATCAAAATCTGTCGTTCGCCCGGTATTCTACAAGATTCTTTGTTGAATATGTTCTATGTTCATCCAAGCAATATTGTACGGACGGTTGCGACATTGGAAAAGCAGGGAATGATTACACGTTCTCCCAATGATAAGGATAAGCGGACATGTAAATTGTATCCTACAGAAAGAGCATTGTCTATTATTGACGAGATACAGATGATATGCGAAAAGACAGAAGCTCTTTTATTGCAGGGTATGAGCGAATCCGAGCAGAACCTTTTTATGGATTTCTTAATACAGGCGGGCAGAAATATCACATCGGAACTCCATATAGAGAGAAAGGGGGAGGAGTTTAATGACTGAGAATCCCCTAGGATATGAAAAAATTTCAAAACTGTTGAAAGATTTTGCTGTTCCCAGTATTGTGGCGTCTCTTGTCGGCTCAATCTACAATATTGTGGATCAGATTTTTATTGGTCAAGGGGTCGGTTATCTGGGAAATGCAGCAACCAATGTTGCCTACCCGTTCTCTACCATCTGCCTTGCTATTGCACTGCTGGTTGGAATTGGCAGTGCTTCCCGTGTTTCCCTCTGTCTTGGACGCAAAGAGCCGAAAGCTGCCGCCAAAGCAGCGGGAAATGGTATTGTTCTGATGGGAATTTTCGGAATTATTTATTTGCTGGTTGGAGAAACTTTTCTGTCTTTGCTCCTAAAGGCATTTGGGGCAACGACAGATGTATTTCCATATGCAAAGCAGTATGCCAGCATAACATTGATTGGAATGCCGTTTCTCATTGTAACGAATGGTATGAGCAATTTGATTCGAGCAGATGGAAAACCAAAGTATTCAATGGTCTGCATGGTTGTGGGAGCTATTATCAATACCATTCTTGACCCCATTTTTATTTTTGTTTGCGATTGGGGAATTGCCGGCGCAGCTTGGGCAACAGTTATTGGGCAAATTTTTTCCTTCATACTCGCACTCCGTTATCTATGGCGTTTCCAAACAATCCATTTTGAAAAAGAGTCGTTTTTATTGGACATCAAAGAAAGCATGAAAATTTGCAGCATGGGAATCAGCAGCAGCTCAAACCAGATTGCAGTTACCGTGATTCAAATCATTCAGTACAATTCGTTGACTTATTACGGCGCATTAACAAAATATGGAACAGATATTCCCTTAGCTGCTTGCGGAATCGTTATGAAAACAAATGCCATAATCCTTGCGATTGTTGTAGGAATCTCGCAGGGAACACAGCCGATTATCGGCTTCAACTATGGGGCAGGGCAATACCATCGTGTACGGGAGGCTTACCTGCTTGCGGTAAAATGGAACCTTGTTGTTTCCACTATTGCTTTCATCGCATTTCAATTTTTCCCGCAATCTATCATTTCGCTATTCGGAGATGGGGACGAGCTGTATTTTGAATTTGCTGTTTTGTTCATGCGTACCTATCTTTTCATGGTGTTGGTAAATGGTGTGCAGTTGCTTTCCTCCAGCTTTTTTACCGCAATAGGAAAATCGTTAAGAGGTGCTCTGTTGGCATTAACAAGGCAGACCTTTGTGTTGATTCCGCTTACCCTGCTGCTCCCGCTTCGTTTCGGAATTATGGGAGTATTGCTTGCGGGACCTGTTGCTGATTTTTCAGCGTTTGTGCTATCTGTTGTACTGGTGGGTATAGAATTAAAAAAACAAAAAAATGATATGTAAACAACAGCCCTATGTGAAAACATTCTTTTTCCGCCGTTAAGTAATCAAGAAGCAAAAACTTAAAAACCGTTGCGATAAATTTAGTAGGATAATATTTAGAAGTAAGGATTGAGAAAAATATGGAAACTATAAAATGAGTTCTATGTCTTACCTGTGGAAATAAAACCCGAACGATGATGCAAGAAGATACCGAATTAAAGAACTTTCCACTCTACTGTCCGAAGTGTAAACAGCAAACACTTGTGAATGTCAAGCACTTTGTTGTTTCGGTTAGCATAGATAGTGCAAATTAAGATGGTATCTGAATAGAAAAATACAGTATGCTAAATATTTTACAAGGCTTGATTTTCTAAGCAAACTCGCTTATAATTTAAGCCATAGCATATAGCTATTATCCACAGCTACTGAGCAAGTGTTATCAATACCGATAACAAAATGATAACATTAGCTTATATAGGCAGGATAATATGGATATATCAAATAATCAAAGGATTTACATACTCGGCAGAGAATAATTTCTAAACAAAATTAGTTAGGAAAAGTCGAGTTTGAATAGTCGGAAAAGCTCCAAGAATGCTTATTTTAAGCGGTTCTTGGAGCTTTTTTAGATGTTGTGATACCTGTATGATACCTATTTGCTTTTTATGAATCACTATTTTCTAAATTTACAAGTGCTCGGTACATATATTTGAAAGAGTCCTCTGTATAAGTATCGTCATAAAAAGAGGCTAATTCAGGATATTTTTCAAAGATAGAGTTTATTGTATCTTTCCATCGTTTAAACAATTTTTCGTTGGATAGACTCCATAATAAATTACTATCTATGTATTGAAATTTTGAAAAATAGTACGTCCACAATTCTGAGTCAAATAGTTCGAGCGTTGAATGTAGTGATTCTTGTGCTGCTCTTGAATAACCATAACTATTGCCGATAATACATAGGAAGACGGTGTTGGCAAGTTCTTTAATAATAAAAGGATATTCTTTAACAATACTAAAATAATCAGAATTTGATAATAGGTCAAATAATTCTTTTGCAGGTTCAGGTTCATTATAAAAATTGTCAATTCCGTTATGGGCTTCTGCCAGTTTATCAATATGTTCCACTATCCAAACATAATTTAAATAATCATCAAAGTCTTCGATTTGCGAAGGATCGGTTAATGGTCTATTTGCTAGATGGTTTTTGATTTGTTTATAAAATGGGTTATTGGTACCACCGTTCATAATCATTGGGTCAAAAGTTTCGAATTCGTCGAAGGCTGTTTCATTAAATTTGTAAAATTTAATAGTTCCTTCTTGAGATTGAAAGTATACTGCAACATAATTAGTACGATTCTCATAAGGGAGATTTTTTAAAAAGTTACATGCGCGATGACGTGCACCACCTTCGCTACTGTTGTTACAATCATCAGGGATTTTACAAAACACATTATATGCACGAATATTTTCCTCGGTGTCTATAATTGTTATCCCATCAAAATTTAACATTGATAAAAAAAGAGAGATTTTATTGTCAAAGTCTTGAAAACTATCAGCTGTAATTTTTTCGTCACGTGATAGATTAATATTAATTTCATTAATTGAACTAGTGAAGTTATCGTCGTTTTCGGGTATCCATTCGCTATTTACGATTAAGCAAATGGTTCCATGAACAGTTTTTCTAACCTTTTCGAAAATGCCTTTCCATGTTTTGCATGTTGTAGCCTTTAATGTATCAGAAAAATTGTATTCAACAAGTGCGTCTATGTTTTTGGAAGATTCGAAATCAAAACATAATAATTTGCTACTGTTTTTTCCAATTGCAAGAATTCTGCTTTTAAGAATACCCTGGAAAATGACAAAGTTATTGTTAAGAAGAGTTATTTCAGATGATCCAGTTTTTTCTAAATCAGTAAAATAAACTCCGCATTCAATAATGTTTTCATTTTGTACGATAAATACATCTGCATCTTTACTACAAAAAATAGCAACTTTTTTTATCATATTGATAACCTTTTTGGTTCGGATATCTGCAGTATCGTTGGCGTTATAAATATACTTTTGCAAAATATGAAATCGACCATTTAAATCTTCGATAGTGGTATTCATTCCGATTGCAAGTTTGAAATTTAATTTCAGGTCCTCTTCCTCATAGTGATTTAAGGTAGGTATAATCTGAAGAACTGCATCAAGGAGTTCATTTTCAATTCCGTAGAAAGAATCATATTCAATATTTTCTTTGATAAAATTAGAAATAATATTTCGGTCGATTGATATAATGTCTGTAGTCATTTATTTTCTCCATCCTTTCTTCGGTTCACACTTCCCACAATCATCACAAGTATCTGGCCAATTTAATTTCCACTCTAGATACTCTGCGTCTGTAATTTCTCCGTTTTTAAGTTCTTGTTTACGAATCATCCATTCCCGCATAAATTCATCTACAAGTCCGTAATTAAACCACATACCTACCGGTGGTTCATCTGGCCAGTATTCGGTTACATCATCATAAGAGGCTTTCGGTGGCATATCAGCCTGTCCTCTTCTATTTGTACGGATAAGAGTGAAAAAATTGATTGCATTTCTATTATCTTCATCAAGCCAGAAAAATGTCTGCATGATATCCTCGGCGCTGCCGGGAACTGGACTTACGAAGAGTAATGGGTTGATATCCATTGCTTTTGCCATATCAATTAACATATCATTTTGGGGAATTCGGTAGTCGCATTCGTATTGAGCGATACGGTTTGCGACTCCTTTTCCTTCTATGCCTACAGCTTCTCCAAGTTGCTGTTGGGTCATTTTTCTAAAGTTTCTGACGAATTTTATTTTTTTTCCTATGGTCATGAAAAGAACTCCTTCCTAAATACCATAAATACTGCTTATACAAAACATTATAGCGAATAAAACCAGATAAGTAAATACAAATATTCGCATTGTGGCGAAAATAAATATTGACATTAACAAATAAGCGAATTATAATATGTATCACAAGAAGAGTTCGCAATTATGCGAATGTTAAAATTGAATGAGCTGAATTATATGTCAACAGACTTACGCCATGACCTCAATAGAGAGAGCGTAGACAGACACTCCCAGAATTGGCGGGAATACCTCGAGCAGGAGCGGGCCCGTGTGAAAACAGAGGCTGGTTGAAACGCCAGCATCATATAATTCGAATGGAAGCCAAAGGTGATAAGAATTACCACAGTAACAATATATAAAGTTCTGAATGTAACAGTTTATGTTGGAGGAGGTGAAGCGATGGAAGGAATTATATTTATCACAGCTGCGGAAATGGCTGAAATACTTGGTATTTCAAAACCTTATGCATATAAGATTATCAAACAACTGAATGAGGAGCTTGAAGCAAAAGGTTTTATAACCATCCCGGGCAGAATTAGTAAGAAGTATTTTGAAGAAAAATTCTACGGTGTAGAAACAGCGTAGGGAAAGGAGAAGAGATGGCAGCTTATAAGGATACGGAGCGAGGCACTTGGTATGTCTCGTTCCACTATTATGATTGGACTGGCAAGAATAAGCGTAAATTGAAGCGTGGGTTCAAAACCAGAAAAGAAGCCTTAGAGTGGGAACAGCATTTTCGTATGAAAGAAGCGGCAGATTTGGATATGTCCTTTGAAGATTTTGTACAGGCATACACAAGAGATATGCAACCAAAGTTGAAGGAAAACACTTGGAATACGAAAGAAACCATTATTAGAAACAAGCTGCTCCCATATTTTAAGGATAAGAAGATGAAGGATATTAACCCAGCGGATATTATTCAATGGCAGAATATTATGATTGGGATTAAAAATAAGGACGGAACACCTTTGAAACCGACATATTTGAAAACCATTCAATCAGAATTAAGTGCACTATTTAATCATGCGGTACGATTCTATGATTTAAAGGAGTATTTGTCGAAAACTATTTTAAGTGGGGTGCGACCGGAAGAATTGGAAATCTTGCGTTTATTATTAGAACAAAAAAGTATTTCCATAAATGATTTTAAACGGTTTGTAAATGAAAAGTATGATAGAAACATTACAAATAATCAAGTTGATTACGCAATAGATGTGCTACAAGGGAAATTTGTAAGTAATGATAATGAATACCAAAAATACAAGAATATTGAAGTTATATCGAATGACCATAATAACTTTATTACAAGAATGCTATGTTATGAGGAGCGTTTAAGACATGATGAGTTTAGGCAAATGGTGGAGGATATTATTCGAGTGGGTCTTACACGATACGAAGATAAATTTATGAAAACGGATGAGATAGAGTCTCCATTTGTTTTGTATGAAAAGTATTCGAGAAGAGACGTGAGTTTGCTAATGAATTGCGGAAAAGATTTATCTTCGGTTATGTTTGGAATGAAACGAATCGTAGATGATGTTTTTATATTTGTTACGTATCATAAAGAAAAATCAGATGATGAACGTAATTATGTGGATGGCAAACCGGATTACGCAGATGCATTTGAGGACAATATGATTTTTAGATGGGATTCTAAAATCGGAATGGGTATTGAAAGTAACTATATGAAAGAGGTGACAACAGCACCTAGAAAACATTTGCTGGTCAAGAAAAGCGATGCAGAATCAAATTTTTATTATATGGGTACATTTGACATTTTAGATGTTAAGGAAGACCAAAAAGAAGATAACAAAGGCATTTTAAAGAAAATCTGTAAAGTGGTTGTGAAGATGCATCACCCAGTGAGGGATGATTTGTTATGCTATTTACAGAGCACAATTAAGGAGAATTAGGAATGAAAACAATAAGAGTAGTTGCAGCGGTTATTCAAAGAAAACACAATGGCAGCAAACAAATTTTTGCAACGCAAAGAGGCTATGCTGAATTCAAAGGTGGATGGGAGTTCCCCGGCGGAAAAATTGAAGTCGGTGAAACTCCGCAGAAGGCATTGATTCGTGAGATAAAAGAAGAATTAGATGCAGATATTGTTGTGGGCGATTTGATTGACACGATTGAGTATGATTATCCGGATTTTCATTTATCAATGGACTGCTTTTGGTGTGAATTGCAGTCGGAGCATGTTGTATTAAATGAACATGAGGATGCAAAGTGGCTTTCAAGGGCACAGTTGGATTCGGTTGATTGGTTACCTGCGGATGTAACCTTGGTGGATAAGATTGCAAAAGGGATGTGAGGATTGACACATAGGCCCTTTCCCATTGACAAAACCATCAATTCATGTAAAGATGAGAGAAACCCTTTCCGAACGGCAAGGGCATAATGTAAAATTGGAGGACAGAAAATGAAAGTAGCAGCAGCTTATGAAAATGGAGAGGTTTTTCAGCACTTTGGTCATACCAAACAGTTCAAAGTGTATGAAATAGAGGATGGTAAAGTTGTGTCATCTGAAATTATAGAAACAAATGGACAAGGTCACAGTGCTTTGGCAGATTTTTTGCATGAACAGGCGGTTTCTACAGTGATTTGCGGAGGTATTGGCGAGGGTGCGCAAGCAGCGCTCACAGAACAGGGAATTGAGCTGTTTGCCGGTGTCAGTGGACAGGCAGATGAGGCAGTAGAAAAATATATCAAAGGGGAACTTACTTCTACCGGTGCCAATTGTGATCATCACGGTGAAGAAGGTTCCTGCGGCGGACACGAAGATGGCGGATGTGGTTCTGCATGTGGAGGCGGCTGTGGTGGCTGTCACAGTAAACCGCCTTTTGAGGGCAAGAATGTAGGAAAGACGATGAGGGTACATTACAAAGGTACATTTAATGATGGAACACAGTTTGATTCTTCCTACGACCGTGGTGAGCCGTTGGAGTTCGTTTGCGGTGCGGGAATGATGATTTTAGGATTTGATAAAGCAGTGGCAAATATGGAAGTTGGACAGATTGCAGATGTTCATTTAGAGCAATCGGAAGCGTATGGTGAAGCGGACCCGGATGCAATATTTACAGTGGAAATTGATAAGATGCCAGGAGCGGAGACATTGGAGGCCGGACAGCAGGTATATCTCCAAAATATGTACGGACAGCCGTTTCCGGTAAAAGTCACAGCCAAAGATGAAAGCACGATAACATTTGATGCGAACCATGAGATGGCTGGCAAAGAGTTAAATTTCCAGATTGAAATTGTAGAGATTTTATAGAAAAACCGATAAAGAGAAAGTGAGGACACTATGGAACTTGAAATAAGCGTAGAAGATTTGTTAAACAAAAGAAAAATTGAATCAGACCGCATAGAGTTTAAAGCAGGATGGAACCCGGATGACATCTATTATAGTGTTTGTGCATTTGCAAATGATTACAACAATGATGGTGGTGGATATATTGCTGTCGACGTTGAAGAAAAAAACGGAGTAGCAGTACGTCCGGTAAAAGGAATTCCAGAGTATATGTTGGATGAAATTCAAAAAGAAATGCTCAGCTACAACAATATGATTTCTCCACCATATTTTTCGAAGGCGATTCCGTTGGAAGTTGACGGGAAATGGATTCTTGTTATTGTGGCGAGAACTGGACAGCAGCGTCCTTACAAATCACCAGAACATGTTACCGGTAAAAAGGACAAGAAATACAATTATTATATTCGTTATCTCACTAGTTCTGTGAAAGCAAATTCTGAACAGGAAAGGGAATTGATTAACATGTCGGACCAGACGCCTTATGATTGCAGAGCAAATCATAAGGCTGCTTTTGATGACATTTCACCTGTCCTTTTGGAAGATCATTTGAGAAAACAGGTAGTAAATTAGCAAAGCAGGTTAAAGAACGAGGCGTAGAGGAGATATTAGAAGATATGCAATTGCTGGTAGGACCGCCGGAACTACGTTATATTCAAAATGTGGCAATCATGATGTTTTGTGAGCATCCGGATAAGTTTTTTCCCTATACTTATGTTCAGATGACATCATTTCCGCAGGGGAGTATAGAAAATCCAAGTGTAAGCGAGGATTTTCCTAATATCACAGGCTCTGTACCACAGATGATTCAGGCAACAATGGAACGATTTCGAAATCTTTTTATACGAGAAAAAGTAATCAAGGTTCCAAATCAGATGGAGGCTTTGAGGATTAAGAATTATCCGTATCAGGCAATTGAGGAGGCTGTTGTTAATGCTTTTTACCACAGAGATTATATGTCTTGTGAGCCGGTAACAATAGAGATAGAGCCGGATTGCATTAATATTATGAATTTCCCGGGAATTGATCGGTCTATATCTGAAACGACGATAGCAGAAGGTAAGCGATTTGTTTCAAGATACTATCGTAACAGAAGATTGGGAGAATTTTTGAAAGAATTGGATTTGTCAGAAGGTCATTCTTCTGGGATTCCGACAATACAAGAAGAACTGGAAAAGAACGGTTCTCCACGAGCAGAATTCTTTACGGATGAAGATAGACGAGCTATGAGGATTAGGATACCGATTCATCCGGTGTTTTTGGAAGAAAATGAAATGGAAAATGATAACTTGTTGCAAAATGAAACAAGTTTTGAAACAAGTTTGAAACAAGTTTTGAAACCAAAGGATTTTGAAAAATTAGTGGATGTTATTAGAGTATTAGAGGTGAAAAGAGAAATATCTGTTCAGGAAGTAATGAAAATAACTCAAAAATCACGTACAACTGCTTGGAGGTATATGAAGATGTTGGTTGATTTAAGAGTCCTCGAAATGGAGGGGAATACAAATAATATGATATATCGTATTAGGAGGAAGGGATGACTTGATGATAGGAAAAGCTGAGTACAGTATATTTATTTTGCAGAAATTGCAAAAGTTAGAATCGTTATCTTCTAAATATGAGGACATACTTAGGTTAATCAGCAAAAGAATTAGAAGAGATTTATGGAATACTGGCAAGAATGATTTTATGTTGTATAAAATGCTCGATGAGTGTGGAAAACAGTTAGAGAATGATTATAAAGAAAAAGGTGAATATACAGAAGATATATTTATAGATTTCATAGGGTATTTAAGAACATATACAATATTTTTAGGTGTTAATCTTCCGCCATTTTATTTTGAAAAATTTGTTTCAGATGTGCGATTGGAAAATGCAAGGGTTATTATCGAGAAGCAGTGGGATGATATTCTTAATGTTTCAGAAAACAGCGATAAGGCATTTATAGATATTTTTGACGATGTGTTTTCAAAATGTATGCAGAAATACGAGGATGTATTTGTGTATTCATTAAGCGAAGATGATGTGTTGTGCAGAGTTGTTCCAGATTGGAACTGGGGCATAAGTAGATTTGTTCCTTGGGATAATACTTCGACTGTAAACAGATGGAATCCTCCGGGAAAAACATATTTGTATTTATCTTTTGAAAAAGAGGAAAAGGTATACTCAGAAGATTTATCCATTAATGAATATATATGCTTAGAAGAGTATAGGGCAAAGAAGGGAGAAAAGTATTCATTTTGTCATTTTAAACCAGTTAAGGCAGGTAGAATTTTGGATTTGTCATACAACGATGTTGAGTTGTGGAAAATACAAATGGAAATGGATAAATATGAGGAAATACTTAAAGACCTATTTGTTGAAGCAACGCTGTCAAATCTGAAAGAAGTAAAGAAAATGGGCACAACTAAGCGTAGTGTAAAAAGATATGTTGAGAAAAATGTTAATGGGTCTATTATTGACAGATCGTTTGTGGAGATAGCAGTGGCAAAACAATATTTAAAGATGGTTTGTAATACCATATACAAAAAAGTCGATGAAAAGGATGATGTTGGGAAGGAAAAAGCATATAAATCGTTTCATGTTTTAGCAGGATACTTGGAATCGAAAGGGGTTACTGGAATCATTTATCCATGTACAAGAACTAAAAAAATTATAGGAAAGAATCTTGTCTTGTTTAATAGATATGATGCGACTCCTATTGAAACAAGTATTCGTGAAATTATTTATTTATGACGCTCATGGATAGTAAAGAGTAGAATGATTTAGAGAGGAGTACCTATGCGAACCTTTGAAGAAAAATATGATTATCAGGAAATTACAGTAGAAGAACTTTCTCAAGTTTATAAAATTGCAAATGATTATAATTTGTTTTATAAATTGCCAAGGCAAGGTAGAGGAGATCCAGGTGATGAACGGACATATATGCAGGCATTTTATCGAGGACAAAGTGATTCTTCTTGGAAGATAACTCCAAGTATATGTAGAGATAAATCTGTGGATGAGAGTATATCTGAATCAGGAGATTCCTTATTTGAGGTGATGGCATATAATCAGCATTACATACATGCTACTAGGTTAATTGATTTTTCGACAGATATAGATGTTGCACTGTACTTTTCCTGTTGTGATAATCTGGATAAAGATGCGTCCATATTTATATGGTCATATTCTCCAGATGATTCCAGGTGGATGAGAACAAAGATACAGTGCGAACTTGTTAATGTAGAAGAAAAACGAGTGAGCATAAAAGAATATGCAAAAACTTTGTTTCGGAAGTATCCGCAGCTGGAAGATAAGTGTAGTTGCAAAGAGGATTTTTACACAGAGTTAGTTTCCTATTTAGATCATGGCTTTATGATTTTGCAACCATGTAATCCACATATAGATAATTTGAGAATACAAAGACAAAAAGGTTGCCTGTATGTATGTGGTGTGAAATTTGAAACGCCAATTGATAAAATGAGAACAAGTAGATATGCAGGAGATAATATATTTTGTCCACATGAGGTAGTTGCACCAAAAGAATTGGATAAAGGAAATTTTTTGGTGAAAATTATTATTCCTGCAAAGATAAAAAGCATAATAATGGAACAACTTGCTCAAAAAGGAATTACAACAGAGTATTTATTTCCGTAGAATGATGAAAATGAGAAAAATATGCGTAATGAAGTATTGTTCTGTCAGGCTCATTGTCAGCAGTTTTGAGCGATAAGCAAAAGTCCAAGGAAGTATCTAATATTCGTTAGGCTATGAAGCGAGAAAGTATTGTAGATGTTGATTGCGTTGGATATACTGCAAGATGGAAAATTTTTTAAAATTTCCATTGCTGGATTGGGCAGAAAGTGGAGAAGAAATTATAAGAGTTAGTCAGCAAAATGTAAGCAGAAAATCCCGCGAACTCAAAAAATCACTAGAATAAGTAGGCTGAACATACAAAATATCCGCTTTAACGAAGTGACAAACCACAACATATAGTTGCCAAAATTGAGTTTGAGTGATGTAAAAATAGCGGGAAGCCTTATAAATCAAGGTTTCCTGTTTTGTGTGCTTGCAAAATGCTTGCAGAAATAGTTAGGAGGTACTGATGAAAAATTATAATGAAGCAGTATGTCAATTATACAGTGAAAAAGAAAATTTAATTATATTGGGATTAACAGGGAGAACTGGGGCTGGTTGTAGCACTGTTGCTAGCATTTTAAAAAAAGAATTTTGTGATTTAGAATATGAATATAATGATGAGCGGGAGACATCCTTAAAAGAAAAGAAGGAGTTTGAAATAATTAAGAGTTATATTGAAACAGACAAACGATGGGAACCGTTTGAGGTTATTGAAGGAAGTTGTGTAATTTTATCCTATATTTTTGAATATCAAAAAGATAACAAAAAAGGCGAAGAGGTTTTTGTTGAATACCTAAAATTTCTTCAAAGTGACAAAAATAAAGATTCTTTTAAAATTGATAATTTTAGAGAGTTGGAAAATGAGATTCATGGATTAAATTATATATTTGAAGAAATAGCAAAGCATCCTCTTTCCCCAATAAAGGGTTGGGAGACTGTTTCAAAAGAAGATATAGATATTTATTATGAACTGTATATCAACAAACTTGCTGAGTATAAAAATAGAGTAAAGAAAATCTTCCTAAAATATTCATGCTATGAAGAGAAAAAGAGAAAACTACAGGATGATCCACCAATAAAATACCACTTTTACACATATTTATTACAAAAAATTGCTAACAATATAAGAGCAAGTGGAAATCCTTATGTTAGCGAACTACATCAAGATAAAATATTGGATTTTGCAAAACGAATACGGATAATAATAGAGTTAATAAAAAAGCATAAGGGAGGGGAAAAGGCGAGAATTTGTATTGATGCAATTAGAAATGCTAATGAGTCTAATTATTTAAAAGATGTATATCGGTCCTATTTTTTGATGTCGATAAGTGTGGACGAAAAAATGAGACAAGGCAGATTGGGAGCATTAGATGAAGAAGAGCAAAAAAGTTTGGATTATGTAGAATATGAATCTAAATTTGATAATGGTAAGATTTTTTATCATCAAAATATTGCTAATTGTTTTGAAATGGCGGATATTCATCTTGTGAATATGGATGAGAAAAATGGAAGAAGATTATCTTTGACAAGGCAATTGGTTAAATATATTACGCTAATGATTCATCCTGGTTTAGTTGTTCCGAGTGATATTGAAAGATGTATGCAACTTGCGTACAATGCAAAATATAATTCTGGTTGCTTATCAAGACAAGTGGGAGCAGTTGTTACAGGACCAGATTTTGCAATAAAATCTGTAGGTTGGAATGATGTTCCTAATAAGCAATTAGAGTGTATTTATAGAGATGTTCATGGTTATTGCAAAGGAAATCAAAAAGATTGTTTTAGTGAATTTGAATATGAAAATGAAACATTTAAGAAAAGCTTAATATATATAGGGCGTCAATTAGAAAGTACTAATTTGCATGGAAGAAAATTTTCCTACTGTTTTAAAGATATTTATAATGGTTTGAAAAATGATAAGAATCAAGTTTTTACAAGAGCTTTACATGCAGAAGAAAATGCATTTTTGCAAATATCTAAATACGGAGGGCAGGGGGTTAAAGGGGGATTTTTGTTTTGTACCGCGAGCCCGTGCGAACTATGTTCTAAGAAGGCATTTCAACTTGGCATAAAAGATATATATTACATTGATCCTTATCCAGGGATTGCGCAAAAACACATTTTGAGTTTTGGTGATGGAATTGGTAATCCTAGAATTCATTTATTTAGTGGTGCAATAGGTGAAGCCTATGTTAGATTATACAGATCTATGCTTGCTCAAAAAGATGAATTAGAATTAGTAAGTGGGATAAATTGTAAGGATGAGGCGAGGGAAGTTATTTCTTCAAGTTCAAAGCAACCATTAACAAAGGACTTATTATATCATAGGATGGAGGTCTCTCTAGAATTTTTAAATCGAGAAAACATAGAGAGTTTAAGAAAAGTTGACATAGAGGTACTTGGTGGTGAATACAATAGTCTTGACAGAACACTTACATGGACAGGAAGTTCTTATGATAAATCAGAATTGATTGAGAATGAAAATGGATATTCTTTTATAGATACTAAAGACCAAGTTTCTCCTTATCATTACCAAATTGTATTAAATAATACAGTTTCTGTAGGAAATCATATTTCATATGGTGTGAAATCGTACGTTAAGGATGAGTCTCATCTTATGCACGCCTACTTTGCACAGATGATAAAGTATCCGACAAAAAAATTAATTTTAAAAGTAATTATTCCTAAGGAGGCACCTCTACTAGATAATATACGTTATGTTAGATACGCAGATATGAAAATGGAATATGACTTTTTGGATCAATTCCACCATATCGAAGAAGAGACTACAGATGATAATAGAGTGATATATCAGCTTGAAATTGATAATCCCAATTTGTTTTATACCTATAGTCTTGAATGGGATTTTATTAATGTCAAGTCTTGAATTTGTTTTTTTAATATTATACTTAAAATATTAGGAGGATTAAATTATGGATGGTGATTGAAAGATGCAAGGTTCTTTAGTTGAATACTAAAAGCAATGAAGGAAGTCTTATAAAATTAAGGCTTCCAGTTTTTTGAAATTATGTGTTTTAACGGTAAACGCTCCATAGAGAGTCTTGAGTTTCCGCAAAATGCATTGAAAAACAAACAGTAATAGAGAAAAAATAGAAAATTAATGTAACCGCTCCATAGTCCGTACATTGTCATCCCTCTATTTTTGTGCAACAATAGTCTCAACAACAAAGCAATCTGTCTAAAAAGTTTAGTTTTTGACTTTTTGGACTGCAATGGAGGAAAAGACTATGGAAATAGAAACAACTACAGTGGCACGCCGGTACCGACTAATGGAATGGGCAGACCAGATACGTGACTGCCAGTCGCGTCCCAATGGAATGTCGGTCGATGAATGGTGCCATACACATGCTATCTCTAAGGCGAATTATTACTACCGGCTTTCGCAAGTCCGCAAAGCCTGTCTGGATCAAATGCAGAAAGAGACGGTACATCAAAGCATTGTTCCTGTGCAGATGGAGCAGTTAAAGAAAGAAACACTGTCATCCGATTCATCATTAGAAATGATCATAAACGGAATTACACTTCACATAACAGAATCTACTTCTGATGAATTGCTGAAAAAAGTGTTGCGGGTGGTTGCCGATGTTAAATGACGCTTCCTGTTTTAAACAGGTTTATATTGTGACAGGGTACACCGACTTAAGATCCGGGATTGACCGGTTGGCGGCTCTGGTTCAAAGCCATCTTGGTGATCATTGTTTCGAGCCGGATACGATATATCTTTTCTGCGGACGCAAAACAGACCGTATCAAAGGACTGCTCTGGGAAAATGACGGCTATCTTCTTTTGTATAAACGTCTTGAAGCAGGCAGTTTTCAATGGCCGCGAACAGAATCCGAAGTCCGCGGATTAACACAGCAGCAGTTCCGCTGGCTGATGGAAGGACTGACGATCACCCCGAAAAAAGCCGTAAGAAACGTAACACAGCCTGAGTTTTTTGTCTGATCTTTTTGTGCAAAACAGAGAAATTTTCCCTGTGTTTTCTATCTCGCTCTTTCTGCGAATGACTGGGAAAACAGGCACGATAATCCGCTTTCTGACATGGTTCTCGACACATCTGTGATACAAAACCCCGGTTTCTTCCTTTTTGGGGGTGTCTTAAAGCGGTGCCTCTCCGGTGCATTTTAAAGCGATACATCCATAGGCAAAATGACGAAAAAGGCGAAAAAACGGATTCGCAAAATCGTGCAGGATCTGTTATAATAGTCCTTAGAAAGGATGATCTGCTATGGCAATGAAATACACGGAAGAACAACTGAATAAATTTAATAAAGCAACACTTGTACAGTTGTTTCTGGCTGCGCAGGAGCAGTTTGAAAGCATCGATTCAAAACTCCAGCTTGTGTTAGAACAGCTTGCCGTGGCAAACAGCAAACGTTTTGGCAGGTCATCTGAAAAAATGGCTCCGGATAACCAGATCGCATTTATGGAAGCAGACGGCAAACTTGTATTTTTCAATGAAGCGGAAGCCGTTGCGGCGATCACGGAGTATGATGAAAACGAACCCGTAAAACAAAGATCCCAAAAAGCCAAAGGGAAACGTTCTCTCGTTCTTGCGGACCTGCCGACCGTGGAGATCTCCCATAAAATGACGGAAGAGGAACTTGTCCTGGAGTTCGGAGACAACGGCTGGTATCAGTTAAAAGATGAGATTTACAACCGATACCGTTTCACGCCTGCCAAGATCGAGATTGAGGAACACCACGTAGGGGTTTACAGATCCAAAAAGGACAATCATTTCAAAAAGGCAGACCATCCGGCGTATCTGCTCCGTAACAGTCTGGTCTCCCCTTCGCTGTTAGCAGGGATATTGAATGCCAAGTATGTGAACGCTGTTCCATTGTACCGCCAGGAGCAGGAGTTTGCCCGTTATGGTCTGGAGATCAGCCGCCGTGAGATGGCACACTGGACGATACTTTGTACGGAAAGATATCTGTCGTTGATCTATGACTGTATGCATAAAAAACTATACGAGTATCATGTCCTGCAGGCAGATGAAACACCGGTCCGTGTTACGAAGGAAAACAGAACGGAAGGCTCCAAACACTTCATGTGGGTCTATCGGACCGGAAAAATGTATGAGGATAGACCGATCATCCTATATGATTACCAGCCATCGCGAAATCTATCGCATCCGAAGAAGTTTTTAAAAGACTTCCGTGGGATCTGTGTGACGGACGGATATCAGGTTTACCACACACTGGAAGCAGAACGGGAAGATCTGACCATCGCAGGATGCTGGGCTCATTCCAGACGCTACTTTGACGAAGCACTAAAAGCCCTGCCCAAAGCCAGACGTAACGATTCGCTTGCCTGTCTGGCACTAAAACAGATCCAAGCGATCTACCGCGAGGAAAAGAAGCTTGCAGAGGAATCTGCCGCAAAACGATTAAAACATCGCCAGGTTATCATCAAGCCAATGGTAGATGGTTATTTTGCGTGGGTAAAAGAAAATCTGCCTAAAGTTCCGGCAAAAGGAAAAACGCATAAAGGGTTATCCTATTGCATCAATCAGGAAAAATATCTGCGCGTCTTTTTGGAAGACGGCGAAGTACCGATAGATAACAATGCAGCCGAACAGTCCATCCGCGGTTTCTGCATTGGCAAAAAGAACTGGGTGATGATCGATACCATCGCCGGAGCAGAATCGAGCGCCATTGTTTACAGCATTGCGGAAACAGCAAAGGCAAACAATCTTAAACCATACGATTATTTTGAATATTTGCTGTCAGAAATCCCAAATCATATGGATGACAAGGATTTGAGTTTTCTGGAAGATCTATTGCCTTGGTCAGAAAAACTGCCGGATCATTGTCGCAAGCCAAAACCTGCCTCGAAGCGATGAGGTGTTTTTTGTCAAGATACTCACTATGGAGCGTTTACAAATTAATAGAAAATATAAATCAAAACAAATATTTTATAAAAATGTGTACAACAAGGAGTCCCATGATTATGGGACAGATAACATATTGTTTGAAAATGGTCATTCCCGAAAGACAAAACGCAGTTGTCGGTAGCGGGGACGTTTCGTTTTGAACCATCCCCGAATGCCTTCTTTTGCGAAAGAAAGAATACCAGCTATGCCGGACGAAAAACGATAGTAATAAAAATATACTTTTTTCCTGATAGGATTTGCTCTTTCAAGAATGGCAGCTTTTAATTTATTTGTTTCCGATTTCATTGAAATCAGCGCAAGAAATGCCATCGCTGTAGTAATGTAGAAATTTAATGCGTTAATTGAAGCCAGCTTTCGTACCCGAAAGTTTTCAAACTGGAATTTCTGTTTTTTGCAGCGGAAATATTCCTCAATGCGTCAGCGGGAAAAATACATTTTTGCGACTTTTATTACATCTTCTTTAAAGGATATGGCTTGATTGGTGACAAGCATCATCGGATGTTCTGTGATGCCGTAAACCAGAACAAGATAGACATCTTTTTTTGGATGCCGTGATCTTGACTTTAAATCTGTGGATAAGTTAAGTGAGTTTGCAGGAAGAAATGCGGAAACTCAAGTAGTATAAATCATTGTATTTTGCCTTGTTTTGTGCTATAATTTAAGGACAAATTTATTCTTCGTTTTTTTAAGGAAAACAGGAGAGCAAGGAGGTCACTTATGAAGGCGGGAAAACAAGTGCAGCAAGTGAAAAAGCGGCTTACGATACGCAAGTATATGCATATGCAGTTTTTACGTATCGGGTTTGCGGTTAGTGGCGTCGTGGGTGTGCTGGCATTGATCGGTATTTATGAAGGAATTTTGCTGGCAAAAGAAGATACAAGGTTTGATTTGGCAACGGAAAACAAAATTGCTATTATCGTAGGTGTGATTCTGGCAATTGTAGTGATCAGTGTTGTTGGAGTTGATCTGTTTTTAAATAAGATCGCAAAACAGGTGATTCGCAGAGTGAAAGAACCGATTGATATTATGGATCATGCGATGGACGAACTGGCGAAGGGGAATCTGGATACCAAGATTGAATATCAGATGCAGGATGAATTTGTCAATATGATGGGAAATACAAATTTTGCCATGCAGGAATTGAAACGTTATGTGGATGATATTTCGATGAACTTGAAGCAGATCAGCGAGAAAGATATTGACTTGAAAGAAGTTCAGAACTATATCGGTGATTTTGTTGAGATTAAAGATTCCATGATAGAGATTATAAGTAGTTTGAATACGACATTGAAAGAAATGAAGGAGTCATTTGGAGAAGTGTGTGACGGAGCGGATACGTTGGCACAGTCCGCGCAGTCAATGGCAGATGGTGCACAGCAGCAGTCCGATCATATTCGCAGCCTTGTGGATAATATTGGAAATGTTTCTAACTCGGTACACGATAGCACAAGTAAAACGGATGAAGTGGAAAAACTTTCCAGAGATGCGGTGCAGCAGATACAGGAAGGCGAAGACAAGATGGATAATCTTGTCAAAGCGATGGATCTGATTCGCGAAGAGTCCAATGAAATTGCAAATATTATCGAAGTGATCGGCGGTATCGCAGAGCAGACCAATCTTCTTGCACTCAATGCTTCGATTGAGGCAGCGCGTGCCGGAGAACATGGAAAAGGGTTTGCCGTTGTCGCCGGCGAAATCGGTACGCTGGCAGGTTCGAGTGCCGAGGCGGCGCAGAATATCACCGATTTGATTCACAAGAGTATTGCGGCTGTTAATAACGGGGTATCGCTTACCGGAGAGACCGTACATATGATGGATGGCATTACGAAGATATGGGAAGAAATTTCTTCCCATATCACAGAGATCACACAGGCGACGAAAGAACAGGACGCCTACCTTCAGGATATGCTTACTTCGGCGGGGGAGATTGCTGCCGTAGTGGACAAAAATACTGCTTCTGCCCAGGAAAGTTCCGCACTTTCCCAGGAACTTCTCAGTGAGATGGAAAATGCGATGGAATTGATCGATCAGTACAAACTGCGTGCATAATAGTATAGAAGAAATGATACGTAATCCCGGTTTCTTGGAGTGCCAAGAGCCGGGATTTTGCTCGATTTATGCGAAAAAAGAAAAGAAGTTGTCGGGATGTGCCGACAGCTTTTTGAAAAAAGAGAGTTTTTCTCTTGCAATTTAGAAGGAAAGTCGGTATGATATTTCATAGAGAAAATACAAAGAGAAAGGGAGGCGCATGACATGATTAATTTTGAAGAAGAATTGGAAAAGTATGAGCCAAGTTTAGATATTGAGCAGGTAAGTGAAGTGGTAAATAACAGTAATAATATGACAGATGTGACAGATATTATGAGAGAATTGATCGCAGAAGTAAAAGGTACGATGTAAGAGTGGGAGGAAAACGATGAAATGTCCACGATGTGATACGATAATAACAGAGGATGCTCCGGTCTGCCGCTTTTGCGGACAGGATCTTAGAGCACTGCATCATGCACGCAAATTGTCAAATGCCTATTATAATATTGGCTTGGAAAAGGCGAAGGTGCGCGACTTGTCGGGAGCAATCCTGGTTTTGAAAAAGAGCTTAAACTTTAATAAGCATAATACCGAGGCAAGAAACCTTCTTGGTCTGGTATACAATGAAATGGGCGAGACGATCGCAGCCCTCAGTGAATGGGTCTTAAGCGATTATCTCCAGCCGAAAGACAACCGGGCAAAGTATTATATTGATGTTGTTCAGAAAAATCAAAGTACACTGCAGACGGTAAACCAGACCATTAAGAAATATAATTCAGCATTGAAAGAGGCAAAAAATGACAATGAGGATCTGGCAATCATTCAATTGAAAAAGGCAGTCAGTCTGAATCCTAAATTTGTGAGAGCCTATCAACTGCTTGCCCTTTTATATATGAAGAGAAAGGATTATGTAAAGGCGGCAAAAGTGCTGAAACGTGCACGAAAGATTGACTTTAACAATACGACGACACTGCGTTATATGCAGGAGATCGGCGATACGTTTAGTGAGCCGAAAGGCAAGGAAAATTCTCCGAAAGCATTTGCAAAACAGGCGGAGAAAGAGACACAGGCAAACACGGCAAATGTGACGCCGGTGGGAACATACCGGGAAGAAAAGAAACGATGGATGCCCGCCGTCAACATTATTATTGGAGTCGTTATCGGAATTATTGTAAGTGTGGTGCTTGTATATCCTACGATGAAGGGAAATACACTGGGAAATAATTCCAGCGATATTACAGAAGCAAAGGAGATGCTTTCGGTTAAGGAAGCACAGATTTCTACGCTGGAGAAGGAGAAAAAGACACTGCAGGACAAAGCGGATGCGTTACAGAAAGAAATCGACGATGGAGAAACCAAGAAGAGCGCGGAAGTGGAAAAACTCAACAATCTTGTAATGGCTGTAAAATACTATCAGGATGGTGACCGGCTTCTGGCTGCTTCGACGGTAAATGGCTACAAAGACAGCGATTTTACGACGCAGGAAGCGAAGGATCTTCTGGCGGCAGTATCGAAAAAGATTACTGCGGCAGATGCACAGAAATTATTTGAAGAGGGGCGTAAAGCCTTTAACTCAGGTAAATACAGTGAAGCAGAAAATCTTTTGAAACAAGTTCTTTCGATTGATGAGAAAAATCTCGATGCCCTGTATTTTATGGGTCGCGTGTACCATCAGACAGGAAAGACGAAAAAAGCACAAAGTTATTATCAAAAAGTCATTGACACCGATAAAAACAGCGGCCGCGCTTCGGAAGCGAAGAGCCGGCTGAATCAGCTGGGTGTCAAAACGGATTGACGGGATAAAAAACAGAAAAGAACGCATGAAAAAAACTATGGATGGAAGACAAAAGTCTTCGTCCATAGTTTTTTATTTCCCAAATTTCTATGAAAGGAGAATGAAATCTCGATGGAAACATTTTCATTAGAGCGCAGCGGCGCAAATTTAATACTACATATCAGTGAGGAGCTGGATCATCATACGGCGGGGCAGCTCAGCCGTACAATCGATGTGTTGATTGAAAAGGGCAATGTAAAGAACATTGTATTTGATTTTGACGGAATGACCTTTATGGATAGTTCGGGAATCGGTATGGTGATGGGACGTTATAAGAAGATGGGATATCTTGGGGGCAACGTCTATGTTACCGGTGTGGGAAAAGGAATTGACCGCATTTTTTCGATGTCCGGGTTGTATAAGATTATTCAAAAAGTGTAAAGATGGAGGCTTAGAGCTGAAAATGAGTGGAAAAAATGAAATTATTATGGAATTTTCAAGTAATTCCGAAAATGAAAGTCTGGCAAGAACGGTAATCAGTGCGTTTGTGGCGCGACTGGATCCGACGCTTGAAGAATTGGCAGATATTAAAACGGCGGTGTCTGAAGCGGTAACCAACGCGATCATTCACGGATATGAAAAGAATCCGGGGATGGTGCGAATGGCGGCGAAGATTGAGGACAATGTGGTGTCGGTCGAAATATCGGACACGGGAGCCGGAATTGAAAATCTGGAAAAGGCAATGGAACCCATGTACACGACAAAACCGGAACTTGACCGGTCGGGGATGGGCTTTGCGTTTATGGAAGCGTTTATGGATGAGCTTGATGTGCAGTCGGAATTGGGAAAAGGTACGACGATTCGTATGAAAAAGACGATTTACAGCGCGATACATATCTCTTAACTGCCAAAAAGACGTGGAGGTGAAAATGGAAACCTTAGAACTAATCAAACGAGCACGTTCCGGGGATAAATTGGCAAGAGAACAAGTAATCGAAGAAAATATGGGCTTGGTATACAGCATCGTGAAACGATTTGCGGGCAGAGGGTATGACAGCGAAGAACTCAGTCAGATCGGCGCGATCGGATTGATTAAGGCGGTGGATAAATTTGATCTGCGGTTTGACGTACGTTTTTCGACGTATGCGGTACCTTTGATCACGGGGGAGATCAAGCGTTTTTTGCGGGATGACGGCATGGTGCGGGTCAGCCGCAGCATCAAAGAAAACAGCTGGCGCGTCAAACGGATGGCGGCCGAACTTTCGCAGAAACTGGAACGCGAACCCTCGATGGATGAATTGTCGGCAGCAGTCGAACTTCCGGTAGAAGATATTGTGCTGGCGTTGGAGGCGACAGCGGAAGTGGAGTCGCTTCATAAACCAATCTGTTTCCAGGATGGAAAAGAGGTGTCGCTGGAAGAAAAAATACCGGAGCGGAAAGACTGGCAGGAAGAATTGATGAACCGTCTTATCGTCGAAGAGCTTCTGGAACAGTTGCAGACCAAAGAAAGGGAGCTCATCCAGATGCGTTATTACGACGGAAAAACACAGAGGGAAATTGCGGAACATCTGGGAATCAGCCAGGTTCAAGTCAGTCGCCTGGAGAAAAAACTGCTTTTACAGATGCGAGAAAAAATTGCGGGAAAAAAATTTCAAAAAAATATTGACAATCCTAAAATCATATGGTAGAATAATTCTTGCGTGTTGAGAGATGCGCAAGATAAATGTGGGTTTAGCTCAGCTGGATAGAGCGTTTGGCTACGGACCAAAAGGTCGGGGGTTCGAATCCTCTAACCCACGTAAAGCGATTGAATGTTCATTCAATCGCTTTTTTTGTAGCACAAGCCTAACAAGCACCGTGAGCGCTTGCGGTCAACGGTATTTGTTAGGCGTAAGAACATGAGCACGTTAGTGCGAATGTTCTGTATGAGAAATCGAGTTGGCGTCAGACGACTCGATAATTACGTCCGTCTCAGAAAAATGGTTTCTTTTTTAGAGACACAAAACCAATGAGCATGTAGTGCGGCAGCACGGAATGCGAATTGTGTTTGCAAATTGCGAGAGCGTAAGCACAGCAATTTGTAAGGATGTAATTATTGTAGCACAAGCCTAACAAGCACCGTGAGCGCTTGCGGTCGGCATTACAGAAAGGAGCATACTATGTGGTTAGCAGACGGATGGAAAGAATATGAAGTTATTGACACTTCCAATGGAGAAAAGTTAGAGCGATGGGGAGATTATATCCTGGTTCGCCCGGACCCGCAGGTGATCTGGGACACACCGCATGATGCCCCACAGTGG
>ERZ824575.741-NODE-741-length-38153-cov-7.319098_pt1 | contig 38153 bp, 34 predicted proteins | sample MGYA00519470_ERZ824575 | MGnify/ENA primary metagenome ERZ824575 (study PRJEB31778, sample SAMEA3449170) | human gut metagenome | biome: human gut; feature: human-associated habitat; material: faeces | place: United Kingdom | collected 2010/2012 ...
CGCGCCGCGGCACCTTCCCAAACTTGGGAAGGCTCACAGAACCGTATCTTCCGTCAATCACGGTGAATAAAGCAAAACGGTTTTGTCTTTGATTTTGTCGGCTTACTAAAATTTAATTCTTACTTCACGTCCGTTGACGTAACGTCGGATAACGGCAGCCTTCCCGTGTCCGGGAAGGTGGTGCCGCAGGCACCGGATGAGGAGGTATGCAGGTTTTGCCACAGGCAAAACCTACCAAATCAAAGTAGGGGAGGATGGGCTCGGGTGAAACCCAAGGTCGCCACTCCCGAAAGTATAATTTGATAATGTAGGGGAGGGGCAAGCCCCTCCCCTACGGCTGCTGCCGTGTAGTACGATATGACTATTCGGGTTTATTCGCGCTGTGCAGCGGGATATAAAATTCTGATGTAACTATATCTCCACAGCAGATATGAGTCCGACTTTTGTTGTGCTCAGGTTCAGCCGTGCCAGGCACGGCTAAACGCGGCGGGGTAACAGAACGCAAAATGATGAACTGATTTTATTCCCCGCCTACCATCGTGGTATGAAGCTCAAGATCCGCACCAACGCCACCCGAGCTTTAAAGAACAGGTACGAGGAATTCGGAGGTGAAAGCGCCGTCCTCGCTGTTGAACTTCACCCAACCGCCGTGCGCCTCGAGTATCGCCTCGGCGCGATGGAGACCGAAGCCGTGTGCGCCGACCTTGGCGGTTTTGAAAAGCGAGCCGACCTTGACCTTTTTCTTTCCCGCAGCGTTCAGCATGTAAAAATACATCATTTTGCCCTTGATGCGGACGGAAAGACGGATAAACCGCTCCCCCTCGGCGGCACGGCAGGCTTCTATGGCGTTGTCAAGCAGATTTCCGACCACCGTGCTCAGCTCAACGTCGGAAAGCGACAGCCCCTCGGGAACGCACGCCTCGACCGTAACGGCGATCCCCTCTGCCTTCGCTTGCGCTATTTTGGCGGATAATATAGCGTCAAGCGTCACATTTCCGGTCTTTATCAGCGTATCTACATTCTGCAGGCTGCTGTCGAGCTGATCTATATACGCGATCGCACGCTCGACCTCGCCCGCCTCGAGCTGTCCCTTGAGCGTTTGCAGATGATGGTGAAGATCGTGCTTGTAGCCGCGCATTTCGCCGTGCACGGAGCGCACCTCGTCAAGATGCCGCCGCGCCTGCTCTTCTTCTATTTCGACAAGCTTAAGATAAGTCCTTTTTAGCAAACGGAACACACCTCACATTCTCGCAATAAACGCACGGTTCGCTTCGTCGTATTTTCCGCGCGCAAGCGGTATCACCGAACCGCCCTCAAGCGTCACCGACGTGCGCCCGATGCGCACGACAGCCCTGAGATTGACGATGTAGGAGCGGTGAGTGCGGAAAAAGTCGCCCGAGAGCCTGTCGCCGAAGGCGGAAATGCTCTCCTTTGTCCGATATTCGCCCGCCGCCGTGTGTATCACGATGTCGTGCAGAAAGGACTCGACATACAGGATGTCGGATTCATACAGCCTGACCGTCCCGCCGTCGCAAAAGATCACGACAGACGGCGGTTCGACCGCAAGCCTGCCGGCGGCGCGCGAGAGCACCTCCGCCAGCTTTTCGTTCGACACGGGCTTTATGAGATAGTGCAGCGCGTCAACATCGTACCCCTCGCCCGCAAGCTCAAAGTGAGAGGTGACGAATATTATCTCGGCACGGCAGCCGTCGGCACGCAGACGGCGCGCAAGCGCGATGCCGTCCATGCCGCGCATTTCAACGTCAAGCAGGAGAATATCATATTCACCGCGGTCCTCGCGCGCGGAAAGCAGAGCCTCGGCGCCCGAAAAAGTATCGATCGCGCAGTCGATGCCCGCGGCACGGCTCCAATCGCTCACGACGCTGCCGAGCCTTTCCGCCTCGGCATGCTCGTCGTCGCATATCGCAATGCGGTAGCGCCGATAATTCATGTCTCCTCACCTCCCTGCAAACAGTCTATTCTTCACGATAAGTATATCACATTCCCGTGTTTTTTTCAAGCACACACGGCACGGTGCAGTGAAACGATACCGCAAAGGTATGATATCCGATACATTATAAGCATTGGACATGCCGCGCCGCCCGTGATATAATATTTAATGAAGAAGACCGCAGCCCGCATATCGTGCGCGGGGAGCGCGGAATAATATCAATAAGGAAAAGAGAAAACAAAAATGAAAACTCTTGTGGCATATTTTTCGGCAAGCGGAACGACAAAAAAGACCGCCGAGCGGCTTGCGGCGGCAGTAGGCGCAGACCTGTTCGAGATCAGACCGACAGTCCCCTACACCTCAGCCGATCTTGACTGGACAAACAAAAAGAGCCGTTCGACGATCGAGATGAGCGATCCCTCATCGCGCCCCGCCATTGCGGACAGGTGCGCGGGCATGGAGAACTACGACACGGTATACATCGGCTTCCCCATCTGGTGGTACGTCGCGCCGACGATCATAGACACGTTCGTGGAAAGCTACGATCTCACTGGCAAAACGGTCGTTCCGTTTGCCACCTCGGGCGGCAGCGGCATGGGCAGGACGGTCGAGGTGCTGAAAAAGCTCGCCCCCGGTGCGGACTGGAAGCGCGGCGGCGTGCTCAACCGTATGTCGGATGCCGAGCTTGCCGAATGGGCAAAAAACGCAAAGTAAGGCACGCGATCATCGAAATATCACACGAAAGGGACCGAAAATGAAATATATTACTCTCAACAACGGTGTCAGGCTGCCCTCGCTCGGCTTCGGCACATGGTGCATCGACAACGCAAAGGCAGCCGAGGCGGTAAGGACGGCGACAGAGCTCGGGTACCGGCACATCGACACGGCGCAGGCATACGGCAACGAGCGCGGCGTGGGCGAGGGCGTGCGCACCTGCGGCGTACCGCGCGCCGAGCTTTTTGTGGTGAGCAAGGTCGCAGCCGAAAACAAAAGCTATGAGACTGCCGCACGCTCCATTGACGAAACGCTCGAAAAAATGGGGCTCGACTACCTCGACATGATGATAATCCACAGCCCGCAGCCGTGGGCGGAGTGGCGCGGCGAAAACCGGTATTTTGCCGAGAACCGCGAGGTATGGCGCGCGCTTGAGGACGCCTGCGGCGCGGGCAAGCTGAGGGCGATAGGCGTTTCGAATTTTCTTGAGGACGACCTTGACAGCCTGCTCCCGCACTGCATAATAAAGCCCGCCGTCAACCAGGTGCTCGCGCATATCGGCAACACACCGAAAAAGCTCATCGCATACTGCGCAGACCGCGGCATTGCGGTCGAGGCATATTCGCCAATAGCGCACGGCGAGGCAATGAAGAGCGGAGCCATTGCAGAGGTCGCGGCAAAATACGGCGTAACGCCCGCGCAGCTCTGCATAAAGTATATCCTTGAGCTCGGTCTCGCCGCGCTGCCCAAGGCATCGTCGTATGAACACATAAAGGAAAACTCCGAGCTTGATTTTGACATCTCTGCCGAGGATATGACCGCACTCGGCAATATCGACTTCAAAAACTACGGCGAATACAGCTACTTCCCGGTATTCAGCGGAAAATAAGCGGAACGTGATTCCTCCGCTTTGAAACGGCATAAAAACGGACAAATACCCGACGGCATTTTTGCCGTACGGTATTTGCCCGTTTTTTCTGTTGCATTGAAGTATTTTATGTGATATAATTGTATTGCCACACAATCGAATAAAAATCCGATCAGGGAAAATACTTTTTGTGAAAAAAGTGCTTTCTCTCTTTTCTCGTACCCTGACGGATTGAGATTGTGTGGCAACAATGAGAGATACACTTTTTCGGTGCGTCCCTCATTGGGGCGCACTTTTTTGCTGCACCGGACATATTACGTTTTTATCCAAGCGCGCTCTTTGTAATTTGAATAAATAAAATAAATAAAAAAGTCTAAAAATTTCGATTCGATGACGAGAATGACAAACCCTGTCACTCACAGATAGTATAATAATGCTACAGAACCGTCAAACAGCATCGAGAGGACGTTTATGGGACATAGATCAAAATATGACCGGATACTGTCGTTGTATACCAAGATCATGTCCGGAGACGTGATCAGAAAAAGCGACGAGGCAGCGGATCTCGGCGTCAACGAAAGAACGATACAGCGCGACATTGATGACATTCGCGCCTTTTTTGACAACAACTCAACAAGCATAGGCTTCGGAAAGCAGATCGTATACGACCGCTCGCGCCGCGGATATCTGCTGCACGACGAAAATTGCAAATATCTCACGAACAGTGAGATACTTGCCGTGTGCAAAATACTTCTTGAGAGCAGAGCGCTTGTCAAAGACGAAATGATGCCCATCATTGACAAGCTGATAAATTCCTGCACTCCGGAGCAGAGCCGCCGCAAGGTCGCCGCCATGATAGGCAACGAGAAATATCATTATTGCGAACCGCATCACGGAGTAAAATTCGTTAATATACTCTGGGATATCGGCGCGGCGATACAGGAGCAGCGGGTCATTGAGATAGATTACCGCCGGCTCAGGGAAAGCAAAACCGTTCACCGCCGGGTAGTGCCCGCGGCGATCATGTTCTCGGAATACTATTTTTATCTGGCAGCATTTCCTTACAACATAAAACGGAAATGCTGTTTTGAAGACCCGGGCGACATAAACCCGACCATCTATCGCATAGATCGTATAAAAAGCATGAAGACGACAGATACGGTCGTCAGAAAACCGTACTCCGATCTCTTGGACGACGGCGAGTTCCGCAAACGGGTACAGTTCATGTACGGCGGCAAGCTTCAGACGATACGGTTCAGATATTCCGGTATGTCGGTAGAATCCGTTCTCGACCGACTGCCTACGGCAAAAATACTCAGCGAGGAAAACGGAGTTTACACCATAGAAGCCGAGACCTTCGGTAAAGGTATCGAAATGTGGCTGCGCAGCCATGGCGACACGGTAGAGATCATCCAACCGTACAACGAGTCAAAATAATTATGCGTGATGTAAAAGCCCCGGATTCGGATCGGACTGCCGATGACCCGCAGGATCCGGATCCGACCGCATCCGATATTCCGTATCCTTTCTTGTCCGCGGCAGGTACTCTCCGACGCCCCGACACCCGGTAAATCCAAGACCTGTGACTGCCGCTGAATGCGGCAGCCACATTTTAATTTTCGCCGACAGATCTCTCTTTTAGTGCTTTTTCGACTTATTATTCTGAAAAACAACTATCATTTTTGTCGAAATTGTTGCAATCGCAGCCAGGCTGTGATATAATAAGTATAACAATATAATCCATCAAGAGCAGATTAATATGCAATATGCAGGGGCGATCACATTTGAGGAGGATATCATGAGCAAAACGGGATTTTATGCACATAAAACCGACGACGGACGGCTCCAGACCATTGCGGAGCACGCCGCGGGAACGGCGGAACGCGCCGGCAGAGCTGCGGGGGCCTTCGGCTTCGGCGATGCTGCGCGCGCAGCGGGAATGTTTCACGATGTCGGCAAATATGCGCCCGCATTTCAGGCCCGGCTCTGCGGCAGCCGCGAAGCATATGAACACTCGTCTGCCGGAATGTCTCTGTTCTTTGAAAGATCGAGAAAATGCCGCAGTTATGCCGACATGCTGCTTGCATATGCGATAGCGGGGCATCATGCAGGGCTGCCGGACAAGGGATCCGGCAGCGACACGGAGGACAGCGACACGTTTACGGCAAAAATAAAACGCCGCGCGGCGCTGGGCTGCGACTTCGGCTCTTACAGTGCCGAGCTCGGAGAACTGCCTGCCGTGCGCGAGCTGCCTGCGGCTTTTCTGCCGAAGCAATATGACTGGTACAGCTATCAGTTTCTCGGCAGAATGCTGTTTTCATCGCTTGTGGACGCGGACTTTCTCGACACGGAGGCTTTTATGTCCGGCGGCACCGCGGCGCGCGACGGCGGAGAGCCGTTTGACACTCTGCGTGATCGGTTTGAACGCTATATGGATCGCTTTTCGGGCAAAAGCGGCAAACTCAACGAAAACCGCGCAAAAATACTTGCCGACTGCCGGTGTGCCGCCGCGTCCGAAAAGGGAATATTCAGGCTGACCGTTCCCACCGGCGGCGGGAAAACACTGTCGTCAATGGCGTTTGCGCTCGACCATTTGCGCGCACACGGCATGAAGCGGATCATATATGTTATCCCCTATGTCAGCATCATACGTCAGACGGTCGGCATTTTTGAGAATATATTCGGAGAGCGCAACGTTCTCGGACATTACGGCACTGCCGATTTCGGGGGCGGGCGTGAGACCGGCGAGCGCTCGCCCGCCGAGCTTGCCGCCGAGAACTGGGACAAGCCCATTATCGTGACCACCAACGTGCAGTTTTTTGAATCCCTGCACGCCGCAAAGCCCTCGCACTGCCGCAAACTGCACAGTGTTGCGGACAGCGTTATTATTTTCGACGAAGCGCAGATGCTGCCGGTCGGGCTGCTGCGCCCGTGCCTGCGGGCGATCTCCGAGCTTGTAAAGAATTACGGCTGCACAGCAGTCCTCTGCACAGCCACACAGCCCGCGCTCGAACGGCTGCTCGCGGATAACGGGATCACAGCGCGTGAGATCTGCCCCGACACAGCCCGTATGTACCCCGACTTTGCCCGCGTGCGTTACGAAATGCTCGGAAAATGCAGCGACGACGCAGTGTGTGAAAGGCTGCGCGCGGCGGGTTCGGCACTTTGCGTTCTGAATTCGCGTGCGGGAGTACGAAGCTATTATAATGCGCTCGCGGGCGACGGTGTGTTTCATCTTTCCACCTATATGACGCCGGCACACCTCGGGCGGAGCATCGAAACGATAAGGGAGCGTCTCGGACGCGGCGAAAAGTGTCTTGTCGTGTCAACCTCGCTTATCGAAGCGGGCGTGGACGTAGACTTTCCCACCGTTTTTCGTGAAATGGCGGGGCTTGATTCGATAATTCAGGCAGGCGGGCGCTGCAACCGCGAGGGACGGCGCGCGACAGACGAAAGCAATGTATACGTTTTTTCAAGAGAAGCTCCCTCCGAACGTTTTTCGGCGGTCTCCGCCATGACTGCGCGTGTGTACGAGCTTTACGGCGATATTTCCACGCCCGAAGCCATTCACGCTTACTTTGAGCGACTGTATGCGGTCAGCCCGTCGGAGGTGAACGACAAGCTGGACGAAAAGCGCATCCTCGCGCTGATAGATCAGCGTGAAAGCGATATGCGCGGGCTCAACTACCGCGAGATCGCGGAGCGCTTCCGCTACATATCGAAAGATCAGAAACAGATACTCATCCCGAACGGCGAAAATGCGGAGGCATGTGCTGCCGTGCGAAGCGGAAGGCTGACTCGCGGACTGCTGCGCCGTATAGGGCGAGATTCGGTCCCGGTCTACGAAAACGAATATAAAAAGCTCCGCGAGGCGGGAGTGCTCTCGCAGGAATGCGACGGAGCTGCCGTTCTTGAGGACCCGTCGTGGTATGACCCCGACTGCGGACTGACATTCCGCGATACCGGAGACGCGCTGCTGATGTAAGCACCGGTCGTTTTCGCCGTTCAGATAATTTATTAATGAAAAAATACATGGAGGTGATCCGATGCCGGAACCCATAAGACTCAGAGTATTCGGCGATTATGCCCTCTTCAGCCGTCCGGAACTGAAGGTCGAGCGCTACAGTTACGACGTTATGACGCCGTCTGCCGCGCGCGGGATACTTGACGCCATCTATTACCATCCGGGGCTTCGGTGGTGCGTGAAGCGCATTATAGTCGAAAGACCGATACGTTTCACCAACATCCGACGCAATGAAGTGTCGAAAAAGATACTTGCCTCAGATCTGTTTGCCGCCGCAAACGGATCCGAAAAGCCCGTTTTCATCGACCGCCGCGACGCAATAGCTCAGCGTGCGGCAACGGTGCTGCGGGATGTCTCATACGTCATTGAAGCCAACTTTGACGTGATCCCCGAAAAAATGGGTGCAGAGGACAACGCGGACAAATTCTACGCGATCTTCTGCAACCGCGCGCGCCGCGGCAGGTGTTATATGCAGCCTTTCCTTGGCTGCAAAGAATTTCCAGCCGCTTTTGAGCTGCTGACACCCGATTCCCGCCCGCCGGAGCCTATCGGAGAATCGCGTGATCTCGGCATCATGCTTTATGACATGGACTACGATGGCGAAGAGATCATGCCTATGTTTTTCCGTGCGGAGCTGAAGGACGGCGTGATGGACGTTGCGGGAAAGGAGATATTACGATGATACTTCCCTCTCTTGTCTCCTATTATGAAGCTCTTGAAGCCAAGGGCGAGCTGAAACGCCCGGGCTGGAGCATTGTGCGCGTGAGTTACGCGGTGCTTTTGCGGCCTGACGGCAGCATTGCGGACATCGTCAGCCTGAAAAAGGACGAGGTGCGCGGCAAAAAGACCGTCTCGGTACCGCAGAATCTGTTTGCACCTGCGCCTGTTGTACGCACGGCAGGCATTCGCGCAAACTTTTTGTGCGACACGGCGGCATATCTTCTCGGAGCCTCTCTCACCGATGCCAAGGCACAGCAGAAATTCGAAGCCGCCCGTGAGCTGCATCTGCGCATCCTGAAAAATGCCGGCTCGGCTGCCGCCGAAACGCTGCGGCGGTTCTTTGAAAACCATCAGCCCACAAACATCGCCGCTATCGGGATACCCGATAATATTGCCGCAGAACTTGACAAGGGTGCGGTCGTGACCTTTGCGGACGAAGACGGATGCTATATGATGGACGATCCGGAGATCGCCGCCGCATGGGATGCGGCATACGGCAACGGCAGCGACGACGCCGTAACCGGCAGGTGCCTTGTTACCGGCAGGGAGGACATGATCGCCATTCTGCACGATAAGATCAAGGGCGTAGAAGGCGCGCAGTCAAGCGGCGCAAGTCTTGTCGGCTTCAACGCTCCCGCATTTGAATCCTACGGTAAGGACGGCGGGCAGGGACTGAACGCTCCGGTCGGCAGATATGCCATGTATGCCTACACATCGGCGCTGAACTATCTGCTTTCGGGACGTCATCGCGCCCGCGTGGGTGATGCCACCGTCGTATGGTGGACGCTTGACGCGGACGATGTGTGCGAAGACTTCTTCGGTGATTTTTTGTACGGCAGTGACGACGATGAAACGCTGAACTCGGCAATGAAACGCATTCTGCGCGGAGAACCGCTCGATTTTTCGGAAACGACACTGTGCAAACCGTTCTGCATCCTCGGTATTTCTCCCAACGCATCAAGACTTTCAGTCCGCTTCTTTTACCGCGACACCTTCGGCAGATTCATCGACAACATCGCAGCGCATTACAGACGGCTCGAAATAGACAAATCGGAAAAGCAGCGCAGATATCTGACACCGTACCGGCTCCTGCTCGAGACCGTTTCGCCGAACGTGCAAAACCGCGCCAAGGCGGTCTCTCCGCTGCTCGGCGGAGCGCTGCTCGGTGCGATACTCAACGATTGGCGTTATCCCGAAGCGCTGTATGAGTCGGTGCTCATACGCATCCGCGCCGAGCACGAGGTGCCGTCCGGCAAAGCCGCGATCATCAAGGCATATCTCATCAAAAACACAAACTGTGGATCATATAAGGAGGTTCTTTCAATGGCACTGAACGAAGAAAGCACAAACCGTGCGTATGTACTGGGGCGGCTGTTTGCCGCACTGGAAAATGCGCAGTATAACGCAAACAAATCCTCAAACATCAGGGAGCGGTATATGACGTCCGCCTCGGCAACGCCCGCACTGGTGTTCCCCAGCATGCTCCAGACCGCCAACCATCACCTTGCCAAATCCGGCAGCGTAGCCGACGCAAAGCTGATAGCGACCCTTATGGACAAGCTCGAGGGCGGCGTTCCCTTCCCCGCGCGTCTTAACAACACCGAGCAAGGGCTCTTCCTTCTCGGCTACTACCATCAGACCCAGAAAAATTCAGAGATATCGAAGAAGCCAAAAACAATAAATCAACAAACAAGGATAACACGGAGGTATGACCATGAGCGAGATCATTAAAAACAGATACGAATTCACGATCCTTTTCGACGTTGAAAACGGCAACCCCAACGGAGATCCCGATGCCGCCAACATGCCGCGCATCGATCCCGAAACCGGCCTCGGGCTCGTTACCGACGTGTGCCTGAAGCGCAAGATCCGCAATTATGTCGAGGATACCATGGAAGACGCGCCCGGCTACGGCATTTACATCAAGGACGGCGTGCCGCTCAACACATCCGACAAACGCGCATACACGGCAGTGCTCGGCGAGGGCAAAAAGCTTGAGAAAAAAGACCCCGAAATAGACCTGAAGCTGCGCGACTTCATGTGCGCCAATTTCTACGACGTGCGCACCTTCGGAGCCGTGATGACCACCTTTGTAAAGGATAAGCTCAACTGCGGACAGGTGCGCGGTCCCGTTCAGATCGGATTTGCGCGCAGCGTCGATCCTATCGTAAGACAGGAGGTCACCATAACCCGCGTTGCCATCACAACGGAAGCCGATTATGAGAAGAAAGACACCGAAATGGGACGCAAGCACATCGTCCCCTACGCTCTTTACCGTGCCGACGGCTTTATTTCGGCAAATCTCGCGCGCCGCGTCACGCACTTCACCGAGGATGACCTCGAGCTCCTGTGGAATGCCATCGTCAATATGTTCGAAAACGACCACTCGGCGGCAAGAGGCAAAATGGCTGTGCGCAAGCTCATCATATTCAAGCATGATTCAGAGCTCGGCAACGCTCCTTCGCACCGCACGCTCGATCTTGTATCGGTAAAGCGCCGCGACGGCATTGAGACCGCGCGCAGCTATAATGACTATGAGGTCACCGTAAACGAGGCTGCCTGCCCCGAGGGCGTTCACATTTCATGCAGGGAGTAAATGACGGCGATCTCCTGATATCGGGATTGCAGCATTTCTCTTTCTGCCGCAGGCAGTGGGCGCTGATACATATCGAAATGCAATGGGATGACAACTACCTGACGGTTGACGGCAGCCTGCGCCATGAAAAGGCTGACGATCCCGAATTCACCGAAAAGCGCGGCGGGCTTATCGTCAGCCGCGCGATGCCGGTGCGTTCGGACCGTTACGGCATTGTAGGTAAGTGCGACGTTGTTGAATTCCGCGCCGACCCGAGCGGCGTTCCGATCGTGGGGCGTGAGGGGCTTTGGCTGCCGACACCCGTTGAATATAAACGCGGAAGATCGAAGGTCATCGACGCCGACAGGCTCCAGCTTTGTGCCGAGGCGATCTGCCTTGAGGAAATGCTTTGCTGTCCGCCTATACCGACCGCCTATCTCTACTATATGGAGACAAAACGCCGCGAGGCGGTCGCGCTCGACGACGGGCTGCGCTGCGCGGTGAGCCGTATGCTCACCGAAATGCGCGCGCTTTACGACCGCGGGTATACACCAAATGTCAGACCGACGGCAAAATGCCGTGCCTGCTCGCTTGCCGATATATGCCTGCCGCGTCTGCAAAAGTGCCGGTCGGCATCGGCATACGTGCGGGACATCTGGGAAGGCGGTAACGACGAAGAATGAAAAAGCTGCTGAACACGCTGTATGTCACAACGCCGGACGCATATCTGGCGCTTGACGGCGAAAACGTCGTCGTCCGGCTTAAAGACGACGAGATCGGGCGCGTTCCTCTGCATAACCTTGAAAACATCGTGACGTTCGGCTGGCAGGGGGCAAGCCCCGCGCTCATGCGTCATACCTGCGAGCTCGGCAAGGGGATCGCTTTCTTTTCGGCAGGCGGGCGCTTTCTCTGCCGTGCCGAGGGCGAGGAGCGCGGCAATGTGCTCCTGCGCCGCGAGCAATACCGCATTGCCGACGATGAGAGGCGATCACTGCCCGTTGCCGTCAATATGATAGGCGCCAAAACGGCAAATGCCCGCACGGTGCTGAACCGTTTTCTGCGGGATCACCCGCTCTCCGCCGACGGCGAGCCGATACGCGCCGCAGCCGACTATCTGCGGGATTCGCTGCCCGAGATACATGCCGCCGCGGATACCGACACCCTGCGCGGGCTTGAGGGCGTAAACGCAAGCCGATATTTTTCGGTATTTGACACTATGATACTGCAAAACAAGGCGGATTTCCGCTTTGTGAACCGTGAGCGGCGCCCGCCGTGCGATCCGGTAAACGCAATGCTCTCCTTCTGCTACTCGATCTTTGCCAATGAATGCGCCTCGGCGCTGCAATCGGTAGGGCTTGATCCGTTCGTGGGCTTTATGCACACCGACAGACCGGGGCGCAAGTCTCTCGCACTCGATATCATGGAGGAATTCAGAAGCGTCATGTGCGACCGCTTCGTGCTGTCGCTCATCAACCTGCGTCAGATAAAGATCTCGGACTTTACCATAAAGGAAAACGGCGCCGTGCTGCTTGGCGACGATGCACGAAAAGCATTCCTCCGGGCGTGGCAGGAGCGCAAAAAGGACATGGTCGTTCATCCGTTTCTCGGCGAAAAATGCCCTTGGGGCATCCTGCCGTTCATTCAGGCGCAGCTTCTTTCGCGTTATATACGCGGCGATCTGGACGAGTATCCGCCGTATCTGTGGAGGTAACAGCATGCTTGTCGTGATAACGTACGATGTAAGCACCGAGACTGCCGCCGGGCAGAAACGGCTGAGACGCGTTGCCCGCGAGTGCCAAAACTACGGACAACGTGTCCAAAATTCCGTGTTTGAATGCCACCTTGACTCGGCAGAGCTGCGCACCGTTGAGGCTGTGCTCGAAAAAATAATAGACAAGGAAAAGGACAGCCTGCGTTTTTATGTAATCGGTTCGTCATATGAGGGAAAGGTTAAGCACATCGGTGCACGCCCCTCCGTAGATGTGACCGACACGCTGATTTTTTGATCTGCCATGGCGCGAACCCGAAGTAAACATAAAAAGCCCGGTAGGTTCGCGCAAAAATACCGGCAGTTTAAATGACTTTTTTCGGTTCAAAACGATGCTTTTCGTCCCGAAGACAAGCCTCGTTTGGTAACCGTGTTGCAATATTGCCGTTCGGATCGTGAATATCTGTGCAATATTGCTGTCGCTCCCCTCGCGGGGAGCGTGGATTGAAATCTTCTTGTCGTCATCGCCGTCGCCGTTGTTGGCGTGTCGCTCCCCTCGCGGGGAGCGTGGATTGAAATGAGCGGTTCGCCGGATATGTCAGATATGTCTATCGTCGCTCCCCTCGCGGGGAGCGTGGATTGAAATTTGTCATCTTGGTCATGCAGTATGTAAGCGGCATCGTCGCTCCCCTCGCGGGGAGCGTGGATTGAAATGGGGAGGATTTGCAATAAGCATTTTGTGCAAATTTGTCGCTCCCCTCGCGGGGAGCGTGGATTGAAATAAGACGTCGCCTATATTTGTCATGATAGGGATGTGTCGCTCCCCTCGCGGGGAGCGTGGATTGAAATATCAAGACCAGCCCAAGGAGCGGGAGAAGTCGCAGTCGCTCCCCTCGCGGGGAGCGTGGATTGAAATATCGCTATTACTCTCCCAACCGCAGGCCAGCCACGTCGCTCCCCTCGCGGGGAGCGTGGATTGAAATCCCGTAAAGCTGTATCAGCGGCACCGAAATACGGATGTCGCTCCCCTCGCGGGGAGCGTGGATTGAAATTTTTACCTCTTTCTTGATTCGGGTCAAAAATTTAAGTCGCTCCCCTCGCGGGGAGCGTGGATTGAAATTTGATTCGGGTCAAAAATTTAACCTCCCCGATCTGTCGCTCCCCTCGCGGGGAGCGTGGATTGAAATATTATGGTCACATAAAAAATCTATTACAAGACAGCGTCGCTCCCCTCGCGGGGAGCGTGGATTGAAATTGCTGAGGGTCCCGCGCGTGTCGGTGCGGTTGGTGGTCGCTCCCCTCGCGGGGAGCGTGGATTGAAATTCTAGAATATGAATCAAACATCTTATAATATTTCTGGTCGCTCCCCTCGCGGGGAGCGTGGATTGAAATTAATATTTTGGCTTTTTTTGTCGCCTTGACCGCTGTCGCTCCCCTCGCGGGGAGCGTGGATTGAAATCGAGGGCAGGGGAAACGACCCTCAACACTACAGAGTCGCTCCCCTCGCGGGGAGCGTGGATTGAAATTTTTTGCCCTTGCGACCGGAGCTAGAGTGCAGTAGTCGCTCCCCTCGCGGGGAGCGTGGATTGAAATCTCCATGTCGCTCTGGGCGACAAGATCGTAGTTAGTCGCTCCCCTCGCGGGGAGCGTGGATTGAAATTTTTAGATGGTGCATATGACGGATTTACCAAATTGTCGCTCCCCTCGCGGGGAGCGTGGATTGAAATGGGTCGAATACTTATCCCTCATCATCTATCTATATGTCGCTCCCCTCGCGGGGAGCGTGGATTGAAATTTGGCAAGCGGACATTGTATATAATACACGAAGCGTCGCTCCCCTCGCGGGGAGCGTGGATTGAAATCGGCGTCGAAAAGTATAACGCTGTCGTGTAACAACGTCGCTCCCCTCGCGGGGAGCGTGGATTGAAATAATTAGTGGGCTTGATGTCGAATCCTGTGCGCGTGTCGCTCCCCTCGCGGGGAGCGTGGATTGAAATGACGTTATAAATGTAAGCGTTTTAGAGCCTACGCCGTCGCTCCCCTCGCGGGGAGCGTGGATTGAAATCAGTTTTTGATGATTTAGCTAAGTTTTTTGCCGGTCGCTCCCCTCGCGGGGAGCGTGGATTGAAATAGCAATACGACGTTGATAATAACGATACATCCTCGTCGCTCCCCTCGCGGGGAGCGTGGATTGAAATGTATTCGCGTGAACTGGTTTTTACTAAACACGAATCGTCGCTCCCCTCGCGGGGAGCGTGGATTGAAATCAGGAAAGCCCGCCGAACGTCACGACGGGCAAAGTCGCTCCCCTCGCGGGGAGCGTGGATTGAAATGAAAAGCAGTGAGAATGCATCATCGGCAACTGTGGCGTTCCGCTGCGGGGGGAGGTAGACGCCGGGCAAAATTATCACCGCGGTACTACGGTAGTTACACGTGACAGTCACCCTCCCTCACGCGCGGTATAAGTTCTTTTTCGGCCAATTCCCCTCTCCGCCGATCCTTTGAAATGAAATAAAAAACCGAGACTGTGATACGAAACCATCATAGTCTCTCAGCATCGGCAGTTCTTGTCCGACAATACCGAGAAATAACGACGCGCCCCGCATAATTTTAAAATACAAAATCACATCGGAGCAAAACGGCGGCGCTCTGCCGCCGAGATGTTTTTTCAGGGGCTGTCGCGTGTTAACGCGGCAGCCCCTGCCGACTTTCTCTCCCCCGCCCGGTCGCGGGAGTCTGTATTCGGTTTTCAGTTGTATTTGTCGGTGTCCTCGTCAAGGTCTTCCTGTTCGGCGTCCCGTTCGGCTTCCCGACGCCGCCGCTCCGCATCCGCTTTGTTCTTGCTCTCAACAATTACACGCAGCACACCGAACAGAACACCTATAACGATCAGTATGATTATGAGCATCATGAGTTTGTCTTAACCTTCTCTTTCTCTTTGACTTCATACTCCCTGACTCTGCGATAAAACGTGTTCGGTTTAAGTCCGAAATGCGACATCGCCGTCACCGCTGTTATCCGGCCGCTCTTCCAAAGACAATATTCCTGCTCAAATTGCGACGCATCCACAGCTATCGGCTGTCGTCCCTTGTACTCTCCGCGCGCTTTCTTTGCTTCTATCTCTTCACGCTGGCGCGCAAGAATATATTCGCGCTCAAGCCGGCTCACCACCGCAAAAACCGTGAGCATAAACTTTCCCGCGGGAGTTGTTGTATCTGTCTTTTCCTTTTGCGACTCAAACTGAACGCCTTTTTCGGTGAGTTGGTCGATCAGATTCAAAAGGTCTTTTGTGCTGCGCGCAAAACGCGCGATCTCACTCACGACAACGGTATCGCCATCGCGCACAAAATTCATCATCTCGACGAGCTTCGGACGGTTTGCCGTCTTGCCGCTGCACTTGTCGATGAACACCTTTTCAACGCCGAACTCCCGCATCAATATTTCCTGACGTCCCATGTTCTGCTCCGCTGTTGATACTCCGATATATCCGGCCTTCATTTCCTATGCCTCATTGCTTGCAGATATTATTATTTCACAGCATTTTTGAAATGTAAATATGTTTTTGACACATTTCAAGATGATTTGCGACCTTTTTCTTTTTCACATATGCGGAAATGGCTCCCCGGCGGCGTGTAATAAAACATCATTGGATCACATATCGGCTGCCGACTCCTGTTGCTTGATACTTGCAAAATCTTTCTTTTGTGGGCATCGCATTCCGATCTGACATATGCCTATCCCCCTTATTCATTCAACGCCCCGGCGCCGGCAGCTTTAGTTACCGGCGTCATTCATCATGCTCCAAGCCTTTCAGTCCGTAAACCTCCGGAGGACAGTCATCAATCGAAAAGACCTTCAGCATTCCGGCATCGGAGTATTTCCGAACTTCCCTTACGAAGTCATCAATGTCCGGAAATTCATTATCATCAATATAGTAAAGCTTATCAAAAAACATAGAACTCCCGCGCTTACAGTCTGCGCTTGCTCCGATCTCAACCACTTTTTCGCCCGAAACGATCTTTATCGCAATAATATCATTGTTTTTTACCAGCGAGACGATTTTATCGACGGGAACCGCCTTATATTTTGCTTTCACTTTTTCATTTGCCTTGACCTGTATTGTGCGATTTTCGCGGATATCCTCAATTTCCGCGACCGAACGAAATATACACTGCAAGCCTGCCACAAACACGGCTACGCTTGCCACCCCGGTAACTACATTTACAATATCATTTTCAATCGAAAAATGAAACCTCACGAAAAATACGATTACGATCAGTGCAACACTTATCACGATTTTTAAGATAGGGTAAACGTATGGCTTTTGATTTTCGTTAAAACTAAAAATGTGCATATCGTACTCCTTATGTCTTGATCAAACTTTTTGCCGGCCATTGCCCTTCCGCAAGACTTTCTCGCCTCAATTCCTCAACCACCGTTTGGGAAACTTCGATAACACGTGTCTTCATTGACCACGTTCTACTTTGACCATTCTGTTATTTTGCGAAGCAGTACCTCTGCACACATTATATCAAACATTTTCCATCCGGTCAAGCAACTTCGCCGACGTCGGTGATCCGGCGGTTTCTTACTGAATGAGCTTATTTTATCTCATCCGAACTGCTTTTAAAGCAATCAATAAGCATGATGCCCTGCAATATCAGCTTGACGTTACCTCTCATGTCTTTCCACAGCAACGGCAACAACACGCTTGTCATGACTTGAGTTATCAGGCTTGCGGCAGCCGCCCCCGTAGCTCCCCATTTGGGAATAAGCAGCCCGTTCATTGCAACATTGGCAGCGGCCGCTATGATATATATATACTTGGAGTACTTTTGCTTCTTCTCGCACACGAGCCAGATATCTCTTGCCACTCCCAAATAAGAAAAAGCCACATACCACGTTATCACCCGCAGCGGACCGACTGCCCCGAGATATGCCTCCTTATAAAGCACTCTGATGATCACCGGCGCCAATAATGTTATCACAGCCGAAACGGCCATGGAGAGATAAAATACTATCCCATATAATTGGCGGTTCTTTTTCCGGTAAGCCGCCTCATTGCCTTCCTTCTTGAAGCGCACTATCGCCGGAGAAAGCGACGAAACTATCGCCGACAGTACAAACGTCCACATTGTACTCAGCGATGCAGCCGTTGAATAATATCCGACATCGGTTTCGGACATCATAAATTTCAGCATTATTTTGTCCGTTTGTCCATATATCGCAACCATCATACCGGAAAGTATAAAATGATAGCTGACAGAAAGTATCTCCTTTCCGCGAGCTAATGAAAATCTCAGCTTCTGCCCGTTATTCTTTTTGTACACCGCAAAAAGAACGGCCGCAATAACTAAGTAATCCACGGAAGTCGCAACAGCAAAAAAGACTACGCTTTTCCCTGTTATCAGCAGAAATATCCTGTACGCGGATGTCACACAATAGCCGACAAATGACGCGATGGCAGTGACTTTCGACATATAACGCTTTAAAAACCAGAATTCTATTACATCAAAAACATTAAATATCAAACCGGCACTGCTGAAGATCGCGATCCATAAAAGCAGCGGATCGCCATCATCCACAATATAGACTATCGAAACGATCATGATCGCAGACAGTACGCTCGATATCAGTCTGAGCCCGATCGTAGTCCCCAGAGTAGTGCCCTCTTCGTCGGGTCTTTGGGTAAATTCATTCACCAGCACCGAAGAAGTGATCCCCAATGTACACAGTGATGTGAAGAAAGCAGTATACGCCGATACATAGTTCAGAAGTCCGTAGTTAGACGGACCGAGATACCTTGCCGACCATATACCGACAATAAGAGAAAGCGCCATTTGCGCCACCTTACCGCCAATGATCCAGCCCGTATTTTTTATTTCTTTATTGTAAAACAGTGATTTTAAACGCTCGATCACTTTGATCTGTACCATCCGTCTTTTATAATTTCGGCTTTGCTGCACGGCCCTGTTTTGTATAGTTCGGGATGTTTTTCTCCGGCAAGAATGTGTCCGGCAAGATTAACAAGTCTTTCTGCCGCAATTTCGGCATTCCATTCCGTCACAATAGTTTCATATGCCTTTTTTCCGATCGCGCCGGCATATGCGGGATCATCCAGTAACGCTTTGACCGCTTCGAAAAGCATCTCTGTATTTCCGGATTCGTATATCAACCCGTTTTGTTTGTCCCGGATCAGGTACGGCACCGCCCCTATCGCATCACTTGCGACCACAGCACACCCACTGTTCATCGATTCATTCAGCACTGCGCCCCATCCTTCACTCCTGTCCGAGGTAAAAATATATATCTGCGAGCTCTCCATATATTCCCGTACATTTTCCGGGGGCATGGCACCTAACATATGCACGCAATCGTTCAGACCATACTGTTCGATCATGCTTTTCAACTTCGGTTCCAGTTCTCCTGCGCCTATAATGTTCAACGCAAATGAATATCCCGCGGCTTTCAATCTTTCCGCTACACACAGCGCATCATCCGGATGCTTCCAGTCGATAAATCTACCGCACCACAGTATAGAGTTTTTTTTCTTTTTTTCAACAAGGCGCTCTATACTTTCGTATCTCTTGGTCTCGGGGAAATACCCCCATTTATATGCTTTATTTATAAAAGAACCGTGCTTTGCAAAATCCGCATATGTAAAAGCACCGGCGCAAAGCAAATAGGTATTCTTGTATCTTCCGAATTTTTTATAAAACGTTATCAGGCGAAACGGCCATTTATACCATTGGTATTTTTGCTTGTAAAGTCTCTCGCTGTATCTGAAAGTCAGTTTTTTCTCTTTTTCTTCGGCAGCGAAACAACCTTCCGGAGCGGAACCAACGATCACCGCATCGTACCCGGAAAGAATTTGCGCGATCGCTCCGCAAGGCTCTCTCTCCGAAAGGTCGATCACATAGTCGGGTAATAAGCTATTGTCATATCCCAGCTTCCTGCGCTCATCGCGCATTTTTGCAGTTGATACAAATTTATAATCATCACACATTGCCTCAAAAGCATCCGAGAGGAATTTTTGATGATGATTGAAATAGTTTGATATAAACAGTAATTTCACTTTCTTATCCTCTGTCAGAACTGCAAAATGGTCAAATCAGCCGGACGAGCGAGTTGTCCGTTGCCCACCGCACGCCACGTGGAGGCTTTGACCCTGTGCGGTTTCCCCGCCCCCATTGGGGGGGCGGGGAATGCTTTTATTTGTTGATTATCATCTTGCCGTCCGCATCGAAGCTGTACTCACCGGCGGGAAGCAGACCGTTTGTTTTGGCTGCTCCGATCCCGTAGGTGCAGTTCTTTACTGCTTTCAGAGTCGAATTGATGTAGTAGTAATTACCTTCTTCATCTTTTATAAGACCGGCATACGCTGCTATACCGTCCTCGGCGTAGAACACTCCCGCAGATGACTTTACGATTCCCGTATACCCGGTCATCGGTCCATTGACAACACCGTCTTCCGTAATATCATATATGAGATACGGATCACCGTGTGTATAACGAATGTACTGGCTTCCGATATAAAGGTATCCGTTTACATCAAAAGCATAAGTCTTTCCGTCGATCTCTCTGAACTGCTTCTTGACAGAATATCCTGCCCACATATACTGGCGACCTTTATCGGTATCTGCCCATGATCCGGAAACCAAAACTCCGGTATCGTCAAACCCGTAATAATAACCGTCAATATTCACGTCGTTGCCGACAGCTGCAGAATAATCGTTTTGGAAGAAATACCACTCGTTGTCTATCATGCGCCAGCCGGTCTCCAGCTTGCCGTTGATAACATAGTAATACTTACCGTTCACCGTAAACAGTCCGGTTCCGAGCGGATAGCTTTCTCCGCACTCTTTGCACTTAAGCACTCCGTCAACGAAGTCATAGCTATGTCCGGTCGCGGGAACTGTCGTGCCCCAGTCAACGATCGACTTGCACACCTCGCAGTAGGTCCTGCCGGTGTATCCCGACTCGGTGCAGGTCGCCGCTTTGTCGGCAACAGCCTCTGCGGTGTGGATATGTCCGCCGTTCCAGGCAGCGTAATATGCTTTGCCCTCATCGGTGGAGATCATATCCTTTGCCATCTTATACATCTCGGTGTCGACCTGAGGACCTTCACCGGAGAACGTATCGGTCGTGCCGTCAACAAACGTTACAAGACCGCGGTCGATCTCCATGCTGATGTCGATGGGCCAAAATTCCTTCATGCTCTTGAACTGAGCATAGGTAAATGCCGTGCTGTCCGCCATTGTTCCGCTTGTATATGTATAACCCATTTTGAGTTCCCATGTGCGGATCGGAAGCGAAGCGAGAACCGCCTCACCGGTTTGTGTGTTTTCACCGGTGCGGGTGATGGTGATCGTTGCGATGTTTTCGTCGTCCTGAATCGAGTAAGAAGCCTCAAAGCCGGCAGCAACTGTCATATGGTCAAGTTCCCACTTGCTCATGTTGTTGAGGTCGATATCAACCGTAACAGACTGAACCTTTTCGATATCCGCAGCAACGATATCTGCATACCATACAGAGCCGAGAAGGATCTTATCCAGAGACGGATCATGGGCTACGACTTTGATCGTAGACTTACCGGAGTTTGCCTGAACATTGATCTTGCGGATCACAGACGCATAGTTGCCCTGCTTGTCGCAGATCGAGAATTTGACGTGGTGGATACCGTCTGCAAGAACAACATCGGAAACTGAAATGATGCCGTCCTTATAAGTGCAGGCTGTCTCAACGCCGTCGATATATGCCTTGGCGGTGGCTGCATTCAGCCCGGTATAGTTGCTCTTTTTCATATTATCGGCAACCTTGACGCCAAAGGAGAGAACGTTTTCGGAAACGGTCTGTCCGTTCAGCACGGCAGCGTCTGCCATGCTTCCGGTCGCATATGTAATGTCACCGAACACGGGCGCTTCGCGGTCATCGACTGCATCGGAATAGTCAACGGTGATATCGTCGACATACATGACATATCTGCCGTTGTAGGACTTGTGCTGGTTGTAATAATAATCGTAAGCCGCACCGTCACGGTCGGAAATATAGAACTGCACAATGTATCCCTGATGCAGGTACAGTCCCTTATATGCGCTGAGATCTATAGAGAGGTAGTGCCAACCGGGTTCCTGATACTGATTTACAAAACCTGTCGTCGAGACAACGCCGTCGCACAGTGTGTTGGTGATCAAGTCGCTGCCTTTAACGTATTCACCGTCGCTGTTCAGCACAAGCGGGTATACGGTGTAGCGGATCCATGTAGCAACATCCTCATCGGAAATGTAGATCCACATACCGAGCTTCGTGGCATTTTCAAAGGTCTTTTCGTCACCTGTATACTGAAGCGCCGTCATCATATATCCGGATTCGAGAGAGTTGCCGTAGTTGATATCGAGCGCCATAGCACCGTTGCCGCTGTGAACCTTGCCGTTTGCTGCGGTCACGGGATACACCTTCCCCTCGGGCAGCGTGTAGTTATACTTAACATAACCGAGGTCAAACATACTCGTATCGCCGTCTTCAAAATCGAATACGACATCCGAGCCTTTGCCGAGTCTGATATTCGCGATCGCCGAAACCGCGGGCGCATCGATAAATGCAGCGTGAATCTGGCTTTCGGCAACGCTGCCGTCGCCTGCGGTAAAATCAAGACCGCTTATCGTGCCGATACCGTCGTTCCCGAGCGTAAACAGAACGTCATCCGATTTGAACTTAACTTCATTGAGTCCGTAGGTCGCGGTCAGCGCCAGCGTGACGGTCTTGCCGAAAGGCACGGTCATTTCGCTGCTGTTGAACGCCAGCTTTTCGGGAATAACAGCATGAACGGTAACCGAACCGACTTCTTTGCCGTTATAGACCGCGGTCAGCACAACATCGCCGACAGAGTTCGCGATCAGAACGCCGTCCGCATATGCTCCGTTTGTTACTTTGTAAGTAATATCCGCGGGGATCTCGGCAGCGTGACCGGTGGAGCTGACGCCCGCAACGCTTACGCCGACGGAAGTGCCGGGGGTCACATACTCGGTTTCGGCATTAAAGGAAACATGGTCGAAAACCTTGGAGGCGACCGCAGTGGAAACAACGATAAGACCGTTCGAAATACTGCGCTCCGAACCGTCGGAAGGCTTGTTGACTATCTTGAACGAATCCTCACCCTCGGGTTTGCTGCCGTAGGTCATGGATCCGCCGCCGTCAAGATGACCTGCCCATTTGCAGCCGAGATCGAGCATGACCTGCGCCTGCTCAAGGAGCGTAAGACCGATCGACTCGGGCTCCTGGTTGCCGTCTGCGGAAAGGATCACTACCTTATTGTCTTCGGTGATACCGATCGTCTGGCGGGGGTATTTCTGCGCATTATTTTTGTCGGCATCGGAAAGTACGATATTGCCGTCAAAAACGAGCATCTTATAGATGCCGAGCGCTTCACGGATATTGCCCTTGTCGGCTTCATACTCGCCCGCGTTACCGATCTTGACGGTGCCGTCTTTGAGGACTGCAAAATATGCGGATCTTTCGCTGCCGGTAACGTCGTTACCGTTCATAACGAACACGCCGGAAGGCTTACCTGTGGTCATGTTGTAGTAAGAGGCATTGATACCGGCTACAACAGTACCGTGATAATATTCATCTCCTGCCGCCGCTTTCTTGTCAAAAGCCGCGACCTGCTCGGTAAGTTTGGACATACCGTACGTGGTGTTGTCCATATCCTTATAGGAGGTGAACAGTTTGACCGTATCGACCGACATATCGATCGTTGCGGCGAACATCTTTACCTGTTTGCCGTTTTTATCGTAAACAGTATAAATGTTCTGTGTGACACCGCTTGCGAGCGCGGACTGCTTGTCCTGCACAAGCGACAGCTGAGAATTTGCAAACTTTGTCTCTGCCGTCCCGTCTGCCGCAACAGCAAGCGGGAGCATGCCGCATAACATGGCAAGGCAAAGAATCGCTGCAAATACCCGTGTCAGATTAGAGCTGCTTTTCATGCTACTTTCTCCTTTATGCAAAAGATATTTATATATCGCCGAATGACGAGTATATATAAAATTATTTGGACCTCTTCGGACTTACGATCGTGATCTTGCCGTTCGGAAGCTTCTTTACGTAGTCGGTGTACGGACGCGTAAGATCGACCACCTCGGCAAAGTGATGACCCACCTGCTGCTCGGGCGGAAGCTCGGCACGCCAGTCGCCGTATTTTTGCGTAAGATATTCGTCGTATTTTTCCGGGATTCGTACCCTGAGCCCTTCAAATGTCGCCCAAGCACCGTCCCCATACTGCTCCCGCGGGGCATATTCGGCCTTGCCCTGCCAGTTCCCGTGGTTACACCATATTTGTGAGCTGCCAGTGGAAAATGCCGATATAGTTTTTTCTAACTTTTGCACTGTTTTTGCTGTCCTCTTGTGATAGCCCAGTAATCGCTCCAAAGCAAAAAAGCGTTTCGCCCGTCTCGAATATTCAATATTATATACGCACGCTATTTTCAGCTGACATATATGTTTTTTTCGCTCTAACCTTTGGACCGCCCTGTCATCCGTCGGATACCCGTCCAACGGAAAAATGTCTATATATACACCATGGTGCATGGGAAGAGCCGCAATGCTTGATTCAATGAATGTTGTGTCGGAATTCCGGATCTTTGAAAACAGTTGAGGGAAAGCCGGATCTGTTCTGTAATTTTGGAGAAAAAGATTTTTGGGAAGGTAGTGCTGCGCTTGTGAAATAAATATCTCATATTCTTCGCGCGGCAAACCGATGTCAACGTCATCGTCCCAAGGTATAAATCCTCTGTACTTTACAGCTCCCAGTGCAGAACCGCAAAGCAGATAGTACCGAAGGCCCAACTTGTCACATATGTCTACTGCTGTACCAAGCATTTCAAATTCTTTTTCCTGAAGTGGTGTCATTGTGTTTCTCCTGATCGCCGAATACGATATTCATGCCTTTTTTACCGTTCGATCCTTCGCTGCTCCAGATCGCTGTGTCGCCGTTCAACATCTTCATGTGCCACCTTACCATATCCCCAATCGAATAATTTGAAATAACGTCCGGATTTCTCCTTGATGCTGTCATACTCATTGACTCAGAGCCAAGCAATTCATTCATACAAACAGCTAAAGCTTTCGGATCATCTGTTGGCACAACAAAATTTGGGATCGAGTAATTCCACACATGCAATACACCGATCTGTTGTCACGACCGGAAGGCCCTGCGCCATCACTTTGTTTATGACCAGACCTTAAAGATAACGCATATGCTCATCACATATAGTAAACTGCATCCTGGCGCCGCAAAGAAGATATTTTTTCACCCACCGCTTTATAAATGTGTCGGCATTGTTGAAGCCGCCGTCGCTCTCAATTATGTAAGGGATCCTGTGAGATCTGCAATATATAATGGCAGGCATAACAGACGGCGATGAATACCCGCTGATTATCAACCGGTATTCCTTACGCCGCTTCTTTACTCACACGTCTCATTTTTCACTGAGTTCGGATATATACTCCCTAAAATATTTTGATCTGTCGAAGCGCAAAGCCTCTTTACAGCATTTCTCCGTATAAAACATGCCGCAACTGCATATGAGTTCTATTTGCCTGACAAACTCATTTGTATCGTCGCGCGGTACCACAGCACCGCACTCAGACGTAACGGTCTCCGGGCTCCCGCCGGTCTCAAAAGTAACGACGGGCGTTCCGCAGGCAAGAGCCTCCATGTTTACGGTAGGGAATGTATCCTCCCTTGTCGGATTGGCAAATACGTCCGCCGCGGTATATATCCCGGCAAGCTCTGACGGGTCCTGCGTTCTGCGAACCGCGATAACGCTCTCCGGCAAAAGCTTTTCAGTTTTTTCATCCGTGCCGACAAGCACGATCTGATATTCCTTTTCCGGAAGACGGCGTGCCATTTCTATAATCACGTCCAAGCCCTTGCGGTCATTCCATGCGAAAGCCACCCCCAGAATGATCTTTTTCTCTGCGGGAATGCCGTACTTAGACCTAAAGCCGCTATCCGTGGGGTGAAAGACCGACAGATCTATTCCGTTGGGGATCACCCTTACCGGGTACGACGCAAGGAATGACTCACCGACCTGCGCGGCAAGCCATTTTGACGGCGTGACCAAAGTCATATCATCAATACCGCAAAACCACTTCTTTTTCAGGGCGTACATTATGCGCGAAGTATCAAAGCGCCCTTGCGGGTATTCACGCTTTTGGGGACAATGACTGCATCCCGTTTTCCAACGGCCGCATCCGATCATATCATAATGCGGGCAATGACCGGTAAACGTCCAGCAATCATGCAACGTCCAGACCACTTTGATCTTATCTTTTCGTATATAGCGAAATAAAATGGGGAAATTTATACAATAGCTGTGCAGATTGTGCAGATGCAGGACATCGGTCCCGTTTTTTCTGAGCATGCGCACAAGCCCGATCGTATCAATGATCGAACCCAGACCGTTCAATCCCGTAACACGCCCGAACAGATTGTGCAGCTTTCTGCCGAGGTATGTACCGTAATATGTGTGCATCGGGATATCCGGCTCGCTCCGGTTAAGCTCTCGCGGGGAATACGTCCTGACATCCGCACCGTTTTTTCGAAGCGCCTCGGCTATGCTCAGCATGATCCGTCCGGTGCTCCCGCACCATGTCATGTTTATCTCGGCTACATTCATGATGCCACACTCTCCGTTTCGGACCCCGTAAATACCATCGGAGCGATGATCCAGAGAAGACATATCGCCGGAGATGAGAAAACGGGGTTTGTCAGAGATACAAAAAGTAAAACCAAGGTCGAAGCCTTAAGAGCGGCGGAATGACCGGCGGTTTTGAGAAAGCCGGTGTTTGCCTTATACAGTGAAGCAAAAAAGAAGATAAGTCCGAGAAGCGCCACGATACCGCTTCCGCCCCAGACATCCAAAAATTCGGAATGCCCGGAAAGCTGCACGTCCTCCCATATGACGCTGCCCATAACGGGATGCCGCGCGACCAGTCTCAGAGCTCGCCTGTACATATCAATACGCACAGTTGCATCGCCCGTAGATCCGGTCCTCAGAAAAAGAGCAAGCTGGCTCGCACGTGCGGCAATAAGCTTTGACGGGACCCTGGCGGCAACAAATATCAGCACATTGTAAGCAGCGCCGGAAAAAACGAAGACAGCAGCACATATGAGCGCAAGCAGGATCAGAGAACGCCTGAGCAAAACGTTCTTCACTTTCAGCACAAGGCAGACGAGCACCCCGAAAACGGCTGCAACAATGGCGATAAAAAACGAAGAGAAGCAGATACACGCAAAAACAAGTATCCCCATGGCATACTGCCATATCTTACGCCGGTCTCTGTTAACAAGGAAGAAATACGGCAGAATAACGGCAAGACCGTATACCACGGCATAGTTGATAAGGAACGGAACATATTTGCCCCTTCCCGTTGCGGTCTGCTTGGCAAGACCGGGATAGCGTGCAAGCATAAACATTGACGGAACGATGGTAGCAAGCAGGACAAAAATCAGCACACGTCTTATCCACAGCGCCTGCTTTCCGTCTGTTTTCAGCGCCATGCAGACGGCACAGACCGTCACCGGAACGAATGAAACAAGATTCCACACATGGGTTTCAAAATTCAGTCCGAAAACGGTATAAAAGCCGGCTTTACGATAGACGAACTGCATACAGATAACATAGACCGCCAAAAAGACGGCAAATGAAATGAAGTGGATCCTTACTTTTCGGTTTTCCGTCTCCACACCGTAGAAAAAGACAAAGTAAAACGTTAAAATGTATATTGCAGAGATATTTCCGACACCGCCTGCCAGTTGCACAATGGTGTGACTTAAAACATTCAAAAGGCAATAGATCAGCAAAAACAGAACCGCAGCTCTGTCCGCCACCGTCTTACCCTTGAATTTTGAATAAAATATCATATCAATCCTTTTCGTCGTGCCGAAGCCACGCGATGATCTTTTCCGCCTGTGTCACATTGCTTTTGCAGCGAAGAACAAAGCTCCTCGCCCGACGTCCCATATCTGCCGTCTCGCACACGTCGGTATCGAGCACGGCGCGCAGAGCGCGAGCCAGCCCGTCTTTTTTGCGATCGTCAAATATATAAACGTAGTCATAATATTCATCCGGGATCCCGGGGAGCCTTGCCATCAGGACCGGAGTGCCGGACACCATATACTCCAACACCTTGGACGGAAACGAAAATTTCGTGTATTCGCCCTCTCCGGTGCGGGGATTGACCAAAAGATCGGCTTTCCTTTCGGCTTGTACGATAAAACCGTTGGGCTTCACTCCGAAATACCGGATGCACGGATCCTCGCGTGCGATCTCCTTTATCTTCTCCGCATAGTCTCCCGTTCCGTATATATGCAAGACCTCGCCCTGCTTATGGCAGGCGCGGAACGCATCCACAAGGTCGGCAATACCGTAACGACGATGAAGCGATCCCGCATAAAGCACGATCCTTTGCGACGGATCACGTGCATCGGCGGCATCCTCTTCCGTCCGCGCTGCATTATGGTCGATATGTCCTTCCAGAACAATTGCCTTCTTGCGTCCCGAAACGACTCTTTCTTTCATCTGCTCCGTCAGCAGAACATAAGCTGTCGCATCTGCAATGAGCTTGTTCTCAATGCGCAGACACATTTTCGATGATGTAAGATGTTCGGGCATATCGGTTATGATGCACACCCGTTCAAAGCGTCTTATCTTTGCAGCCGCATTCATTCCGATATTGGCAGAGACAGCAAACAGATCAAAGAGCACGACGGTCCCGCGTTCGGCAAACAGAACTCTGAAAAATGAATAAATACACCGAAGGATATGCTTGATAACGGGGAGGTTCACGGTCGTCATATATCTTACCGTCAGGTCTCCGCTTTTTTCTGGTTCTTTGCGAACCAATATTTTTTTGCAGTTGGACCGCGTTACGGGCAAAAGCGCAAGAGCTTCGACCCTGACACCGTTTTGCGCCAGCCCCTCGCACAGCAAGCGATTGTATTTGCTTGCGGCGTATGAAACATTCTCGGGATCCGAAAAGATCGTCCCGAGATCCGCATCGTCAAACATGGATGCGATATACAGGATTTCAGTCACTTCCGTTCACTTCCCGCACTCCGCGCACAGCACCTCGATATGCCTTTGCGCCATTTTTTCAATAGTATATTCACACATAACCGCAAGGCTCGTCCTCCCCATCCCGGCAAGGTCGCGGGGCAGCATCGCGTTCACGGCTTCCGCCCAAGCCTCCGCGTTTCCCGAGGGGACTATCATGCCGCTGCGTCCTTCCGTCTGTGCATTGAATAAAAAGATGATTCTATCTATATTAAAAAAACAATAACGCACAGCAAAAAAGTGTTCTTTTTATTTTGTGAAAATTGCCCTGCACAGTTTTTTTCCTTCATCAAACTCTTTCATCACTTTTTCTAATTCTTTGTCGCAGCTGCGTCTAAACGAAAGCGACTCTATTTTGCCAAAATAGTTATATATTGCATCCGAAAAATCGTCATCGAACGGGTCGCATTCAAAACCCACACCGTTTTCGGTACACTTTTCTCCCATGAACGAACCACGCATACAAAGTTGCGGGATATAAAAAATCAATCCGTCATAATACTTATTTCCGATTGCCAGCATCGTATTGCTGTCTTTGTAGATATTGTGAATCAGATCGGTGCTACGAACGAAAAGATATCGATCCTCCGGGTTGTACTCGCCGTGAAAGAAAACATTTTCGGCTCTGACTTGCGCTACATATGCCTTCAGGTTCTGTGCGATCTGCTGTTCTCTACCGTAATAGTGCAATTCAAAGCGTTTGTCATTTGATAACTTTCTAATTATTTCGCGGTTGATTTCCTCGTGACGAATAAATCCCCAAAAGGCAATTCTGATCTTGTCCGACGGCACACCATACTTTTCTTTCTCATCTCTATGCGCAAGTGAATCTGTCAATAAGTTATGAGAAGTAAAGATTTTATTCTTTTCGCTTTCCGGCAAAAACCTACGAAAAGCATCACTGCTGACAAATGTCGCATTTGAAGCCTTTACAAGCTTTCCGATTATGTTTTTATACGGCTTAAACCATTCATAAGTCGAATCTCTATAGTCGAAAATATATCTCCCCGCATACCTTTTTGTTAGTTTATCAAAAAGCAAGACGCCCGGTAAAGAATGAAGGAAAATTACAAAATCAAACTTTTCGTCCGCCAGCAACTGCAAAGCGTATCGCCGGTATTTCAGAAAACTGCCGATTTTAGAAAGCTTAGAAGTGTCATCTTCCTGCAAGCACAAGAATTCATGCAATGTTACGCCCTTCAGTACCGTTGTATCCTCCGGCATCAGATCGCGATTCCAATAAAGCAGATGAACATCGTTTGCAGCCACATCTATATTGCCGAGATAAAAATTAATATACGGCATGTATTTGATTTTCGAAAAACCCATTATCAGAATTTTCATCTATTCAATGCAACCTCAGTATTTTCCGATACCTAATGCGACATCATATTTTCAAGATAAACAATTATAATTTCTTTTCTGAAATTTTGATTGTAAAATTTGCAAGCGTTCTTTCTCATTTCGGCAATTTCATCGTGCGAATAAATAATTTGCTTTATAATTTCTGATAGTTCAATGGGATTTCTTACGCTTATAAACCCACAATCAGCTTTTTTAATTATTTCCGCACTCCCTTCGGCTGCCGAAGCCCGCCGAGTCGAACAGCCGCGTCCGGAGCACGTGCAGTCGTACATCCGTTTCCGACCCTATGCGATACGCGATGGGCTTGTATTTTTCGGGAACGTCCTCTCTACCGTACGCTATTCTGCATTCGTGTCCGTGTTTCATCAGAACGTCCGCAAGATCGGTACATATCCTCCCCGTGCTGCGTATACCGCAGACGGAGTTGATCTGCAATACCTTCATAAACACCTCCGGCTTTTTTCTCGCACAATGCTCCGTGCGTCACCCCTGCACGGAGCACAAAATCCGCAGATGTGATTCCAATGTCGAAATAAACTTTTCTTTGGAGTATAACTCCTCATATGCGGCGCGCGCATTGCTTCCCCACATGTCATATTTTGACCGCTCGTCCGCAAATTTTCTGCACACCGCAGCCAGCTTTTCGTAATCGCCCGCCGAAACGCAATATCCGCACTGTGACTGTTCGATCACTCGCCGCGCTTCACCGCCGATCGCTCCGATAACCGGTTTACCCGCCGCCATGTAAGACTGAAGTTTGCCCGGCATGGTAAGGCCGATAACGGGATCGTCTTTCATCGTGATGAGCATGGCATCCGCCATAGCATAATAGCGCGGCATCATGTCTGTCGCCTGCCTGCCGTGAAAGATCACCGGAACATCATACTTCTTCGCCAGCTCCATGCACTCCTCAAGCGCGATACCGTCGCCCACGATGTGCCACCGCAAGCTTTCAACATCCTTGCATAAAGCTGCCGCCTTTATGATGGTATCCACACTTTGCGCAGCTCCGATATTGCCCGCGAACATAAGATCCGTATATTCATCCGGGACTTTTCTGCATTCCTCACGCGAAAAAAACGCCTCGGCGTACTGCGGAAGATAAAATGTATCACAGATCCCGAACTGTTCCGCAAAATAGTCGGAAAAAGCTCCCGATGAAATCAAAATTCGATCCGCTGCCCTGTAGATCTTCTCGGATTTTTCGGCAAATCGCCTATACACCGCACCGCTCCTCACACCTCCGGCACTGAGGCTTGCAGGCCAAAGATCAAGACAGTACAGCGCCGATTTTACATGGTGACTCTTTGCATACATAATACCCGCTTCCGCCATCATAACCGGCGAAAGCTGATAGATAAAAACCACATCAAACGGTTCTTCAACTGCTTTTACATATTTCTTTGACTGATGCGGGTAACTGTAATAGTTCCACAGCCTGTGTGCCGCGCCTTTTTTTCGCGGATGTATCGGGCAGCGGTGGACCGCAACTCCGTTTATGACCTCGTCGGCTTTTTGCCCATGCTCATAGCCCGGGTATATAGCCCCCATAGGATAATTCGGCGTTCCCGTTACCACTGTGACCTTATTTCCGCGGCGGACCAGCTCCTCGCAAATATCCGCAATACGAAACGGCTCCGGCGAATAGTATTGGCAAATAACAAGAATATTCATTTCCCGTCCTTTAATTACACTTCGGTTTATCTTCCGCGCTGCCTTACGGCCGATGCATATGTATCGTCAATCTACCGTCGAAAGCATGATCCGCACTTTTGGACGGTATATAATGCCCCGGCATCCCGACAAGTCACACGCTCAATAAAAAAAGCAAGTGTACAATGAAGGGATACACTTCGCTACACGAAAAACGATATATATCTATACTTTTCACTAATACATAATATATAATACAGCAAGAGAATGGATTTGTCAATAGCTCGCCGCTAATTGTTACGCTTGCAGAACGACGCGGTTTCCGGTACAATATGCGTCTTTCGCTTTGAAAACATTGTTCCCGAGCTGAACCGTATATCGGTCAAGGTCGGGAACCGCCTTGGCGGTTCCCGACCTTTTTCGATCTCGAATTCGCCGCCGGCGTTCATCTGCGCAGCTTGGCAGCGACCGTTTTCACTTTTTCGATGCGGCAGGGGAAGGCGCTGCCGAAGCATTTGCCGACAGATGTAACTACCGCTTCCTTCATCTCGTTTTCAATGCCGAACGGCACGACCACGCGGTCGCCGACCTCAAGCTCGGCCTCTCCTGTCAGATAGTAATAGTACGGCTTATCGGGATAGTTGATGCTGACCTTGCAGAAGCGGTATATCCGCGTGTCCCTCGGGTCGGGCGCCCTCTCCTCCTCGAGTGCTTTTCGCTCGCGCTCGTATTCCGCGCGTATCGCAATATCGTACTCGTCGCGCGTTTCAAACGCCTCCGGATCTATGCCGAACTTATTCCAGCAGTTTCTTCTCCAGCCGTATTTTTTCTCGTTCACAACCGAGAGGTATTCCTCCTCGGATCCGTATCGCGTCGGGTCAATGTCGCTGTCGCGGTATTTTTCCCTCCATGCGTTTTTTCGCGAATACGCATATTTTTTCGAGTTCTTTTCCTTGTATTCGATAAAATCGGTGAGCGATTTCCGCCATTTGGCGATCCTGTTTTTTATGCGGACATCCGACTCGTCGAACACTATCGGGAAAACATGTGTCAGAAACAGCTCAGCGGGTTCGAGTCCGTCCTCTCTCAAGCACTTGTCTATGCATGATTCGATATACTCTATTTTATCAGTGACATCGGAGGCGGGATTGGCCAAAGCGCACTCCATGATCTTTTTCGCCGTTTCCGTATGCCCGCACTCAAAAGCGGTGAGCACAAGATCGACAACGCTCCGCAGATATCCGACGCAATTCGTTATCAGCTTTTCGGCAAACGACGGAGATGCCGCCATGCGTTTAATGATCGCCGCCGGGAATTCGTCGGGATAATCCCGCAGCGACAGCAGAACCGACGAGGTGATATCGCTCCCGTTATCGGCATAGCGCATATATGGCTGAAAGGTGTCAAGACACCATTCCCATATTTTTATCGCATTCGGGACGTTGTCCTCTGCCAGGAACAGCAGCAAACTGCCGAAATTCGTTTTTGCTTTGTCCTTTTCGTCGGGAATATCAAACGGCAATTTAAAATGATCCTTTATCGCCTGCGCATACAGATACGTGCCGTTTACCGTGAGATATTGCGCCGCCAATGCGTTGCTCTCGGCGATGAACCTGCATGCGACAAGTTTCGTCGCGATACCGTAAAATTCTCCTTTGGCAGCACTTTCGAGCGCGTTAGCGGCGGCGGCTTTTCTGTACCGTATGTATTGCTCGGAGCCCTCGCCGTCTTCTTCCCCGTTCTTCTCCCTCTCCGGCATTACCTCCCGAGGTTCATCGACATAGGGATCAATATAAACGTCATCGTCGTCATCATCGTCGTCATCGGGATCGTCGAACAGCCCATCGTCGTCCTCATCATCGTCGTAGTCTTCATCGTCATCAAAGTCACCGGCTGCGGACGTGCGGAAGCCGCGCACGGAAGCAGCCATTCTCTTGTCGAATATTGCGTCTTCGAGCGCCTCAATGTATTCTTCCGCCGAGTCATAGTCGTCGGGATCGATGTCGAGGTCCTCGTCATCGTCGTCGGGATCGCCCCGCCACCGATCGTCGTCTTCATCGTCCTCCGCAGGCGCCCGGTCTTCATTTGTTCGCCGCAGTTGATCCTGATATAACAAATGATCCTGAAGATCACGATCCCCGTCATGATCCATGTCGGGAATACCTATGTACAAATAGTCTTGCCATTTTTCCGCCATGCTGTGTGCCTCCCTTTGCTTTAATGCAGACCGCACCGAAGCCGCATGACACATATGTGCCCGTTATGTATATTATATCACTTATATGATGTATTGTAAATGTTTCGAAGCTGCAATAATAAAAAAGCAGCGGACAAAAGGGGTGTTAAAAAGCTCAAAATGAGTTTTTTAACACCCCCGTTTGCGCGGATATTCTTTTATTTAACGCTCGATGCTGTTTTTATCAATTCGTCTGTACCGAACACAGTTGAATGCAGTTGAAAATAATACTCTCCGTCGGTCCATATGATCATGTATCCCTCGGATCTGTGTTTGATAACGACCGCCTTGTTTCCGTTGATCTCCGTATCGTACATATCCGAAATGTCGCTGTCGATCAGCGTTTCGCTTCCGTCGTAGATCATCTGATAATATGTCAGGATAAGGTCGTCTCCAACATAGTAGTCTATCACAACTCCTGACTCGCTGTTTCTGATTACGTCTTCCTCCACGTTTTGTTGCGGGATATATGTAGGCTTCATTGCTCGCTCAACCCTCGTGAGCGCTCCTCCGGCAGACGACGATGTACCCTCGCCGGTGTGATCTCCGTCTTTGCCCGGATCCAATCGCACCGCAATGTAATCTTCATACCACTCGACAACGGCGCCTACCATCGCGTTGCGGATATTCGGCACCGCCATTACGGTCAGAAACCCCACCGACATGAGCGCCAACAGCGCAACGGCGACGCGCACGAAGCACTTTCTGAACATCGCAAGCGCCGGCTTGCGTTTGTATCTGCCGATCAGTCGTCTTTGTCCGGCATAAAAGCTGTCGCTCAGTGTAACGCCGGATGTATCAAGCTCTCTGAACATCTCAACATCGTCATTGCCGCAATCTCTTGCCGCAAAAGCGATCAAAAGATCGAGCTTATCACCCGCTTCTGTACTCATACAGCATCTCTCCTCCCGTTTCAAGTATCATTGCTCTGGCTCTCGAATACCGTTTTCGAGCCAGCGTCTGAGATATACCCATAATGTTTGCGATCTCATCATAGTCGAATCCCATGCTTTTCAGCGTGATAACATCCCTGTATTTGTGGTCGAGCCCGTCTATCAGCTTTACGACATATTCGCAGACACAGTTGTTTATCACGAGCCGCTCCACATCTGCGGAGCTGTCGGGAATATCCATTACCGACGACCCGCCGCCATCGCATACGGTCTGCGAGCACTGCGTCTCGGCAATGCGCTTATTTTTGTCATACATATCAAGCGCGGTGTTTCTGCACACGATAACAAGGAGCTTTATGAGACTGTCGTCCTTTTGCGCGTTTTTGAAGCGATCCAGCTTGTCTATTATCTTGACGAAGGTGTCCTGAACACAATCCTCGGCATCGGCGCGGTTCCCGAGGATATTGTACGCGACAAGATACAGCTTTTTGGCATACCTGTTGAAGACCGTTTCAACAAACAGCCTGTCATCTTCATTTTCGATAGCCATAATGACTGCCAGCATACAATTTCGCCTCCGACATTTTTCAACATTATATCATCATGCCGACGGTTAGTCAAGGCGAAAATCGGATAATATTTCAAGCCGGATGAGAAAATCAAAGGCACGTCCGCATCACCGTCAAAGCAGCCCATATTTTTTTGCGATGTTATGCGCATCGCTGCGCGGATCGGAGCTGCCGGGCAGGACGGTATACGTCCTGCGTTCTCCGTCGCTTTCAGTGTGCAGATAGTCTACCGCCCCGCCGCATTGCCGCACCGACGGCTGAGAGCCGTCCAATTCATGATAGTGCGTTACAAACAGGCATTTTCCACCGATGCGGCATATCTCACGTATAAAATTCGCGGCGATCGGCACGGCTTCCTCTGCCGAGGTGGATGTAAATGCTTCGTCTATCAGTGCCAGACTGCGGGGAGTAAATTTTTTCAGCACGCCGGAAAGAGTTATGCACTCCCGCTCGAATCTGCCGACCTGATCCGCATTTGCCTGTTCCTCGACCGAAATTTTAAAAACGGTATCGCATATCGGGAGTGACGCCGCCCTTGCGGGGATCGGCATCCCCAGTTGAAAATAATACTGAGCGGCTGCAAGTGAGTTCAGAAATACCGATTTCCCGCCGCTGTTCGGTCCCGTCAAAATATAACAGCATACATCCGGTTCCAGACGCACAGTATTCGGCACGATGTCTTTTTTGTCCTTTTTACGGCACAATGAATCGTCATACAGGGAATCCACATCAAACAAGAAGCGGTCGCTGACGGTCGGAAAGGCAAGCGGTATTCTCTTCTCCTTCAGCTCCGTTATGCGTTTGACCGCTTCTGTCACAAAGCCGAGAGACCCGGACCACTCATGGATTTTTTTCAATGCGTCCTTCAGATATTTTTCTATGCTCCTGCTGCAATGCCGCAAACCGTCACCGAGAACAGCATCCAATCCCTTCAGCAGCGCATGATTCATGCGCTGGCTGTCCTGATATCCGAGCTTTTTGTCAATGACCGTCAGAGGCGCAATACAATGAAAATCGTCCTTGGCAAAATCCATCCGTATCACCCGATCCCAAAAATCACCCGAGCTGAATTCTTCCGAATTAAGTGCAACGATCCCCGCCTCCTTAGGCTCAAACATGGGAGTCAGATTTATGCCCACGGTAACGCTGTGTACGGAACGCAGCCGGGCGCTGTTTTTCATATAATACTTGCCGATCCTGCCGTACTCTGCGGACCGCTTTTCGTTGTCCGCCATGTGATAAAGTGCCAGCAAGGACCGCGCGGTCAATCTGTCGGCGATCGGCTCCAGATATCTGCAAATGAGCTCCACAAGCTCGATATAAACAACCGGGTAAAGCAGATCGCGCAGCTTCTCCTCGCGTCCTGCCGCTCCCTGACCTCCCTGCATCAAGGGTGAAATTTCGTTGAGCTTTGCATGAAGAGCCGCCAGAAATTCCGGCAATTCGTTTATTTGAAGCACATCGCGGAAAAATTCCTGCCGGTAAAGCAAAGTCTCACGGTCGCCAGTGACACTCTCCTTTGCCTTACCGAAAAAAGCATCCCCGGAGACGATCTCTTTTTGAACATCCAGCTCAACGGCAGGCTCGCGTGAATTCATATATAAAAAGTCCACTTCGCAATTACCTCCAACAAATCCAGCGCCGGTATCGTCAGCAATTTTAAAAATAAGACCCAGATCGCATTCCACAAAACAAAAGGCAGCTTCTTTACGCTGCAGGCTTCCCAATACGGATAGTTACCGAGCAAAAAAACGGCATACAGTCCTAAACACGGAAATCCGGCTATCCAGAAAAACACTTTGCCGGGAATCATCATAATGAAAAAGAGGAATACCCACATGGGGATCAATGGACGCATCAGCAAACGCTTGGATATCAGGATTCGGAATGTATTCCCGCTCAAAAGCATTTTTGTGTATGAATAAAAGTCTGAGCTGTATAATTTTAAATCTTTCATTGTTGAAAATTGACCTGCACGATAAGATTGATTTAAGGTGACGTTATTTTTCACAGTTGGATGTTGCATAGGTCGCTATGATCTGTGCTGTCGAACGCACCACATGACATTGATCAACACCGCATGACTTTCGACACGCCGCCCCGTCTTAATGACACACTCAAATGCTGAGTGGTTGGGTGAAAGCTGCGAGAAAAATTAGGTAGCCCTCGGTATATGTTCGAACCGAGTACACTGAATCTGCCTCAAAGTAATTTCACTTGACGAGCAGTGCGATCACAAATATCATCGTGCTTACCCAAACCCGCCTCAGACACCACATTGACAATATAGTCAACAGCTCCCGTGACTCTCGGTCATCCGATAAATTTGAAATCCTCACAAAAGAAGCTGATACGGTCGTCCTCAAAATCGCAGATCTCATATTGGGAATCTTTTTCCCAACCGTTTTGAGAATGGTCAATAATCTCAAAACCGTGCACTTTCAATGGTATCGACAATTCTCCACTCCTGAATCTCGAAACATTATAAAACATTACCTCGGAGGTCGTATTTCCGGAACTGATCTTCAACAGCAATTCAAGCCGATCATCTATTGTCTTTAGTCTCATTTCCGATATTTCAAATTCATTTCCCATGGGAAAGTCTATACGTCCCGCGTACATCTTTGCCACTCACTTGTTTTAAAAGTCCACACCATCTAAATACAACTTTATTATACCTGAAATTATCTGCTCTGTCAAGCGGATGGTGAGCGCAGGACGGTCGCGGATGGAGGGGCAGGTTGAAACACTTCCTT